>ERZ1740060.268-NODE-268-length-38369-cov-8.350081_pt1 | contig 38369 bp, 28 predicted proteins | sample MGYA00581743_ERZ1740060 | MGnify/ENA primary metagenome ERZ1740060 (study PRJEB43018, sample SAMN04849235) | marine metagenome | isolation source: floating plastic debris | place: Pacific Ocean | collected 2008-08-27 | study: EMG produced TPA metagenomics assembly...
TGGTTGTCCCCCTCCTAAGGGCAGATCCTCACGCGTTACTCACCCGTCCGCCACTAACCCCGAAAGGTTCGTTCGACTTGCATGTGTTAAGCACGCCGCCAGCGTTCATCCTGAGCCAGGATCAAACTCTCCATGTTATTTACTCGGAGTAAGTTGAATCCTGAATACTCTCGTATCCAGAACTAATCACTTGACACTACCAATAACCTAAGCTACGATAGTGACAATTTAATTCATTGACGAGACCCAAGTTAAATTTTGGCTCTCAAGCTATTTGACTGTCGAGGTTCTTTGCCTCGGGAGCTAACGCCGTAGCGCGTCTCCCTTCAGCGCTTTACTAATATAACGGCTCCCTTAAACACTGTCAACAGATTTGTCTGGTGTGGTTTTAAAATCCCTCAAACCCCCTACGGAAGAGGGTTTGAGGGACTGAGCAGGACACCACGGACCTGGGTTGAATCATGTTTATGAGGCAATGCTCAGTAGATTTCGAGAAGTCTACTGAGCTGGTTCTATCCGCTACCAAATAACTTGCTTAACAGGTTCCTGCCAACTGACTTGGCGGGAATTTATGGTTAAGGGAGGCAGATGCTTAGGAGTGCATGGGAGCAATGCCATGATGCTCTTGACACTTGCAGGGAAATTAGTGGCTACTGCAGCTCAGCCTTATGCCTTTAAACAAACCCAGCTCTAGGAGCGATATGCGTTATCTAGTGCCTAGGCTCCCGAATCAGCCCTCTCAGCGGATTGCAGCTAGGGATGGTGAGTTCCCTGATATTGAACGTATTGGTGATCCCCACTCTCCTTGGCAAGACCCTTACCATCGGTTGCTGACCATCTCATGGACATGGTTTGTTGGTTTGCTGCTGTTGACTTATCTATGCATCAATGCCGCCTTTGCGTTGGCGTATCTTGCGGGAGGAGACGCGATCGCAAATGCCACTCCGGGCTCCTTCGATGATGCTTTTTTCTTCAGTGTGCAGACCATGGCCTCAATTGGTTATGGCGCAATGTACCCCCAAACCGACTATGCCAATGGGCTGGTCGTCGTTGAATCCTTTGTAGGCCTGTTGTTTATGGCCATGGCTACGGGCATGATTTTTGCGCGGTTTTCCGTGCCCACTTCACGAATTTTGTTTAGCCACTATGCTGTCATTGCCCCGATGAATGGGGTGCCAACGCTGATGTTTCGCACCGCTAATAAGCGCCGGAATCGAATCTTAGAGGCTCAGTTATGGGTAACTCTGGTGCAGGATGAGATGACCGCGGAGGGAGACTATTTTCGCCGGTTCTATGACCTTGAACTCATTCGCGCTCATACACCTCTGTTTGCACTCACTTGGACGGCAATGCATCCAATTGATGAAAAAAGTCCGCTTTATATGAAAAGTCCAGAGTCGCTACAGCAGTCCCACAGCGAGATTATTGTGATTCTGACAGGTATTGATGAAACCATTTCTCAAACCATCCATGCCCGCCATTCATTTATTTCAGATGAAATTCTGTGGAACTATCGTTTTCAAGATATTTTGGGCTGGACTGATGGAGCCCACAAACGTCGGAAAATCAATTATTGTCATTTCGACAAGGTGAATCCAATTTCTACAATGGATGAAGGGTAGCCTGGGCGGATCCAGAACGAGGATGGCTCGCCATCAACGCTCGCACCTGTTCAGCATGGTAAGAACTGCGAGTGAGGGGAGAGGAAACAACTTGCAAAAACCCCATGGCTTCACCTTCAATGCGCCAAGTTTCAAATTGCTTGGGTGTAACAAAGGTCTGAATATCTAGATGCTTAGCGCTGGGTTGTAAGTATTGTCCGATGGTTAGGATGTCACAATCGACTGCTCTCAAATCAGCCATGACTTGCTGAACTTCGGCATCTGTTTCGCCAAGGCCCGCCATAATGCCTGATTTTGTATAAGTCGACGGCGATAGCTCACGAGTTCGTTTCAATAGCTCTAAAGAGCGCTGGTAATTGCCTTGGGGGCGAACCCGGCGGTAAAGGCGCGGCACAGTTTCTGTGTTGTGGTTGAGCACCTCGGGATGAGCTGCCAGAATAGCGGCGAGGGCGTCCCAGTTACCGCAAAGATCAGGGATCAAAACTTCGATTGTGGTTTTAGGAGAGGCGCGGCGGGTTTCTTGGATGCATCGTGCAAATTGACTGGCTCCCCCATCTGGTAGATCGTCACGATTCACAGCGGTAATCACAACATGGTTGAGTTCCATGCGTCGAACCGCTTCGGCCAACCGTAAGGGTTCAGTTGGGTCTAAGGGCTGGGGCTTTTTCTCAAAATCAATGTCGCAATAGGGGCAAGCTCGGGTGCAAGCGGGTCCCATAATCAGAAAAGTGGCGGTACCCGCATTAAAGCACTCACCAATGTTGGGACAAGACGCCTCCTCACAGACCGTATTCAGCTGTAAATCCCGCAATAGGGACTTAACACTGCCGACCCTTTCCCACTGAGGTGCTTTTACTCGAAGCCAATCTGGTTTTACTGCCACAATGCCGCTTGATTGAATCACTTACGTTTCATCCTATAGCAGTCATCCGTCCGATATGGGACAAGACTGGCGAACCCCCTTATCCTCGTGCTGGAAATCAAAATAATTCGAACTGTCTGAAGCAACATCGCCTATCGTGCGTAGATTTTTATGGGTTGACCCACATCGCAGTTATCCTATGTTCAAGGATGACGTTTTATAGTCGTGCTCAATCAGTCTGCGATTCGTCAATGTGCGATGGCGCTCTGCTTTGGAGCGGCTGGAATGGTGGCGTCAGCAGCGTGGCAGCAACATTCACCCCCCTCCCAACTCTTTTGGCAACCTACGGGGCTTCACCATTTTCAACGGTTATTAGAAAACTCTCCCGTAGCAGCCATGGTGAGCGATATCCATTTAGTGATTCGCTTGGCAGATCGTGAGCTTGATCTCTATGAAGGGGAAACCGTCGTCGCAACCTATCCTGTAGCTATTGGTCAAGATGAATGGGAAACTCCGGTTGGGCATTTTGCTGTCTTGGATATGCGCCAAGATCCGGTGTGGCAGCATCCCATCACTAAGGAAGCTGTAGGCCCCGGTCCAGATAATCCGTTGGGATCGCGATGGATAGGCTTCGCTTTCTCAGACGAGTATCGAATTGGCATCCATGGCACCTATGCAGAGGATTTGGTGGGGCAGGCGGTTTCCCATGGCTGCGTGCGCATGAAGGGGGATGATATTGAGGCGCTATATGCGGTTCTCAGTATTGGAACGCCCTTAGTGGTTAAGCCTTAGCCATTACAGTGTTGTCAGCAGTCGTCTATAGATGACGCCAAATCTCTGGCAACAAAGCTGCGGGAATATGAGCTAAGGATTTCTGTTGAGCTGTGATACCTAGATGCTCAGCCTGGTATCGCAGGTTGTTGAGAATGGACTGAAACGCCGTCTGAACCAAAGTCGCTTGCTCAGTTTGCCAACCGCTCATGGCCTGAATGTAGTGGTTGATGGCGATTTGGAAGGGTTCAGGCTGCGGCGTCGAGACATTTTGAAGTGCTAGTTGCTCATACACAACCCCTAGGCTGTGGTGGGTTGCCCATCGGTCAAACCCTTGTGCGGCTTGTTCGGGAGATAATTGCAGAGCAGCTTCGTAGGCCGCGATCGCCTGTTGCCAAGCTTGGCGTTGGCGAGCATCGCCCTGGGAGTACTGGCGACCCAAATCCCAATGGGCGGTGCCTAAGTTATTTTGGGTGGCGCCGTGCCCGATCGGGTCGATCGCCAACGTTCGATAGGTTAGCGCCTTGTGATAAGCCGTAATAGCCTGTTCCAGCAAAGGTAAAGGCTGCTCATACTGGGCAAGACTCCAATAGGTGATGCCTAGATTGTTTTGAATTTGGCCATATTGACCTAAGGCATCGTGGGCTGAACAGTGCTGCAGCGCTTCATGATAAGCAGCGATCGCTTGATGCAAGTAGTCTGGCGTATGAGTCTGTTGAGACAGGCTCCAGTAGGCCGTGCCTAGATGGGTCTGGACAGTGACATATAGGGCCTGCTCTTGAACGGGATCGACATACTGCAAAGCGCGATGGAATGCCCCAATTGCTTGACTGAGGTGATGTTCAGGCTGGCAATGGGTGGCCTGCAAGCAATGCACGCTCCCCAGGTTGCTGTGGATGCGCATGAGGGTATCTACTTTTAAAGGGCTCACCTTAAGCGCCAGAGCAGACTCATACAGTTGAATACTGTGCTGCAGATGACGCTGGCGGCTCTCAAGATCGCTCACTTGCTGAGCCCACATCCAATACAAGCTGCCCAGGTCATTTAGCCCTTCAGCATGCTGGGCATCTGCGACCTGTTTGTTTTTTAGGATGGTTTCGTATTCAGCGATCGCAGCTTGGAGGAGTGGAATACGATGGTCTCCGGCCTCAACTTGGTCGCGCAGTCGATGGGCTTCCCCCCAAATGTTAGAGGACTGCTCTTGGGTGGTTGGAGCGACAGTCGGAGCACCCGTTTGAGCATGAGCTCCCTGTGCTTGGGTTTCGATGTCTTGATCGCTCGACGGGATTGGCCCTGCAGAGGTTTTAGCCGCCGAGGACTGCTCTAGCTGAGACAAATCAGTGGTCAGGCGATGCCATAGTTCGGGTGAAAGACGATGGGCTTGGGTGAGCAGTTGCGGTTCTGAGTCCTTCAGGGCTGGATTGGCCGAGTCTAACGGGGCTATGAGCACATCTTCGGAAGATACCTCAGGCTCTACCGCTTCAATGGCTGGACGTTCGGCGGGCTGATCTGATCGCTGATCTGGGGGCTGAATGCCGATCCAAGGGCCGAGTTCAACGGCTGTAAATTGGTTGGACGCAAGGGTCGCTGTGGGCAATGGCCGCGGATCACCCAAGAATTTGAATACGCGATCGCAGCGGCGGTATAACTCTGGCGCAGAATGCCGCACTTGCTGAAGCCACGGCTGGGGCAACCACAGCAGAAAGCTGCAGGGCCAATCAGTCTGCTGATTCGCTAATTGCCGTAACGCCGCCAAAAACTGATACTGCTGGTCCGAAGACTGATAGGTAAACTGCTCTACCCCTAAAATTTGTCGATACGCTGGCCCCGGCACCCCAGGAGGGGGTTCAGCCATTAAGGTCGCCACCCAGTCTAGGTTGGCTGCATTTAAGCAATACCAGGAAGGGGGTTGTTCTTCTGACCCTGCGGCAGTCCCTAGCAAGGCGCGATCTAAGGCTGCTGCAACTTGGCGCTGCAGCAGTAAGTCATCACACACGGCTATCCAAAACTGATGCGATGGCGCCGACTGCAGCACCCTCTGCAAGTTTTGATAGGTTTCCTGATTGAACCCTAAAAGGGTCTGGGAATTAAGAGGGAGCACGGCGCTGGCATTTACCACAGAGAGGAACTCCAGTGCTAAGACTGTAATCTAATTCTCGTGACTGCTTAAGGCCACTCAGGACAAAATCATATGAATATAGTGTGAGTTCATCGGGTTCCGCTGCGCTAAACCCCTAGAACTAGGTTCATGTAATGTCCTCTCGCGATCGCCCACACAAGCTAAACTTGAGGCGAAATTGGCTGTCTCATAGCAGTCGCTAGTCCGATTAGGATAAGACCGCGAGCCACTTTACTTTTACGCAAAGCATCAGGGAGATACTCGGTGTCTTAAGCAAAGTGGCCAAAGCGATAACTACAGAACCATGACATTTCTAAAAAAGAGCATTGGCGTTTTAGTGGGGCTGATCGTCTTCATTGTGGGGGCTGGATTTATCTTGCCGAGCCAAGTCCATGTGGAGCGAGGCATCACCATCGATGCATCTACTGAGCAGGTGTACGACCTCGTCAGCAACTTTCAAAACTGGGAGGGCTGGTCTCCCTGGGCCAACCTTGACCCCGATGCCGAAATGACGATTACGGGCTCTGGTCTGGGGCAAACGATGACCTGGGCTAGCGAAGACCCCCAGGTGGGCCAGGGCTCTCAAGCAATTGTCGATCTAGAGCCCCCTTACAGGATTAAAACTCACTTAGATTTTGGTGCTCAAGGCATGGCGGATGCGGCCTTTGACCTAACACCCACGGATGAGGGCACTCATGTGGTCTGGTCGCTGGATACGGATATGCGCGAAGGCGTACCCTTTTTGCAACAGCCGATCAGCACCTACTTTGGCTTTTTGATGGATGGCATGGTTGGTACGGACTACGAGACTGGCTTGCAGAATCTCAAAGCCTTAGCCGAGTCAGGCAACGTCTAGATTTGTTATTGGTTGCCGTGAGTCATTGCAATGGCGAAGGCCATCGCTAAAAGTGGCTAGGATAGGGGCAGGTCATCAAGATGCCAATGCAGCCCTTTTCAGAAACTGCGAGTTTGGACCCTCCAGCTCTCAATTTATACGAGACGGATTTCTACGCTTGGACGCAAGCACAGGCGAGGCTACTGCGCGATCGCCGCTGGGGCCAAGTTGACGTATCTAACCTGGTTGAGGAGGTCGAGTCTTTGGGTCGACAACAGCGCCAGGAGCTGCGAAATCGTTTGGGTGTGCTGCTCGGACATCTGTTGAAATGGCAGTATCAACCTCGCGATCTCAGTCGCAGTTGGCTGGCCACTATCCGCATCCAGCGTTTAGATATTGCTGATCTAGTGACGGATGACTCGAGCTTGCAGCCCTACCTGGAAGAGACGATGGGGAGGGATTATTTTGAGGGGGTAGCGCTGGTCATGCAAGAAACGAACTTACCCCAATCAACCTTTCCGACGAACTGTTCCTATGAGTTAGCTCAGATTTTGGCGGAGGGATTCTACCCTGAGGAGCTGAGCGATTTAATTGAGGGGGCAGGAGATTTCTGGAAAAGAATCAACTTTCTCATGCTTATCTCCGAGTATGTTGATAGGCGTGCAGGCTTTACCTATCTTAACCTTTGCCAACAAACAATCTAAAAATATTTTGGGAGGCATTATGTTTCTAAAAACTGCATATCTGTCAGCAATTTTACTTGGCACCGTATTATTCCCTCAGAATGCTGCATCAAAGAATGCTTTTGAAAATCAACTAGACTTTTTCCAATCAAATTTCATAAGTTCTCAAAAGGTTTCCACCAATATCCAAGTTGAAAATCAAATTTGTCGCTTTTCTTGGCAATCTGGAACTTACGAAAGGGTAAGAGTCGGTTTTTCTGAGGAGCAACATTCTGGCGTAGTTGAGTCAGTTCGCTTCACACCTAACGGGCGCTTTCTCATTACGGCTGGTCTAGATGGTGATGTTCGGATATGGGACATTGAAGAAAGAAGATTAGATAGGATTTTATCTACTGATTCTGCCATCTTTACGAGTGCCGTTAGTGCAGATGGCCGATTTTTAGCTACAGGCAACCGTAGCGGTTCTATTTATATCTGGGATTTAAGTAATCGGCAGCTAGTCAATAGGCGACAAATTCATGAGGGGGTAGTTACTGTAGTTGCATTTAGCCCAGACAGCACCACGCTAGCTAGCGCTGGCGAAGATAGGAAGATAAACCTCTGGGATAGTAGCTCAGGTGCTTTGCAAGAAACACTAATCAGTGAGCAATGGGTTGAGTCCATGGCTTTCATGTCAGATGGCCAAACTCTTTTAGAGGGTGGCATCGGAAGATATGTTGGTGTTTGGAACTGGCGCAATAGAAGGTTAATAAGAAATATAGATGAGTCTTACCCAACTTTAATAAATGCCATCGCAGCCAGCCAAAAAAGTTCCCTATTTGCATTTAGCGCTGACAACTCTGTTCCCACTGCAACAAGTAGTGCAAGCGATAGGAATACAGTCCGAGTAATGGATTTATCTAATAACCAAGAAAGATTCCGCTTTTCCGGTCACACAGACTATGTTGAGACACTGTCTTTCAGCCCAGATGATACACAAATATTAAGTGGTGGTCTAGATAAAACAGTGAGGATTTGGAGCTTATCGGAGGATAGACAAATACAAGAGATTTCTCTTGAAAGTGCCATACTTTCAGCAGAGTTCGACAGGAGTTGTAGTCGCTTTGCAGTAGCAACACGCTCAGGTTCGATTTTCATTTATAGGTCTAATGAGTGATTCAGAATATTTAACTGATGCCATTTTTTATTGAGGTACCACTTCCCAGTCGCGGCTTGGGGAAGAATTTGAGCCTCTCTGAGGTTGTTGCTGTTGAGGATTTTGTTGCTCAGGCACTGTTGGGGCTGGGCTGGGAGGAGAAACTTGAGGAGTGGTTAACCTTCTGTCCCTAAGATTTTGAATCTCTCTTTTTAAACTTTCTACTTGCTCTTGCCAAAAGCTAGAATGGACATCTTCATCAAAAGGCTTTCCTAAAATGGTTAGCCCTAGGTCTGAAATTTTGGTTTCAGCATCTCCGAGCCTGCCCTGCTCTATATCTTCTTGTATGGCATTTAGGTCCGCTTCATTTTTTTTGTACTCTGCTTCCCATTGATTTAAAGATTGCTCCACATATTGGTAAATTAAAGAGCTAGAATCAATTGTTTCGATAAGTACCTGAACTTTCTCAAAATCTCCACTCGCTTCGTACTGATCAATAGCCTCTCTATATAGGTTTAGATCGTAAATAAAGCTAAAATACTCTACAGGAATATCCTCTGAAGGAAGAAAACCCGGCTCAGGAGACTCTTGCATGAGGGTTTCTGACTTGGAGATAGAATTTTGATCGGTTATCAAAATTCTACTTTTTTGATAGGCCGAAACCATTTGAAAAATTAATGTCGAAGTGCCTAAAACTAAAGTGATCGAGCATAGGACGACGATAGTTTTTTTCCGGATTTGGAAAGATGAGGAAGAAGGGATAGAAAAATGAAAGGCTCCTTTACCGCCTTGATCCTCTTTGCAAATCACCGTAAGAATATGATCTATTGCATAAGAGAATGAATCATGATCGATCTGGTATCGATCCCTGATTCGTTCTAATATCTCCCTGACATGTTCTGGATTTAAGGTGGAGTTTTCTTGAAGATCGTTAAGGAGAAATTCTTTGACTCGCTGACAATACTTCCAGACAGGTTCCCTAATTTGCTTGAGTATCTGTTCAGTGACTTTCACAGGAAAAGCACTTTTGCTGCAAATACTTTCAATCAGATCACTTGACAAGCCATAATCCTGATTATCGAGGTAGTATTTGCTGAGTTCAGATGAAATATTAAGCTTCAGAGTTTGAACATCTTTCTCTTGTTTTTTTTGAATTTGATCAAATTTTTGTTGTATATCATTATTGGTAAGTCGAAACCTAGTCAACCCCTCTCGCTTGATCTCTTCGGCTAAACGATGTGTGAGAGGATAATTCTCATATGCTTTTCTTTTGGCAAAACTCTTGAACTCCGAAATCCGGTCACTATACTGCTGTTTGACAAACTCTTCGGCATCAGCAGCATCTTTCATGCTAAGACCGATTTTTTCACTAAACTCCTCAAGTTTATACCTAATCTCGGGTGCAAAAAATGACTGCAAGGGAAACTCCAAGGCCAAAAACTTATCTTCGTAGTATTCTTGATATTCCCTAATACTTTCAGTCTTACTATTTTCCTGCGCCATATTATTTACTAGAACGATGGTAGATGATGCTTCATTCAGTCCCTTGTTGGTTATACGTAGTTAAGGCCAATTAACTCAAGGCAAACACAGCTTCAGATTGAGCCTTCTAGTTACTTTCACCTCGGTTCATTCCTCAGACCACTTACATATAGGATTTCCTATTTTACGAATATTTTGACAGGGAAATAAATTGCCACTTAACCTACCGAATATCTAATATATTTGGACATACTGTCATCTTTCAGAAGAGCTTGATTACTTTAAAGACTGCCCTTGACGCCAAATACTAACTTGTATAATACATGACTCTAATTGATTCATATGGTGGAATTTCTTGGTTGAATCTTGCCTCCAATGCCAGGAAGAAAATATAGGTCTCAAGAACCTTTCGGGATCTTTGTTTGAACCCACGGATTTTTAGATTACAGGTTTCCACGGTCACTTTTGCTGCAGACTGCACTCCTCGATCTTGCAAAACCTCTTTATAAATAGTCTCTTGAAAATCCCAAAAATCTAGCACACTCTCAAGTTTCTCTTGAATCAGTAAAACAACTCTTTTACGACTCTCAAGACTTATTTCTCGGTCAGCAACCTCCATAACATTCCTTGGCCTGCCATCTGTATCCAATAGCTCATTAGACGCCAATTGATAAGATACAGTATCTGATGAATCCATGATGGCATCAATTACTCGAGGAGAATACTTTGCTAAGTACTTTACTTCAGAAAGATGATCGGCAAAAACCTTCACTTCGATTAAGTGTTCAACCTGAGCTAATGCAGCATGAATATCTATCGCCACATATTTGCGAACATTTTCAGCAGAAAGCCACTCATGAAGTTGGGTATTTGAGAGATTTAGTCTTTCCTTTGCAATACCAATAAGATGTTGAGTAACTCGCTGACAAAATAGAGTGTCTTCTGAGTTTATGAATAAATTTACACGTTGCTTCTTCTTGGTAGTAAGCAAATCCTCAGTAGTATGCCAATAGCCGTGCCCTAAACTATTTTCTAGGGTTAATGGGTACTTTTCAACATAGTTCTGAGGCGGCAGCTTATAGATGAGAAACGGCAACATTCCATTTTGGCTCAAGAGATTATTGAGCACTAAATTGCCAGGATCAGCAGCAAACTGTGTTAGCCACGTGCAAAAGGCTTCGGCATCCTCTATTGCGACTCCTGACACAGGCTTGTTTGCTTGCCCTTTATGAAAATGGTCATTTTCCCAATGAAAAGGTGCCCTATGTTCGCCCCTGGCTTTAGCGTCATCAATAAACAATTGGTATTCTGCATGGGTAATCAACTCTCGATCAATACCTATATTTTCATCCAGCCTTAGTAGACCTTTTAATCGGCGTAGTAGCTTTACCTTTGCCGTGAGTTGGAAAATCTCTGGTTCGTCTGCTTCTAAACCCTCCTTTAAGGTCCTTTCCAATCTCTCCTTTACGTTTAGTTTTATGCTTCGTTTCTCTTCTAGGCAATCATAGGCAAGAGAAAGGGCGTAGACAAACTGCTGGCTTCCTTGATAGCTAAGCGCCTTCTCAATGATATTGCTGACGTCTTTCTGAGCTGCATATAATCTGATTGACTCATGCCACCAAGAATCAGTAATTTGGTCGAGTAAAATATCTTCCTGAGTGTTTTCTCTAACTTGCACTGCAGCAAGATACTCTTGAAAGCTCTTGTGCGCAAATTGAATATAGCCCTTCTCAACTTCGATAAGTAAACCGCTATCTTTTACATTGTTGATGAAATCTCTTGGACTAAATCCATCGTCAATTTCTGACAACCGCTCTTGAATAAGCGATTCAGCCTCAGAGATTTTGGTTACAGATTGCCTCCCTATCATCATGTCAAGGGCTAGATGCTGTAAAACATCTTTCTTTTGCTCAGATGTCAATCTGTCTGGAACATTTTTTTCTTCCTGCCGACGCCCCAAAAGAACATCGCAAATTTCTTGATAGAGTTCAACTCTACTTCCAGGCAAAGCTCCTCGATAGCAGTGAACATTAAGAATCATTGTCAACAAGAGAGGATTCACTGCCATTGAAACTAGAGCAGGATGGTTTTGAATTCTCTTTGTCAGAGCATTTGCGTTTCTACTTGCAAGTATTTGTGTACCAGGATCCTCCTTCCACAAGTTTCTGCTAATTTCATGCTGATGATACCAATGCCTAATGAATTGAGAAGTCTCTTCTAGATTGAAGCTTAGCGTCTGGTAAAGAGTCACGCTTTCTCTCAAAGGCGAAATTTCGTACCCCAGGGGCCGAGAGGTGACGATAAAGAAGTTCGTTGGATAATTTCTGATTTGCTGATCTACCCAATCACTAATTGCTGAGCGATTTTGATCCTCAGGAACTTCATCTAGCCCGTCTAGCATCACCAGGCATTTTCCTTGCTCAAGTTTATTTTTGAACCAGTGCGGCGGGGGTCGCAGCCTTCGATATTGTTCACAACTTTGGAGTAGATCTGCCAAATCTGGGGAATTTCCAGTCAGAATATCTTCCCAGTACTCGCGAAGGTAAAGCAATATGGGTATTAATCGAGGAGGCTGCACATTCTGCTGGGCAAGATGCTTACGCTGTGCATAGGTTAAAGCCACATGTTCCAAGAGTGTCGTTTTCCCAGAACCTGGTGAACCGAGAATGACAATTCGTCCAATTTCCGGTTGTTTCTTATATGCGGAAATCAAGTCCCAAATGTACTGCCCATTTCTCTGAATAGACGGCTTACTAGCAGTGTCTTTGGCTACTGACTGCGCAATAAAAGAAATGCGTTGATTGTACTCTTTTGGAGCAATCCTTAAGGGGATAAACAGCTTTTCCAGAGAAAAAGCCGCATTGGATTTAACCCTGAATCCCTGAGTTCTAAAATTTCTGTAATCGTAAAATATATTTTTGTAATATGCTCGCTTGAATTTATCGCCCGAAAATATGTCTTCTACAGTTGTAATAGTCTGCTCAAATAGATTATCTAGTCTGGGATTTATGCGACTCCAGAAACGCAAGAATATTGCGAGCACCGCAGTAATTGCTAGGCACAGTGATGCTGACTGCCAGTCTCGCTGCCGAGCAAAATGGACAGTTAGAAAACTGAACGCCCCTGGCAACCCCCAGCTCACTAGCGTTTGGGTAAGTAGCTTTTGGGCTTCATCCAGAAGAGAAGAACCAGAGTGAGGTGGCTGATTGCTCATGGAATAATGTAGATGCCAGCTCAATTTATACTAAGTGTACTTAACTCTAAGTGAGATTTCTGGCTATTGGGTCCCTAAATCCTCTTGCCAAGGTAAAGTTCCCATAACCAGTCTTGAGAGTTTTCACATAATGTTCTGCAGCAAGTAGGTTTGCGGCGAGGTTGAACCCTGTCAGTCTCAATCTTTTGCCCCACGGGCTTCCGGCTCAGTAGGTGTAGCGGTGACATTATCCACCGCAATATCCAAGGCATAATCCACCGATCACTCCCCCGTCGCCACCACCACAATCTCGTAATACCCCGACTGCGGTAACTCCCCCGACCAGGTGCGCTCAGGAGAATCCGCCAGTAAATAAGGCACTGCATCCGTCGGGCTGGGCACATAGAGCGAGATAAGAGATCCTTATTCCAGTAGCCAACCAAACACCGAACCCACCGTTAAACCCAGCCCACCGGCAAAAGTCGGGACAGGCAGAACTTGCGCCGATTGATCAAACACTTCCGGCTGCTGCTGAGGCCGATACACAAAAATCGTTTGCTCCGCCGGGTCAATCAGCCAACCCATTTCAGTCCCGTGATTGAGGCAGTGCAAGATATTTTTAGTCACCTTCGTTTGGCTCTGGTCCGGCGACAAAATCTCAACCGCCCAGTCCGGCGCGATAGGAAACGTATTGGCAACCTCACCATTCTGGTCACGGGGAATGCGCCCCCAAGTCACCACCGACACATCTGGAATCGTTGACCGTCCAGCAAAAGTGCATCGTAACTCTGAAAACGCCCGTGCCACCTTTCGTCCCTTCAACACCCCATTAACGGTCGTCGCGAATTCCGTTTGGATTGTGCTGTGCTTTCCCTGGGGCATTGGCTTCTGGATGATCTGCCCATCAATATATTCACTGGCAGGCTTAGTTTCTGGCAGCGTCAGAAATTCCGCTAATGTAATCGGTTTAGGGGGAGCCTGTACCATTGGGACTGCCTCATGGAAAACGCTATCACCTTCGATTAATTTTAGGAGACGTGCAGAGTCGTTGCCGCTTCGCCGCGCCTCATGATCACGTCATCTCCCAATCAATCCTTAGCTTCAGGCGCTTCCGGTGGCTCCGCAGGCGTGGCAGTGACATTATCCACCGCAATATCCAAGGCATAATCCACCGCGCTCTCCCCCGTCGCCACCACCACAATCTCGTAATACCCCGACTGCGGTAACTCCCCCGACCAGGTGCGCTCAGGAGAATCCGCCAGTAAATAGGGCACCGCATCCGTCGGGCTAGGCACGTATAGCGAGAGCTGAGTGCTGCCCTGGGGAGCCTGCAAATTTAGACGCAGTAGTTGGCCTTCCCCCAGGCTGAGGATGTAGACCCGCCCCGCCCCCGCCTCCAGCCGATCGCGCACCGACTGCCCAAAACTGCCCTGCTCAAACTGGATTTCTTCTAGGCGATCGCCTGACTGAATCCCCTGCACTGAATGCTCGGCCAACCCATACCAAACCTGCCCAATCGGCTGAGCAATGAACTCTTGACCCAGCCGCCCAGGGAAAAGTTGGTCAAACCTTGCATCTGCCAGGTCAAAAACCGCACGGCTGCTGACATAGAGCGGATTCACCGCTTGCCGCCAGCGATCGCGATCACTAGCGCTATAGACCCCCAATCCCTGTCGAGCCCGATCCGTTAAGTTGCGCTCCAGCAAGTCTAGGTTTTCAAGGGCGATGGCATCCCAATTGGCCCGCATGGTGGCATCTTCAGGGCGATCGGTGAGGGCCTTGCCCTGCATCTCGGGGTAGCGTTCATAAAAGAGCTGATCGGTCAGCCCTACAAAAAAGCGCTGATCCACCCCCAGGTTTTGGCGCTGTTGCCGAATCGCGTTTTTGCGGGATTGCTCCTCCTGAGAAAATGCGGGATTTGCAGAGCCCTGATCTTGGACTTGACCTGGGGTGGAGCTGGCGGTGCCGGTCCCTGCCGGTTCCCAGCGATTCGCCACCCACCACACCAACCCCACAGCCCCGACCACGAGCCCCAACCCCAGCAGGGCCGGAAAGCAGCCGCTGCCACCGGACTTGGCCTTGGGTCTGGGGGGCAAGGGGGCCGCCGCCGTCTCAACCGGCAGGGTATTCACGGCACCGCGACCGGGAGCCACCGCCATCGTGGCGGAGCGGGAAGGCGGCACCGCATAAGTACTTGGGGTTTGCAGCGCCTGCATGACCGCAGCGGCAGAACTGTAGCGATCTCGGGGGGCCGGAGCCAGCATCTTTTGCAGCACCTCTGCAAAACGATGGCTGAGGTTGAGATTGGCGGGCCAATGCCACTGCTTGTTGGTGCGATCGTAGAGGTCCTGAGGGGCATCACCGGTCAACAGCACCAGCACCGTTGCGGCCAGGGCATAGAGATCGCCGCTGGGGCTGACGGCCCCGGTTTGCAGTTGCTCCTCGGGGGCAAAACCGACCTTGCCGAGACGGGTGGGGTTATGGGTGATGCGCTGCTCTGCCAGGGTCGAGAGCTGCTTGACGCCGCCAAAGTCAATCAGCACCGGCAAGCCATCGGCATTGCGCAAAATCAAGTTGTCGGGAGCAATATCTCGGTGAATCACCCCGACATTGTGAAGATAGTCGAGCACCGGCAGCAGTTGCAGCAGCAGTTGGGTGACTTCGGCCTCGCTGAAGCAGCGGCCTGAGCGCAAGCGGGTATCGAGCAGTTCGTGGTAAGTGGGGCCTTCGACATAGTCTTGGACTAAAAAAAGGCGATCGCGCCCATCGAGATAAACTCGCAGCAGCTCTCGAAATTTCGGAATCTGGGGATGCTGGAGCTGATAGAGCACCCCGGCCTCTCGCTCAAACAGTTGCTTAGCCTTTTGCAGCGAGGCCGGATCATTCACCTGGGGGGCAAATTCCTTGAGGACGCACAACTCATGGAAGCGATTACTGTCCTCGGCCAGGTAGGTTTGGCCAAAGCCGCCTTTACCCAGTTCCCGCAGGAGATGGTATCGTCCCCCCAATAAGCTGAACTGTCCTCCGGTTCCCCCCACGGTCATGGTGCTTCCTCATCCATATGCTTTGAGAGCGTACCGTACTCTTTGGCAACGCTCACCCTAGACTGCAGAAAAACTTCAGTCCTGGGGATTGAGGTTCCGGTGAATGTTGGGGTTTGAACGATGAATATTGGCAATAGGCTGGGCAATCATCATGCCCCTGCCTCTTCATCACTTCGTACCTACTGCTCATCCGCCTGGTCTGCCTAAACAGTTACTGTAGACCCCCTCTAGCTTCTCTCTGCCAAGGGCTATTCCTTACGCAAAAGTCGTTCCATCGCTTTTCAGAAAAGGGGTTTGCAAGTTGCTTTATCCCGCAGAAGAGCCAATATCGGAATCGGGGGCTGGCCCCCAAACCCCCCGAAAGGGAAATGCGGGTTGGGTCGTGAATGCGCACGGTAAGACGACAGGGGCGAAGCTGGCAACAATCCATCCTGCACCCTCTCACCCCATCGCCCCATCGCCCCGCGCCGTGGCAGCATAGAGCAGTGCAATACCCTCTCATTCATTCATGGCCACATCTTTAATTGAAGGCAACGTTGGTGCCCACCTGCGACGGCTGGCGTTGCCGATGATTGGCGGCATCTTTGCCTTGGTGGCTTTTAATTTGGCCGATACCTACTTTGTGGGGCAACTGGGCACGGAACAACTGGCGGCGATCAGCTTTACCTTCCCGGTGGTGCTCACCCTCGGCAACCTGGCCATGGGCTTGGGGATTGGCGCGGCCTCAGTGATTGCCCGCGCCATCGGCGAAGGGGACCATTCACGGGTACAGCGGTTTACCACCAACAGCCTGATCTTGGCGCTGGTGGCGGTGGCGCTATTTGTGACGGTTGGATTATTTACCATTGACCCCTTATTCACGGCCCTCGGGGCGACCCCTGAGACCCTGCCCCTAATCCGCGACTACATGCAGATCTGGTATTTCGGCATGATCTTTTTGGTGGTGCCGATGGTGGGGAATAACGCCATTCGTGCGGCTGGCAATACCGCCACCCCCAGTTTGATCATGACCACTGCGGCGGTGGTCAATATTGCCCTCGATCCCCTGTTGATTTTTGGATGGGCGGGTTTTCCGGCCCTGGCCCTGAAAGGGGCAGCGTTGGCAACGGTGGGATCGCGAGCGGTGACTCTCGTGGCTTCCCTATTGGTGTTGCACTTCAAAGAGCACTTGCTGTCCCTGCGGTTCCCCCGTCCCAGAGAGATGTTCTGGTGCTGGAAGGACATCCTCCATGTGGGCGTCCCGGCCGCCATGACCCAAATGATCAACCCGATTTCCATTGGGGTGATTACCAGCCTGATTGCTTCTTTTGGAGCCCAGGCGGTGGCGGCGTTTGGGGTGGCAACGCGGGTCGAGTCCTTAGCGCTGATTGTACTGATGGCGCTGGCGGCCAGCATTGGTCCCTTTGTGGGGCAAAATTCCGGGGCCCATCGCTATGACCGCATCCAGCGATCGCTCCAGCTCAGCCTTTGGTTCTGTATTGGTTGGGGGCTGCTCACGGCTTGCCTATTGGCGCTGTCAGCCCCTCAACTGGCCAGCCTGTTTAATGGCGATCCAGAAGTGATTGCGATCGCGGTCCGCTATCTCTGGATTGTGCCGATTAGCTACGGCGGTGCCGGGATTATCCAGGTGGCCAGCTCTGCCTTTAATGCCCTCGGTAAGCCCCTGCCCTCGGTGGTGATGACCGTGATCCGCATGGGGGTGCTGTACGTGCCGTTGGCCTATGTGGGGGCGAACTGGGTGGGCATTAGCGGTGTTTTCGGCGCAGCTTGCCTGTCAAATTTGGTGGTTGGCATTGGGGCCTATCTCTGGAACCAACGCACCTGCACGGCCAAGCGGGCGGCGGCCCTGGCGGTCAAGGTTGCCGTTACGGAGTAAACGCTGCTCGGGTGCGATTTCAAGGGAGCGACAGCTCGGGCTAGGCTGCTGCATCGAGAGAAAGGACTCTTTTGAGGCGATCTCGACTGGCTGCCAATCGGTCTTGGGAGAGGCGATCGCCCTGCTCCGCCTGCATCAAAGCCGCCATCACCGGGTAGTAGAGATCGCCATCGTAGGAAATCAAAACCAGATCTACCCCCGCATTCAGCGCCTTGATCGCTGCCCCAGTTGCCCCGTCTTGACTGTCAAACACCGCCCCCATACAAAAGTCATCAGTAATCAGAATCCCGTCATACTGCCACTGCTGCCGCAAAATCCCCTGCACGACCGCCTCTGAAAAAGACACGGGATGGTGTTCATCCACCGCAGTCAAAATCGGATGCCCCAGCATCGTCACCGTGCCTTCGGTCTGCATCACCTGTTGAAACGGCAGCCAATCGTCTTGGGCCAGCTCTGCAACCGGTGTGTCTAGGTAGGCCGAGGTTAAGTGGGTATCGGCATCAAGGCGTCCTAACCCAGGGAAATGCTTGAGGGTGCAATGCACCCCATGGCTGAGCAGAACGGTACAGTAATCCTGAGCAACTGCGGCCACCACCGTTTTATCAGCTGAAATCGCCCGACGGTAAATTACAGAGAGCTTATCGTCAGGATTCACAATCCCCTTATTCAGATCCACGACAGGGGCAAAGTTCAGGTTAATGCCTAGATCGGCCAATTCTTGTCCGTGGGTATGGCCATAGGCTTGGACCCGCTGCGGCTGTTCAGTGGCTGGCGCTGCATCGATGACTTCAGCCAGAGGCGGCAAATGAGTGAGAGGGGGCGACAGCCGCGAGACCACACCCCCCTCTTGATCGGTAGCCACCCATAAGGGCGGTAGATTTTGCTCTTGGCGAATGGCTTGGAGAGCCGAAATCTGTTCTGCCAGGGGCTCAATCGAACCCTGGGGGAGGTTGCGGTGACTGATAAAAATGCCACCAATGGCCCGCTTTTGCACAAGGGTCTTGACCGCATCAAAGTCTTCATAGCCCACCACCAGGTGTTGACCCAACCTTTCCAGTTGAGCCTCATTGCCGGTGAGGACCCTATGTCGAGCCTGGTGATATTGAACCTCTGGAGTAATCACACAAGCCAAACCCACCCCACACAGCACCAGCAACCCCCAACGCACCCTGGAACGGCGGGGTCGTTCAGCGGCCCTACGCCTGGGCATATTGGCCAGCATCACCAGACCTAAACCCAACGGCACCGCCCACAGCAGCTCTGCCCGAGCACTAGCAAGCAGCGGCGTTCTCCGTTTGATAGCCAGAAAGAGGAACAGGCTGAGCAGCAAAACCTGTCCAAACTTTGCCATCCAAAATCGCAGCGGATGATTCCACCACAACAGCACCGTTTTGACCACGACCCGACCTTCGATTGCCTCAGCTCTGCCTACGGGATAAACGATTCCTATTCCCGGAAAACGTCAGCAATTTCTATGACGCTGAACAAAGGTCACTAGGGACTTGCCCTAGGGGCTGCCATCAATTAAAACCAGAATCCTTGTGGTGTAAAGGTTTTAGCCCCTAGCAATGTTATGGAAGCGCGGTCAACTTGCCCAGCAAGGCTTTCACCCGGTGTTGATGACACGCCCTAGTCCCAAGCCCCCGCATTGTGAATGCCGTAGGCGTGGCGGAGATGGGTTAGCTCTTGATCCATGACGGTTGCAGGGTTGAGATAGGCGTCGATGGGTTGGCGCGTTCTGAGTCCCTGCCGCACCCCGGCCCAATAAAACCGCAGAATTTCCAGGGGACCGTAGTTCATAGAGGATGCCTCAACGCCTTGCCCCCAGCAGGCCCGCCAGCACACTTCCATGACCGCCCCAAGACTCTGCAAGTAATAGGTCCAGGGCCGTCGCCAGGTTAGGGCCGTCAACAAGAAGCCGACCAGCCGCATCTCATCATCCAAACTGGTGCCGTAGCCGGTGACCACATGCATAATGTCGTGGCGCTGCAGGTCGCGCCAAGGAATCGTCAGCCAGCCCAACTGCAAATCGCGATCACGCACAAAATCTGGATTCAAATCGTAGTAGCGGGTCAAACCTTGCCGTAACGTTTGCTGGGCCGACATCGTGCCTCCTCGCCATAGCAGCTCAGATCATTGTCTGTGGCGAGGTGGTGCAGTCACAATGTCGATACCGCAGGCTCAAGTACGGTTCTGCAACAAGGTGAAGTGAGGTGAAGTGCTGGGCTGCACTTCACAGAAGGCATAGAGCATGGGTCCTAGAGAAAACATTTCTAACCCGCTCAGCATGGCTGATCTGGCGGCGAATCCGCACGCTGCCGAAAGCGCTCAAAGTCAATCACATTAGAGCGCCGCGCCGCATCCCAAACTTCATTCACCAATGCCGCTACGGGCGGGATGGCCGGGAGCTTGAGCTGGCCCACATGGCGGTTGGCCGGTCCGACCACCTGCACGATTTGGGGCATATGGGGACCGGGCTGAATCCAGTCCACTTCGTCATCGGTGACGACGAGTTGCTTATTGTGCAAGCAGCGATCGCTGCAGTGGGCCTCTAAAAAAGCGACAATCTTGCGAATGGTCTGTAGAGAGGTTTTTTGCCGCAAATAGTTGATCGCCCGCAGCTCTAAAATTTGCTCCCAATCATAAAAGGGCTGCTGAGGGCCAGCATCGTCGATGGGTTGAGGGATATCTTCGTGGGGCACCACAATTCCAGTCTTGGCCATGTAGGCCAAACGACTCGGACTCGTGCGGGTCAAAACGACCGTTTCCTGCTGTGTAAACCCAATCATCGCAACAGCCTACCGGAGGGGACGAGGCCTGCTCTAAGCAGCTAAACCCAATCTAGGCCAGTCGCCACAATAGAACCTAGGTATAGATGTTCTAGTCAGCCAGCCCCATGCCTAGCCCATGCCCTCAAGCTGAGACTATCCCTGGGATTGCTCAAATGTTAAAAAAACAAAAAGAGGAATTGGGTGTTGCAGAGATTAAACAGAGCCGCAACAAATCAACGCGTTTTCTTGCAGCTCTATACAACATATAGCGTTTTGTAGAGAGGCTTTACCGCTACCGGTAGGGATCAGTGCTCTCATTGCAGACGCTAATTCCGACCTAGAACAAGGCGTTGGTTTTCTCTAACCAGCGGGCTACATCCTTAGCGTGATACGTCAGGATCAAATCAGCCCCAGACCGCTTAAAGCCGGTCATGGTTTCCAGAACGATGCGTTGCTCATCGACCCAACCATTCATAGCTGCAGCTTTGATCATCGAGTACTCACCCGAGACGTTGTAGGCGGCTACGGGCATATTCGAGGCCTGCTTCACTTGCCAGATGATGTCCATATAGGCCAAGGCGGGCTTCACCATCAACATGTCAGCCCCTTCCTCGATGTCAAGGCCAATTTCCTTCAGGGCTTCGCGGCTATTGGCCGGATCCATCTGGTAGGTGCGGCGATCTCCAAACTGCGGTGCTGAATCTGCCGCATCTCGAAAAGGACCATAGTAAGAGGAGGCGTACTTGGCCGCATAGGACAAGATCGGAATCTCCTCGAAGTCAGCCGCATCCAACCCTTCTCGAATCGCCTTCACAAACCCATCCATCATTCCGGAGGGCGCAATAATATCGGCCCCAGCATTGGCTTGAGAGACCGCCGTTTTTTTCAGTAACTCTAGGGTGGGGTCATTCAGAACTCGCCCAGTCAAATCTCCAGTTTCCAAATATCCACAGTGACCATGGGCGGTGTACTCGCACAGGCAGGTGTCTACAATCACCACCAGGTCCGGCACCGCTGCCTTGACCGCCTCAGTGGCCTTTTGCACAATCCCACAGTCATGCCAGGCCCCAGTCGCCTCCACATCCTTGGTGTCAGGAATCCCAAATAGAATGATCGCCGGAATCCCCAAATCGTAGACTTCCTTCGCTTCCTCGACGAGCTTGTCCACCGAAAGTTGGTAAACCCCTGGCATCGACTTTACCTCTTGGGCGAAGGACTCCCCTGGCACAGCGAATAAGGGATAGATCAAATCATTGGTGGTGACCACCGTTTCTCGCACCATGCGGCGGAGTTGAGATTGGCCACGGAGACGGCGAGGACGCTGGGTAGGAAACATAACATTGGAGATGACTCAACCTGGATATGGCTTCTGGCATTACCTTTGCCAAGGGACACAGGAGAATCAATCCTTAAGCAAATCCAGAATGTGATCAAGTCTAAAGCCTAGGCTGAGCCAAATACCCGAAGTGAAATTACGTTGTGTGAAGGCCACCTAAGCCGACCGCGTGTGTGGAGAAACAGCACCGTGTTGCGCTCCTCTCAAGGACCGCACCAAAACACAGAAATGGGCAAAATTGGGGCAGATAACAGCGAAGCGTTCTGTGGTATCGTTGTTAACCGTGTTCATTGACATGACATGGGTCGCTAGCTCAGTGGTAGAGCATTCGGCTTTTAACCGACTGGTCCTGGGTTCGAATCCCAGGCGACCCATACAAAGCTTCTTGCAACCTAAGCATCAAGATAAATTCCAATTACTCGTAAGCTGCAGGCCCAGTTGGGAAGGCTGACCCTAAACCCAACTGCTTTGCCTTAGCGTCAGGAACTTTATCTGTGAAACCGGGCTACGATCGTGGCTAAGTGCTAGCGGCAGAATCGCTCAACGCCTTAACCAGAGGTCACTCAGCACTTTTTGCTCGTTGCTTTACACAGCAGTTTTTCCTTTAGAAAAATTTAATTAATTAGCGATGTTTCTTTATAAACATCGAAATCTGCCCTAGTATTGATAGGTGAGGATACCTATTGGTTCTGAGAATTTAAGACGGCCTGAAGGCGAAAGTAGACTTAGGAGGATTTTATGGCGCTCGTTCCTATGCGGCTGATGCTGGATCACGCAGCAGAAAATGGTTACGGAATCCCGGCGTACAACGTTAATAACCTGGAGCAAATCCTGGCGATTATGGAGGCCGCTAGCGAGACCGATAGCCCTGTAATCCTGCAGGCTTCTCGTGGTGCGCGCAAGTACGCGGGTGAAAACTTCCTGCGTCACCTGGTTTTGGGTGCGATCGAGACCTACCCCAACATCCCCGTGGTGATGCACCAGGACCACGGCAATAGCCCTGCAACCTGCTACTCTGCCATCCGCAATGGCTTTACCAGCGTGATGATGGATGGTTCCTTGGAATCAGATGCCAAGACCCCCGCTAGCTTTGAGTACAACGTCAACGTGACCGCTGAGGTGGTTAAGGTTGCTCATGCTATCGGTGCCAGTGTTGAAGGCGAACTCGGTTGCCTCGGTTCTCTCGAAACCGGTCAAGGCGAAGCAGAAGACGGCCACGGCTTTGAGGGTACCCTCAGCCATGATCAGCTCCTGACTGACCCCGATGAGGCGGTTCAGTTTGTGGAAGCGACCCAGGTGGATGCCCTTGCCGTTGCGATTGGTACCAGCCACGGTGCTTACAAGTTCACCCGTAAGCCCACTGGTGAAATCTTGGCTATCAGCCGCATCGAAGAGATTCACAAGCGTCTGCCCAACACTCACTTGGTTATGCACGGGTCTTCTTCTGTGCCCCAAGAGTGGTTGGACATGATCAATGAGTACGGTGGTCAGATTCCTGAGACCTACGGCGTACCTGTTGAGGAAATCCAGAAGGGTATCAAGAGTGGTGTTCGCAAGGTGAACATCGATACCGATAACCGTTTGGCTATCACCGCTGCCATCCGTGAAGCGGCTGCTAAGGATCCATCTAACTTTGACCCTCGCCACTTCATGAAGCCTGCCATCAAGTACATGAAGCAGGTCTGCCGCGATCGCTATGAAGCTTTCGGCACTGCTGGCAACGCTAGCAAGATCAACCAGGTTGGCGTTGAGGTCTTTGCTGCTAAGTACGCTGCGGGTGAGTTGACTGCCAAAGTCAAAGCTGCTGCAACCGTCTAAGCTTTAAGTAGCTAATGGTTTAAGCGACATCTTTAGTTAGATGAAACGGCGAGTGTTTAGCACTCGCCGTTTTTTATGACCGCTTAGGACTGGCCTTCTTGAGGGCCAACCATAGGGGCTTATAGCAATTGAAGGAACCGGCTAAACCCACCAGTTATTTGTCTAAAATACCTGGCTATGGTGCTGACGCCGCGTGACAACCCATGTAGGGGCACCTCTTGTGGGTGCCCTCGACAACCCGCCGGAGGGGACGAATCGAGAAATCGTTTTGTTCAGGGGCGATTGGCGGAGGGTAGGCACAAGACCTACCCCTACCAAGGTAAATTCTTGTCTGGAAATCTCCTAAGATCTCGATCCAAACTTAGAGTTCCGCTGGATTTAGATTTCGTCCGCTAATTCTCATAGCATCGATTTTGAACCGCAAGTTTGACCTATGCCAAGCAACTACTCAAGTGGACAGCTCAAGATTTCAAGCTGCCCAACTGCAAAGATTTATTTAGTTAAACGGCCAATGTAGAAGCCTACAGGGTGTCACCTGTATCCACCTCAGATTCTTCCTCAGTCGCTTCTAGCGTTGTTGCTTCAGCCGCTTGTTGTTGGCGAATCGCTTCTTGCTGCTGCTGGCGAAAGTCTGCAGCAGCGCTGTTGATGCGAGACTCTTGCTGCTCGGCAAATTGCTCTCCGGAAATGGTCGGTGCCAAAATTGCCCGGTGAATCAACTCAAAAGGATCATCAAAATCATTGTCACCGCCTAGAGCGTCTGCCCCAGCGGAACTGGGGCTTTCGAGGGGATCAATATCGGTTTCTTGGGCGATCGCATTGGGGACCACTGCCGCAACCCCAAAGCTGGCAACAGCCAATAGGGTGAACCAATGCATCGAGCAGTTGATAATCGACATGATTTTCGCCTCAAGCGATCAAGTAACGACAACGGGGTGACTTCGCCCCTAATTTAACAAATAAACCCCAGCCCTGAGCATCGGGCTCAAGCCATTCGACGGCGCAGCAGTGGCTGCACCAATACCAGAGCTCCTCCACAGAATGCCAATAAAATCCCCAATGCGCCCCCGAGGGTGATATCCGCGAATGGGGCCTGCATCACTACGCTGCCAAAACCCCAGTCCGGGTGCAGATAAAGGTAGCGAATCGGCTCAATCGCGTAGCTGAGCGGATTTAGACTGGCCACCACCTGTAGCCAACCGGGCATAAAGCTCAGGGGAACCAGAGCGGTGCTGGCAAACAGCAGCGGTAAATTGGTGACAAAGATGACCGCGATTAGCTCAATGTGACCAGGCAGGGCAAAGGAAAGCCCCAGGCTCAGAGCAGTCTCACCCAGCACCAGGGTCAAAACGATCAGCGCTACGAGAGCCAGCCCAAAAGGATCGGGCAGACCAGCGCCCAGAAAGGCACTCACCGCCACAATCGCGGCCGTTTGCACCAGACTCATGGCAGCAATAAATAGGGCCGACGCCAATACAATCGAATAGCGGGAGGCGAGGGGGGCCACCAAGAACCGGTTTAAGAAGCCAAATTCCCGGTCAAACATCACCGGCAACCCAGCATTCAAGGCCCCACCAAAAGCAGTGAAGACGATGATGCCTGCCCCTAAAAACTGTCCGTCGGTTTTGCTGTCCCCAAACAGCCCCTGGGGCACGTTTTGAAAGAGCGCCCCAAATAAAATCAGCCACATCAACGGCTGAATCACCCCCGCCATCAAGGTTGAGGGTCGCCGCTGCAGTTGAATGAACAGCCGCCGGGTCATGGCAATCGTCTCCTGCACAAAGGCGGGAGAAAACAGCCCCGGCGGTTGGGTCGGTGTTTGCGCCGCGATCGCCGCTTTCCAGGCCTGCAGATCGGCATTGTCGATAGCGGTAGAACGATTGGGGGTGGCAGTGGTAGTCATGGGTGTCAATGACGCTGGGTGGATGGCGAGGTTCCTGGGGAAATCGGTTGGGGCTAGGAGCCTTTCATAGCCTGCTTACGTTCTGCCTTGAGATCACGGCTCCCAGCAGCGGCAATTTCCGCATCAAGCAGGGTACGCCCGGTCGCGGCTAGATAAACATCGTCCAGACTGGGGCGAGATTGGGCAATGCCAAAAGTGGGCAGGTTGCCGCCTTTCAGGGCGTGCTGAACGGTCATCAAGGCATCTGCTTGGGCCTCAACCACCAGATTCAGGGAGTTGCCTTGGGCTTCGTTAACAATCACTTCTTGTACGCAGGGGAGGGCTTGCAGCAAGGTCTTCGCCTGCTCAGCCTCATCATCTGGGGTGAATTCCCGAATTCGCAGGGTGATGCGATCACCGCCAATTTGATCCTTCAGCGCGTTAGGGGTGCCAGAGGCAATCACGACGCCACGATCGATAATGGCAACGCGATCGGCCAGGGCATCGACTTCCTCTAAATAGTGGCTCGTGATCAAAATGGTGGTGCCAGCGGCCTTGAGATCTCGCAAAAATTGCCAGACTGCGCTACGGGTCTCGATATCCAAGCCGACCGTGGGTTCATCCAGCACCAGCACATCCGGCTGATGGAGGAGCCCTAAGGCTAAATCAAGGCGCTTGCGAAGGCCACCCGAATAGGTGCCCGTTTTCTGATCGGCCCAGTCACCCAGCTCCAGCAGCTCGATCATTTGGGGGATGCGATCGCGGGCCACCTTAGCGGGCATGTGGTATAAATCGGCCTGCAGTTGCAGCAGTTCTCGACCGGTCAAAACCTTGTCTAAGGCGACCTCCTGGGCGATATATCCCAAATATTGCCGCGCCAAGCGGGGGTTCTCTAGAACCGAAATGCCATTCACCTCAATGCGGCCTGCATCCGGGATCGCTAGGGTGCAAAGGCATCGAATCGTGGTGGTTTTCCCGGCTCCGTTGGGACCGAGCAGGCCAAAAATTTCCCCTGGCTGCAGGGAGAGCGAGACATCCTTGACCGCCTCAAGGGAGCCGTAACGCTTTTTCAATCCTGAAATCAGGACGGCTGGATCCATAGCGATCTAACTTACTTTTGAACAACGAAATAGGCGAATGACCTCTACTTAGTCTACAAGTTTGGTCTATATGAGTCGCTGATATCTAAGCAATCCAAGCGAGGCCTGTTTGCAAGAGGGCGTCAACGCTACCTGCCATGCGGGTCATTACGGTTTGAGTGACGGGTAAGCTGTCAAGCACCATCCCTGCGGAGAGGGCCATCATGTACAGAATTGAGTATTTAAACAAGGAGCGGGCCACATCGCGATCGGTGGGTGCTTGCAGAAGTAACCAAGCCTTTTTGATAAAAATCCACCCCAGTCCCAGGGCAATGGTTAGGTATAGAAAACCGGTTGCCCCTAGGGGAATGGTCATCAGTAGCGTGATCGGCACTAGCACAAGGGTATACGCCCAAATTTGCTTGGCCGTGGCCTCATCCCCAGCAATCACCGGCAGCATCGGCACGCCCACCTTGGCGTAGTCGTCTTGAATCACCATGGCCAAGGCCCAAAAGTGGGGCGGCGTCCACACAAAGACGATCACGAAGAAGAGCCACGCCGCCCAGCCCAGTTCACCCGTGACAGCAGCCCAACCCGCCAACGGGGGAATCGCCCCTGCGGCCCCACCAATCACAATATTTTGAGGCGAAGTTCGCTTCAGCCAGTGGGTATAGACGCCAACATACACCACGAGACCGGCCATCTCTAAAACGGCACTGAGTAGGTTCACCACCAGGGTCTGGATGCCAAAGGCCAAGCTGGCCAGGATCACGGCAAAAATCAGCGCATCTCGCAGCTGAATCCGCCCTGAGGGGATGGGGCGGTGGCGGGTGCGCTCCATGTCGAAGTCGATATCGCGATCGTAGATGCAGTTAATGCTTTGAGCCGCAGCTGCAGATAGGGTGCCGGTCAGCAAGGTGATGGAGAGCACGATGGGATCAACTTGCCCCTGGGCAGCGACCCACATGCTGGCAGCAGTCTCAATCAGCAACAGAGGAATAATCCGAGGCTTGGTGAGTTGGCAATAGCTGCGGCAAACCTGCCAAACAGTTTCATGATGGCGGACGGCAGGGTCCCAAGTGGAAGACGGTTGCATAGAGCGGCAATCCTTGAATAAATGTTTTTGAAGGGGCCTTAGAAAAATGCTGGACGACGGATTGAGCGAAAAAGATCTGAGTAAACTTTTTGGAGCTGAGGGTCTTAAGGGCTAATAGCTTCAGTCTCTGAGAGCAGGGAGGTCGCTTGAGTCTGGGCACGGTCACGCCAGGCCAAAACGGTAAAGCTGACGAGGATGGCTAGCAGCGTCGCTCCACAGGTGTGATGGGCAATGGTCAGCGGCTCTACCTGAAGCCGGAGTCGGAGCGTGACGATCCCCAGGAGAATTTGGGCGGCCAGCACGAGACCCATGGCATTGGCCAAACCCCGCAAGTAAGGGTGCAGGGCGGGGGTACGCCATACGGCCAGCATCAAGGACAGGGTGGCCACGGTCGGGGGCACCACGCCAATCAGGTGACTGTTCATGACTTGGCATAGGTCCGTAGCGCTCAAGCATTGATGGGCAGCCCAGCGAGACCCCACCAGCGCCCCTAACAGACATTGCAGATACACAAGGCCACTGGCCAGCAGCCCCCAAAAAGGCAATTTACCGACGGTTCCCAAGCCTTGATATGGGATCAACCCAAGCCCCATCACCAGTAGGGTGATAAAGAAAGCCAGGGCAGCCCCCAAGTGGGCGGTGACAATATCAAACCGCAGTAACTGGGTTACGGTCAGACCCCCCAATCCCCCTTGAACCACGATCAATGCAAGGGCTCCGAGGGTGGCCCAGGGTAACCACTTGGGTAAATCGCGTCGGCACCACCAGGCTTGGACAGCTAGGGCGATCGCCATCAACCCAATCACCATGGCATCGAGTCGATGGAACCATTCCAAGAACACCCGCAGATTCATTTGCCGGGTGGGCACCAATTGGCCGTAGCAGAGGGGCCAGTCGGGGCAGGCAAGGCCCGCATTCATGACCCGAGTCGCACTGCCAACCGCCATCAACAGGAGAGTGGCGATCGCTAGCTTCCAAATCCAGCGTCGGAGGCGAACCGGGGCTGGGGCAAGCTGAAAACCTGGAAGCCGCAACAGGTTGGCTGCATCCGTTGCGAAGGAAGAAGAAAGATGAGCAGACATGCTGTGCAGGTAAGGAAAGCAGGTAAGGGAAACGCAGGGTCCGTTAACAAAAGTCTGCTTTTGTAATAGTCGTTACTATCAGCCAGAAGTTTGCATCGGTCCTGCGGGGCTGACCCCACTTTATGGACCCTAAACCCTAGACCGGGCAAGGTTTAGGGTTTTCTTCGGAATCTAGGGTTTAGATGAGAGCATCCTGTAAAGATTCAGCAACTTCGTAGAGAGAAATATTTTGCAGTGAGATTGAAATATTTCGTTAAGGTATCCCAGGGGTTAACATGGCGGCACTTTGGGGCATATCATCAATGACCCATAAAATTTGGGCAAGCAGTATTGCACCCGCTTCTGTAGGACAGCTAAGGGCTCTAACCGTCTCACAACAAGAATTCTGGTTTTAATTGATGAAAGCCCCTGTAAAACGGCTAAAGCTAGGAGGAACTGTGACGTGAACCCTGCTCCATTGCAACGAGGCATTCAAGCTTTTAAGCAAGGTCAGTTTCCCGAAGCCATCCAGACTTTAGAGCGGTTTTGCGAGGATCCTGAGAGCACCGCTCAAGTCCTTGCGCAAGCGCAGGGATGGCTAGTACGGGCTTACCTCAGGAATAACCAGCCATCCCAAGCGCTAGCGCTTTGCCAACAGCTCACCCAGACAGATAACCCCAAAGTGCGCCAGTGGGCCACGGACATGGTGAGCAAAATCTCTGCTCAGCCCTCTGGAGAGCCTACTGTTGGAACCGCTTCACCCTCAGAGTCCCCTTCTCTCACCCCTGCTGATACGGCAGCCAACTCGGGGCAGTCTCCCCTGGCCCATTTAGCCCCAACAGCGCTCTTGTCCCCTGAGGCTGCAGAGCAATGCTTGGAAACGGGAATCAAAGAACTGCGACGACGGGATTACAGCGCTGCGATCGCCACCTTAGAAAACTTTATGCGGGGAACGGATGAGAGCTACCCCAACTATGCCTGGGGCCGTACTAGCCTCGCCAAGGCCTACAAGGGCAATGGGCAATATGAGGCAGCGATCGCCCTGTGCAATTCCATGCTGGGGAGCGATCGCGAGAGCACCCGCGCTTGGGCCAGAGATTTCCTAAAATCTCTGCCGAAGGAACTGATCAACCCAGAGCCAGAGGGTGTAGCGACCCCTCCGCAGCCCATAGAGCAAAGTACGCTCTCTGAGGCTGAAGCTCCTGTCATAAAAATGCGTGCCTCACGGGCACCACTATCATCACGCGTCAGCCAGAAGCCTCAGCCAGTAAGAGCCTCCACAGATCTCACGCCCCAGCTTTTGTCGGGCCTGGCCCATGGCTCAGTGTCATTGCTCGCCAGTCTGCTGCTGTATTTGCTGTTTGCAGACTCAATCGCTGCCAATGCGCTGGGCCTACTGCGCATGGCCGTGCCAATCATCATTCTGGTGAAAACCCAAGATGACACGGTTAAGGCCAATGCCAGGGAAGCAACCAACTATGTCGTCACCGCGATCGCTTGGATTATATTGCTCTCTGTCGGGAGCTTTTTCCTGGCTCTGGGGGTTGTTGCTGTAGGCTTGATCTTCTGGCCCCTCCTGCTTTTGCTGGGAGCCGTGATCGTGATCTACATGCTGGCTTTTTCGATCTGGCCCATCTACGCAGCCATTGTTGCATTTCGGCAACCGGGGCGAGTCATTCGCTATCCCGACTGGCTTGTTTTGCACCTCTTCTGACCCAAGCCGACAGGTTTTGGATTTGGACCGCCACCCTCACAGAGAAACCTAGCCCTAGGCCACCATCAACCGGGGAACGCCTGGGACAAATCTTTTTTGAGCAAGTAGCTAATGACATTGTCCTTAAGCATGAGCTGGCGCAGCAGTTCGCGCAAATAGTCTTGGGCTTGCTCTGCACTCAAGCCGGCAATCTGCTTGTCGTAAACCGTTAGATTAAACTGCTGCTCCAAGCTGAGTTCGGTTGGCATATCCATGCGGAAATCCTCTGCATTTCAAAGAACAATAGTCTTATATTAACAAATGTAAAAATAAATTGACTGTGTTCGTTTTACGGTGGTCTTCCCTTAGTCAATCGCTCCCAAAGTGTGCAAAATAGAGCGCTCGACTGGGCTGAGACCCGTGCATCCCTTAATCTTCATAGCTTCATAGGGGCGATCCACCCGCAGCTGGGCCAGATGTTCCCCCGTAGCGACCCGCCAAAGATTGAGATTGCCCTCCTGGCTGGCGCTGAGTAAATGTTGCCCGTCGGGGCTGAGGCTGACATGCCAAAGGGTGCTGCCCTCGTCAGTCAGCGTACAGCGATGGCGATCCTTGCCAATCTCCCAAACTTCTAGGGTTTGAGCACTGCCCGCGATCGCTAAGGGATTGCCCTGAAGATCTGCAGTTACTCCGTAAATGAGTCGGTCTAGGGGCTGCCAGCGGTGCTGAATCTCCTGGCGATCCAGATCCCATAGGCAAACGGTCCCGTATTTGCTGCCACTGAGCAACTGTTGGCCTTTAGGTAAGGGCCACAGGCAGTGAACTTGACGCAAGTGACCAGTGAGCTGGGCAATGGGTTCTCCCTCCAATGTCCAACTTTGAATGGTGCGATCGCGGCTACCGCCAAAGAGGCGATCGCCTTCGGGAGAAAAAACTAAAGTCGTCAGTGGTTCACCTTCGCCTTGATGCTGCCATTGGCAGATCTGACTGGGTAGATGCCAAAGGGCAAGGGTGCCGACGCTATCTGCCGCCGCTAGCCAGGTTTCCGGGTTGTCTAGGGCTAAAGCCGTAATCGCTCCAGGCAACTTCAGGGGTTCTCTGAATGCATCGTGACCGTGAGGATTACAGAGTTGAATTCTTCCTTGGTCATCACCCGTGACCCAGTAATGGCCGCTGCCTCCTACAGCCAATGCGCTGACCGTGCTGGCTCCTAGCCGTAGGCGACGTTGAGGCCGCCATCGCCCCGCAGAAGCGGGTCTCCAGTATCGCAGCGTCTGATCTTGGTGCAAACTCAGAATCTGAGTCTCGGCGGTGAGGGCTAAGGCCGTGACCGAGTGACGTTGGCTTTGCCACGATCTCCAGCACTCCCCGGTTGCCAATGACCAGAGCTGCACGTTGTAGTCACTGCCGGTGATCAGGAGGGTGCTGTCTGGGCTAAAGACGAGCCCCGTAACGGGAGCTTGAAAGGCGGGTAAACAGTGGCATAGCTGCCGGGTCGCCACAGACCAAATCCGCACCGTCTGCTGAATATCACTTAAGGCCAAATACTGACCATTGGGGCTGAGTGCGGCAGTGATCACAGTGTCGCAACGTTCTACCAAGACTCGGTAGGGCCGATGTGAAGCCAGATCCCAAAGCAAGACTTGGCCTTCATCGCGGCCAATGGTGATCGCCTGATGGGGCGCGTCAGGGTCCTGCCTGGGTCGATAGCCCACAGTCCCTAACCAGGCCGTCACCCGCCCTTGAAAGCGGTACCGTGCCCTACCCGTGGTTCGCTCCCATTCCACCGCATGCCCGTCTTGACCCGCGGTGGTGAGCCATTGACCACAGGGGCTAAAGGCGATCGCGGTAATGGGTCCAGTGTGGGCCGAGATTTGCTGTAAACATTCACCGGAATCCAACCGCCACAGATAGAGCAGACCGGTGATGGTTCCCCCCGCTAAGCATTGCCCATCAGGGCTATAAGTGAGCACCCGCAGGGGTGGAATCGCCTCGGGTGTAAGGATTTCAGGCCCATAGTTAGAGCCCAAGGTCCAGAGCTGCACCAGACCATCTTGACGACCTACAGCCAAGTTACGTCCTTGGGGATCCAATGCCACAGCCAAGACGGGACTAAGCTGATCGAATTCCGGCCCCGGCTGTAGCCGACCATCCTGAGGACGCCAAAGCAAAAGCTGACCCGCTTGATCCCCCACCGCCACGGCCTTGTAGTGAGGGTCAATTGCCATTACCGGTTGGCGTCCCAAGGGCTTCGCTAGCAGGGTTTGGTCTAAATCTGAGCCCGACAAGTCTATCCCCTGCCAAGCATCAGACTGTAAATCGGTGCCCCATAAAATTAAATCTCGACAATCCAGCTCGACCAGCGGGAGACGCCAGTGCTGGGCCAGGTTCAGCAGGTTTCCTGCGCTGAAACCCGGTTGCTGCCGTCCCAAGGGGCGGCTGTGACTGAGCTGGGGGGTTAACCATTCCAGGCGATCTTGGGACTCCGGTAAGGCGTCACCTAAATGCTCAGCCAAGGGCTGCAACACTTGCTGGCGCTGCTGTTGTTGTACGGGTTCGGGGGCGTCTACCTGCACCAGAGGATAGGCATGGAGGACGCTGACCAATTGTTCGGGCAACTGCATTGAAAGTCCCCGAATCCAGCGATCGCACAGATACGGTCTCAGCGCTTGAGGCAAGGCAAGGGTGATTTGACTGTCTTCGACGCGGAGCCGACAAAAGCCGCGATCGCAGAGGGAGTCCACGACGGCAAAAAGTGTTTCTGGAACGAGCGGGGTTAGGAGCTGCTGCAAAGACTTAGGCTGGTGGGCCAGGGCCAACTCAGTCAGCACCGATTGCTCATGGTCACTGAGAACTGACAGCCAATTTGCAAAGTATTGATTGATCCCCGCTATGGGTGTGCCGCCATGGTCAAGACAGCGCTCCAGATCATAGGCGACAAATTTCAAGCGATCGACCAGAGGGGGCATCAGTGGCGGCACCCCCCCCAACCATTGGTGCAGTGCCTGCCATTGGTCAATATCAGCCTTGAGTAGCCGTGGCCAACAAGACAGTTGGGAGACATCCTCACTGGTCATACCCCGCACTATATAGCGGCGAGATCGCCCCATTGCTGTTAATGTCCGAGGCCATTCTCGCCCCACCCACAGCAAACAACTGCGATGGGATTGGGTACTGAGCGCCTGCAGGAACAGCTCATACCCCTGCAAGCTCGCTGGGTAGGTGCCGGATAATTCCCCGGCTTGGTAAAGCTGGTCGCCATCATCCAAGACCAGCAGATAAGAAAATTGATCGAGCTGATGGATTAGAGCGCTGCAAAGGGGCTCTAGGGCGCTATCCGCTTCAGGGGGCGCTCCCAGACCAATTAGCAACTCGGTGGCTAATGCACGGGGATCGGGGCGATCGCGCAAAGACAAGTAAATTACCTGGTGAAACTCACTTTGCAGATGATGGGCCAGCTTCACTGCTAGCCAGGTTTTACCCACCCCCGGAATACCCACCAGTCCGATCAAGCGACAGCGCTCTTGTAGGACTAAGGTGCTGAGGAACTCAATATCGTCACCCCGGCCTCGAAAGTCACTGACATCCATGCGGAGCGCCCCCCAATCAGCAGATAAGGTTGAAACGCGAGGAGCGATCTCTGGCAGGGTTGGCGGCGGAGTCGGATTTTGATGCACCCAGCGCTCGATCGCGGTGCGAAAATTTTTCTTGCTGACGTTGGTGCCTAGGGCCGCTGACAGATCTTTCCAGAGGGTCGGCCCTACATCTCGGCTCAGGTAGCCCGGACTGTAGTCCGCTTCGTCAGCGATCGCTTCATAGGTTTTTTTGTGCCAGGAGCCCTCTAGAACAATCCGCTCGATATCGCGCAGGCCCTCGCCCTCCGGGCGGATCTGCTGAATGGCGATATCGGCATGGCGGAATGCGTCCTCAAAGCTCATTACGGCAAAACGTAGACCTTTACCCCTGATAATGTCTCTGAGTTTATCCTGAGTTTTTCTGAACTTCCTATACAGATTGGACGAAGGGCTACTGTATCTTCAACCAAATCCCTATGCCAAAGGTCGCCACCGGTGACGATAAATACCGCCCAGAAAAAGGGGTGAGCACAGCGGTTAGTGGAAATCTTCTATTAACTGCCGTGAACCCCAGCGCGCTCGCGATCGCTGCGGTGGGTCGGCGCTAGGTCAAAATCTGAGGCAAGCTGGTCTAACCCATCAATAATGCGCGGTGGATCGTGAATAGACAGAGCGTCGTAGCAGCGATCTCGATAGTCTGGCCGCTGTTGAAACTCTAGAATCGCCCGCTGCAGAGGCTCAGCTACGCCATAGGCCGCTTCAGCCTTTGCTAGGGCAGCAGTTGGGATGGGCTGATGTGATCGAACCATAGATAAGTCGATTAGGTCACGGGAGAACACAGAGCGATCTGGCCAGCGATCGCTGTTGGCCAATAGTTTCTCCGCAATTCGGTCTACTGCGCTGAGGCAGGCAACCGGACACCATGGGGGTTGCTCCGGCTGGGCGAGCGTGACTCTACCCTCAGAAATAATTTCAAAGCGAATCGTGCTGTTCCCCACAACTACAGGAAATCGAATCCCATATTGGTTAGTTTGAATCTCACGGGGTAGCCCTATCTGATCTGAGTCTTTAAACAGCGCCTGATACTGCTGCTCAAAGACGGCATTTCTAAGCTGCTGGTACCCAGCTTGGTTGGAGCATAAAAAATCAATATCCTTACTCAATCGATACTCGTCATACATCAGCGCCAGCAGCGTACCGCCGCCAAAGTACACCTGACAGTCCCGCAGAAACGACGCCTTGAGCTGGCTAAGGACGGTCAAAATCTTTTGATGCTGATCTTGGGTAAACATGTGGCTTAGCCAAGAACCATACTGCTGAACCAGGCGATCAACAAATTGCTGCTCTGTAGCGTCCAACGGGCCACTCCGATAACGCCAGCCGCGTTCATAGCAGCGCAACATTTCCAGCGGGGTGAGTTGGTAAACATCAGTGACCTGCCAGCAAATTTCGTTCAGAAAGGGGAGCCGGCTCGGTACGGTAATGCTATAGCGCATAACTGACGGGTGAGGGCGACCTGTACCTAGCGTAGTGGCTTTTGAGCGCAAAACCCGGCAGATTCGGTAGTTACCTTTGGGGTGGTGATTGGGGAGAAAGCTGCTTTGGATTCAATCTAGACTTGATCCGCAATCAAACTTTGGTGTTAGAGCGCGGTGGGGTAATGCCGCGTTTCACCAACCCCGTTTCCAGCTCCTTCAAGAAGGCAAAGTCGGCTTGGGTGTTGAGATTGCTTTCAGCTAGGGTCGCATTGCTAGCTGAGCTTGCCTCCTCTGACAGAAAGCTAAAGGCAGTTTTGAGCTGGGTCGGGGTAAACGAAAAGGGTGCATCTAAATGGCAGGGAATCACCTGCTCAAATTGCCAGCGGGTGACTTGCGCTAGCCACTGGGCAATCTGCTCAGCCCCCCGCGAAAAAATTAGGGTTTGCAACACAGGGGCTACAAAGGGGCGTCCACCCCCGTGCAGCGACTGGAACGAATCCTGCCAGTTTGCCTGCCACTGGAACGGATAAAGCCCCCAATAGGCCCGACGGGAGCGATCTCTGACTTTGCTCGCCTCACGAATGGCCTCTAACAGGGTCGGCACCCCCAAGGATGCAGGCTGAAAGTAGAAGGCAAACAGGGCAATGCGCTGCCAGCCTTTACGACGATTTTCGGGGCTGTCGATGATATCGTCGGTGGCGCGATCTCGGCTATGGAACAGCATGGGATACGGTTCCAGCCCCAACACCGCTGGCGGGTCTGCCGGAACGCTGACCAAGCTATCGGTCAACAGCAGCGTCCGCGAGGCGCGATGAAATAAAGCCAACTCCGAAAATGGCCCCAGCCCCAAAGGAATTGGCCCCAAAATAGCGTAATCAAACTCGTCTGCAAACGGGGCTTGGCTGGCTTCAGCGGGTAGGGTTTGGGTGCGGTTCCCAGGCAACCCCAGCCAGGGCAGTGGCAAATTCAGCGGGTAGCTCCACTGGTGGGGAATCGTATAAATTTGAGCACTTGGAAAGCGGCGGGCAAAGGGACCGACAAACACCTTGTGCTCAATGCCCGTGGCCGTGGTCAGCAGAATGTAGCGTACCGGACCGTAACGCCCCTCTAGTTGCCGCACAAGTCTCACACATTCTGGGGTTGGGGCCACAGGAGAATAAACCAACAGCCCCCCTTGAGCTAAGCGCACCACGGTCATGCGGATGGGCACCACCACATAGAAGATCCCCTGCACCTGTTCGAAGGTCCAGATCGTCTCAGGGATGACCTCTCGGCAGAGGGTTCGACGTTGACCGTAGGGGTAGAGCGGCACGATCGGCCAAAAGGGCCAGCGCCAATCGCCCGGTTGGGAGGGCACGGCGGGGCTCACGGAGGATGGGGGCATGCGGGCATCCAGAGGGTCTTTGAAATTGTAAAGACTCCGGGGACACAACTGGCGTCGTTTTAATTGATGACAGCCCCTAAGCCGGGGCAGCCGCTGTAGATTCCGGGGCCTCAGGTGTTGTTTGGAGCACAGTACTGTGGGCCACTAACACCGAACAGGGGGCATGGTGCATGACATAGTTGCTAACGCTGCCCAGAAACAGCTCACTCAGCCCTTTGCGACCCCGATGACCCACCAGGATCAAATCTGCTGGCCAGCTTCCCGCCACATCACAAATCACCCGACCCGGATCGCCACTGGTTTGGGTAAATTCGGTGGTGACGCCTTGGGCTTCGGCTTGGCTGGCCCATTGACGCAGTTTGTTCAGACACCCCTGCTCATAGGTCTCCCAGCGCTTCTGGTAAGTCTCCCAAGCGACGCTATCCAAAATTGGGTAGTAGGAGTGGTAAGTGCGCACCGGTAAGCCAGGGCTGTCGGCGTCATAGGCAGAGAGCACATGCACCAGCATCAGACTGGCATTGAGGCTTTTGGCCAAGGATATAGCTTGGTCAAGCACCGCGCTGCGGGCTGCAGAATGGTCAAGGGCAACAAGAATTTTGCGATACATAGGGCCTCCTGAAGTGAAGTCGGTAGCCCTGGCTCGGTGCTAATCCCAAAAGGTGCTCTAGGGGAAATGTAATCGAAGCCTCAGGGATAATCCAGCGGTTTGCCCCATTAACTTTGAAGTGAAACTTAGGGCAAAACGGAACTGGAGTCGGAGGCAACCCCCTAGGTGTCACTGGGAATCGCAGCAATACCAGTTGGTCGGTGGAAACAATTTAATTATAGAAAGGAACCATGGGTCAATTGCGGATGCTTAACATGCGATCGCATCACGTCAGCCAAATCACCGTCCAGACAACTTCACCAGGCCAATGCCGCCAAAGTACAAAAACAAAACCGCCCCCCCCAGCAGGCTCTGGGTGACCGGATCTGTGGATGGGGTCAGCACTGCTCCGAGAATGGCTGCGCCCAGCAGCACATATCGCCAGCCTTTGACCATCGTATTGGAATCGACAATCCCTAAGAGCGCCAGCAAAAGCTGCAGCACCGGCACTTGAAAGGCTAGCCCCGTACTAAACAGCAGCAGCAAAATGAACTCAAAATAGCGATCGATGGACCAGAGCTGCTCAACGACATCAGCCCCGTAATTAATGAAAAAGTTGAGGGCGGCTGCAATCAAAGCAATGAACGACAACACTAAACCAGCTAAAAACACCACACAGGAGCCCAGCACAATCGGCCCCATCAACCGCCGTTCCCGCCGGGTCAGCCCTGGGGTCACAAACATGATGATCTGATAGAGGATGAAGGGGCTGGCCACCAATAGGCCGCTGTACCCTGCCACCTTCAAAGAGACGAAAAAGTATTCCCCTGGGGAGAGCTGTAGAAACTTGGCTCCCTGAGCCGGAATCTCTAGCAGCTCAACAATGCGCTTAACCCCCGCTAAGCAGCCGATGATCCCCACCCCCACTGCAATCAGGGAATAAAACAGTCGCAGCCGCAGTTCATCCAAATGGTCAAACAGCGACATC
>ERZ1740060.269-NODE-269-length-38324-cov-5.539915_pt1 | contig 38324 bp, 31 predicted proteins | sample MGYA00581743_ERZ1740060 | MGnify/ENA primary metagenome ERZ1740060 (study PRJEB43018, sample SAMN04849235) | marine metagenome | isolation source: floating plastic debris | place: Pacific Ocean | collected 2008-08-27 | study: EMG produced TPA metagenomics assembly...
TGGGGACCAGATCGCAATCATCATAGGCTTCGGTGTTGCGACGATACGTCAGTTCATCATCAGCAGCCCCATCAATGTAGTGAAAAATGGGGGCAGGCAGGCGACGTTTTGCCAAACGCCGGAACTGCTGGAAGTTATGGCAGTCGTTCAAGTTCATGGTCACTCATACCCAAATTCGCTGAGGCTCGTCGCCGGGGTCATCTAGCAACTGGCGGGCCATGTGAACATCGTTCTAACGGACAAACAGCTGATCAAATTAAGAGATGAAGCCCGGCCATTCGCCTTACAGATTGGTGTGGACCGCCAGGCATGGCGGCCCGCCTTTCACTTCGCCGGCTGACTTTTTCAACCGTGATGTCATCCAGTCGCGGTGGCCATGCGTATATATTTTGAATTGAGGTGTATTTGTTCTCTATCACTAACAGCCGGCGCCCTGTTTGAGAGCGTCAGAAATACGCGCTTTCCCTTATTATTAAGTTCAGCTAAATTAGGAACTTGAAATATTCAGGCGGAGCACGAGTTTCCGGGGTGTTGGGAGCGATCAAGAACCGCCTAAAGAACTCGAATTGGAGGGTCACTGACTGAGACCGTAGGGCAATGGTGCCCATTGAAGGGTCAAACATACATCAGTCAGGATCGAAAACGGGCTTCGTCCAATGAGCAACTTTCTCGACCTGGAGATTTTCGCACGCGTTGTTGCTGCTGGCAGCATGTCGGCCGCGGCGCGGGAAATGTCGCTGTCGCCTGCCGTTGTGTCCAAGCGTTTGCGCCGTCTTGAAGACCGGTTAGGGACCCGCCTTTTGCAGCGCACCACGCGGCAGATCGCCCTGACAGAAGCAGGTAAAGGCTTTTATGAGCGTGTGGTGGCCATTTTGGCGAGCGTGGAGGAAGCAGAAAGCTTCGTCACCCGCAGGTCAGCGATGGCCAGCGGTGTCCTGAAGATATCCGCGCCAACCAGTTTCGGCCGCATGCATATAGCGCCGCACCTGTCTGAGTTTATGGCGGCCAATCCGGAACTGACGCTGCAACTTATGCTATCGGATGATTTCGTCGATCTCGTCGGTGAGGGGTTTGATGTGGCGCTTCGCATTGCTGAACTCAACGATTCGACGCTCGTTGCGCGCAAGTTGGCGCCTATCCATCGGGTTCTGTGTGCCTCACCAGATTACATTGCCCGGCACGGTACGCCGAAAAATCTAGATGAATTGCAGGAACATTCGCTTCTGGCGACCCAAGGCCAGGACGTTTGGAAGCTTGAGGATGCTGGTCGGGAAGGCATCGCCCTGAAGCCGCGCAGTGCGATTGTCACCAACTCCAATGAGGTGATCCGCGAAGCGGTGATGGCAGGTATCGGGATTGGACTGCGGTCAACTTGGGATGTGGGGCCGGAACTTTCATCCGGTGACCTGCAGGTTGTGCTGCCGCAATATCGGGCATCGCGCGGGGTTGGGCTGTTCTCGGTCTATCCGACGCGTCGCTTCCTACCAGCTAAGGTGCGCGTGTTCATCGACTATATGGCGAGCCTTTATGGCTCTTCGCCCTATTGGGACAAGGGTCTGGACCCGGTTCTCAATCCGATCGAGCAGGACCTTCGCGCGGCCGCCGAGTAGGCACGATCCCATAAGAATTGCCTGTCTCCCCCCGGTCAGGCCTTTCCACTCAACCTTCGCCCTTGTTGTGCATGATCGCAACAATGCTGGGGTGAGCCTTTTTTCGACGGGTGTTTTTTTGCAAAGCGCCTTTCGTTCCACCCCTTCCATCCCTATGTTGTCGCGCGTCGCAGTCAGCCTCCCACTGCTGACGGAATCCCGTCGATGCCTGCCATCCGCTTTCTTCTGACCGATGAGATTCCGCCCCTATGCTGCGCGCAGTGTGCTGCTGGTACAAGCGACCAATGGCTCGGGCTGACGGAGCGTATGACGCATTTCCTCTCCGTTGCTCTTCTGAGTCTGGCCCTCTCAATGGCCGTCACTCTGAAAGGGGGTTCACACGCATGGGCGCAGGGCAGTCCCGCCGAGGGTGCTCGTGTGTTTGATAGGTGCAGCGCATGCCATCAGGTTGGTGCTGGCGCCGCCCATGGCCGAGGACCACACCTTAATGGGCTGATGGGCCGCGTGATCGCTGGTGCTGCCGGCTATCGGTACTCAGATGGTCTTGCCCAGCGGCGTGGCGAGGTTTGGACGCCAGCCCACGTGCGCGCTTATGTTTCCAATCCGGCGCAGTTTTCAGGTGGCCGCAGTTCCATGCCGGCTCAGCGATTGCGACAGGATCAGATGGACGATCTGATCGCCTACCTGGCAAGCCAAGGCGGCTGATCACACTTCGCCCCCGCCTAATTTGGCGGGCAATTGACCAAAAAAGGCAGCATCCCCTACAACCCGCAAGCGCCCAAGGGGTGAGATGGCATGTCTGGAGTTCGGACTCCACTCATCGGCGCATCAAAGGCGTGACCGGCGCCGGCGGCGTTTATGCAGGAGCATCTGTCGATGACCATCACCACGATCCACGATCTGCAGGCATTGGCGGAAGCCCGCGTGCCGCGGATGTTCTACGACTATGCCGACTCCGGATCCTGGACCGAGCAGACCTACGATGACAATGAGGATGATTTCGAGCTGATCCGCCTGCGACAACGCGTGGCGGTCAACATGGAAGACCGGTCGACCCGATCGACGATGATTGGGCAGGATGTGGTGATGCCTGTCGCCTGTGCGCCCACAGGCCTGACGGGCATGCAACATGCCGATGGGGAGATTCTTGCTGCCAAAGCCTGCGAGGCGTTTGGCGTGCCTTTCACCCTGTCCACCATGTCGATCTGTTCCATCGAAGACGTTGCAGAAAACACCTCCAAGCCGTTCTGGTTCCAGCTTTACATGATGAGGGACCGCGATTTCATGGCGAACCTCATCAAACGCGCCAAAGATGCCGGTTGTTCAGCGCTGGTGCTGACGCTCGACCTTCAGGTGTTGGGCCAGCGCCACAAGGACATCCGCAACGGACTATCCGCCCCGCCCAAGCTCACCATTGCCAACATCGTGAACATGATGACAAAGCCGCGCTGGTGCTGGGGGATGTTGAACACCAAGCGCCGCGAGTTCCGCAACATTGTCGGCCATGTGAAGGGCGTCGATGATATGTCCTCGCTGTCTGACTGGACGGCGCAGCAGTTCGATCAGTCGCTCACCTGGGATGATGTGGAATGGATCAAGGAACGCTGGGACGGCCCGCTGATTATCAAGGGTATCCTTGATCCGGACGATGCCAAGCTGGCGGTCAAGACCGGCGCCGATGCGCTTATCGTTTCCAACCATGGCGGACGACAACTTGATGGAGCCTTTTCGTCCATCCGCATGTTGCCGGTGATCGCCGACGCGGTTCAGGGCGACATTGAAATCCATATGGACGTCGGCATCCGGTCCGGGCAGGACGGGTTGATGGCGCTGACGCTTGGCGCGCAGGGCACCTATATCGGCCGCGCGTTCCTTTATGGCCTCGGTGCCCTTGGGGAGCAGGGCGTGACGACGGCCTTGGAGATCATCCATAAGGAGCTCGACCTTACCATGGCGTTGTGCGGACGCACATCGGTCAACGACCTCAGCAGCGAAAACATCTACCTGCCCGAAGGCTTTGAAGCCGGCACGCAATAAAAAAGCGCGGCCTTAGGCCGCGCTTTGTTCATTCAGCATCGCTGACTTAGCCGTTGCTATTTTTTGCCGCCATCATCGGGCATTTGGAGCGGCTTTTTCGGACCGTCGGACAAGGGTCCAGTCGGTTTCGGCTTAGGCTCATTGGAATAAAGCGTGGGTGGATACAGGCGCATGGTTTGTCCCCCTTTTTGGTTTTTGTCAGCTCTCCCCCACCGGCTGACGATCTAACCCTAACGCGGGTGCCCCACCCGTGTCGAATGCGCGATGTGAAAAGTTCGTCAGCTAAGCGTCAGCCCACGCAAGCCCGCACGATTGATAGCACCCGTGTCATCGGAATCGGATGACACACCGACGGCGATCAGCGTCTGCGCATCTGAACCGAAGGCGCGTCGATGGTCGGCGGCGAGGTTGACGTTTTCAGTCTTCCAGGATCCAGAACCGGCCGGCTGCAAGATGACCGTTTTCCCGCGGCCACGAAGATAGGGGCTGTCGAGCACCGTGCCGCGAGAGGCATTTCCGCCCCAGACATAGATCAGTGTGCGGGCATCGCGCAGGCTGAGCAATCGCGACATGGGTGGCGTGCGTTCGCTGTAGCCGGCCGCAACGTCTGGCGACACAAAGACGAAATAGAGCGCGATTGCGCGATCATCACCGCCACGCGCTGCCAGATTGGTCGGACCGACACCCTCCGCAACCTGCCATTGCCAGCTTGCGCGCGTCGCCTGTCGGGCATCGGCGGGCACCAAGCCATAGACCACTGAAGCCGACTGGTCGGCATTGATGGTTACGGTATTGCCTTGGAATGAGAACCCGGTCGGCGGAATGCCGCGAAACGTCCAACTTTGCCAGCCGTCAAACCCGATCGGACGGGCCGCAAACGCGGGCCCGACCGCCATCACGGCGGCAAAAGAAAGGGCAGCGGCGCCAAGTTGTCGGCGGGTGAGAGCAGTTTTGGTTTTGCTTGGTCCGGTTGATCTCATGATTTTCCCGTTGGCGACGAAACTGAGTTCGTCGTTGTTGCATTGCCCTTGACCCGTTCTTCTTACGTCGACGTTGTGGCGGTGGATGACGGGATCATGCGTGCTGATGGCCGCTTGCTTGATGATCTGGCTGCTGCCATGTCCCGTTGGCACTTTGGACTTTGAAGAGCCTGCTGTGATGCCCCTGCAAAACCGCGTTCACGCTTCTGGCCGCCTTGAGGCTCATACGGCTCGCGGGACAATGATGGGCAATCGCGGCGGCCGCATCCATGACCCTGAAACGCAGGAATTGAAGCGAGGGCACCTGTGGGCATCGCGCCGCTGGATATCCTGTCTTCTGGCCTTCAAGGGTCGTCACAGAAAGGTTTGGGGGGCCGGCTATACAGAGCTCTTCTTCTTGGATGAGGTGACCGCTCTGTCCGCCGGCCATCGGCCCTGTTTCGAGTGCCGGCGTGCCGATGCGCAAGACTTTCAAAACGCCCTGTTCGACGGCTTTCGAGGTGATGCGGGCTGGACGGCAAGCCCAGGTGCCGATGCCATGGACCGGTGTCTGCACACCGCGCGTACCGGGCAAAAACCAACGACTTGGACCGCCGAGGATTTTCCGATTGGCACGATGTTGGAATGCAACAAATCGGTCTTCGCGATCTCGCATCACGGATTGTTAGAATGGACCTTCGACGGCTACCAAGAACCCCGTTCAATGCCCAAGGGTGCGAACTGGACCCTCCTGACGCCGAAACCGATTGTGGGGGCCCTGCGCGCCGGTTATCGTCCGGCATGGCACGAGTCGGCCAAGTGAGCCGGCCCTGATCCCTCCATCTGAGAAGCATTGATCGTGAGACCCCTGCCCTCTGACGCTGAGATCGAGACCCTTCTGGCGTTTTTGACGCTTTCCGGCGACCTGAAGGACACAATGCGTTCTGGCTATACAAACGCTGGCGCCCAGGAAAACACAGCCGCACATAGCTGGCGGCTTTGCCTTTGGGTGATTGCGCTCGAGCCCTATCTGGATGGGCTTGATATGGCCCGGCTTTTGAAGCTCGCCATCCTTCACGATCTTGGCGAAGCGGTCACAGGCGACGTGCCCGCAATCCATCAAAGCGGCGACCAGTCCGATCGAAAGCAGGCTGAGGCACAAGCAATCATCGATATGACCGCCGATCTGCGTGTCGAGACCCGCACTGCGATCCGGTCGCTCGCCGATGAATATGAAACAGGCGCGAGCCCTGAAGCGGCGATGGTGAAGGGGATCGACAAGTTGGAAACCATGCATCAGCACGCGACCGGCACAAACCCGCCGGACTTCGACTATGCGTTCAACCTGAGCTACGGCGAAAAATGGACAAAGAGCGACCCTCTATTGCTAGTTCTTCGCGCTGCCGTTGATCGAATGACCAAGGCGCGCGATGAAGGTTCCAACCCTCAGTAACAACCCTATTGGTGCAAAAAGTGGGGCACGTGTCATGGTTTTGCCGCAGTGCAGCATGTACAGTGTTTCACGAGGAAGCGCCTGATTCTCCTGCGAGGAAAATCAGATGTCACTTCAAAATCTTGACGCCTTTTTTGCACCGCAGCATATCGCGCTGATCGGGGCCAGCCCTAAGCCTTTGAGCGCTGGTCGGGGCTTCGTTGACAATCTGCTGGCCTCTCCTGGCTGCAGGACAATTTCTTTCGTCAATCCCAACCATACTGAGATCGAAGGCCAGACGTGTGTGGCTTCTCTGTCGGATTTGGCGAGCGTCCCCGATCTTGCGATCATCGCCACGCCTGCCGACACGGTGCCCGGTCTCGTCGCCGAGGCGAAACTTGCCGGCGTGCGTGGCGTCATCGTGGTTTCCGGGTGCACTGGCGGCGACCGGCAGGCGCTTGCCCGCGCCATGCGCGCGGCGGCTCGCGGATCGCAGATGCGTATTCTTGGGCCAGACTCCCAGGGCGTTCTGGTCACAGCCAGCGAGCTCAATGCCAGCCTGACAGCCGCGCCGGCACAAGCCGGCGCCTTGGGCCTGATTGCTCAGTCAGGTGCCATCATGAACGCGGTACTGGATTGGGGTAACGCCGTGCGAGTCGGTTTTTCCAAAGCGGTCTCGCTCGGCGAAGGGTCGGATGTCGATCTCGACGATCTTTTGGATCACCTTGCCTACGACATTCGAACCCGCGCCATCCTGGTCTGTGTGGAGACTGTTGGCGATCCGCGGCGTTTCTTTTCGGCCGCCCGCGCTGCCGCCAAGGTGAAACCCGTCGTCATCTTGAAGTCAGGGCGCCATAAGCCCGCTCAAGACAAGATATCGACCCATGCCGGCCTGCTGGCCAAGGAAGATGCCGTCTACGACGCGATCATCAGGCGTGCCGGACTTCTGCGGGTCTATGATCTGGATGGTCTGTTTGATGCTGCGGAGGCGCTGGCGCGGTTGAAACGGGTGAGTGACGCGGGCTCGCGGCTTGCTATCGTCACCAATGACCGCGGTGTCGGCATTATCGCTGCCGACCGGCTCCTGGACCTAGGCGGAAGCCTTGCCGACATCGCGCCGGAGACGATGGACGCGATTCGCCCGCATGTTCCTCTACACTGGAGCGGCTCAATGCCGCTCGATCTTGCGAACACGCTGCCCATGGCGGACCAGCAAGCGGTGATCGAGGCACTGATCGACGACAAACAAAACGACGGCGTGGTTGTCGCCTATAGCCCCAATCGTCTGTCTGACGGACCAGCAGCAGCTCAAGGTCTTGCCGATTTGCTGACACGGAAAGCCAAGGAACGCGCACGCGCCAAACCAGTTTTCGTGTCCTGGCTGGAACGTGATCCGGCGGCACTGGAAACATTCGACAGCGCCAACATTCCTCGCTTCCGCACCCCTGGGGACGCTGTGCGCGGTTTCGTTGATATCTCCCGCTATGCTGCCGCCCAGGAGGAACTGTCTGCTACCCCGCCGGCCTTGCCAGAGGATTTGGCCAGCGCTGATGTGGCAAGGGTCAGGGCCCTGACGGACAAAGCGCTTTCCGATGGCAGGCGTTGGCTCAACAGCGATGAGATCGCCGACATTCTTTCGACTTACGGGTTCGACTATTTGAAGCCGATGCGCGTTGCAGATGCCGACGGCGCAGCAGCGGCGGCTGAACGCTTCCTTTCCAGTCACCGGGCAGTCGCTCTTAAAATCGACAGTCCTGACCTACCGCACAAATCAGATGTCGGTGGGGTCGTTCTTGATCTGATCCATCCAGAACATGTCCGTGTCGGGTTCGAGGCGTTGATAGAGCGCGTGACCAAGCGAGCGCCGGATGCGCAACTGGACGGCGCAATGGTCCAGCCAATGGCCGAGACGGCTGGCGGTTTGGAGCTCTTCGTCGGGCTTGCCGACGATCCGGTGTTCGGGCCGGTGATTGTTTTTGGTCGGGGCGGTGTTGCCGTCGAGGCAATTTCCGACACGGCACTGGGTATGCCGCCGCTCGACATGCGCCTTGCTCACCAGATGATCGGCCAAACCCGCGTGGCGCGCTTGATAAGCGGGTTTCGCGGCCGCGCTGGCGTCGATCAGGAGGCCGTCGCGCAAGCGCTTGTCCGCCTGTCGCATCTAACAGCTGATGTGCCCCAGATTCGGCGACTGGATCTTAACCCCATGCTCGCCACACCCTACGGACTGACGGTGCTTGATGCGCGCATGGAGATCGCACCGAGTACCGTTGGGGATGCGACGTTCGACACCAACCCGCGCCTTACCATCCGCCCCTATCCGCGCAACTGGGAGCGGCGGTTGGAACTGAAGAGCGGCGACACGGTGTTTGTCCGTCCGGTCCGGCCGGAAGATGAACCAGCATTTGAATTGTTCTTTTCCAAGACGACGCAGGAGGATTTGCGGCTGCGCTTCTTCTCCTATGTGCGCGATTTCAGTCACAAATTCATCGCTCGCCTCACTCAGATCGACTATGCGCGCGACATGGCCTTCGGCGCGTTCGATCCATCAGGAGAGCTGATCGGCGTTGTGCGTCTCCACGCCGATCCGGAGCGTGAGGCCGGGGAGTACGCGATCCTGCTGCGCTCAGATTTGAAGGGACAAGGGCTCGGCTGGGCGCTGATGCAGCTTGTCATTGAGTACGGCAAGAGCGAACGGTTCCGGCGGATCAAAGGTCAGGTCTTGGCTGAAAACACACCCATGCTGGAAATGTGCAAAGCGCTCGGTTTTGTTCTCAAGCGAGACCCCGACGAGCGCGAAATCATGCTCGCCGAACTTGATCTGGAAGCACTGGACATCGCGATGATCCCTGCTGCTGAGTGACCTGCGAACGAAACCGCTGCACGTGAAACTCCATGCGTGTTGTTGCGACTGACCCTGCCGACCAATTTTTGCGACACTCTTAGCGAGAGCAACGCACATGTTGCGTTCGCTCAGTGATCGATGCCCTGCGGGCCTTTCGCCCCCTGAACCCACAGAGCGCTTCGGTCAAGGAGGTCGCAATGACCATGACAGTCCAAACACTCGAACTTCGCCCACCGGCAGACAAACCGGCCGTCCTACCTGATCGGCTGACCCATGTGGTTGGCGATCAGAGCGCTGTGATGGACTTTCTGGCCGACCCAAAAACGCATGGCTTAACCGGTCCCGATGCCGTGGTGGAGCGCATCGACACGCATGGCGCGGCGGTGTTTCTGGCTGGCGATAAAGCCTACAAAGTCAAGCGCGCGGTCTGCCTGCCTTACATGGATTTTTCAACGCTGGCGCGACGCGAAGAGGCCTGCAACGCCGAAATCGAGATCAACAAGCCGGGTGCGCCAGACATCTACATTCGCACGGTGGCGATCACGCGTGATGCTGCCGGCAAGATTGCTATCAATGGGCGTGGTGAGCCCATTGAGTGGGCAGTGGCCATGCACCGCTTTGATACCGACATGACGTTTGACCGGTTGATGGAACGCCGCGCGCTCACCGACCATGATCTTGATGCCGCGGTCGATGCGATCATTGCGTTCCAGAACCGTGGCTCGGAGCGTCGAGCCGCCGACTGGGTGCCCGATCTGGCCACCTACATTGATCAAAACGATGAGGCCTTTCATGAGGCACATCGGATGTTCCCGCTATATGAGACAGCACGCCTCACACAGTTGGCTAAGGAAGAATTGGCGCGCATGCGGCCTATTCTTCTGGCGCGCGGAGAGAACTATCGCGTCCGTCGGTGCCATGGCGATCTTCACCTGCGCAATCTGGTGCGGATTGGCGATGGTGTAAGGCTGTTCGATGCGGTTGAGTTCGACCCCAGTATTGCGACCGGTGATGTGCTTTACGATCTGGGCTTCTTGATCATGGACCTTGATGAATCAGGACTTCGCCACGAGGCGAACCGGGTTCTCAACCGTTTCCTCGCCAAAGAGTCCGCTGCCACGGACTATGAAGGCTTGGCAGCGCTGCCGCTGTTCCTTTCCATTCGTGCCGGCCTGCGCGCCAAGATCAGCGCCATGAGTTCCAACTATCTGGAAGGCGCAGCGCGGGCTCGGATGCGCGAAGATGCGTTGCGATTCTTCGCCTATGCACTGGATGCGCTGGAACCACGAGACGTTTCCCTTACCGTCGTCGGCGGCCTTTCGGGGACGGGCAAGTCTGCCATCGCCGACCGTCTGGCGCCGGCCATCGGGCGCGCGCCGGGGGCGGTGGTTCTGCGTTCTGATGTGGTACGCAAAACACTCATGAGGCGCAGTTGGACCGAGCGGCTTGATGAAAGCGCTTATGCCCCGGCCGTGACGGATCAAGTCTATCAAACGCTGTGCGCTTTGGCAGGCCGGGCGTTGGCGGCGGGACATTCGGTCATCATTGATGCGACCTGCACCCAGCCAGAGGAGCGCGAGGCCTTTGAGGCCTTGGCGCGCAGCGTTGAATGCCATTTTGCCGGCGTTTGGCTCGATGCACCGCTCGATGTGCGCGTCGCGCGGCTGGTCAACCGGGAAAACGATGCCTCCGATGCCGATGGTCGGGTGGCAAAACTCCAAGAGGCCTACGACATTGGTGATCTAGACTGGCCAGTGGTCGATGCCGACCAACCACTGACCAGCGTGCTGCACTCGGTCCGTCCGCTTGTCGATAGACTAAACTAAGGGCTCCAGGACGGCGCGGTAACCGGCCACCGCGCCAAGCCCCAACGCGACAGCCAGCCAGTCTTTTTTGGTGAGCGCCATAACCAGTGTGGCGACAGCAATACCCAACAATCCTGCTGGTCCGCTTTCCAGCGTGATGGGCACAATTGTCGCCAGGATCACCCCACCGGGCAGTGCCTCTAAACCGCGGCGCACGCGCGGGGTGAGCGGCACACGACCGATGATCCAAAAGCCCATCATCTTGGCAAGAAGCGTCATCACCACCATGGCTGCGATGGCAAGCCAGGCGCCCTGCGTCATCAGGCTATCCATCGGCCGCTTCATCCTTGTAGAGCGCGGCAGCAAGGAACGCCGCCGCCAGGCCGCCAGCAACAATGAACCAAAAGCCTGGCACTAAGGCCTTCACCACAAGCGCCACCACGATGGCCAACCCCCATGGCAAAGCGTCCATGCGCCCCCGCCAGACCGGCACCAGCATGGTGATGAAAAAGAGTGGCATGATGAGATCGACGCCGTAGCGTTCAGGGTTTTCCAGCGCGGCAGACAGATAGTAGCCAGGAACAACCGAGACGATCCACATCAAATAGAGGAAGACACAGGCGCCGACATAAACGCCCCAATCCTGCCCTCCCTCTCGATGGTAACGGATCGCGATGATCCAGGCCGGATCCGTCATGATGGCGAGCGACGGGTAGCTTTTGTACCAGGGCAGGCCGCCCATCCAGGGCCGCAACGCCGCGCCGAGAAGCATCATACGCAGGTTCACGGTGAAGACGACGGCGCCCATGGCGAAGGCCGTCGTCCAGGTCAAAGGGTCCGTCCAAAGCTCCAGGGCGACATATTGAGACGCCCCGGCCAACACGAGTGACTGGAAGAAAAAAGCGTCCAGAAAGGTGAGACCCTTCACGGCAGCCGCCGCACCAACCCCCATGCCGAAGAGCACAATGCCCGGCGGTGTGACATAGGCGCGGCGAAAGCCGATCCAGAAGCAGTCCATGCTGAACGGAGCCGGACCGGGGACCAGCGTGTCGTTGGCGGCGCTATCGGTCATGCTTGATCGATTGGGCCCAACATCAGACGTCAGCGAGCACGATAAGGAGGTCTTTCGCATCCACGCTGTCGCCAGTGGCGACTAAAACCTCGTCGACCGTGCCATCGCGATCCGCATGGATGACAGTTTCCATCTTCATCGCTTCGATGCCGACAATGGCGGCGCCGGCCGTGATCTTCTCGCCGGCTTTGATCGCGAGCGTTGAAATCACGCCCGGGACCGGAGCGGCGACATGGCCATCATTATCGGGATCGGCTTTACGACGGGCACTTGCACCAACCGCACCGTGCGAGCGGTCCGGCACCTTGATCGTGCGGGGCTGGCCGTTGAGCTCGAAGAACACCCGCACCATGCCGTCTTCGTCGGCCTCGGACATGCCCAGGCAGCGCACGACAAGGGTTTTGCCCTTCTCAAGCTCGATGGCAATCTCGTCTTCCGGCTTCAGGCCATAGAAATAGACCGGCGTGGGCAGAACACCTACGGGGCCGTAGGTGTCAGCGATGCGCGCGAACTCTGTGAAGACCTTGGGATACATCAGGTAGGAGGCAAGCTCCTGATCGCTGACCTGGCGCTCCAGTGCTTTCTCGATGCTTTTGCGTTCTTCACCAAGATCGGCGGGGTCCAAAAGCGCACCTGGACGTTCTGTATAAGGTGTATCGCCCTTCAGCACCTTGGCCTGGATCACCTCCGGCCAGCCGCCTGGGGGCTGACCCAGATCGCCGCGCATCATGGACACAACGCTTTCGGGGAAGGCGATGTCCTTGTCCGGGTCCATCACATCGTCACCCGTGATGCCCTGGCTCACCATCATCAGCGCCATGTCGCCGACAACCTTGGAGGACGGCGTGACTTTCACAATGTCGCCGAACATCTGGTTCACCTCAGCATAGGTCTTGGCTACCTCGTGCCAGCGACTTGCCAAACCCAAGGAACGAGCCTGCTCCTTCAGGTTGGTGAACTGGCCGCCGGGCATTTCGTGCAGATAAACCTCTGAAGCCGGCGCCTTAAGATCGCTCTCAAAGGCCGCGTACTGGCGACGGGCATCTTCCCAGGCAAAGGCAATCTTACGGATGGCGTCCTGGTCAAGACCGGGGTCGCGCGCGGTCCCAGCCAACGCCGCCACCAGCGAGCCAAGCGCTGGCTGAGAGGTGAGACCGGACATCGCGTCCATGGCGGCATCAATCGCATCCACGCCGGCCTCGACCGCAGCCAGCAAGGTCGCGCCAGAAATGCCGGAGGTATCGTGGGTGTGGAGGTGCAGCGGAAGGTCGGTTGCGTCCTTCAGCGCTTTGATAAGCTCAGTGGCGGCCGCTGGCTTGAGCAGGCCAGCCATGTCCTTGATGCCAATAATGTGCGCGCCGGCGGCCTCAAGCTGTTTGGCGAGATCGACATAATAGGCGAGCGAATACTTCGCGCGTGACGCATCGTGAATGTCGCCAGTGTAGCATAGCGTGCCTTCACACAGCTTGCCGGCCTCTCGGACGGCATCCATGGAGACGCGCATGTTCTCCACCCAGTTGAGGCAGTCGAACACGCGGAACAGATCCATGCCGCCGCGCGCCGCTTCAAAGACGAATTGGCGCACGACATTATCAGGATAATTGGTGTAGCCGACGCCATTGGAGCCACGCAGCAACATCTGGGTGAGGATGTTCGGCGCACCTTCACGAATCTCGGCCAGGCGCTCCCACGGGTCTTCGGTGAGGAAGCGCATCGCCACATCGAATGTCGCGCCGCCCCAGCACTCCAGCGACAGGAGCTGCGGCAATGCGCGGGCATAAACCGGTGCAAAGGCAGCGATGTCGAAGGACCGCATACGGGTGGCAAGCAGGCTTTGGTGCCCGTCGCGCATCGTCGTGTCAGTGATGAGGACTTGGCTTTGCTCTTTCACCCAGCGGGCAAAACCCTGTGGTCCGAGCTCATCGAGGAGTTGCTTGGTGCCTGACGGCGGCTCGCCGGGGAAATGCGGCATAGTCGGCGGAGCGGCATCCGCCGGCGGTTTCGGTCGATCCTTTGTCTCTGGATGGCCGTTGACCGACACGTCGGCAATGTAGGTGAGAAGCTTGGTCGCGCGGTCCTGACGCTTCACCTGCGCGAAGAGTTCCGGTGTCTCATCGACAAAGCGCGTTGTGTAACTGCCATCCATGAAGCTCGGATGGCTGATGACGTTTTCCAGGAAGACGAGGTTGGTGGCCACACCGCGAATGCGGAACTCGCGCAAGGCGCGGTCCATGCGCTGTCGGGTTTCGCTGGGTTCTGGTGCCCAGGCGGTGACCTTTTCCAACAGCGGATCATAGAATCGGGTGATCACTGCGCCGGAATAGGCCGTGCCACCGTCCAGCCGGATGCCAAAGCCGGTCGCGCCGCGATAGGCAGTTATGCGGCCATAATCGGGAATGAAGTTCTGATCGGGGTCCTCGGTCGTGATGCGGCACTGCATGGCGTGGCCGTGCAGCGTGATCTCTTCCTGTGGCGGCACGCCTGAGGCCGGATCGCCAATCGTATGTCCCTCGGCAATGTGAATTTGGGCTTTGACGATATCGATGCCGGTGACCTCCTCGGTCACTGTATGCTCGACCTGGACCCTTGGGTTCACCTCGATGAAGTAGAACTGGCCGGTGTCAGCATCCATGAGGAACTCGACCGTGCCGGCGCCGCGGTAGCGCACGGCATTTCCAATTGCCGTAGCGTAGCCAGCAAGTTCGGCACGTTGGGCTTCGCCCAGATAGGGCGCAGGTGCGCGCTCAATGATCTTCTGATGGCGGCGCTGGACGGTGCAGTCGCGCTCAAAAAGGTGCACCAGATTGCCGTGCGCATCGCCCAGGATTTGCACCTCAACGTGGCGGGCGCGTTCCACCAGTTTCTCCAGATAGACCTCGTCTTTCCCAAAAGCCGAACGGGCTTCTTTCTTCGCAATAGGAACTTCGCGTTCCAGATCTTCCTTGGTTCGGATGACGCGCATGCCGCGTCCGCCTCCGCCCCATGATGCTTTGAGCATGACAGGATAGCCGATGTCGTCAGCGAGTTTGGCGACCTTGCCCATATCGTCCGGCAGCGGATCGGTGGCTGGCATGACAGGCACGCCAGCCTCAATTGCCAGGTTACGCGCAGCCACCTTGTTGCCAAGGCGCCGCATGGTGTCGGAGGTCGGGCCGACAAAAATGATGCCGGCATCCTGACAGGCATCCGCAAACTCCGGGCTTTCAGACAAGAAGCCGTAGCCTGGATGGATTGCATCGACGCCTGTTTCTTTGGCGACGCGGATGATCTCGTCGATTGACAGATAGGCGTCGATCGGACCCAGCGGTTCCTCAAGGTGCGGACCGCGTCCGATCAGATAGGCCTCATCCGCCTTGAAACGGTGAAGCGCGAGCTTGTCTTCTTCGGCGTAAACCGCGACCGTCTGCAGCTCCAACTCGTTGGCCGCGCGAAAGATGCGGATGGCTATCTCGGATCGGTTGGCGGCCATCAGCCGCTTGATCTGGCGGGGGGCAGCAGTGGTCATGGGAGGCCTTTTCGCACGCGCAACATAAGGCTGCATGACTAGCATGCTTTGGCGAGAGGTCCAGTCCGCGGAAGTTCATGCGGCTTGGCGCAGACCAAGGTTATTACGCGCCTCATCGGCTGTCGCTAGTGTCCAACCCAGCTGCTTGGTGATCGCAACCAGGTAGGCAACGCGTTCAGCGTTGCTTTCAGCAACCGATCCATCAGGGTGCCAAAGGCTGTTCTCAAAGCCGACGCGGGCATTGCCGCCGTGCAGGAGCCCAGCCGTCAGACAGGCTGTTTCGCCCTGCCCGAAGGCACATACAGAGTAAGGCGCTGTGCGAATGGCAGAGTGCGCGCTGCGTGCCGCCAGGAACGGCCAAAGGTCGTCGGGCCGGCTGTTGTGATCGACCGAGTAGCGACCGAGTACAAAAAGCATGGCGCTGCCGCGCGGCACGAAGCCTTGCTGGATGAGGGTTCCCAAACGGGTGACATCCTCTGGGGCATAGAGGATCCACTGAACGGCGATGCCGCTCTCGCGGACCCAATGCAGGAAATCCCCATTGCGTTTATTTTCGGCTGGATCGCTGAACAACTCTCCAAGCGCAATCGAAACCGCCGGAGGTTCAACAGCTTCAACAACCGCATGCTGCTCAGCGGGGGAATATCGGCCGGCCGCCTCGGTTGTGATCTGGACGATCAGCTTATCCCCGCAGCGCGCGCGCAGCGCTTCGGTCAGGCTGCGATAACGCGCGGCGTCCAGCACATGCTGGCCCTCGTCGTCGCGGACGTGCACGTGGGCTGCCTGCGCTCCAGCTTCGTGGGCCTGCGCAACTTCATCGACAACCTCTTGCTCGGTGAGTGGCAGGCGCGGATGATCCCCCCGGACACGGCGCGCACCATTGGGCGCAACCATGAGGACGACCGGATCGCGCATCGGTCGGGCAACGGCAGTGTTCATGGGAATACCAGTTTTCTAGGCGGCTGACCGCACCGCCTGCAGCGATTGCTCAAGCGCCATATCCAATCGGTTGACGATGGCGGCGATGTGCTCGTCATCAACGATGAAGGGTGGCGCCAGCAGAATGTGGTCGCCGCTCTCGCCATCCACCGTTCCGCCCATAGGATAGCACATCAGCCCTTCGGCCATCGCGGCCTTTTTCACTTTGGCAGCAAGGCCGAGTTTTGGATCAAACGGCTCTTTGGTGCTGCGGTCTTCGACCAGTTCCAGTCCCAAGAACAGGCCCCTGCCCCTTATGTCGCCGACATGGGGGTGGTTGCCAAAGCGGCCCAACAGAGCATCGTTCAGCTTAGCGCCCATGGGCTTCACGCGATCAAGAACCTTGTCATCGACAAGCCGATCCAAGACGGCATTGCCAACAGCGCAAGCCATGGGATGACCCAGATAGGTATGGCCATGCTGGAAGAAGCCGGTTCCCGCTTCCAGCGCATTGTAGATACGGTCGGTTACCAGGAGCGCACCAATGGGTTGGTAGCCCCCGCCTAAACCCTTGGCGATGGCAATCATATCCGGAACCACACCATCCTGCTCACAGGCAAACAGCGTCCCGGTGCGACCCATACCGCACATCACCTCATCCAAAATGAGGAGAATGCCATGGCGATCACAAACCCGCTTGATAGCGCGGAAGTAGCCATCCACAGGCGGGACGGCACCCATGGTGGCACCAACAACCGGCTCGGCGACAAAGGCGGCCACGGTTTCGGGGCCAAGCCGTTCGATCATATCGTCCAGTTCGGCTGCCAAACGATCCACATAGGCTTGGTCGGATTCATTGGGCAGTTTGCCACGGTAGGCATGGCACGGGCTAACGTGATGCATGGCACTGGACAGCATCGGCTCAAATTGCGCGCGCCGCCATCGGTTGCCGCCAGTTGAAAGGGCTCCGAGTGTGTTGCCGTGATAGCTCTGCCAGCGTGCGATCACATGACGGCGTTCGGGCTGGCCAATCTCCATGAAGTACTGGCGGGCGAGCTTGAGCGCGGACTCCATCGCCTCTGACCCGCCGGAAACAAAGTAGACCCGGTTGAGATCACCTGGCGACAGGCTCGCCAGCCGGCTGGCCAGTCGTTCAGCAGGCTCGGGCGTGAAAAAGCCGGTTTGGGCGTAGGAGAGCTGCACGGCCTGATCGTGGATCGCCGCTTTCAGCTTGGCATCCGAATGCCCCAGGCACGAGACGGCCGCGCCGCCGCACGCATCCAGATAGCGCTTGCCATCTGCATCGATCAAGAAGAGGCCGTCACCTGCAACGGCAACTGGCAAGTCAGCCTTTGTGTGGCGAGGGAAAACGTGGCGCGAGTGCATGGATCAGTCACCTGATGCGGAGAAAGTGCAGCTGCATACGCAGATCATCACACCTTATCCAGTGCCTTCGGTGCAAGGGTCTCATGCGCTATTCGATTAGCTGGCTCACTGCTAGCGGTTCAGGCACAGGGCATCAGTCCCGAATGACCATCACAGATTGGCTGGCATGGCGCACCACCCGGGCCGCGTTCGGTCCAAGCAAATAGTCTTTCAGGTCCGGTCGATGGGCGGTCATGATGATCGTATCACAGCGCAGATGATCGGCGGTGTGAATGATCTCCTGATAGACTGAGCCCTTGGCCACATGGCCATGGATGGTGGCAGGCGCGCAGGCATTTTCCTTGCCGGCCAGCATGTCCGTCAGGGTTTCGCGAGCCCCGGCGATGGCCTTTTCGGCATAGTCGTCGGGCAAGTAGGACCCGACGATGGCCATGCCTGATGTCGGCACCACCGTCAGGACGTGGACCTCAGCATCTTCGGCCGTCGCCAGCGATTTGGCCACCGGAAGTGCTTTGTCCAGACTCTCTGGGTCGGCCAGATCCACCGGCACAAGAATACGATCGTACATGGTGTGGTTCCTCCCGCCCTAATCCACAAAAGCTCGGCTATCGGTCCTCATCAGAATGCCGGGACCGTTTGCCTGCGACGCTGCATCATCACAACGAAGCCCAGAAGCAGCAGCGCTGGAATGTAGAAGACTTCCTTCGGCATCCGCTCGCGCTCCAATTGGACATTGTTGATGGTTACGAAATCATCGCCATAGAATTCGAACATCTGGAACGTCGTGAAGTACGGCGTGCCGGCGAACGGCTCTTCCAAAATCGCCTCATCGCCTTCGACTGCAACCAGGATACCTTGACGTTGAAGCCGCTCTTCGCCCGGCCCTTCAGCGCCAAGGTCGAGCAGCACTGTCGTCTGCGTCATCTGATCCAAATTGTCGAAGTCGGGGCCGCGCACTTCTACACGCAATCGGGCATCGGCTGGCATGCTTTCAGCGATTTCCACGATCTCGGTTCCAGGGCGGAACTCATAGCGAGGATCGACCTGGTCCAGCCAATAGCCCGGCCTGAACAGCGTGAAAGCGACGAGTAGGAGCGCGATCGTCTCCCACCATCGACTCCTTGCAAAGAAATAGCCCTGGGTCGCGGCGGCAAACAGCATCATCGCGATGACCCCGACAATGAAGACGAACACCGCCTTGGCCAGCGTCACATCGATGAGCAACAACTCGGTGTTGAAGATGAATAAGAACGGCAACAGCGCGGTACGAATGTCATAGGCGAAGCCCTGCACGCCGGTGCGAATGGGATCACCGCCCGAAATCGCCGACGCGGCGAAGGCCGCCAGACCGACCGGGGGTGTATCATCGGCCAGAATACCAAAATAGAAGACGAACAAATGGACAGCGACCAGCGGCACAACAAGGCCTTGAGAAGCCCCCACAGACACGATCACCGGCGCCATTAGCGACGAGACGACGATGTAGTTGGCGGTGGTCGGTAGACCGAGACCGAGCAACAGGCTCATCACGGCGACCAGAAGCAGCATCAAGATGAGGCTGCCGCCAGACAGGAACTCGACAAAATCACCGACAACCTGATGGAGGCCGGTGAGCGAGACCGTACCGATAATGAGACCGGCCGCACCCGTCGCCACGGCAATGGGGATCATGTTGCGGGCGCCGGCGATCATGCCCTGGACGAAATCATCGCCACCGCGACGCCACTCCTCAGCCCGATTGCCCGCACCGCGCATCATAGCTTTCAGCGGGTGTTGGGTAACAACAACGAAGACCATGGCAAGCGTCGCCCAGTACGCAGAGAAGGCAGGCGACAGGCGCTCGATCAGGATACACCACAGGAGCACCACGATGGGCATGAGGTAATAGTAGCCAGTAACCGCCACATCACCTGCACGCGGCAGTTCCTTGATCTCTGCATCGGGGTCGTCGACCTCAAGATCGGGTCGCCGCGCAGCAACGGCCAGAAGGAACAGGTAGGCGGCCAGGAAGAGCAGAACGCCCGCCCAGAACCCGAAGCCCGGAATGACTTCTTTGATCCAGCCAAGTCCGAAGTAGACAACAGCACCGAGTGCCGCGAGGCCGAGGAAGCCGGTCAAGAAGCCGATCAGCTTCTGCGAGACCGTCATCGTCGCGGTTGGTTTTTTCATGCCTTGCAGGCCAAGCTTCAGGGCTTCCAGGTGCACGATGTAAATCAGCGCGATGTACGAGATCAGCGCTGGGACCAGGGCATGCTTGAGAAGATCGGGATAGGACACGCCGGTGAACTCGGCGATCAGAAAGGCGGCCGCACCCATCACTGGTGGGGTAAGCTGCCCGTTGGTGGATGAGGCCACCTCAACAGCGCCCGCCTTTTCAGGCTTGAAACCGGTCTTCTTCATCAAGGGGATAGTGAAGGTGCCGGTTGTCACCACGTTCGCGATGGAGGAACCGGAGTAAAGACCCGATGCCGCCGAGGACAGAACTGCCGCCTTGGCGGGACCACCGCGCAGATGACCGAGCAGGGCAAAGGCTAGCTTGATGAAGTAATAGCCCGCGCCAGCGCGCTCCAGGAGCGATCCAAAAAGCACAAAAAGGAAGATCATCGTGGTGGAGACAGCCAGCGCGACGCCGAAGACGCCCTCTGTTTGCATCCAGTAGTGCCACAGAGCCTTCTCGATGGACGCGCCGCGCCATTGGATCACCTCGGGCATCCAAGGCTGGTTGCCGAAGAAGGTGTAGGTAAGGAACAACGCTGCCACGCAAAGCATGGGCAGACCGAGGGACCGGTACACGCCGATGGCAAGGCAGGTCATACCGATGATGGAAGCTGTGTTGTCCCACACTGTCGGCAGGCCGGCCCGCATGACCAGCGATTCCTTGACGAAGATAAGATAGAGACAGGCCGCCGCGCCCAAAAAGGCGAGCAACCAGTCATACCAGGGAACGCTATGCTTGGGCGCGCCCTTGTAGAGTGGGTAAGCGAAGGAAACCAGGACGAGCGCAAAAGCCAGGTGGACGTTGCGCGCCTCGACATTGTTGAAGACAAAATCGATGCCCGTGGTCTGGGTAAGCCAAATCGGCAAATCCGAGGCGATGAAGACCTGAAAGCAGGACCAGATGAAGGCGGTGGCGGCGATGACAAGGCCGATCGTGCCAGGAACCGATCTGGAACCGGAATCGGACTCCGCTACGATTTCATCAACATTGATCGGTGGCTTGCCGGTATCATCGGGCGCCCGGGATGGTTCGGGCGTCGTGTCTTGCGTGCTCATCTCGCGTTCCCCTCAGAACAAGAGTCCGGTGCCGGCATCTTTGTGAACCGGCTTCCGGCCTGGTGCGCAAAGGTTCCCCAACCAGGCGCCCAGTCTTCAATTGCAGAAAGGCCGGGCGGAACGCCCGGCCTTTCGCCGTATGCTTGCTTATTCGATCCAGCCGCGTTCGCGGTAGTAACGCTCAGCGCCTGGATGCAGCGGCGCTGACAGACCGTCGGAAATCATTGCTTCCTCGGTCAGGTTGGCAAAGGCTGGATGCAGGCCGGTGAAGTCCGCAAAGTTGTCGAACACGCCCTTCACGACGGTGTAGACGATGTCATCAGACACATCGGCCGACGTTTCGAAGGTTGCACCGACGCCGAAGGTGGTCACTTCGTCGTCCGTACCGCGATACATGCCGCCTGGGATCATCGCCGTGCGATAGTAGGAGTTGTCAGCGATCAGCTGATCAATCTCCGGGCCCGTGACATCCACCAACCGGGCATCGCAGGTTGTCGACACTTCGGTGATGGCAGCAGCCGGGTGACCAACGGTGTAGATCATGGCGTCGATCTGACCGTTGCAGAGCGCCTGGGCCATTTCAGCACCCTGGAACTCGGTGGCGACAGCAAAGTCGTCCATCGAAATGCCAAAGGCGTCCATGACGACTTCCATCGTGGCGCGTTGGCCAGAACCCGGGTTGCCGACATTGACGCGCAGGCCAGCAAGATCGCTGAACGACTCAACTTCAGAGTCGCCTGGCACGATGAGCGTGAATGGCTCTGGGTGTACTGAGAAGACGGCCCGAAGACCTTCAAAAGCGCCAGCGTCTTCGAAGCGAGACGTGCCATTGTATGCATGGAACTGCCAGTCAGACTGGGCAACGCCAAATTCCAGCTCGCCGGAACGCACAGTGTTGATGTTGAAGATGGAGCCGCCGGTGGACTCCACCGAGCAGCGGAAGCCATGGTCGCGGCGGTTTTGATTGACCAGACGGCAAATTGCACCGCCCGTTGGATAGTAGACGCCGGTCACACCGCCGGTGCCGATCGAAAAGAACTGCTGCTGTGCAACAGCGCTTCCCGCACCCATGGTGAGGCCAGCGGCTAGGGCGAGCGTCGTCAACGCTGATGTTGTCTTCATTTCTTTCTCCCTCGAAAATACTTCACGACCAGCCTCTTGCGGGCTTTCGTGAAGAGACGGCCATGAAGTATCTGGCCGTGGAGGGAGCCTAGACTGATCTTGAGGCGGTGCGCAAGCAAAGTCGTAAGAGCACCTCAAGTGCTGTGGGAACGCACTGAGTTGCAGGGGGCAGCGCTCCACAAGAGCCGCTTACTTTATCTGGTGATGCACAGAAAAATGGTACAGCAGGGTGGATTTGAACCACCGGCCTCCGGAGCCACAATCCGACGCTCTAACCAACTGAGCTACTGCTGCATAAGGCCGGCCTGAGCGCTTGCTCAGACGAGCCGGCTGTTTAGTCCGAAGGTTCGGCAAATGCAAGCGGATGGGACACACTTTGGCCGTCCATGGACCGCATTGTCGGCACCCATCAAAGACCAACAAAAAACCCGGCACGGAGCAGTTGCTCCATGCCGGGCGATCACCCCGAAGTTTTGCCGGTTACGCGTAACGGCGGCTCGTCTTCGGACGCGGTGTTCTGGTTCGACTTAGGCGAGTTTGACAGCTTCCATCGACTTGGCGACAGCGTCTTTCATCGGCTTGGAGGCTTCTTCGGTCATCTTGGTCACTTTGGCCTGCATGTCTTTGGCCTGAGCGGTGGAGGCATCGAAGCGCTCGCGAGCAAAAGCGGTCTGAAGTTCAACAGCTTCTGAAAGGCTCTTGACGCTCATGAAGTCCTTCATGAAAGCGAAGCTGGCATCGACGTTGGCTTTGGCAGCGTCCAGGGACGTTGCAGCCAGGTCCAAAGTGTTGGCACGAGCGGTCTCGAAGCTTTCTTCCAGAACGTCGGTTGCATCTTCGGCGGCAGCTTTCACCTTGGCGTAGTTTTCACGAGCCTGGGCGACGGACTTTTCGGCCATATCGCGGAAAGCTTCGGGAACGTCAGCAGTGGAAATCGGGAAAAGCTCGGTCACGTTGTTTTCGATGGTTTCCATCACTTCAGTAACCTGGGCTTGGGCAGGCTTGGCAGCAGATTTGGTCGTTTTGGCAGTGGCATCCTTTGTCTTCAACAGGTGGACCAGATGTCGGTCCGCTTCGGCGCCGACGTCCTCAATGCGCCAGCGGTGGAGCGTATATAGCAACGCCTATTGTGCATTGCAACATTTTTTTGCACCGCACAATTACCGATGGAGACCATAAAGCAGAGAGGACCAATAAAAAGGGGTGCCGAAGCACCCCTTTGGCAATCCTGCAATGCGTCGGCGAGCCTTAAGGTTTCATCACCTTGGCTGCATCTCCGGCAACGGCACTCATCTTATCGCCCATGTCCTTGGTGTGCTTGGACACCGCTTCCATCTGTTGGCGCATATAGGTCGCCTGAAGCCCCATGAGCCCTCGAGGAGCTTTGGCGCGACCCATCTTCTGAGCAAGATCGAAGGCGCCGGCTACCTGGTCTTCGGCAAAGCTCATAGCGTCCTTCTGCATGCTGGCACCGGCAGCCTGGGCCGAGCTGGCACTGTCTTCCATCTTGCCCACAGCATCCTGGGCATTGCCCATGAAGGTTTCAAAGGCTTTGCGGGCCTGCGTTACGCTCTGATCAGCGAAATCGCGCATGCTGTCGGGTACATCGAGTTTCGGGGTACTGGTCATGAGGCAACTCCGTGTTGGGCGGTGACCACAGGAAGGGTGATGGTCATTGAAGAATATCGGAAAGGCGGCTTGAGGGCATCCCCGGCGAAATGCTGACCGGCAACGTGCCCCCAATCTCAGGCATCCTGGCAAGATCGCCCGCATTTACCTTGTTTGCGATCGCTTGGGGTTGAAACGCGTGCAATGTTGGACTCACGCTACCCTTCGCAAGTATGAAGAAAGTGTAAACATCGCCGATGGCGACCCCGAACTCCTCGCAGGCGCGCTATGTCGCGCGGATGTTGGCATGACCTCATCGGACCTTCCCACCACGCCGCCTTCCGACGGGCTTGAGAACCAGGCCGATGGCACACGCGCCGCCGCCCAGGCGCTTGCCGACGAGCAAGGCGGACGGCCGGTTTGGATCTGGACCGGCGATGGCGGCAGCATGATCTTGTCGAACGCGGAGGGCCTTTCCGTCCTCGGTTTGGATACAGGTAGCGATCCATCAGAGGTCGAAGTCAAACCATCGGTTCCAGCGAGGCGATCCCTGCAAGCTGTCGGGCGCATGCCTGTTGGCGGAAATGGGCGCGGCCGCATTGAGATTTTGCGTATCAGCGTGAGCGGACGGCACGAAACGCTGGTTGCCACCTGTCGCTCAGTTGATCTGGCTGGGACTGTTGGAATATTGGCGCTGGGTACTGCGCCAAGTACCAGCAGCATCACGCCTGCGCTGCCGGACATGACCGACACCCAGACCGAGCTAGCGAGCGGCGAAGCTCTGGCGACGTCGAGCGCGGAGACGCCTTCCGAGCCCATAACTGAACCAGTTGTTCAGGACGACACCGTTCCTCCACAGTACGAGGCGGCACCATCGTCCCAAGACTTTTCCAGCACGGTGGATGACGACCCGTTCCTTCTCAGCATCGATGTGCCAAGCTTCGCACCCGATCCGTTGGATGCCGGGCCATCGGAAGCTGACTAGCTCGTTGAAGAGAGTGGGGCGATCGACGACGCCGAGCTCCCGGCAAATGACGATGATGTAGTTGGCATGCCGATCACATCCGCTGCCGTCCCGGTCGCGAGCACCTTTCTCTTCCAACCTCGTACGCGTCCTCATCGTTTCTCCTTCAAGGTCGACCAGGATGGGTACGTTCGATCTATCTCCTCGGGAATGGCCGAGGCGGTTGGAGCCAAAACAGCCTTGCGCGATGGCGATCTTGCCCATGAAACAGTTCGCCGGGCCGACCCCCAGGCTCCGCATATCGTGCTGGTTGGACTGGAGGCGCGAGAGCGTTTTGCTGAGCACAGTGTTCGCTGGCCCGTTGAGGGCACTGATCTGACGGTTCCGATCCACCTCTCCGCGTTCGGCGAGGATGATGGTGAGTTGCGCGTCTTCGGAACCGTCGAGACCGACCGGGCCGAACCGGAAGCCGACTCTGAGATGTCAGCGCCCTTGCCTGCCGAAGAGACAAGTCCGACCGACATCAGTGTGACGTCTGCTGTTCAGGGGCCGAGCGACCAGACCGATGGGCCGGTCGAAAGGGACGCGGCGCCAAGTCCGGAAGCCCACGAAGCCCTTCAACCGACCAGCACGAGCATGCAGTTTCCCGGCGGTGCGCGGCTGGCTGAAGCGACAGCAGCTTTCGCAGCTGGCCTATCTGCCGGACTGCAACGTCGCCCGCCGACGCTAGAAGCTGAACCATCTGACGTTGGTGTGCCCTACGACGAACAGGCCGATGAGCAGTCAGCGGAGCTGGACGGTGATGGCACACTGAGCGAAGCCGGTGCTGCTGCGGCGGGTCTTTATGCACGCGTCGACGTCGAGCGGGATGACGGCGTAGCGTCCGGAAACGCCGAAGCAAGCGACACACCAGCCAGCCAGAACACTGACACGCCTGATGAAGAGGTGCCCGCCGATATCGCGCGGGGCATGCAGGCTGTCGCTGCAGGTGTCTCTGCTGGCCTGGGCGCCGATACACTGGCCGCCCTGCAAGACGATCAGAACGAAGAAGGCCCGGTCGACGACGATGGCGCTGATGGCGGGGTTTTGGACGAGCCGGACGAAGACGACCAGGATCCGACAGAACCGGAAGCCGACATCTTCGATACATCGTCGCCTGATCCGTCTCTGGTGCGGCCAGAGCGTCTGACGTTCCAAGAAATTGCGCGCCGCCTCGGCGCTCGCATCGCGCACCAGGTGATCGATCCGGAACCCTCAGCCCCGCACGACGAACACACCGAACCCAATGACCGACAGGATCCAACGGCGCATTTGGTGGATGTGAAAAGCGATCTGGAGTTTCGTCCCGGACAGGCCGATGTGATCAGCCTTGAAAAATCGCCAGGCGGGCCGGACGGGTCACCTAGTCCGTCGGATTCGACAGACGATGAACGCAGCAGCGCTCAGGTTTTACCCTTCACGCGAACAGAGCCCAATGCCGAACGAATGGTGCTCGACAGGCTTCCGCTGGGCATCATCATCTATTCCGAAGACGCCATCCTTTATGCCAACAGGGCAGCACTCGAAATGGCCGGCCAGCACAGCCTGCAGGCGCTGAAAGCTTATCGCGGCATCGAAGCCCTGTTCGCGGAGGGTTTTGAGGCTGAAGACGGCGCCATGACCCTGGTTCAGCCAAACGGCGCACGTGTGCCGGTTACAGGGCGCCTCCAGGGGGTGCGTTGGGAAGGACGGGCGGCGGCGCTTTTGTCGCTGCGTGAGGATCACCAAGCCGATCGCTTGACCGAGGCGGCTGCCGAAACGCCAGCGGATGACACCGCGCTCAGCTTGGTCAGAGCTCGTATCGGTGAGCTTGAAGCTATCGTCGATCTGGCGAGCGATGGCGTGGTGACGCTGCAGAGCGACGGTACCATCAAGGACATCAACCAGGCTGCTCAAGCCTTGGTCGGCTATTCCACTGATGATCTGGGTGGACGGCCCTTCCGACTGCTTTTTGCCGAGGACAGCCGGCAGATCGCGCTCGATTACCTTGATGACATCGCCAGCCAGGGCCGGCTCTCTCTGTTTAATGAGGGGCGTGAGGTTGAATGCCTGTCAGCGCAGGGCGGGTTGGTTCCCGTCTTCATGACGCTTGGACGCCTGACCGATGACGAGCCAGCAACCTATTGCGCGGTGCTCCGGGATCTGTCGCCGTTCAAGCAGGCAGAAGATGATCTCGTCGCTGCGCGGCACGCGGCCGAAGAGGCCAATGCACACAAGTCCGACTTCTTGGCGCGCGTGAGCCATGAGATTCGCACACCCCTCAATGCGGTGATCGGTTTTTCAGAGGTCATGCTGGAAGAGCGGTTCGGGCCGGTGGGGTCAGAGCGCTATCGGCAATATCTGCACGATATTCATACGTCGGGCGAACACTTGATGAGCCTGCTCAACGATCTTCTGGACCTGTCGAAGATCGAAGCCGGCAAAATGGACCTCTCCTTTGGTGAGGTCGATCTCAATGACATCGCGCAGCAGAGCTTGGCCATCATGCAGCCACAGGCAAGCCAAGGGCGCATCATCGTTCGCACCTCGCTGCCACAAAGCCTGCCAAAGGTCGTGGCCGATGTGCGCTCGATCCGTCAGATCGTGCTCAACCTCATCTCCAACGCGATCAAATTCACCGATGTGGGCGGCCAGATCATCGTATCGACGCTCTATGAGCCGACAGGCGAGGTCTCTCTGCGCGTGCGTGACACGGGGCGCGGGATGAGTGAGGCCGATGTGCAGCTGGCCATGGAGCCGTTCCGGCAAGTGCCAACGACGCTCAATCAGGTCATCACCGGCACGGGACTGGGTCTGCCGCTTACCAAGGCGTTGGTGGAGGCCAACAAGGCGCAGTTCGCGCTGGAATCGACTCCAGGGGAAGGCACATTGGTAAAAGTGACCTTCCCGCTGCAACGCGTTTTGGCGGAGTAGTCCGCCAAGTCGGGCGCTTTCATTTCCTTGAGAGCAATCCATTTTCGGCGCCTCCACAGCCAAGCTTCAGCACCTTTTCTTTTGAATAATTCCAAGGTTTTAGTTGGCGTTTCGTGGCACAGTTTAGAGCTATTTCAAACTATATGCGACAATGTTGCATTTTCTTGCGCTTTTTTTGAAGTTGTACTTGACCTGCAACTTTAACGACGATTAGGTCGGAACCGTACCCAGTCCATCAGTGACTACTAATTCTTCGGCGAGCCACTCCGGTTCGCGCTTTGGGAGACCATAAATGTTGCAACGCACCCTCCGCCTTGCCAGCCGCACAAGCATTCTTGCTCTTGGTGCGCTGGCACTAGCAGCGCCTGGTGCCATGCTGGCCACGCCAGCACTGGCAGATGGCGAGCTGAACCTCTACTCATCACGTCACTACGACACCGATGAGCGCCTTTACAGCGACTTCGAAGAGCTTACCGGCATCACCATCAACCGTATCGAAGCGAGCGCCGATGAGCTGATCGCACGTATGGATGAAGAAGGTGCCAACAGCCCAGCCGACATTCTGATGACCGTTGATGCTGGCCGTCTATGGCGCGCCGATCAGCTGGGTCTGTTCCAGCCTTACGAGTCGGCTGACCTGGATGAGCGTGTTCCTTCTTACCTGCGCCACCCGGCCGGTCACTGGTACGGTTTCTCGCAGCGCGCTCGGGTGATCTTCTATGACAAGAGCGACGTAGCGAACCCGCCAATGTCCTACCAGGACCTCGCTGACCCGCAGTACGAAGGTCAGGTTTGTGCGCGTTCATCCTCCAACATCTACATGCTGTCTCTGATGGCTGGTCTTGTTGGTCACCTGGGTGAAGACGCCGCCACCCAGTGGGGTGAAGGTCTGGTTTCCAACTTCGCTCGTGAGCCGGAAGGCAACGACACAGCGCAAATTCGTGCCCTGGTTTCCGGTGAGTGCGACATCGTTCTGTCGAACACCTACTATTTCGGCCGCATCCTGCGTCGTCTTGCTGAAGGCAATCCTGTCGAAGGCTTTGAAGATCAGGCAGCTATCGATGGCATCGGTTGGGTCTTCCCGAACCAGGAAGACATCGGCACGCACGTGAACATTTCTGGTGCCGGCATCGCAGCCAACGCTCCGAACCCGGAAAATGCCGCTCTGTTCCTTGAGTACCTCGCAAGCGATCAGGCACAGGCCTACTTCTCTGCCGGTAACGACGAGTACCCGGCTGTGATGGGTACGCCGATCAGTGCCTCTGTGGCTCAGCTTGGTTTCTTCCGTCAGGACACGCAGAACCTCTCGGTTCTGGGTGAAAACCAGCCGCTGGCTCAGGAGATCTACAACGGCATTGGCTACCGGTAAGCACCGGTTCCGATAGGGCAGGTTCCACCCCTCTAACATAGCTGCGCAACTCCCGATCAGCGCATGCATCGTCAGGCTTTCCCGATACCCTGACCATCCCCCGACGGGTCGAACCTGCCCGCCTTTTTCAAACCGGCGCCCTTAGGGGCGCCGGTTTTTTGTTGATCGGGCCCCAACACTCTCCAAGCCTTCGCCAAGTCACGCTAACATGTGCCTATCGAGTCACTTTTATTATGTGACTATATTGACACGTAACTAAATAGGCACATAATGGACCGTGTGGACGCGATCTTTAAAGCCTTGAGCGATGAAACCAGACGGCAACTTCTCGACGAGCTTCATCGTCAAGACGGCCAAAATCTGGGTGAGCTCCAAAGGGCGATGGAAAAGCATGTCAGCATGACGCGCTTTGGCATCATGAAGCACCTGAAGGTTTTGGAGGATGCTGCGCTGGTGGTGACCCGTAAGTCGGGGCGCTTCAAGCACCACTATCTCAACGCGGTTCCGTTGCAGGAGGTCATTGACCGATGGATCGAGCCGCTGATGGTCAAACCCGCCGCCCGAGGGATGTTGGACCTGAAGGCGCAGCTAGAAAGAGATGATGCGATGCCTGATCCTTCAACCGATGCGGCGAAGCCCGACTTCGTTATGAGCACCTACATCCACTGCTCCCAGGATGCTTTGTGGGATGCCCTCATCAATGCCGATGCCCACGGCCAGTATGATTTTCTGGCCGCCAGTTGCACACGCGATGGCAACGCGCTGACCTATCGCTTTCCCGATGGTTCCTTGATGCTTGTGTGCCGGGAAACTGAGGTGACGCCCAAAACGCGTATCGAAAGCACCTTTGAACCACACTGGGCTGGTCCAGAGACAGATTTGGAGGCGTCTCGTTTCGTCTATTTGATCGAACCGCAGGAAGCCTTCTGCAGACTGACGCTGGAGCATTTCAGCATCCCAGCAGGACAGGAAGATGTGGCCGACGGCTGGGCCCGGACGCTCGCCGGGCTCAAAACCTGGCTGGAGACCGGCAAAACGGTGCGCTACTCCGACCATGCGGGAGAGCATTGATGAGCATCGAACTCTGGTCCCTTTTGATTGCCTCGGTCATGGTCGCGAGCCTTTGGATTCCCTTCATTGTCGGCGTGAACATGCATCTGCCAGCAACCGAGGAGCTAGGTCTGCGACCGCCTGATCTGCGCCTCCTTCCTGATTGGGTGCAACGCGCCAATCGCGCGCATCTCAACCTTGTGGAGCAGTTCGTTCCGTTCGCTGCTTTGGTCCTTGTCGCCCAGTTGGCCGATACTAGCAGCGTGGTGACTCAGTGGGCCTGCATCGCCTTTGTGGGACTGCGCATCGCGCATGCCCTAGGCTACATCACGGCATGGACGCGCATCCCCGCACGGCCAGTCATCTTCACGCTGGCGTGGATCGCGCTGCTCGTTCTGGCAATAGAGATCGCCCGGTTATCCCTTGCCTAGGCCTGGTTCGTCCTGGCCCCAGCGGCGTATCTGCCGCGACAGCAAATAGACTGGCACCAGGCCGACGGCGACGATTACCAGAGATGGGGTCGCCGCCTCGGCCAACCGCTCGTCAGAGGCCAAGCGGAAGGCTTGGGTCGACAGCGTTTCAAAATTGAAGGGCCGCAGGATCAGTGTTGCCGGCAATTCCTTCATGACATCGACAAACACAATCAGCGCGCCGACGACGATGCCGCCCCGCAGCATGGGGGCATGAACGGCGGTAAAGACGCGCGACTTGCGTGCACCAAGCACGCGCGCTGCGTCGTCCATATGGGGTGTTATGCGTTCAAAAGCGGCCTCAACGGGCGCCAGCGCGACCGCGAGAAATCGGACCGTGTAGGCGAACAAAAGGCCGAGAATGGAGCCGGTGAGAAGTAGGCCGGTGGATATGTCGAAATGCTCGCGCATTAAGGCGTCAAGCCAATTGTCGAAACCCGCCATAGGAATGAGAATGCCGACGGCGATGATCGACCCCGGGATGGCATACCCCATCGCCGCAAATCGGATGACATGCAGCAGTATGGGTGCCTTGGCGAGGCGCTGCACGGTCGGCAGAGCCAGCGCGATGGCTACAATCAGCAGCGCCGACAAGCTGGCAAGAATGAACGAGTTGCGCACAAAGATAAAATAACGCGTTCCAAAAAGGCTGTGCCCGTCATCGAACGCCAGTTCCAGAAGCAGCGTAACCGGGACCACGAAGCCGATGGCCAACGGCAAGGCACAAAAAGCGAATGCACCGAGAGCTTTTGATCCGCGCAGCTGGAAACGCTGAAAAGGCTGATTGGACCGGGATGTCTGATAGCGCGCCTGCCCACGGTGAACGCGCTCAATCCAGATGAGGACGAAGACGAAAGTCAAAAGGGCCCCGGCGAGTTGCGCTGCAGCGACGCGATCGCCGATTGAGAACCAGGAACGATAGATGCCCGTGGTGAAGGTCGGCACGGCAAAATGGGCGACGGTTCCGTAATCGGCCAATGTTTCCATGAGTGCCAGCGCGACACCGATCACGATGGCGGGCCGCGCCATCGGCATGGCCACGCGCCAAAAGGCCATGAAAGGCGTTTGACCCAACACACGTGCCGCATCGAACGCCACCCGCGACTGAGTCAAGAAAGCCGTTCGGGCGAGCAGATACACATACGGATAGAGGACGAAGATGAACATGACCGCCGCGCCCTCAAGCGTGCGGATGCGCGGGAACCAATAGTCCCTAGGACCCCATCCAGTAACGTCGCGCAGCAAAGTCTGGACAGCGCCGGGATGGGAAAGAAACTCCGTGTAGGCATAGGCCATGACATAGGCCGGCACAGCCAGTGGCAGGATCAGCAACCACTCAAAGGCGCGCCGGCCGGGAAACTGACAAGTGGTGACGAGCCAGGCGGTGCCGGTGCCGATAATGGCAACACCGGATCCAACCAGGAGCACCAGCATCATTGAGTTGCCGACATAGCCGGGAAGAACCGTGTCGGCGAGCTTGGCAAGCGTTTCACCAGCTGCAGGCTGAAAGAAGGAAAAAACAATCACAATCAGTGGAATGGCGAGCAGTCCACTCAGCACCGTGACAGTGAAGACCAGTGCCGGGTTCTCGCCGAGCCAGCGGTGCACGCCGGCAGGATGGCCGCGCGGTGTTCGGCCGGCTGCTGGTTTTGAGTGTTCGGAGGGCAGTGTGACCAAGGCTGTGCCTAAGCGCTCGCTGTCGAAATGAGGTGATGCATCATCGCATCTGAGGTGAGCTTGGTGCCCGAGGGATAGCGTACATCACCATTAGAGCAGTGCGGCAAGCAGGCCCAACCAACTTTATGTCTCAGCATAGACGGTTTTTCGCTGCCAAGTGAGAGACTTGTCGCCGCAGACATCAGGGCTCGGTTGGATTTTTTCGGGCATCCATGGCATGCCATCATCCATGGTGTCGTTGCCTCATCGTCGCCGTTTTGCGTCACGAAAGCTTTGACATGCAACCGCCCACTGCACCAACCACTTCAGACACTGATGCCAAGCTGTTCGGGTCCTTAGCCGGCAAGCCTTTCAGGACTTTGGACATGGTCGCAGCCGGCGGCGTTGTCGGGAGCCACTTGCGATGACCGTCCGCGCGAGGGGTATCATCTTGCGGCTTGCGCTGTCGCTTTTGATCCTAACTGGCCTTTTGGGCGGTATCGCACTCCTGCTACCGGCGCTGATGTCTTCGCAGATGGTCCGTGAGCAGGTGGCAAGCCAGATATCGGATCTAACCGGCCGCGCGGTTACACTGCGTGGCGATCAAGCACTGCGGGTGTTTCCCAACCTCTCGGTTGAACTCACCGATGTTGTTGTCGAAGGCGACATTCCGGGCGCTGAAAACGCGCTGATCGTCACCGAAAAGCTGCGCGGGCAGGTGCGACCATTGCCACTGCTCTTGGGCCGCATCGAGCTGGCCTCCTTTGAATTGACGCGTCCAACGATCCAGTTGCACCGCCGCGCCGACGGACAGTCCAATTGGGCGCTGGACGGCAGTACACTCTATTCTGCTCTGGAGCCGAGCCGCCCAACTGGCGGCGGGCTGCAACTGGGCACATTCCGCATCGTGGATGGAACCGTCCACTTCTTCGATGCCGTCCGTGGTGTCGAAGAAAGCATCACCAGTGCAGATCTCGCCCTGTCCTGGCCTACCAGTTCCACGCGCGCCGCCATTGCCGGCTCCGGAATCTGGCGTGGTGAGAATGTGGAGCTGACAGCCTCGCTGGGACAGCCCGCAGCCCTTGCGCGCACCGGGTCAACCAGCGGTGTGGCGCTGTCCGTTGCGAGCACACCTTTGCGGCTGCGGTTTGATGGTACGGCATCGCCCGGCGGGGGCGAAGGCATGTTGCCATGGCAAGCCAGCGGTCGCTTGGACGTCTCCTCACCCTCCCTGCGGCGCACGGCAAGCTGGCTGGGGGCTGATGTGGAAACCGGATCGACCTTCGGTGCCTTTCATCTCAATGCCGATCTCAACCTGGTGGGGCTTTCTGCTGACTTAACCGATGTTGAGCTCGACCTTGATGGCAATGAGGCCGACGGGGTTATGACGCTGGATGTTGGCGGCGTGGATGCCCCCAGCCGCTTGGCGCTTCAGGGCACGCTTGATCTTGAGCAGCTTGATCTGTCGGCTTACCTCGACATGGCGCGTCCGACCACGACCGCCGAGGCCCCGGGCGACTGGCGTTTTCTGCCGGTGCCGGATGTTTTTGCAAGCGGCCTCGCGCTCGACGTGCGGGTGGCGGCGCGGCAGTTGCTTCTTGGACCGCTTACTCTGGGTGAGACGGCCGGCTCAGTGCTCTTGACGGCTGATCGCATGGTGCTCGGCATTGCTGAGGCGACCGCCTATGACGGACTGGTTCGTGGCAGTCTGACGGTCGATCAATCGGGAGCCCGGCAGCGCCTTTCGCTCGATTTGGGGACAGACAGCGTCCAGCTGGCGTCCGTCGTAGCAGCCCTGGGTGAAGAGACCCGTTTGGAAGGCGGTCTCACACTGCGCACCATGCTTTATGGCGAGGGCGATACCGTCACCGACCTGGTCGAGACCCTGAACGGAGACTTGGCGGTCGAAATTGATTCGCCCGTTCTTGCCGGTATTGATCTCGACCGCATCGCCAGCCAACTGCTGGACCGCTCGCTTGATCTATCGACGATCACCAACAGCGGAAGCACCTCACTCCAGTCGTTCTCTGGCGATCTCTATGCCTCCAATGGTGAGTTGCATGCCCGCGCCTTGGAACTGGCGAGCGCCAACGCGTCGATTGTGGTGACAGGTTACACAGACATCGCAACGCGGGCTCTTGGTTTTGGCGGCGTCGCCACGTTGATCGAAAGCGACGGCAACACCGCCGGCCGGTTGCTGGTGCCTTTTGCACTCCAAGGCACCTGGGGTGCGCCCTCTTTCGTCCCCGATCTTAGAGTGATGGACGCCCAATTGGCGGACAACTAGGCCCGGTACATCAACCCTGCTGCGCCTGCCTGCGAAGTAAGCGGTGTTTGGAAGCCAGTGAGGCTGTGATGATGCCCGTGGCAACGAGTGCGATGAGGATCGTACAGACGGCGTTGATTTCCGGCGTTACCCCAAGGCGGATCTGCGAATAGATCTTGATCGGCAGGGTCGTCGCTCCTGGACCGGTGGCAAAGCTCGCGATCACGAGGTCATCCAGGGACAGGGTGAAAGCGAGCATCCATCCCGCCAGCACAGCCGGCAGGATCACCGGCAAAGTGATGAGGAAAAAGCTTTTGCCGGGGGGGGCAACCAAGGTCCTGCGCTGCCTCCTCCAGGCTCTGGTCAAAGGTGATCAGCCGCGATTGAACGACCACCGCCACGTAGCACATCGAAAAGGTGATGTGAGCGATCACCACCGTCCAGAAGCCGCGAGCGAAATCCATCGCTACGAACAGCAACAAGAGTGACAGGCCGGTGATCACTTCCGGCATGACCAACGGCGCATAGATCATGCCGTTGAACAGGGTCCGGCTCCGGAACCGCCCGACCCTCACCAGGACGATAGCCGCCATGGTGCCAAACACCGTCGCGATGGTGGCCGAGACAAAGGCCACGCGGGCAGTCACCCACGCCGCGTCCATAAGCCCCTCATTGCTGAAGAGCTCGCCGTACCAGCGCGTGGAAAACCCTCCCCAAACGGTGACAAGCCGCGAGTCATTGAAGGAGAAGATGATGAGGATGAGGATTGGCAGATAGAGGAATGCGAACCCAAAGGTCAGCGAGGTCACGTTAAACCAGGAGAGTGGACGGCTGTTCATGCGCCCCGTTCCTGGCCCTGTGCGGCCTGACGGGCCAGGTAGTCCCAGACCACGGTTGCCGCTGCCAACGATGTGATTTCGGCGTGGTCATAGGCGGGCGCAACCTCTACCACATCCATGCCGACAAACTGCACGCTCTGAAGCAGCGTGAAGACCTTGCGGACCTGCCAGCTTGTCAGGCCGCCCATCTCCGGTGTTCCGGTGCCGGGTGCGAAGGCCGGGTCGAGCGAATCCACGTCGAAGGAGAGGTAGGACGGCCCGCCGCCGGTGACCTCATCGATCAATGCGGCCACGGCCTTGGCGCCGTTCTCGTGCACCCAATCGGCCGACCGGATCGACAGACCCGTCGCTTCCGCCTTGTCCATGAGGTGCGCACCCATCGGCGCGCGAATGCCGATCTGCACCGACCGATTGGGATCGATCAACCCCTCCTCCATCGCGTGAAAGAACGGCGTGCCGTGGGCGAGCGACTGGCCAAAATTCTCCGGCCAGGTGTCCGTATGAGCATCGAAATGCACCAGACCCAATGGCCCGTGTTGTTTGGCAGCAGCACGCAGCAGCGGAAGACTAATCGAATGATCGCCGCCAAGCGCACACAGATGAGCAAGACCGGAGGCGGCCTGCTCAATACGCCGGTGGCTTTCGGCGATGTCGCCGATCATCACCGGCACGTCGCCAAGATCGGACAGGCCAAGCCCGTTTGGGTTGGTGCGGAACACCGGATGGTCGCCATCGATCAAGAGCCTGGACGCCCGGCGGATGGCATGGGGACCGTCGCGTGCACCGGACCGGTTGGTGGTCGCCCAGTCCATCGGCACGCCGAGGATGCAAACGGGCGCTGACCGGTCGCCGGACGGAGCGTCCAGAAATGTGGCACCGGATGAGAAGGTTGGCCGCTCCATATCTTGCTGGTCCGTCATCGCATCGCTTCCTGCTGGCGTTGCTGGAAGGTCTGGAAGGCGACGATGGGCACAATCAGAACCAGAAGCAGGATAACAGCCACAGCGGAGGAAACCGGCCAGTCGCGATTGGAGAAGAACTCTGCCCACAGCGTTCGGCCGATCATCAGCGTGTCAGAACCACCCAAAAGATCAGGGATCACGAACTCCCCAACCGCTGGAATGAAGACAAGAAAGCAGCCGGCGATGATGCCAGGTATGGCCAGTGGCACCGTGACGACCCAGAAGGTCTTGAGCGGCGGACAGCCAAGGTCTTGCGCGGCTTCAAGGAGCGAGCCGTCCATGCGCTCCAGCGATGCATAAAGCGGCAGCACCATGAAGGGCAGGTAGGAGTAGACGATACCGATATAGACGGCCGCGTTGGAGCCTAGGAGACGTATCTGGTCGTCGTCGCCGATCAGGCCAAGCGTCTGGGCAAAGATGGTCAAATAGCCCTCGGGCCGCAAAATCCCGATCCAGGCGTACACGCGGATGAGGAAGCTCGTCCAAAAGGGCAGGATGATCAGCATCATCAGTATGGGCCGCCAACTGCTCGGCGCGCGCGCCATGCCGTAGGCAAGCGGGAAGCCGACAAGCAGCGTGAGCACTGTCGAGACGAAGGCAATGGTGACACTGGAAATGTAGGAGTTGAGGTAGAGCGGATCGCCGGCAAGCCAGGTGTAGTTTTCGAAGCTGAGGCGCTGGACATCCTCGACAAACGCCGTCCAACCCTCAGAGAGATCAAACACCGGCAGATAGGGAGGAATGGCAATCGCAACCTCCGAAAAGGAGATGCGCAGCACGATTGCAAAGGGCGCCAGAAAGAAGATCAGCAGCCACACATAAGGAACAGCGATGAGCAGTCTTCGACCGAGCCCGGATGAGGCTCTGGCAGTGCTCTGCGGATCGCTAACCGATGCGGCTGGCAGGTCCGTCATCGCGACAGCACCACGCCTGCGCTCGCGTCCCAGGAAAGCCAGACCTTGTCGTCCCAAGCGATGGGTCGCTCGACTAGGCGTGTGGTGTTGGCAACCGTCGCTCGCAAGATAGGGACACTATGGTCCATATCTTCGCAGTTGCCAGGCTCATCGGCGAGGCGGACATGGAAGATGGACACATCGCCCATATAAGCGATGTCCCAAACCGTGCCGGAAACCCGCCCGGTGGCGGGACCAGCTGGTGGCTCGTCCAGGCTGATGCGCAGCTTCTCAGGCCGAATGGCAAGCGCCGCTGGGCCAGGCGAAAGGTCGGGCACGCTTTCCACGACAACGTTGTCAGCCAAAAGATCGCTGGCGAAATGCATATCGGTACCAACGCGCTGAACACCGCCTTCGAGCATGTTGATATCGCCGATAAACCCGGCGACATAGCGCGAGATCGGTTCCTCATAGATCGTGGCCGGCGGCGCGATCTGTTCGAAGGTGCCTTGGTTCATGACTGCAATGCGGTCGGCCACCGTCATCGCCTCTTCCTGATCGTGGGTGACGATCAGGAAGGTCATGCCGAGCTTCTCCTGAAGGTCCATCAGCTCGAACTGCGTTTCTTCGCGCAGTTTCTTGTCGAGCGCGCCAAGCGGTTCATCCAGCAACAGCACTTTTGGTCGCTTGGCCACCGAGCGGGCGAGCGCCACGCGCTGGCGTTGCCCACCTGAGAGCTGATCGGGTTTACGACGGGCGAAGGGCTCCAGCTTCACCAACGCCAGCATTTCCTCGACCCGCGCGCTGATTTCGCCTCTGGGCAGATTGTCCTGCTTTAGGCCGAACGCGATGTTGTCGGCGACGCTCATATGCGGAAAGAGCGCGTAGGACTGGAACATCATATTCACAGGTCGCCGGTGCGGCGGCATGCCGGAAACGTCCACGCCGTCAAGCAGGATGCGGCCTTCGGTGGGTACGTCGAACCCCGCCAACATGCGCATCAACGTTGTCTTGCCGCAGCCTGAGGGGCCCAGCAGGGCAAAGAACTCGCGTTCGTAGATGTTGAGGGTGACGTTATCGACGGCGGTGAAATCGCCGAAGCGTTTGGTGACACCGTCAAACTGGATCAGCGGCTTGGCGTCTGGGTCATCCCAAGGCGCGAAAGCCCGTCGGACCGGTCCAAGGGTTCTGGCCATGGCTTCTGGCCTCCACAAACAAACTGCCCCGCACTTTTTGGGCGCGGAGCAGAGAAGGTTTTACTGGCCGGTTTTCACCGTCGTCCATGTGCGGGTAACAATGCGCTGGGTTCGCGGATCGTAAGCGGCCAGGGT
>ERZ1740060.270-NODE-270-length-38317-cov-22.623700_pt1 | contig 38317 bp, 32 predicted proteins | sample MGYA00581743_ERZ1740060 | MGnify/ENA primary metagenome ERZ1740060 (study PRJEB43018, sample SAMN04849235) | marine metagenome | isolation source: floating plastic debris | place: Pacific Ocean | collected 2008-08-27 | study: EMG produced TPA metagenomics...
GTTTACTCTCTTAAAATCCAAATTTTTTTTATATATTTTATGTTTATTTTTTTTGTGGGGGTTTTTTTTTTGGGGTGCCACTGATCGCTCCCCCCGTCCATTGGGTTAGCCAATACCCGAAACGAGAACCAGGCCTAAAACCGCCCCAAACACAATTAGAGCGTAGAACTGAGCCTTACCGTTCTCAAAATATTTCAGACCTTCACCGGTGACTAGCGTGACAAAACCGGCCAGATTGACGATGCCATCCACAATGCGAATGTCGATCGCCAACACCTGCTTAGCTAAATTGCGACAGCCCTTGACGAAGACAGCATCGTAAATTTCGTCGATATACCACTTGTTTTTAGACAGCTGATACAGCGGCTTAATTTTGCTGGCGATCGCCGCCGGGTCAATCTTCTTACTGGAATACATCAGCACTGCCAGCGTGATGCCGATCAGGCCAATACCCACGGAAGAACCCCCCATGATCAAAAACTCTGACCATTCAAAATCGGTAAAGGCTTCCGACCAGGGTAAGAGGGGCTCAACCGCTTCACTCGGTGGGTGAATGAACGCTTCGAAATAGTTGACGAAGGGCGTCCCCACCAAACCAATCAGGGCCGAAGGCACCGCTAAGGCAATCAGCGGAAACGTCATTGAAAACGGCGACTCATGGGGCGTAGCAGCGTGATGCTCATCAGGCTCATCGTCAGCCTCGGGATCAAGCGTCAGCTCTTGAGGATTCATCGCCCCTGGCCCAAGGGATGCCCCCATCGCCATCAGCTGCTCGCGCTTGAGCTGCATCTGAATGCTTTTGTCAGTACCGCGAAATTCGCCTTCAAAGGTGCTGAAATACATGCGGAACATGTAGAATGCCGTGATGCCCGCAGTGAGCCAGCCGATCGCCCATAATACGGGGCTAACGGCAAAGGTCGAGCCAAGAATTTCATCCTTCGACCAAAAGCCCGCAAAGGGCGGAATGCCGCAGATCGCTAAGGTCCCGATCAAAAAGGCTGTTGAGGTGATCGGCATGTATTTGCGCAGGCCGCCCATCAACCGCATATCTTGCGCCAAGACGGCGTCGTGGCCCACCACCTCTTCCATACCGTGAATGACGGAGCCCGAACAGAGGAACAGCATCGCCTTGAAGTAGGCGTGAGTCATCAGGTGAAAGAGACCGGCCCCATAAGCACCGACGCCCATGGCCATCATCATGTAGCCGAGCTGCGACATCGTGGAGTAGGCCAACCCCTTTTTAATATCGTTTTGGGTGATGGCAATACTGGCCCCCATAAAGGCGGTAAAGCAGCCCACCCAAGCCACCACCGTCATCACGGTCGGTAGTTCTTCAAAAACAGGGAACATGCGGGCGACAAGAAAAATACCCGCTGCCACCATGGTCGCCGCGTGAATCAAGGCCGAAATTGGCGTCGGGCCTTCCATCGCGTCGGGGAGCCATACATGCAGCGGAAACTGAGCTGACTTGGCCACTGGTCCCAAAAAGACCAAAATCGCGAAGATCGAGACGACCCCAGCGGTCAGCGTGCCGTTTTCCACCAGAGCGGTGAGGCGATCGCCCATCACCTCAAACTCAAAACTACCCGTGGCCCAAAAGATAGCCAGCATGCCCAATAGCAGTCCAAAGTCACCCACACGGTTGGTGATAAAGGCTTTCTGGCAGGCATCGGCAGCGCCTTCGCGGCCATACCAAAAGCCAATCAATAGGTAGGAACACATACCCACCAGTTCCCAAAAGACGTAAATCTGCAACAGGTTGGGACTAATCACCAACCCCAGCATGGAGGAACTAAAGAGGCTGAGATAGGCGTAAAAGCGCACATAGCCCGGATCATGAGCCATGTAGCCATCGGTGTAAACCATGACCAAAAAGGCCACCGTCGTCACAATCACCAGCATCAGTGATGCTAAATGATCGATGGTGTAGCCCATAGTCAGCTTAAAGTCGCCAGCAGAAGCCCATTCGAGGGTGTAGGTATATGCTTCGTGCCCTTGTGCTTGGCTAAAAAAGAGTAAAAACGACAGCACCATTGCCGCCCCAGTGAGCGACACGATGAATACCGCCGAAGGACGCCGCAGCGTGCTGGTCGTCTGACTGTAGCTAATGAGTCCCGTGCCGACGATCGCGGCACCGACCAGCGGCAAAACCGGCACTAGCCAGGCGTATTGATAGATTGGCTCGATTAATTCCATACTGTTTAGGCCTTCTCCACTGTTCTGAGCGACAGGCTGGCAAACCGACTACATTTTGACACAAGCGTAGTCATTGATTTTCGTCCGCAAGAGATACTTCCGTCTTTCTTTATGCGACTTAAGTAAAGTATTGGGTCAGTCCATTGATCGCGATCAATGCAGATCGCTACTCACGAATGCCGCATAAAAATGCGATTGGCGGCAAAAGCATCCCACTTTGAGTGGAACCTCCCAGGGTATAGCGCACTTTTGGGGAGGGATTGGTGGTGTTGATAACAGTCAAGTCCGGTCGATGGTGATCGCCACCGCGCCCAACGCCTCTACTTGGTCGGTGGACTCAACCCCAAAAACCAGGTGATAGTCATTGCCGATACTGGCAGGTTGCCCAGCCAAAGGCATCGGCACCCAAAACTCGACAACATCGCTGCCATCGGCCATGACATCGGAATCGGTTCTGAGCGGGCGCCCCCGTAGCGGCGGCATGACGGCATCATTAAAAGCTACCGCCGACTCAAACGGGTGAGTCCCCATAGAAATAGGGAGATGATGCTCAAAATTGCGCTCATAGGGCGGCAAAATGTTAGCTGCAACACATCAACGACTAAGCTGCGCCCGATCGCAGCAAGGGGCAAGATATCCCGTAGTAGAGTGATTTTTGAGACCAGTCAACTCAATGTGAAGACTCCCATGGGGTAATTTTTTCGGCAAGGACTGAACGACTTTGCTCAGCCAACTTTTCTTGAGCAGAGTCGTTGATCAAGCCTGCTCGCAGGGCATCGGGAAAATCGGCAGCGTCACCCCGAAGAATGGAGATGACAATTCTCTGAAAAAGAGACAAATCTGCTCCCTCAGCTCCCCCGCCTTGCCCAGATGGCCTCGGAAGTCCGATGTCTGAGCCAGGGTATCCGGTCATGTGTCTTTATTACGAGTTGCCCCAATCGACTAGGGAGTTGAGGCAAGATCAGGAGTATCAGCGGAACAAAGACGCCTGTTTCTCGAATGGGAACAACCGTCAGGAAGTGGGTTCCACCTCTTTTTTCAACCATGACAGCCTCTATTAACGAGCCATCACTGCCACCAGAAACTAGATCGCTGCGGCAGGAAAATCAGGCCCTCAAAGCTGAGAATACGCAACTCAAAGCCGAGATCCAGCATCTTCGTCATCTGGTTCATCGATTAGAAATCATGATTCGGCGCTATTGGTAACGCGATCGCCCCATCGTTGCGCTCGTGAACTATAGACGACTGCGCAGTTCGTTGGCCAGATCGACCTGCTCGGTCTCTGAGCCCGCCAGCAGCACGCTGATTTTGCCGGCCTTCACGGTGCCCCAGTTAATTAAAATGATGCCCTTGCCAGTCTGGGGGTCAAAGGTAATGTCGTCTAAACTCAAATCCCGCAGCGATCGCAGCTTGGTGGCATAGGTCGCACTGCCCCAAGTCGGAATCGCCAAGCGCTGCGCCACCATTGTCGGATAAGACGAGCCGTTAAAGCGAGGATTGCACTCGATCGCCACAAAGCGCACACCAGTGGGTTCTGGAATCACCGCAACATCGACGGCAAAAATATCTCTCATGCCGCGATCGCCCATCCACTGGGCAAAGGTGGCAACTTCCTCCCAGGGTTCGTGACTGGCCGGATACCGATTGCCGCGATGCACGCAGCCATCGAGCAGCTGTTCTGACACCAAGAGCGGCTTAACCCCCTCAGCGGTGACCTGATACTGCAGGTTGAGAAACGCCGAGGCCTTGACTTCAGCCTGAATCTGGAGAGACTCTTCGGGCACTAGCTGGGCCAAGGCTTGAGCCAAGGTGTCGGCATCGGGGCAGCGCATAATGCCAAAGCCGTGGTCAGACACGGCGGGTTTAACAAAACAGGGAAACGGCATGTCGTCACAGGCCCGAGCTGCCGCTAAATTGTCAAATCGCAGCGTTTTAGGGACGGCAATGCCCAAGTCTTCTGCTAATTGAATGAAGTTGTTTTTAGAGTTCACAAACTCAATCACTTCGCAAGCGTTGGCATCTAAATTTTGAAAAATTTGACGATACGTGTCGTGGGAATTGATCACATCTCCAAAGAAATACACGCTGACTTCATAGTCAGGATATTGGGTCAGTTTGGTAACCGAAATATCCCAAATGACGTCATGGGTATGAGCCAATCCGACTTGGTCGTAATGAGCCGTAATCGTCGCCCATTCGGGCAACAGTTCTGGCGGTAGCTGAATCTTATCTGGGGGGGTAGTTAACCCCAGCGCTCGGCCAGCATAAAGGGGATTACTCACAGCCCGATCATGGGTGTACAGAGTAATGTTGTGATTATAAATTTTCATAGACGACAAACGATTCAGTGATGGGTTTTTAAAAAACGGCTAGAGTAATTTGCTGCTGCCAAAGGGATTAGCAACAGTTCAGGATAAAAAAAGGCGCTTGAGATACGGGTAAAGCTGAAAAAGGCTCGTCGACACCGTTCTTGCCTTGCAGGATACTGCATTCTTGCCCTGACGCAAATAGACGACAGCCACCAGCGGCAGCAAGGACAAAAGCCCATCCGCCGCTGGTGACTCTGCCAATGCCTGCTCAATTTTTCATTGGTATCAGACGCATCATCTGCCGGGAATAGATTGAGTCAGAATTCCTATAAGCCTTTGATATCGTCAGGGTTTCCCAACAAAAAGCGCTCCTATTAATTAAGGAGCGCTGTTAAATACCTAGTTAGAAACTGGCAAGGAGCTAGTGGTGAGCGCCAGGCTAGCTCAGTACGGAAACCTGTACAGCTCTGCCAGTGAGCGCCAATAGCTGAATCAATTGCTCAATGCTGAAGCGACTAATCTCGCCATTAATCAAATTTTGCATGCGCGGCAGCGTTTGCTTCAGCGCTTTGGCGGCCTCTTCAGGGGTCCAGCCCCGCTGCGCGATCGCCTGTTGCAAAGCCAGCATCAAATCTGTCCGAATCTGCAGCGTTTCGGCTTCGGCGATCGCCGCGTCAGACGACGTCGGTTGAAAACAAATAGCAGGGTCGAGAGTGATCATGACGGCATATGTAAAGGACGCAGCGCTGGATAGCACTGTCTTATTTTAAGTGTGGTAATTTCAAATACTTCCTGCCTACATCTTTCCTTAATATTATGTCTGACAATTTCTCCCTCATGATTCATGGCGGTTCGGGGGCCTTGGCCCATATTCGACGAGAGGGCAGTGAAGCCGATTTCATGGAAAGTCTGCACCGCATCTTAGAAGGCGGACGCGAGGTTTTGGCCAAAAACGGCTCCGCTCTTGATGCCGTTGAGTATTGCGCGATCGCGCTAGAAAATGACCGCCTTTATAACGCGGGGCACGGCTCAGTACTCAACGAATATGGCGAAGTGGAGATGGATGCCGCCATTATGGATGGTCAAGATTTAGCCGCCGGCGCCGTGGCCGGCATCACTAATATCAAAAACCCGATCGGGCTGGCCCGCCGCGTCTTAGCCAAAAGCGAACACGTCATGCTGATTGGCAAAGGCGCGATGGAGTTTGCCAAGCTTTGGGACGTTGAAGTCATGACGGATGATTACTTTGTGGTCGATGCCCGCATTCGCCAGTGGCGCGAGGCCCAAAAGGCCGGGGGCATGATGCTTGATCACGAGGATGCCGAACCGCAACACAAGTTTGGCACTATCGGCGCGGTGGCCCGCGATGCTCAGGGCCACCTCGCCGCGGCCACCTCTACCGGCGGCATTGTTAATAAGCGCTGGGGCCGGGTCGGCGACAGTCCGATTGTGGGAGCAGGGGTATTTGCTGACAACACCACCTGCGCCGTGTCGGCAACGGGCTACGGCGAGCAGTTTCAGCGCACGGTACTGTGCAAAATGATTTCCGACTTTATCTATTTCAAGGGCATGGATGCCGGTGAAGCTGCCACTGCCGGGATTGAATATTTAGTCGAAAAGGTGCAGGGTCTGGGCGGCGTCATTGTGATCGATCGCCACGGTCGCTGCGCCACTGGCCATTCCACTTCGGGCATGATCTACGGTCTGATTGAGCGGGGTGGGGAGAGTATTTGTCGACTTTCATAACGGGTGCATTAGGCGCGCGCGGCAGTGATGGGCCTTGGAGCCATCAAGAAATGGGGCTGAACAATCCCCACAGTCCCATCCCCATTTATGGAACTGAAGGGCAATTAACGGGACGATAGATGGATCGAGGTGATCGCGGCGCATCCCCTATCGCGATCACCTCGATCACGACAGTGTTCTATGATTTCCTGAATTTCATAGATTTTACTCAATCAAAGCTATACAAAACTTCAAGCAGTCATTTATACTTATTCAAGATTGTGGGGTCAGTCAGGCAGTTGATTTTCGTCACTGTGGTGTCGCTAACTGCTGAAAGGCTTGCTAATCAAGTGATAAGGATGTTCGCACGCGATCGCTCTGGTTAGAGCGATCGCGTTTTTATGGCATTGAGCTAAGAGAAAGCGTATGCAAGCAGTCTTGAAAAAAGAGGCCTGGTTGGCCCGTCCGCGTCAGGATATTCTCGCTGGAGCTGTGGTGGCCTTAGCGTTAATTCCCGAGGCGATCGCCTTTTCGATCATCGCCGGGGTTGATCCTCAAGTCGGGCTGTACGCGTCTTTTTGCATCGCCATTACCACGTCATTTTTAGGCGGTCGGCCCGGCATGATCTCAGCAGCGACCGGCGCGATGGCGCTACTAATGACCCCTTTGGTCCGAGAGTATGGCGTCAACTACTTATTTGCAACCACCATTTTAACGGGGCTGCTGCAGCTGGTTTGGGGCTGGGTCAAGCTGGGTAACCAGATGCGATTTGTGCCGCGTCCGGTGATGATTGGGTTTGTCAATGCGCTGGCGATTTTGATCTTCGATGCCCAACTGCCCCAGCTCGAAGCTGGCAATCAGATGGTGTATGCCCTGGTTGCGGCAGGATTGTTGATTATCTATGGTTTGCCTCGGTTGACGAAGGTCGTGCCTTCGCCGCTGGTGGCGATCGTCGCAATTACCGGATTCACCATCTACGGCGGCATCACTGTCCCCACCGTGGGCGCACTGCCGACGGCGCTGCCCAGCTTTACGCTACCTCAAGTCCCCTTTACGTTTGACACCCTGGGCATCATCTTGCCCTATGCGTTTGCCCTCTCGCTTGTCGGTTTGCTGGAGTCGTTTTTGACGGCTAGCGTGATTGACGATATTACCGATACCCCCAGCAACAAAAACCAGGAAGCGCGAGGGCAGGGCGTCGCCAACGTCATCACGGGTTTCTTTGGGGGCATGGCCGGTTGCGCCATGATTGGCCAATCGGTAATCAATATGCGCTCGGGCGGTCGCACCCGCCTCTCGACCCTGAGCGCCGGCATTTTTCTGCTGATTTTTATCTTGGCGCTGGGTGATTGGGTGGCGCGCATTCCGATGGCAGCGTTGGTAGCGGTGATGATTATGGTCTCTATCAGCACCTTCAGCTGGGGGTCACTCCGCCATATTCGCCGCGTGCCGAAAAGTGAAACTGCCGTCATGCTGACCACGGTGGCAGTGACGCTGCTTACCCACAATCTGGCCTTTGGCGTCATCGTCGGTGTGGCCCTCAGCACCATTTTCTTTAGCCGCAAAATTGCCAAGCTGATGGAAGTGTCTGCCCAAACCGACATCGCGGGCGATCGCGTCTATGTTGTCGCGGGGCAGATTTTCTTTGTTTCTGTGGAAACATTCATCAATGCTTTCGACTTTCGCGAACCGGTGGAACGGGTTGTGATCGACCTCTCTCAAGCACATCTGTGGGATCAATCTTCCGTCGATGCGGTGGATCGGGTCGTGTTGCGCTTCCGCAAGCGGGGCGTTGTGGTGCAGCTCATTGGTCTCAACGAAGCCAGCGCCACGCTGCTCGATCGCTTGGCAATTCACCATAAAGCAGACAGCAGTTTGGAAGATATTGGGGCGCATTAAGGCATAGAGGGGCCGGGGAGCACGAGTTGTGGGGAGTAGAGAGCAGGGGCGGAAGAGTCGGGGAGCAAGGGGGCATAATCTACCGCAGTGATGGCAAGAACAGCGACCCATCTCAACTCTCCACCTTCCAACCATCTGCGTTTGCAGCTTCAGCCAAGAAAAACGATATTAGGACACTCACGGCCTTTCTTATCCCGATTCTCTGAAGCAAAACTCCGAATCTGCCCCCCCCCCGCACCTTGGCTCCCCTGCATTGCCAAGTTTGCATCGGCAGTCCGCTCTCAGAGAATTGCTATTGACTGCTTAGTTGTGCATACGCGAGCAGCATTTTGTTTACAAGTGAGGGGCGCTCACGGGACTGACTTTGGCTCGATGCAGCAGCGTCTCGCCGTGACACCAGCCGACGTAGCGCACTTTCACCAGATCGCCAGTGGTGGCAGTGCCATTCATTAACTGATGCCGCTGCGGATCGTAGGGCACCTCTGCACCCACGGCCGCGATCGCCTCAACCTTCCACACTTCTAACAAGATCTGCACCGGCTGCATGAGGGGGACGAGGCGGCTGGCGGGTAGGTCGGGATTTTGGGTCACGGCATAGACGACGGTCGGCCACTGCAGGAGCCAAGATTCTAAAACCGTCAGCGCTTCTCGCTGCCAGCGCTGTTGCAACAGGGTTTCCTGCTGTTCGAGCTGAGTTTGGAGTCGCTGATATTCGGTCTCTAGCACGGCGATGCGATCGCTGGCTCGGGTGTCGGCACCCTTGGCCTCCAGCTCCATCGCCCCGAAATGACTCAGCAAGACGGGCAGCGAGACCTGCAGAGCCGTCGCCAGCTTGTGCAACGTTTCTACCCGCATCTGGTGCAGGCGATCGCGACGCAGTTGCTTCACCGCCCAATCAGAGACACCAGCTCGTTGCGCCAAGGCTCGAAAGCTCGGGATTTCAGCAGCGATCATGAGCTGCCGCAGGCGCTCAGTGGGTACATCCATTAGCAAATCAATCGACACGAAACAGTTCAGCCAAATCGGCCACATTCCATTGTCATTGAGCGGGGGAATGTGGCCGACCATTCGCTGCCGAGTGTTTAGAAATCTTTCCACAGAACAGAAAGGCCATAGATCGGATGGGGAAAGTCCTGACTGCGTTCTCTTCGCGTCGTAAGGGGAACCAGACTCGTCTGTAAGGTTCGGTAACCGCTCGGCTACAATGCGGGCAACGTTTTAGCAGGGCTAGAGTTCAGAGGCTATGGTGCGATCTCGATGGGATGCGGGCAGGTTTTCTCAAGGGCTGGGCGCAGTGGCCGGACTGGCTCTGCTGTGGGGCGGGGTCGAACCGTTGCCCGCGCAGGCGCAAACGGCGTCAAATCCGACCCTGCGCATTGGCATTGTGCAGCGATTTGGCCGCAACGATGCCAAGACGCTGGTGATCGAACCGGTCGGTGGTGGCGATCAGCTCACCGTGCAGTTCAAAACGGGGGACGAGTTAGAAACCTTGACCACGGGCCAGGTCGTGCTCGATACCACGCCCACGCCCTTAGACACCACAGCGCTCACCGAACGGGTGGTGTTGAGCACCCACCGTAGCTTTGAAAGTGCCGAAGACAGCGCCAATCAATGGCGAGACAACGGCATTGAAACCGAAATTGCCCAACCAGACGACTGGCAGGTATGGGCCAAACGCGATGTTTACAACACGCCTCTGCTGCGGCGACTGTTGCTGCAAGATCTGCAGGACGCTGGCTATAACGTGTATGTCGATAGCCAGGTCCTGCAGGAGCTGCCCAAGGCGGCAGCGATTTTCAACGGCTTTCGCTACAACCGCGACGTGGTGAGCATTAGCACCGGGGCGCAGCGCGTGCGGGTGATTGAGAAGATCGGCGAGGTCGAAGATAGCGTGCGGGTGTATGGCGGCAATTTGCGGCTGCAGCCCAACGCCTATGGCACCTACACTCTGGTCAATCAGGTGCCGATCGAAACCTATTTGCGCGGTGTGGTGCCCTATGAGATCGGCCTCGGTGCGCCGCCGACAACGATTGAGGCCCAGGCGATTTTGGCGCGTACCTATGTTTTACGTAATCTGCGCCGCTTTGTGATCGACGACTACGAACTCTGTGCCGATACCCAGTGTCAGGTGTATCGCGGCATCACCGGCGCCGCCGATGTGACGGATCGAGCGATCACCACCACCCGAGGACAGGTGTTGACCTATGGCAATGAGCTGGTGGATGCGCTGTACTCTTCCAACGCGGGGGGGGTGACGGCGGCCTTTAGCCACGTGTGGAACGGGCCAGATCGCCCCTACCTGCAGCCGGTGATCGATTCCGTCGTCGGCAGTTGGGACATCACCACGCGGCCTCTGAGCGATGAAACGAACCTCAAGGCTTTTCTCGCCTTAGAAACCGGGTTTAACGAAGAAACCTGGGATACCTTTCGCTGGAGCGAAGACGCCACGCTGGAAAAGATCGGCCAAGACCTGAAGGACTATCTACAGCGGCGCAGCCATCCGCTGGCGAACTTTAATGAAGTGCAGCGGCTGGTGGTCACGGAGCGCGCCACTTCAGGCCGGGTGCAAACCCTGCAATTGGCGACCGATGTGGGCGTCGTGACGCTGCAGAAAGACGAAGTGATTCGCGCCATTGAAGCGCCGTTAAGCCTGCTGTTTTATACCGGTGGCCTCTATGAACAAGTGCCGGGTGAGGCAGAACCGCAACTCGTGGGCTATCGCTTTATCGGCGGCGGCTTTGGTCACGGGGTCGGCATGAGCCAGACCGGCGCTTACAACTTGGGTGACCTCGGCTGGAGCAGCGATCGCATCCTCAAGTTTTACTATCCCGGTACGACTCTGCAACCAATTAGCGATCAGCTCGTCTATTGGCAAGATCCGGTGAATATTGACGTGCCAGCCAGTCCCGCTGGGGCCACACCTTGAGCAATGCCTAAGATCCGCATCAGATCAGTACGCCTCGGTTGGAAATCGAACAATCCCCGCTACGCTATAGCTACTAACCGCTGGCAGCAATGGCGCGATCTCGCCGTGCCAAGCTATGCCCTACACGTCGATGCCTTAACCGATCGAGGCGTTCCCTTTCATATCTGGTAGCCGTCATGCCCGAACTGCCACCCTTCAACAATCCGCCACCCAAGCCCGAGGTCATTCCAGCGGGCGAGACGGTGCTGCAACCACCCGCGATCGCCACTGCCCCGATCAAGGAGCCTCCCCCTCCAGCGCGCTGGCAGGGCGCTCGCTCGTTATCACTATGGATACTGCGCTGGGCCTTGCTCGGAGCGGGCATCGGCGGGGCTTGGCTGTTTGGCATTTTAGTGGCGCAATTTTTTCCTGCCCCCAATCCTGGTCCACCGACCCAAGAGATCGTCACGCGGCGCACCAGCCGATTTTTTCAGAAGGTGGTGCGGCTGCCAGATTGGTGGGCGGGCGATGCGCTCAATGACGGCGGCGCATCAACCAAGCCCCAAACGCCCCAAACGCCATCCGCACCAGCCACACCGACCCCGACAACGCAGCCGATCGCCCTCACCGATGCCCAGCGAGAACAGGTGGAGGTGGAGCTAGAGGCCATTGAAACCGATCTGCAGCAATTGCAAGATCGCGCCTCAGCGATCGAACGGCAGCTGGGTCTACCGAATATCGCGATCGCCTTAGAAGAGCGCCTTAACAATGCCACTAGTCGTCTAACGCCCGCCACAGAGACCACCCAACCCGCGCCGCCCACCGCGCCGGCACTGCAGCCGACGCAGGGAGAAGTGCCCGATCCGCTGTTTCAGGTCAATGCCTTGCGGGTGACGTTGCCTAGCGATGTGCTGTTTCCGCCCGCTGACGCCATTCTGCAAACTAACGCTCGCCCCCTGCTCGACAGCATTTTGCAAGATGTGGGTCGCTATCCAGAAGCGACGATCATTGTGGGTAGCTACACTGACACCGAGACGGAAGACAGCACGGCGACGGAATTGTCCTATCAGCAAGCCCTCGCCGTGCAGCGTTATCTCTCGCAGCGCCTGGGCGAAAACACGATTCACTGGGTGCCGGTGGGCTATGGCAATAGCGCGATTGGCAGCACGGGTGGGCTACAGCTAAGCCGTCGCGTCACGATCGCGATCGTGCCTTAGCAGGGGCAGGCATTCTCGGAATTACTCATCGTTCTTGGTCGAAATGCCTGGCGAGAATGCCTGCCCCTGCCCCCCTGAACATCGTTCTTGATTAAAAATGCCTGGCGAGAATGCCTGCCCCTGCCCCCCCCGATTGATCTATGCGTATCGTCTACTTTGGCACTCCCCAATTCGCCGTTCCGAGCCTGCAAACCCTCATTGCTCATCCCGACTTTGAAGTCGTCGCCGTCGTCACTCAACCCGACAAACGCCGGGGCCGGGGCAAACAGGTGATGCCTTCACCCGTCAAAGCGATCGCCACCGAGGCCAACCGGCCCGTTTGGCAACCCGCGCGGATCAAAAAGGATGCGGAAACGCTGGAAACGCTGGCGGCAGCTCAGGCAGATGCCTTTGTCGTCGTGGCCTACGGTCAAATTTTGTCCGCCCAAATTTTAGCCCTGCCACGCCTGGGCTGCGTCAATTCCCACGGGTCGCTGCTGCCCCAATACCGAGGCGCGGCCCCAATTCAGTGGTGTCTGTATCACGGCGAACCGGTCACCGGCATCACCACCATGCAAATGGATGTCGGCATGGATACCGGCCCAATGCTACTGGAACGCAAGCGAGCAGTTGGCCTGTTAGACAATACCTGGGATCTGGCCAAAGACCTGGCTGAACTGAGCGCTGAATTGCTCCCTGAAACGCTCCAAAAACTGGATGCCGGTGCCCTCACGCCGATCGCCCAAAACGACGACGCGGCAACCTATGCGCCCCTGATCCAAAAAGCTGATTATCAGCTGGATTGGAGCAAGTCGGCCCGCCAGCTGCACAATCAGGTGCGCGGATTTTATCCCAACTGCCTGACCACCTTTCGCGATAAAGACTTGAAGGTCGAAGCTACAGTACCGTTGGGCGATGCCGATTGGGATCAATTGCCGGATGAATTCCAAGATCTACGATCGCAGGTCGAGACCTTAACAATCGCTCACGCATCAGGCACCGTGGCAGCGATCGCCAAAGGGATTGGCCCAATTATCCAAACTGGCCAAGGGTTCTTGCTGCTGCACACCGTCAAACCGAGTGGCAAAAAGGCTCAGAGCGGCTGGGATTTTGCCAACGGCAACCGGCTGGAAGTCGGCGAGCACTTAGGCGATGTCTAGCGACGATTCTGTGGGGCGGTTTTTGTCGATGCCTGGTCGCGATGAACTCACGGTTTCAGGCTAAACCCGCCCTGACAGAACTATCTCGCTAGGGACGGTGGCTGCAGCGATCGCTGCAGTAGCGTCAGGCTAATCTCAGCCGTCAGCGCTAACGCAGCCACCGGCACGGCCCCAACCAAGAGAATCGCGGGCTCATAGACAGCGAAGCCTAGCACGATAAAATCGCCCAGCCCCCCCGCACCGACAAAGGCCGCTAGGGTCGCACTGGCAATCACCTCCACGGTTGCTGTCTTGATGCCCGCCACAATTACTGGCAAGGCCAGCGGGATTTCCACCTGCTGCAAAATTTGCTGGCGCGACATGCCCATCCCCATGGCCGCCTCTCGCACCGCCGGATTGATGGTGCGAAAAGCCACGTCAGTACTGATTAGAATGGGGGGCATCGCCAACAGGGTGAGGGCGATCGCGGCAGAGGCAAAGCTGAGCCCCAAGACCGGAATCGCCAAAAAGAGGATTGCCAAACTTGGAATCACCCGCAGCGCATTGAAGCCGTTGATCACCACAGTGGAAACCACCGGCGATCGCGAACTCCACAGCCCCAACGGCAGACCGATTACTACCCCAATCAGCAACGGTACAGAAACCAACAGCAAGTGCTGCTGAAACGCCGTGACAAACTTATCACTGTTGCTAGAGAGGTACTCTAACGCTTGCTGAAACATCGCGATCGCCTATCGTTTGCTCAACCCGAAAGTTAAGATAAGTGTGTCGGAATTGAGCTAAAAACACAATACTAGGATCGCAAATTTTACTGGCTTGATAAAAGCCACTGAAAATTCAGCCTCGTCAGCGTCGTCAGACGAACAGTTGTCACAAGATTCATCGAAATCATGATTGGAACAGCACTTGCGATCGCTAGCTTTCTCCAGCCTACACCTCCTCCAGAAAACGTCGTTTCGATGCTGGACAAGAGTACTTTAATTGCAATCGTTAAAGGAAAGCGAAATCTATTCTCTGGCCCTGAGCATCGCATCCGTAAGTTCAATATGGGCAACAACCGTATAGATCCTGAGCTTATTGCTGACGGAGCCAAATTTGAGATCAGTTTTCCGGTTGTTGAGAAAGAAATTCCGCTACCAAACGACGGGGCCTGCGAATATCACTTTGAATATCCGCAGATTTCTGGTTTAGCAAATGTATCGATACAAGATCAGATTAACCAGATGCTTAGAGATGAGCTGATTGGTGATGAGGCTGCTCCAAAACTCTTCGCATATCAGGAAGAATGTACGCAGGGCAGACTTCGTGATATGCCGGATGGAGAGCGAACTGTAACTTGGTTTGCGTTTGACGTGAGAATGAATTGCGATTTAGAGTTCGCCAGCGGCAGTATTGGCAGTGTTTATTGTCGCCATAGTGTCATGCCCGGTGCTTATCCAGTCATGACCTACTATCCCATCACTTTTGATTTAAAGACGGGCAAAAAATTGAGTTTTAATGAACTATTTGCACCTGATTCTAATTTTGCTGAAGCGATCGCAAAAGGGCGACTTAGGTTGTGGGTTGAGACTTCAGAATCTGGCACTTGGATACCCCCAGAAGGCTACATTCAAGAACGCCTAGAGCTTCTGACAGAACAATATGAAAATGACTTTGATGATTTCTATCTGCAGTCTGATTGTCAAATCTTCAACGCAAATTACAAAGCAGAGAAAACGAGAGAGTTTTGTCTTTCATTCCCTCGCATTAGATCCAATCACATAATTTCACCAATCCCATATAGTCAGTCGATTACTCTAGAAGAGTTTGAAGAATTCTTCCAACCAGATGGGCTTTTGGAAGCAGCTATGAACTCCAATGAAATGTCAGAAAATAATGTAGCAGAATAACACATACTGCTAGCTGAACGGAGTCATAGCTACAACTCAGCCAACGTCCCTCCGCCTCTACTCAGGAGATGCTTGCAACAGAATAGAGGGAATTACGCTTCTGGCTGTACCGGTAGCCAGTCTTCCTCTAGTGCTTCTTCTAAAGAAAAGCAGGGCTGTACGGGCAGAGAATTCTCTACTAAATTGCTGGCATCTAAAAACAACTTGCGAGCATTACAATACTCACGTTCAAAGTTCTCGGTTAGGTATATTTTTAGGCTGGGACTATCCTCAAGTATGCGAGCAATCTGCAACCGAAAATTACGAATCTCTACCTTCCATCCTCGGTAGGATAATTCACGTTCCGCTTCCCAGTATTTGAGCTTGAGTAAATGCTCACAGAGCCGCATCAAATAGCTTGCCAAGGCGCGTTTTTCTCGCTTGCCCAAACTCTCAAATTCCTCGATGAGATTCTCAAGGTCAAGGTGGCCGAAGTTGCGCGATCGCAGCTGGACCAGCGTCTCACTCAACCAGCGCTGATAATCGATGTCATACAGGGAGGTTGTCGTTGCGGATGTCTCTGATTTCATCGCGTTGTCCCAGAAAACAATCAGTCAAACCGTAATCAGATTATAGTCCTGGATTTGGGAGCACTTCAGTTGCTGACAAACCACAGCAGGCGAGACATGACTGCCTCATCCGTGATCTAGGTGCAGAATTCGAGTCCTTAAATCAGTCAATCTCACCGCCTGTAGCAGCTCTCCTGCCAAAGCCACAGTTATCGAGATAAATCGGTCTAGAAGATGGCGTTGACGTTCTCTAGCCAGCGGGCGACATCTTTCGCGTGATAGGTGAGGATGAGGTCAGCGCCCGATCGCTTAAAGCTGGTCATGGTTTCGAGCACGACTTTTTGCTCATCGATCCAGCCGTTGAGGGCAGCGGCTTTGACCATCGAGTATTCGCCCGAGACATTGTAGGCCGCCACCGGCAGATTCGTCGCATCTTTGACCTGACGGATGATATCCATATAGGCCAAGGCGGGCTTCACCATTAGCATGTCCGCCCCTTCGGCCATATCGAGGGCAATTTCCTTCAGGGCTTCTTGACTGTTGGAAGGGTCCATTTGATAGGTGCGGCGATCGCCGAACTGCGGGGCCGAATCTGCCGCATCACGAAACGGCCCGTAGTAGGCCGAGGCATATTTCGCCGCGTAGGAGAGGATGGGAATATCTTGAAAATCAGCGGCGTCGAGCCCTTCGCGAATGGCTCGCACAAACCCATCCATCATGCCCGAAGGCGCAATAATGTCAGCGCCGGCTTGCGCCTGCGACACCGCCGTTTTCTTCAACAGTTCCAGCGTCGGGTCGTTGAGCACACGTCCGGTCAGGTCACCGGTTTCTAAATAACCGCAGTGACCGTGGTCAGTGTATTCGCACAGACAGGTGTCGACCACCACAATCAGGTCGGGCACAGCCTCTTTCACCGCTGTGGTGGCTTTTTGCACAATGCCACAGTCGTGCCAGGCACCCGTTGCGTCGGTATCTTTCGTATCGGGAATGCCAAACAAAATAATGGCGGGAATGCCCAAGTCATAAACTTCCTGGGCCTCTTCCACAATCTTGTCGACCGACAGCTGATAGACCCCCGGCATCGATTTCACTTCTGCTGCGATGCTCTCGCCCGGCACGGCAAAGAGGGGATAAATCAGGTCATTGGTCGAGACAACGGTTTCGCGCACCATCCGGCGAAGTTGAGGATGGCTGCGCAAACGACGAGGACGATGAGTCGGAAACATAGAGCGACAAATGCACTGGGCAAGCAACTAGGGTGGCTCAATGGCGGCAATGGCGGCTCATCCCACCAGAGTAGGTAGGGGCCTGAGCGCGATCGCGGCGGCAGAATGTCATCAGTCTACGCCCTAAACGACGCAGACCTGAAGGGCGATTACATTCTGTAAAGCATGGTCGAGAGTGCTTGCCCGCATGACCGGAGCAGAGGGGAAATCGTCCCCCGTGCCGCCGGTTAATCTGTAGCGAACAGCGGCGGACGATGGTGATATTGCGGGTTGGCTCGCTCGAGCTGAGCCGCCAAGGCCAACACTGTGTCGTCAGCACCGGGCCGGCCCACCAGCTGCACGCCGACGGGCAATCCCGATGCGGTGAACCCCGTAGGCAGGGCGATCGCCGGTTGACCGCTGGCATTAAAGGGGGGGCAGGGGGCAATCCAGTTAATGATGTTGGCCAAAATTTGTTCGCAGCGCAGTGACTGCCACTCGCCAATGCGAATCGCGGCGTGCAGATACACCGGCAGCAGCACGATGTCGTAGTCCTGAAACTGCTGCACAATTTGCCGTGAGGCCACCTGTAGCTGAGTCATGGCCCGCAGATACTGGCCACTGCGAATGCGCCAGGCTCGCAGCAGCAGCCAGCGATTCATCTTTTCTAAAACAAAGAAGGGGATATTGGCCTCGGCCACAATACACTGCCAGGCCACGGTGAACGGCTCGATCAGCTCGCTCAAATCAGGTGGTGACACCGGTTCAACGCAGTGGCCGAGGGTGGCGAGTTGGTGGGCCGTATCGAGCACCGGCTGTTTGCAGTCTGTCGTGGCTTCGCCGATAGGCTCTACCGCCGTCAAAAGGCCAATTTTGAGCGGTTTGGGATCGGTCTGCGTCACGGCGAGAAAGGAGGTTTTGGGCGGCGGGAGCCAGTAGGGGTCGCCCGTCACATAGCCCGACATCACATCCAGCATCGCGGCGGTGTCAGCGACCGTGCGCCCCAGCGGCCCATTGCTGGCCAGCCCTTCTAACCGTTCGCCCACGGGGGCAAAACTGACGCGACCCCGCGAGGGTTTGAGGCCCACCAGCCCACAGCAAAAGGCGGGGCCGCGCAGTGAGCCGCCGCCGTCAGACCCTTGGGAAATTGCGCACAAGCCCGCCGCCAGTGCTGCCGCGCCGCCGCCACTAGAGCCCCCCGGCGTATGGCCCAAATGCCAGGGATTGCGCGCGGGCAAAAAGCCGGGCGCCTCCGTATAGGGAAACGACCCCAGTTGAGAGGTGGCGGTTTTGCCCAAAATCACAAACCCGGCGTCTCGTAGGCCCGCTATCATGCCGTCGTCGCGCGTGGCGATGCGGTTGCGCGCCGCTGCAATGCCATAGGCGCAGGGCACGCCAGCAATCGGATTCAGATCTTTGACCGAGAGCGGTACGCCAAAAAAAGGCGGCAGTTCATCCGTTGGGGTGGTAGCGAGCTGTTCAGTTTTATCGCGGGCATCGGCGATCGCCGCCTCGGTCATCACCGTAAAGTAGCTGCCCAAGGTGGGGTTAAACCGGCTGATGCGGGCGAGATACAACTCGGTGAGCTCTAGGGGGGAGACCACTTTATTGCGAATCAGTTGAGCCTGTTCAAGAGCTGGAGTAAACGCGAGATCCGTCCTGTTCATGCATCAACCTAAATACATTTAGCAAAATTTAGCGCCAGTCAACGGCCCCTAACGGTCCCTGAGTGCCCCAGTTTCTTGGCGGCCCAGTCCACCCCGAGCCAAGCTGGCACCAGTCGCCTCTGATGAGCCCTATCCCCAGAGTGAGCTTCCAACCTCCCCTCAGTTCTGACGAACTGTGAACGCCGGTCTTCTCAGGCATCGGGGAGCGGTGCAGCAGTGCTCAGCATATCGTGAATCTTTCGCGGTCTCTGCCCCTCCTCGTTCCAGAGAAAAAATCGCCCCCTGGTCTCTCCAGGTTGAAAGAATTGGTCGAATTTAGCCCCTATTTTGATCAAAATTATCTATAACAGAGGTATCAACGGAACTTGGCAACGTTCATCGGCATGACTGACTCGACTACGACAATGCCCCCCAGCCAAAACGACCCCGCCATTTACCAAGCAGAAGAGGCGCAGGCCATCTTGCAAATTGCGATCGCCCGCCATACCGAAGACGGCGAGCTGACCCGCCCGCAACTGTTTGAAATTGCTGAAGAATTGGGCATTGCCGCGACCACCCTCGCCGAAGCCGAACAACAGTGGACGCTGCAACGCCGCGAAAGTGATGAGCTGGCCGCCTTCGATCAGTTCAAAAAGCAGCGGCTGCAAAGTCATTTGGTGCGGTTTGTCATCGTTAACGTGGTGTTGTTCACCTTTAATTGGCTAACGGCGGGCACGCTCTCTTGGGCGCTATATATCTGTTTGTTTTGGGGCGCTGGCTTAAGTTTGCAAGCCTGGCAAACTTACCGATCAGGCACCCAACAATATCGTCAGGGGTTTGAGAAGTGGCGGCGGCGAGAGCAGATCAAGCGCTCATTCAGTCGCTTTATGGATTGGGTCTTGGGAACTTAGGGGACCGGCGAGAAAAAAACCGTCAGGAGACCGTCGGTGAGTCGGAGGGTGGGGCGTAGAGAGTGGGAGTGAAGCTGATCGCCGCTCTTCAATCGTTCTCAGCAATTGGTCATGGCGAGTCAACCGCCGCCCGCTTCTCGCCATGTCGCTACTCCGCTATTCTCCAGAAGCCTTACAACAGTGATCAAGCCGCATGGGTAGAGCCGGACGCGCCCTGAAAGAAACCCTCGAAACCTACGCCATCAGTCAAAACAAACTTGCCGTCACCCTCGGCATGGAGCGGACGGTCGTCTATCGCTGGGTGCACGAGCGCACAGATCCAACTGGTGAAACCATCGTCGAGATTGTGCGATCGCTCAATCAACTAGATCCCAATGCGGCCAAAGCCTTTATCGCCCTGTACCTAATTCCAGTGCTGAATGAGAGCTGATGCTGACCGCCATGGCCACAATCTGAAGTAACTGCACGCCACCAAAACCTGTTTATTGCCCCTCTGGGGAGGGGTTAAGGGGGTGGGTTGAACCACTCTCAGCGGAAGGATCGACACCCACCCCGCCTTTGGCACCCCGCCCCGGAAGGGATTGTAATCTCAACAGGTTGGGAAGCGTGCCTGATGTACTTATCCCGAACTCAGGTTAACTGAGCAAAAGCCTGGCTGGCTCTATGCAGAGCATTGAAAATACCGACCAACGTCATCGACGAGTTTACGGGATCACCGCTTTAGGGGATGTAGTTTCTTCCTGACGACAGGCTGCTTCCGACCCGTTAATTCGGAACGCCAAACGTTTACAGGGTGCCCATTCTGAACTGTTGCTGTCCCGAATAGACTCCCCCAGCCATGTTGATGTCTCACAGAACGAAGCCGAGCCCGACGCTTCCCGACCCTTCTGTGGTTTCGCCAACCTCATTTGCATCCCCTGCCACATCAGCGCCGCCACAGAGGCATTCGGCCACCCCAACCACAGGCGGGTGGCGCTGCACCCAAACCCTGCGAGGACACCAAAGCTGGGTCCGGACGGTAGCGTTTAGCCCCGATGGACGCTACATCGCGAGCGGCAGTGGTGATAAAAAAGTAGCCCTGTGGCGGCAGCCGCACGGCGATCGCCCCTTTTATTTAGAGGGCCATACGGCTTGGGTGCGCTGCGTGGCCTTTAGCCCCCAGGGACACTGGCTCGCCAGCGCTTCTAACGACAACACGATTGGCCTTTGGGATGTGCGGCGGCGATCGCGGGTAGAGGTACTGCAGGGCCACCAGAGCGGGGTACGGGCCATTACCTTTAGCCCCGATGGCCAATACCTGTTTAGCGGCAGCCAAGACCAGACCATTCAAGTTTGGCGCATCGCTCCAGACCAGCCGGCCAGTGCGGTCAAAACCCTCACCGGCCATCAGCATTGGGTGCGTTCTCTGGCCGTGAGCCCAGATGGCAGCACCCTCGCCAGTGGGGGGCAAGACCACCAGGTGCGCATTCATCGCCTGCAGGGGCGCGGCACCAATCACGTATTAGCCGGACACGAAGCCGCAGTTCACTCGGTAGCCATCAGCCCCAATAACTGGCTCTTGGCGACTGGCAGCGCTGATTGTACCGTCCGCTTTTGGAAACTCAACAGCGGGCGACAAATCACTCAGTTTCAGGCCCATAGCGCGGCAGTGAACTGTGTCACCTTTAGCCCCGATGGCCAATTACTCGCCACGGCCAGCAGTGACAAAACGGTGCGCCTGTGGCACGTCGATACCGGGCGTTTAGTCGGCTTACTGAGAGGACACGAAGGTTGGGTGTGGTCCGTGGCGTTTGCCCCCGACAGCCGCACGTTGGTCAGCAGTGGCTGGAATGGTGAAATCAAAATTTGGACGCGTTAATCGGCCTGCGACTAGCATTGCGCGGCGGAGCCCATCAAGCTGGCTAGGACTGCATGACTCTAGCCGTGCCAGAAATGCGGATGGAACTGTTGGGAACAGCAGAGATCTCCGCCCGGAGCAGCGATCGCATTCCCATATCTTCGCCCTGTACGATGTCAATCACACCGCCGTGGGGCCAGCCGATATCGCGCAGGTAGCCGCCCAAAGCAGCGGTCGCCGCGCCCGTCGCCGGATCTTCATAGACACCCCCGGAGGCAAAGGGGTTACGCGTGTGAAAGCGCTGCGGTGTCTCGGCATAAGCAAACATGATAGTCACCAGGGCCTCACGATTCATCAGGTCGCGACCGGAGGCCAGATCATACTGCATGGCGGCCAGTGCCGCTCGGGTTTTGAGCCCCAAAATCACATGATCGGCCCCACCATTGGCACAGGCGGGCGGTAGCTTAGGGTCGAGATCGTCCTGGGTGTACCCAAACAACGTGAGGATGTCCGTTACCAACTGCGGCGGGGCAGCGGCACTGTGGGTTGGCGGTGATTGTAGCGCGGCAGAAATTTGTCCGCCCTGTTGGCGACCTTCGACGGTGATTTCGGCGTCATTGAGCACGAGCTTAAAGGTGCCATCGCCTTTGCTCATAGCGAGTGCTGCCCCGAGGGCAATCGTCGCATGGCCGCAAAAGGGCACTTCCGACTCGGGTGAAAAGTAGCGTACGCGAAAGGCATCTGACAGGGGGGCGGCAAAGGCCGTTTCTGAAAAGCCCACGTCAGCAGCGATTTGGCGCATCTCGGCTTCACTGGGATGCTGCTCAGCAATCACCACCCCGGCGGGGTTACCGCCCGTATTGCCATCTGAAAACGCTGCAATCTTTTGAACGTTCATAAACCCTCAGGCTGCTCTCTGGGTCGATATTAATGGCTTTGGGGCACAGGGCGGCGATGATTTCTAGAGCTGAGAGCAGGCCGATGCAGCACCATCGGACTCAGCGAGCTACCAAGAGGGTCCTTCGCAAACGACTCAAGTCAATCAGCGCATCAATACTATTCAAGTGAATATACCTCGACTCTAGACCACCTGATCTTTTCCGTGAGTTCGAAAATACTTGAGCAAAAAATCAATCACCCGTCGAACTCGTAGGGGTAGGTGGCGGCGACTAGGGTACACCAACCAAGTGACGCGATCGCGGTCCCAAAAGTCTTCCAGAATGGGCACTAACTTGCCAGTATCCAGCGCATCGGCAAGATTGACCCGAGGCAAATAAATAATCCCCAAGTTCTGCATTGCGGCTGCCACCAGCGCCACACCATTATTGCTGATCCACGGGCCAGAGACGCGGATCACCTGATGACCTTCTGGATAGGTGAAGCGCCAGCGATCGCTGTTGCTGCACAGACAATCATGATCGCGCAAGTCTTCTGGAACGGTGGGGATACCCCGTCGCTTCAAATAATCAGGGCTGGCACAGGCGACCAAGGTTCGGTCCGTCAACTTGCGGGCAATCAAGCTGCTGTCTTCGAGTACGCCGTAGCGAATGGCAAAGTCAAACCCTTCATCAATCAAGTTAATAATGCGGGAGTTGAAACTGATTTCGATCTGGACTTTGGGATGATGGGCGGCAAACTCGGCCAAGGCCGGAGCCACGCACTGTTCGGCAAAGGCTCCTGCGGCGGCAACTCGAATGCGGCCAGCGACTTCAGCGGTTTCACCGGCAACGACTTGGTTCGCTTCTTCGAGTCCGGCGGTGAGGTCGGTACAGCGGCGATAGTATTCGGCACCGGCATCCGTCATGCGGACCTGACGTGTTGAGCGGGCCAGCAGGCGAATCCCTAATCTTGCCTCCAAATCGGCCACCCGGCGACTGACATAGGATGTCGAGACCCCCAACCGTTTCGCGGCGGCGGAAAAACTACCCGCATCCACTACGGCCACAAATTCAGCAATACCGTCCCAGATACTCATCGCACGACTCTCGATAATCGCCATTTTTGCAGAAGAGCAAAAGTGTTTTAACTTTATTTGTTTTATATTTTAGGGGCAATAATAGTGATATCGATTGGACTTACACATGGCCCCCTTGCGTCCCCCAAATCTGGGGGAAGTTGCATCCGGTTTCCCCAGGTTTGGGGATTAAAGGGGCCAAAACCGGATGCAACTGCGTAAGTCCTGATCGAAACAGCTGCTGTTCATCACTCTTGAGAGAACCATCGTTAAGACTGGAGCTAAGGCAATGACAGAAGACGACAAGAAGCTGTCATCAAAACCGCGATCGCGGCGCAATTTTTTAGGGCGATCGCTCACAGCGGCAGGCGCAGCGATTACCGCTCCCTCTTTACTCAATGCTTGTCAAAATCGAAATGATCCAGATTCTGCGGTTGCGTCATCTGACGGTGAAATCACCCGAGAACTGAACATCAACGGTCAGTCGCAGACCCTCATGATTGAACCTCGGGTCACTCTATTGGATGCGCTGCGCGAAACCTTAGGACTCACCGGCAGTAAAAAAGGCTGCGACCACGGCCAATGTGGCGCGTGTACCGTATTGATTGACAACCAAAGAGTTTATTCCTGCCTGACGTTAGCCGTCATGCAAGACGGGAAGGCCATTACCACGATTGAGGGGCTAGCCGACGGCGACACTTTACACCCCGTCCAAACAGCTTTTATTGATCATGACGGCTTTCAGTGCGGCTACTGCACGCCAGGGCAAATCTGTGCCTCCGTCGCATTGCTGGATGAAGTGCAAAATGGCGAGGTTAGTTACGCCACGCCCGATCTCAATAGCCCACCCCAACTTGCCACCCTTTCCGAGGCAGAAATCAAAGAGCGGCTGAGCGGCAACCTGTGTCGCTGTAGTGCTTACAACGGCATCGTTGCGGCTGTTCAGCAAGTCACGGGTCAAACCCCGCTTCCACCGGCGGCATCAGGTTAGGAGCTTCAAGTCAATGAAAAATTTTGCTTATGGCCGCGTTAGCTCAATCGAAGAGGCGGTTAATCGGGCCACTGGCGATCGCAATGCTGTGTATATTGCCGGCGGCACGAATTTGGTCGATCGCCTGAAAGCCTTTTTAGACGAGCCGACCCAGCTACTCGATATCTCTCGGCTAGAGATCGAGATGAAAAGAATTGAACCGACCCTAGAGGGCGGCTTCAGAATTGGTGCGCTGGTGACCAATACGGATCTCGCCAATCATGCCGAAGTTCGCGATCAGTATCCCATGCTCAGTCGGGCCATTCTCTCGGGCGCTTCCCAACAAATTCGCAATATGGCCACCGTCGGCGGCAACCTGATGCAGCGCACCCGCTGTCCTTACTATTACGATCCGGCGTTTGCCTGTAATAAACGCCAGCCCGATACGGGATGTCCAGCCATCAATGGGGTGAATCGCACGCACGCCATCTTAGGAGCTAGTGAACGTTGCGTGGCGGTCAATCCTTCCGATATGTCCGTCGCCTTAGCGGCTTTAGAGGCGAGCGTCGAAGTGCAGGGCGAACAGGGCCGGCGCGAAATTCCGTTAGTCGATTTTCATCGTCTGCCGGGCGATACCCCTGATCGCGACACCAACTTAGAGCCCGGCGAATTGATCATCGCCGTGAGGTTACCCCCGATCGCTTTTGCCCCATCAGGGGTTTATCTGAAGCTGCGCGATCGCGCCTCCTATGCCTTTGCCTTAGTTGCAGTCGCGGCGGCTGTCGAGCTCTCAGGCGACCAGATTCGCAACGCTCGCATTGCTTTAGGAGGGGTTGCCCCCAAACCCTGGCGGGCGAGTGCAGCAGAAACCTTTTTACAGGGAAGGGCGGCCAACCAATCGACGTTTGAGCAAGCCGCAGACATCGCCCTGCAAGATGCCCAGCCGCTTTCACATAACGGCTTCAAAGTCGAGCTTTCGAGGCGGGCCATTCGCCGCGCCCTCGCCGTTTCAGCCAGAGGAGGAGGACTTGTATGAGTCAAATTATCGGAACAGCCGTTAGTCGTACCGACGGACGAGCCAAAGTCACGGGAACGGCCACGTATGGGGCAGAGCACCCCCTTCCCGGTTTGGTTCACGGCTATTTAATCACGGCCCAAATTGCCCACGGACGCATCCTTAATATTGATACCGCAGCAATTGAGCGATCACCCGGCGTGATTGCCGTGTTCACCCATGACAACATGCCAAGGGTCTTTACCCCAGCCAACGACTGGGCTAGTGCGCAAATTTATGAAACGCGGCTGCCTTTAGCCGACGATCGCGTTCATTATGCCGGGCAAATCATTGGCTTAGTGGTGGCCGATACCTTCGAGAGAGCCAGAGACGCGGCACATTCGGCTCCCGTAGAGTATCAGACCGACTCCGTGCTCGTAGAGGCCGACAACGCCACCTATGAAGACTCACCCCCTTGGTTTGGCGAAGATTTTCAGTTTCAAGAAGGGGCGTTTGAAACTGGGGATTTCGCAGCCGCGAGGGCAGGAGCGGCAACCGCTGTAGAAGCCACTTACACCACCGAGGCCGAACTGAATTCGCCGATGGAACCCCATGCGCTAGTAGCCCACTGGCAGACGAACGATGCGGTTACGATCTACGAGCCGACTCAGTGGGTGAGACTCTCTCAGGGCACCTATGCCCAGCTGTTTGGCCTTCCCACCGAGCGGGTTCGCATCGTCAGCCCCTATGTTGGCGGGGCTTTTGGGGCGAAGGCTTTTCCCTGGCCTCACGGTATTCTCTGCGTGGCGGCGGCGAGAGAACTGCAACGCCCACTTAAAGTTGTCGTGTCGCGCCGCCAAATGACGGCGAATACCGGGCATCGATCGCAAACGGCACAAACCGTTCGCCTCGCCACTGACGAAACGGGTCAACTCATCGCCCTGGAACATACCGCCAGAACTTGCACGTCTCCCGTGGAGGTCTTTTCGGAACCTTGTACGGCGGTTACCCCCGTCATGTATGCGACGCCCAATCTCAAACTGGGGCAAGAACTGGCGGTACTGAACGTGGGGACGCCAACATTTATGCGGGCTCCGGGAGAGGCTCCTGGCATGTTTGCCTTAGAGTCGGCAATGGACGAACTGGCCTGGGAATTAGGGCTAGACCCGGTGGAGCTGCGGTTGCGGAACGAAACATCAGCGCACCAGCGCCGGAAACGGCCCTTTTCGGCGAAAAACTTTGCCGCCTGTTTAAGAACCGGGGCCGAACAGTTTGGCTGGGGCCAGCGCCAGATGCAACCGCGATCGCAGCAGCGGGACAATCTTTTAGTCGGTTGGGGCATGGCCGCCGCCACTTTTCCAGGATATCGAGGCTCGGCTGAAGCCAAAGTCCGTCTCCTGCCCGATGAAACGGCCCATGTTTTAACGTCAGCCAACGATATGGGCACAGGATCTTACACGGTCATCGCCATGACAGCAGCGGAAACGCTAGGGCTACCCGTCGAAAGTATTCAGGTTGAGATCGGCGATTCCCTCATGCCCGATGGTGGGCTGGCAGGCGGTTCGCAAATGACGGCTACGCTTGCACCGGCGGTAGTAAATGCCTGTCAGGCTGTGCTTGAAGCGGCCAACGCCGAAACCGCCCAACAAGCGTTTGCTTCCCTCCAAGCTTCCGGCAGGGCATCCTATGAAGCCACGGGCTCGGCTGCACCCGGTGAAGAGGGCACTCAGTTTGCGTTTCAGTCTTGGGGCGCTCATTTCTGTGAAGTAATGGTTGATGAGGAAATTGCGCGGCTACGAATCACGCGCTGGGTTTCAGTCATGGATGTGGGGCGAGTTGTGAATACCAAAGCCGCCACTTCACAGATCCGGGGCGGCATCATCATGGGCATCGGCTCAGCCCTCATGGAGGAATGTCATTTCGATGCCGCTAGCGGTCATCCTGTGGTGTACGACTTGGCCACCTATCACTGTCCAGCCCACGCCGATATCCCCCGCATTGAGGTCACATTTGTCGGCGAACCCGATCTCAACTTTAATCCGCTGGGGGTGCGGGGGGCAGGCGAAATTGGCATTATGGGCGTCGCGCCAGCCGTGGCCAATGCGGTCTATCACGCCACGGGTAAGCGCATTCGAAATTTGCCGATTATTCCCGACAAGTTGATTTAGAGGCATCCTCCATCAGGAGAATCACGATCGTGCATGAATTAGAAGCGATTATTTTAGCCCACGAAAAGAGTCAGCAAAAAGGTGAAACCACTTTCCTAGCCACCATTGTGAACACAGTTGGCTCTACCTACCGTCAAAAAGGGGCCAAAATGTTAATTCACGAAACGGGCGAAATGGTTGGAACCTTGAGTGGCGGATGTGTCGAAAACGATATCTTCCAATATACGCAGCGCATCATTCAGGAACCGCTGGTCATTGAGTATGATGCCACCAACGTAGAAGAAGACCTGAGCTGGGGATTTGGCTTGGGGTGCAACGGTGCCGTGACCATCCTCTTAGAAAAAATCCATCCATCCAATACCCTTTCTCCTCTTAATTTGATCTCACACTGTCTTAAAAAGAGGAAGAAAGGGGCGATCGCAACCGTCTTTTCTGTCACAGGAAAAGTAGACCTAAAAATAGGATCACGGTTTGTTCTTTACCCCAACGATACAACTGACACCGATATCCAAGATTCTGCGCTTATTGAAGCGATCGCTCACGACACACTTATAGCTAAAGAAAGCCAAAAATCAACGGTCAATCGATATCAGCTAACTTCCGGTAGCGTTGACGTTTTCATTGAAGGCATTTCTCCCCCCCGTTCTTTGATCGTATTTGGGGCAGGACGAGATGCTTTACCCGTTGTCAGATTGGCTAAAGCAATTGGCTGGCAGGTAACTGTCGTGGATTGTCGGGCATTACCAGAAACGTATCAGCGGTTCGTGATCGCCGATAAAGTCATTCTCACCCACCGCGACATTATTGATCAACAACTATCCGCTGATGAGAACACGGTCGCAGTGGTGATGACCCACAACTATTTAGACGATCTTGAAATCATTAAATGTTTGCTGCCCACCTCAATTCCCTACGTGGGCGTGATGGGGTCAAAAAGTCGTATTGCTAGAATCATCGCGCAATTAAATCCCTCACCGAATCAATCAGAAAAAGTATACAGTCCAGTTGGGTTAGATATTGGGGCAGATACGCCGGCAGAAATTGCCACTGCAATCATCACTGAAATTCAGGCCGTTTTAGCAAAGCGCAATGCTGGCTTCAGCAAATATCGTTGCCAACCTCTACATGCCAAAGAAACGATTCAACAAAAACGAATAAGCGCATCAGATAAAGTCAACTTATTTGAATATCAGAAATCCACTTCTGTCAGCAGTTAAACAGCTCAGACAATCATACCAAAGAGAGATAAGGTGAATAAACATTCAGTTGTTTCAATCATTCTGGCTGCAGGTGCGTCAAGACGAATGGGGCAACCCAAGCAACTGTTACCCTACCGAGGCCAAACTTTACTTAGCTACGTTATTCAATGCTCGCTGACTGCTTCCTGCAGTGCAGTTATTGTGGTGTTGGGCGCAAATGCAGATGAAATAGAGCCATCGATAGAAAGGTTTCCCGTAAAAATAATCAGAAATTCCGACTGGAGTCAAGGAATTGGCAGTTCTATCCGCTACGGAGTTGAATATACCAGAGAGCAAAGTTTTGATTTCTCAAACATAAATGGAATGATTTTTCTTGTCTGTGATCAACCATTGATATCTACTAGAGTAATCGAACAATTGATTGGGTGTTACGACAAACAAAATCAGTCAATAATTGCCTGTTGTTATAATCAAACTATCGGTACGCCTGCTTTTTTTGATCGCAGCTTTTATTCAGAATTAGTGAAGTTAAAAGGCGATCAGGGTGCCAAGAAAATCATTCAAAAATATCGAGATCAGGTTACTACTATAAGATTCCCTGACGGCGAAATAGACCTAGATACGTTTGCAGAATATCAACAGTTTGTTTCCGAATCACTTCATCTTTAAAGGCAGAGCTAAGGGTGTGAAATCGCGAGGATCTCTTTAATGAATGCCATTAACATCACTGCATTCAGTGATGCTGACAGTTTGCGCGTTAGCCAGGTGCCCATTCCTGTCCCCAAGGCGAACGAGGTCTTGGTGCGTAACTATGCGATCGGAGTGAATTTTGTCGATACTCAGCATCATAAAGGGAAACCATATCCTGTAAAGTTACCGCTCATTCCTGGCATTGAGGCTGCAGGTGAAGTCGTTGCCTTAGGCCAAAAAGTTACTAACGTCAGCAAAGGACAACGAATTGCCATTGCCGGACAGATGGTGGGCATTTATGCCGAGTATTGTGTGTGCCCAGAAGATGTTGTAATTCCCTTGCCAGACGAAATCAGTTACGAGCAAGCGGCCTCAGTTTTATTGCAAGGTATGACAGCCCATGCTCTGAGTCATGAAGCCTACGCGATTCAAGCAAGAGACACTGTATTAATCCAAGCGGCGGCAGGAGGTGTTGGTTTACTGCTCACCCAGATGGCCAAAATGCGCGGAGCCAAGGTAATTGGCACGTGTTCTACTAGCGAAAAAGCTATGAAAATTCGCGCTGTCGGAGGTGATGACATCATCCTCTATACAAAAAACGATGTGGTCAAAGAAGTTCTGCAACTCACCGACGGTGCTGGAGTTCACGCTGTTTTTGATGGAGTGGGCAAGACAACTTTTGATGCTGGCCTAGAGGTTTTACGCGCTAAAGGCAGCATGGTGATATACGGCTTGACGAGCGGTAACATACCGTCTTTTGACATTAACCGCTTATCGGGCATCACAGGTAATTCTGGTCGGGGATGCTTATCCGTCATGTGGGCGAGTTTATCCATTTACAATGCTTATCAAGAAGACAGATTAAAACGTGCACAAACAGTCTTAGGATGGGTAAAAGAGGGTTTGCTGACAATCAATATTTCAGATCAGTTTTCTCTTGATCAAGCAAGTAAAGCTCATCATTTTCTGGAGAGTCGCCAGGCAATTGGCAAAGTTCTCTTGATACCTTAATTGGCATTTTAATGCTTCCTTAAGAGCATTTGGGCTGGCCACTTCAGATTTTGTACTCCACAGACAATTTGCTGTGATGTGACTAATTCAAGCGAATATACTGCAAGCAATATTTCACGTAGATAGGCCGGCAGATTTAGATAGAGGCAATACTCTCTACTTGGTGAAAACATGCAAATTTCGACGACCTATCGCGCAACCGATCAAGCAGCCTGGCGATCGTGGCTGGCAGAAAACCACGATACGGCCAGCGAAATTTGGCTAATCTTCGACGATCGCGCCGATCACCCCACCGTTTCCTATCTCGACTCGGTTTATGAAGCGATTTGCTTTGGGTGGATTGACGGCATTCAAAAACGCGCTTCCGATGTCGAGCGGGCGCAAAGATTCACGCCGCGCAAGCCGCGCAGTCACTGGACTGAACTCAACAAAGCCAGAGCGCGTTGGCTGATTGACCAAGGTTTAATGACACCGACAGGTCAAGCCATCCTCCCTGATCTGACGGTTCCGTTTACAGTGGCGGACGATATACAAGCAGCCATCAAAGCGACACCAGAGGCCTGGTCACAGTTTTGCCAGTTCCCAGATTTGTACATTCGCGTACGGATTAGCTACATCGAAGAAATGCGGCGAAATCGTGATGAGTTCGATCGCCGCTTAGGCAACTTTTTGAAGAAGACGGCAGCAGGCAAACTGTTTGGCAACTGGAAAGATCAGGGACGATTGGTGTAAATGGAAACGATTTTTGCGGGTGGGGGGCGATCGCAGTGGAGAAGTCGCACACATGACTCGAAGTGAAATCTCAATACCCATAAACGATGCGCTGAAACGAATCGTGAACAGTCGGGCAATTAATTGATCTGACCTTGCTTAGTTCAACGTGAGCGCTTCTTAATTACAATAAATAAAGAGTAGCTAGGTAAAAGCTGATGACGTTACAGGACGTACATAATCAAGCATTACAGTTGTCTATTGGCGAGCGTTGGCGGTTAGTTCAGTCTTTGTTGAGTTCGATTCAACAAGAAACGCTAGTGTTTGGTCTTCCACTTGCTGACGCAAATTCTTTGCCTGGTCTTGATCCCTGGACTCAAAGCCTAGTTGGGGTCATTAAGTTAGGAGAACAAAACTCCACGGAGTCCTATGTGGACTATCTGGAGGAGAAGTATCGTTGAGGCACGTATTATTTGACAGTGATGTTTTGCTTGATGTCCTGGCTCAACGGCAACCATTTGTAGTGGCTTCTGCACAGTCGTTAAATACAGCAGTCAAACCGCAAGTGCAAGGTTATGTTTCGGGGCATGCAGTGACGAACATTTTTTACATCCTGCGTCGTCAAGTGGGTGGTAAAAAAGCTCGTGAGCTTCTGTCAAGACTATTGCAACATCTTGAAGTGGCTAGTGTGACAGATGCAGTCATTAAAGCTGCATTAAAAAGCTCCATTACGGATTTTGAAGATGCTGTCACCAGCGAAGCGGCAAACACCGCAGAAGTAGAAGTTATCGTGACTCGCAATAAATCCGATTTTGCGGCTTCTGTCATCCCTGCATTATTGCCAGACGAATTTTTGGCAATGCCATTAGAGTGAATCGATGATACCGCTGCATAACAATTCAAATGCAGCGACCGGCTGAGGGTTGTCTGTGCTGAGTTTGAGGTTGCTTGTCGCCGCTGATTTGAGCTGTTATCTTGCCGATGCTGAGTGACGATTGAGAATGATCGTGTTTTATCAACCTTCGACTTCTTACCGTTACTTACGGTACGACAACAAAGTTGACTAGCTTACCCGGTACCACGATGACCTTTTTCACCGTTTTCCCTTCGATATAGCGCTGGGCTACCTCCGACTCACGGGCGTACTGCTCCAACGCGGCTTTGTCAGAGCTGGCAGGGACGCTAATCGTGCCGCGCGTTTTACCCATAATTTGAATTACCAGAGTGATTTCGTCCGCGACAAGGGCGGATTCATCCAGTTCGGGCCAGGGCTGCTGGTGAATGGAACCCGTCTGTCCCAACTGCTGCCAGAGTTCTTCAGCCATGTGGGGAGCAAAGGGCGCGAGCAGCTTCACCAATGTGTGAATGCCCTCGACATAAATCAGGGAATCGGTGCATTTCGCATCCGTTAGCGCGTTGCTGAGCTTCATCAACTCCGATACGGCAGTGTTGAACTGGTAGTCGCCTTCAATATCCTCACTGATTTCTTTGATAGCAATGTGAATGGCGCGACGCAGGTCTTTTTCCGCCTTAGACAAGGTCGCGGATGCGGCCGCACCGCTGGAAGATGCCGCAGCAAACTCGGTGACTAAGCGCCACACCCGATTGAGGAAGCGATACTGGCCTTCGACATCGGCGTCATCCCATTCCAAATCCTTTTCAGGTGGCGCTTTGAACAAGATGAACATCCGCGCCGTATCCGCGCCATATTTGCCCAGTACATCTTGGGGAGCGACACCGTTGTATTTGGACTTCGACATTTTTTCGTAGAACCCTTCTAGCGAGTCACCGGTCGCGGGATCAACGGGATGGTCGATGTCGGTAATCTGGTCAATCGGGATGTATTTGCCGGTTTTCGGATTTTTGTAGGTGATGTTTTGCACCATGCCTTGGGTGAGCAGGCGGCTGAAGGGTTCGTCCACATCAATGAGGCCGCGATCGCGCAACACCTTGGTGAAGAACCGCGAGTAGAGCAAGTGCAAAATCGCATGCTCAATGCCGCCCACGTACTGATCCACCGGCAACCAATCGTTGGCTTTGGCGGAATCAAAAATCGCCCCTTGATTGTTAGCATCGACGTATCGCAAGAAGTACCACGACGAGTCGATGAAGGTATCCATCGTGTCGGTTTCCCGCTTAGCCGGTTCGCCGCAAGTGGGGCAGGGCACGTTGACCCAGCTCTCCAACTGGGAGAGGGGAGAGGCACCGCGACCGCTGAATTCCACATCTTGAGGCAATTCCACGGGCAATTGCTCATCCGGTACGGGGACGATACCGCAGCTCGGGCAATGCACGACAGGAATCGGCACACCCCAGTAGCGCTGACGCGAAATGAGCCAGTCCCGCAGCCGGAAATTGTCTTGGCCTTCACCTTTGCCTTGCTGTTCTAGCCAGGCGATCGCCTTCTCCACACTTTGCCCCGCGCCTTTACCCGCCGGTAGACCGTGCAAGGGACCCGAGTGCACCATGACGCCGTCGCCGGGCCAGGCTGCTGCCATCGTCGCGCCATCCAACGTTTCACCTTCCGGCTGCACCACGACTTTGATATCCAAACCAAACTTGCGGGCAAAGGCAAAGTCGCGGCCATCGTGGGCGGGTACAGCCATAATCGCCCCGGTGCCGTAGCCCATGAGCACGTAGTCAGCAATCCAGATGGGAATCTGCTCACCATTGACCGGATTGATGGCATAGCTGCCCGTCCAAACGCCAGTTTTTTCTTTGCCTTCGTCGGTGCGATCGATGTCGCTTTTCGCCGCTGCTTCAGTTTGGTAGGCGGCGATCGCGGCCTTTTGTTCTGCCGTCGTCAATTTCTCCACCAGCGGATGCTCGGGCGACAACACCATAAAGGTCGCGCCCCACAAGGTATCGGGCCGCGTGGTGAACACCTCCAAGTCATCGCCCTGCTCCGTTTTGAAGGTGACCTTGGCGCCGGTGGACTTGCCGATCCAGTTTTCCTGCATGAGGCGCACCCGCTCCGGCCAGCCGGGAAGCTTATCTAAGTCCTGCAAGAGTTCGTCAGCATAGGCCGTGATTTTCAAAAACCACTGTTTTAACAACTTGCGTTCAACCTTCGCGCCCGATCGCCAAGACCGGCCCTCGCTATCAACCTGTTCATTCGCCAGCACCGTTTGGTCGATGGGGTCCCAGTTCACCGCCGCTTCTTTTTGATACGCCAAGCCCGCTTGCAAAAACTGAATGAAGCTCCACTGGGTCCATTTGTAATAGTCGGGCGAACAGGTGGCGACTTCGCGATCCCAGTCGTAGGAGAGGCCCAACTGCTTGAGCTGCGCCTTCATTTGCTCAATGTTTTGGTAAGTCCACTTGGCGGGATGGACACCGCGATCAATCGCCGCGTTCTCAGCGGGCAAGCCAAAGGCATCCCACCCCATCGGATGCAACACACGATAGCCCTGCATCCGCCGCACCCGCGCAATCACATCGGTGATCGTATAGTTGCGCACGTGCCCCATGTGCAGGTTGCCAGAAGGATACGGAAACATCGACAGCGCATAAAACTTGGGCTTGCTAGGGTCTTCGTCGGTCTTATCCAGCCCTTGCTCAGCCCAAACCTGCTGCCACTTTTCCTCGATCGCTGCGGGACTGTACTTATCCGCCACGTCCGAACTCCTTCCTTGCTAGTCGCTTATCTCAACAATTCTAAGGGCTGGTCTTCGCGTCAGGGTGACGAGTTTTGCGAATCGGGCGGCAGCGAGGGGGGCCAAGCCTGCTGATGCACCGAGTCGGCATGCCCGAGTCGGTGCCAGAGTTCTTCAGCGATGTGGGGTGCGAACGGGGCCAGCAGGGTGACCAGGAGGTGAATACTCTCGACATCGGTAGGGGAACTCAGACTGGTTGCTGCTTGCAGGGCCTGAGTGAGGGTCATCAGTGCTGCCCCAACCATATTGAGCGAATAGGGCTCCTCGCAGTTTTGGTGAATGGTGGCGATTGCCGTTTGCCTGACGCGTCGCAGGTCTGCCTCTGAGTAGTCATTTCCCGGCCCGCCGGCCCCACCGTCGGCAGCCGTCGCGTCGCTAATGAAATTCATCACCAGCTGCCAGACTTGCTGTAAAAATTCATGCTGTCTGGCCAGATCATCCTCACACCATTGCAGCGGCTGTTCGGGTGGGGCGTTGAATAGCAGAAAAAGCCGCAGCGCATCAGCGCCATAGTCATCAACGACTGTTTGAGGCGACACAGTGTTGGCTTTTGCTGGCGACATTGTCTCATCAGTGACGGTTAGGGGCAGGCCACTCTGCGGATCAGTCGGGTTTTGAGGATCAGCAATATCGGCGGCTGAGAGATACTGCCTCGTTTCGGGATGGCGGTAAGTCACGTTTTGCACCGGGCCGACGGTCAGCAGATAGTCGAAGGGTTCATCGAAAGTCAGCAAGCCGCGATCGCGCAGTGCCTTGGTCAAAAATCGGGCATAGCCAAGGTGCAGAGCCGTCTGATCGAGCGTCGTGACGTAAAGATCGACGGGTAGCCATTTGTCGACCTGGGCAGGTGCAAAAACAGCGGTTTCATTACTGGCATCTGCAAACCGCAGAAAGTACCAAGACGAATCCAAAAAGGAATCCAGCGTGGCCGTTTCTCGCTCAGCAGAAAGCCCGCAGGTCGGACAGGGGACCTGACGCCAAGTCTCGAACTTAGTGAGCGGCGCAAGTTCTTGCCGGCCAAACTTGACGGTCTCCGGCAGCACTACCGGCAGCTGTGCCTCTGGGACGGGCACGAGCCCACAGTTAGCACAATGCACTACAGGAATCGGCACACCCCAAAAACGCTGCCGCGAGATCAGCCAGTTGGGCAGGTAGCGACTCCAGTTTTGCTGTATCCGGCACACTGGTTCGGGCCAACTGGGGCGTTGAGCCAAATCTTGCCGCAGCTCGTCGGCGTAGTCAGTCATCCTTAAAAACCACTGGCGCAGCAGCTGACGCTCGACCTTCGCGCCCGATCGCCGCGATCTCCCCTCACAATCAACCTGTTCGTTCGCGAGCCCGATCTGCTCAGTGGGGTCCCAGTTCACCGTTGATGGTTGGGGGTAGGCCAGCTCCATTTCGAAAAGTTGAATAAAAATCCACTGCGTCCATCGGTAGTAGTCCGGCGAGCACGTGGTTAATTCTCGCTGCCAGTCGTAGGAAAGCCCCAACTGCTCAAGCTGCGCTCGCATCTGCACGACGTTCTGGTTAATCCACTCGGCTGGATGACAACGGTGAGTGATCGCGGCTCGCTCGGCAGGCAAGCCAAAGGCATCCCAGCCCATCGGGTGTAGTACCCGATAGCCCTGCCGGCGCCGCACGCGAGCGATCGCGTCGGTGATGACAGAGTTCCGCACATGACCGACGTGCAGGTGGCCAGAAAGATAGGGCAACATCGACAGGGCATAAAACTTGGGCTGGTTGGCATCCTCAGCGGTTGTATCCAGTCCTTGCTCAGCCCAGATCTGCTGCCACTTTGCCGCGATCTCTGCGGGCTTGTATCGCTCCGCCACGTTCGAACTCCTACTTGGTAATTCGCTTATCTCAAGAATTCTAATCGGCAGGCAGAAGGCGGAGTGGAGGGTGGAGAGTAAAGAGTAGAGGGATAGAAGACAGAAGGCGGAATTAGGAACTCCGTCGGGTTCTGCCCTTCGCGCAGCAGACTTAAAACTCGACTCCCTACCCTCCACTCTCTACGCACCACGCTCCCTTCCTTCCTCACTGTTGCGTTTTTCTAACAAGCTCCAAAGTTTGTTAAGCCAGCCTACCCATAAATAATTTTCTATCGTTTACTGGGGGAAGAAGCCAGGGATAGCGCGTGATGCTATCGCTAGGTTGCCATTAACTCCGCCGCCGTCGAGAAGCTGGCTAATCTGCTCGGCGGCTTTGTTTTAAGCAGTCCCTAATAGGTAAGCGAGATGATTTCTTCAGACTTGATGCATCTCGAAGCACATCCCGACCGGCTAGATCGCAACCAGGTGCAGTTGGCCCTGGCGCTAGCTGACGAAGCGATGCTGCAATCTTTGCTGGTCGATTGTTCACCGGCGATCGCCCTGCCGCATCAAATTGGGCAGTTGCGCGTGGCGATTGGACCGCCACCTGATAGTGAGCAACTCGACCACATCGACGCCGTGATTGAGTATGAGCACCTATGGTGCCTGCCGTCGGAGGGCGCTCCCTCAGAGACTGAGTTTTCGAGCAAGGAGTATCAGTCACTAACGCGCTGCCAGTCAGAGTTAAAAACTTTGGGTTGGCGGGTCAGTTTGTCGCAGGCGATCGCGTTGCTGCAGCACGGCGGCTTTCAAGAAGATCAGATTCAGCGGATTTTGCAACTGCCCTGGGAAGGTTGGCACCGCTCTTGGTGGGACACGCTGGAAGCACGGGGCACGCTGGGGTTGCCGTTTCAGCGATGGTTCCGTACTCGCTGTTATGGCGACGGCACCTACACCCTGCAATATCACGATCACTATTCTCAAGATGCGCCGCCTTGTTTTCGCGGCATTTGGCAGCAGGTACCGCTGATGATTACCCACCGGGGCGGGCAGTTTGGCGAAACTCTCACCGGCTTGCGTAAAGCTCGCCACACGCTGGAGACTGATCGCTGCCTGTTGCTGGCGGATAACCTGACCGATTTAGAGGCTGAGGCTTACATGCGTCAGGGCATTAGCCTTTATTCCCCGCAGCAATCTTCACTCACTGAGCAATCGCTTTGCCAACGGTGCGATCGCACTCAATGCCCCATGAGCGATCGGCGCGATGCTCCTGTCGTCAATTGCAAAGCTTACGTTTCTCATCCCTGAAACCTTCTCTAATTGCACTCAAAATCATTGTGAAGGGTGAACTATGACCCAAGATGACTTGCAGCAATTAATTGATCAAGCGTTTGAAGAGGGTTGGATAGAATTAAATCTATCAGAGCAAAACCTATCAGAACTCCCCTCGGAAATCAGCAAGCTGAATCAGCTTGAAGTCCTGATTTTGGGCTATGCTGACGACTATTTCTCAGGCATTGGTAACCAAATAAAAAAGCTACCGCTAGAAATTAGTCGCCTTAATTACCTGAAGGAGCTATATCTTATTGGCAACCAGCTAAGTGTCATGCCGCCAGAAATAATCCAACTGACCCAGCTACAGCGGCTTGAACTTAGTGCAAACAAACTCAATGTTTTGCCACTAGAAATTGGCCAACTCACCCAGCTAGAAGAACTCGACATCAGCA
>ERZ1740060.271-NODE-271-length-38253-cov-16.839023_pt1 | contig 38253 bp, 33 predicted proteins | sample MGYA00581743_ERZ1740060 | MGnify/ENA primary metagenome ERZ1740060 (study PRJEB43018, sample SAMN04849235) | marine metagenome | isolation source: floating plastic debris | place: Pacific Ocean | collected 2008-08-27 | study: EMG produced TPA metagenomics...
TTTCGGGCAGGGTGAACGCTTCGTTGCCGTCAAGATGGGCGCGGAAGGCTTGCAGCTGGCGGCCCTCAAGGGCGTAGTCGGTTTCCTCGTGGAGCTGGCGGCGGGCCTCGGTCAGGTAGGGTTTCAGTTCGAACCCAGAGGGCAACAGCCCCGAAACCTTCATCAGCGCGCCGACATTGGAGACATCGCTGTCGATGCTTCTGGCGACGCCGGGATATTGCACCTTGATCGCCACGTCGCGCCCGTCCTTGAGTTGTGCGCGGTGGACCTGCCCGATCGAGGCGGCGGCGATGGGGTGGACGTCGAAGCGTTGGAATTCCTTGAGCCAACCCTCGGGCCAGTTGGCGTTGAGTACTTTCTTGAGCTGTGACGGGGGCATGAAATCGGCATCTGCGCGGAGGCGGGCGAAGATCTGGGCCAGCTCGGGCGGGAGCACGTCGCCGGTATCCATCGACACAAGCTGGCCGATCTTCATCGCCGCCCCGCGCATCTTGGCCAGATCATCTGCGATGCGGCGCATGTTGCCGGGGGTCAGCAACAGATCGCGCATCTTGGGGCGCTGGCCGCGGGCCAGATCCTGAATTGCACCGCCCGCCATAGAGCCGCCTACGCGCGCGGTCATTGACGCAAGGCGATTGAAGCGCGACAGGCGGGTTGCGGGAATGGCGCGCGGTTGGGATCGGGGATGTTCGGTCATGGGCGAGAGATAGGGCGTCGCGGTTAACGCTCAACCTGCACGAGGCCTTTGAACCGGGTGCGCGCGATTTGGGTGATCGCGTCAGCGATGCGTTCGAACGCGGCGGTCTTGCCTGAGCGTTTGCGCCAGACCAGCCCGACAGATCGGAAGAGCTTGGCGCGAGGCCGGATCGCGAGGGACGGGTCGGCCTCTCCGATCTCGGATGCGATGTAGAGGGCGGGCAGGAAGGTGGCACCCATGCCCATGCCGACCATCTGGCGCAGCGCATCAAGGGAGGTGCCTTCGTAGTCGCGCTGCAACTCGGCGCCGGTGTCGGAGCACAGCGCCGAGATCTGGTCGTGCAGCGCGTAGCCGGGGCCCAGCGACAGGATGGCCTGCCCGGCGAGGTCATCATCGGTGATCTGAGAGAGCCGGGCGAGCGGGTGATCGGAGGCGGTCACAAGCGAAAGCGGTTCGCGGAACAGGCGGCGCGTGGTCAGATCGGCGCCGGTCATGGGCAGCTGGGTCAGCACGATGTCATGGCCGCCGCGTTCCAGTTCGAAGCGCAGATCACTGGGCGCGCTTTCGCGGATGTAAAGCGAAAGATCGGGATAGGCGCTGTGCAATTCGGCGACGACCCAGGGCATCAGGTAGGGGCCCAGCGTGGGGCTGACGCCAAGGCGCAGCGTGCCCGACAGGCCGGATTTCAGCGCGGTCGAGACGTCCATCAGGCGCTGCACATCGTCAAGGATGGCCTGAGCGCGCAGAAGAACTTCGCGGCCTGCGGGGGTCAGGGTGACCGGGCCGCGCCCGCGTTCGACCAAGGGCAGGGCGAGGGTTTCTTCGAGATTGCTGATCTGGACGGAAAGCGAGGGTTGGCTGATCCCCTCCCGCTCGGCGGCTTTGCGGAAATGACGAGTGTCGGCAAGGGCGCTGAGATAGCGGAGTTGGCGGAGTGTGAGATCGGACATGCGTCAGGATTTACCAATTAATAGGAAAAAGCTATGAAAAAATATAATATGGTTGTCTTTTCCTATTGAATTTGATGCGTATATTTCTTTCATCCGGAGCTAAATATTGAGACGGACGTCAGCCGGGGCGGACCACACGGGGGGTGGGGTCTGCCCCGGCTGTCGACATTCTGGGAGAATCTCCTAGGTTACGAGTTGAATACGCCTGATGTGGGTCAGGTGACTATGAATGAGGGACGGCATGGCAGCATCTAAGCCAGGGGCATCTGCCTCAAACGGCGTTATTGGGTGGGTGCCAGTGGCCATTGCGGCCAGCCTCTTTGCTTATTTTCTGCAATTTCTGGGACCTGTGAGCCAAGGTGAGGTCATTCGCCTTGTGTGGAACTGGGTGCCGTCGTTGGACATCGCGCTGTCGTTCACCGTGGACGGCTTGAGCCTGACATTCGCCCTGTTGATTTCGGGAATCGGCACGGCGGTGATGCTGTATTCAAACAGCTATCTGGCTGGGCATCCGCAATATGACCGCTTTGCGCTGTATCTGACCAGTTTCATGTTGGCGATGTTGGGGCTGGTGCTGGCGGACAATCTGATTGCTTTGTTCGTCTTCTGGGAATTAACCACGATCACCTCGTATCTGCTGATCGGCTTTAACAACGAGGAAGCCAAATCACGGCGCTCGGCGTTGCAGGCGTTGTTGCTGACGGGGGCCGGGGCGTTGGTGCTGCTGGCAGGCATTATTCTACTCGGCGTTGCTGCTGGCACCTTTGAGATATCCGAGATTTTGGCCCAAGGCGACGCGATCCGCGAGCATCCTTGGTATGTGGGGATCGTGATCTTGGTCCTTGTGGGCGCGTTCACGAAGTCGGCGCAGGTGCCGTTTCACTTCTGGTTGCCAAACGCGATGGCAGCACCGACGCCGGTGTCGGCCTTCTTGCACTCGGCCACGATGGTGAAAGGCGGCGTTTACTTGATGGCGCGCTTGCATCCGGGGCTGTCAGGGACGGAGTTGTGGCTGTGGACGCTCACGGTGTTCGGCGCTGTGACAGCGGTTTTCGCGTCGATTCTGGCGTTCCGGCAGACGGATTTGAAGCAGGCGCTGGCCTATACGACGCTGATGGCGCTTGGCACGTTAACCATGTTGCTGGGCTCGGCCGAGGGCTATGCGATCACAGCGTTTGTGACCTTTCTGGTGGTGCATTCGCTTTATAAAGCGGCGCTTTTCCTGGTTGTGGGCTGTATCGACCACGGCACCGGGACGCGCGATGCCAACGTGCTGGGAGGCTTGGGCAAGGCCATGCCCGTGACGGCCTTTGCGGCGGCTTTGGCGGCTTTGAGCATGGCGGGTATCCCGCCTTTCATGGGCTTTATCGCGAAAGAACTGGCCTATAAGGGCGCGGAGGAAACGCTGACAAACGTGACCTTTGTGGCGGGCATGTCGCTGGCGGCGAACGCGCTGATGGTGGCCGTTGCGGGCATCGTGGCGCTGCGCCCGTTCTGGAGCAAGGCGGAAGGGGAGATGCCCCACACCCCGCATGAGGCGCCTTGGCCGATGTTGGCGGGGCCAGTGGTTTTGGCGGTGCTGGGGCTGCTCTTTGGGCTCATGCCGGGCTATGCGCAGACCTATCTTGTGAACCCGACGGTGCAGGGCTTTCTGGGCTCGATGGAGGCTGCGAAAGAGCTGAAGCTTTGGGCCGGCGTCAACCTGGCGCTTTATCTGTCGATTGCGACTTTCGTGATTGGTGGTCTGCTGTATGCCTTCCACCGAACGCTGCGGCCTGCGCTGATCCGCGTGAACATGGCATCGCCGAAATTCGACAAGGGCTGGGACAACATTCTGGACGGGTTGAAAGCCGTGGCGGCGTGGCAAACCCGCCTGCTGCAATCGGGCGTATTGCGTCAGTATATGTTCGTGATTTTCGCCACACTTCTAGTGGGCGTTGGCGGCACGCTTTGGGCGAAAGGGGCGTTTCACTGGCCGCTGGTGTTCGAGGGCGAATTGGCGCCAAAGCACTGGACGGTGATCGGCCTTTTGATGGTCGGCACGCTGGTGACGGTGACGACCCGCTCCCGTATTCTGGCGATCGCCGCGTTGGGGGTGGTGGGCATCGCGGTCGCCATCATCTTTATCATCTACGGCGCGCCGGATGTGGCGATCACGCAGCTGCTTGTTGAGACGCTGGTTGTCGTGCTGGTGGCCGTCGCCATGCTGCGCCTGCCATTGCTGGATCAGAAAGGCAAATCGGATCACCGGCCTTTGGACGCGGTGCTGGCCGTGGGCGTGGGCGGCGTTGTGACGATGACGATCCTGCTGATGCTGGAGCAACCGATTGATCTGCGCCTGAGTGCGTATTTCAACGAAACGGCCTGGCCGGATGCGTTTGGGCGTAACATCGTGAACGTGATCCTTGTGGATTTCCGCGCACTTGACACCTTTGGCGAGATTGCGGTCGTGCTGATCGCGGGGCTGTCGGCCTATGCGTTGCTGCGCACGACGCAACCGGTGCGGCACCGCCGGGGAATGCGCAATAAAGACACGAATGTCCAAGAGGATACGCCATGAATTCGCTGATCCTTCAGGTGGCGACGCGGTATCTGTCGTCGCTGTTGCTGGTCTTTTCGATCTACATGCTGTTGCGGGGTCATAACGAACCGGGCGGCGGCTTTATCGGCGGGCTCGTTGGGGCGACGGGGTTCATTCTTTATGCAGTGGCGTGTGGCACGTCTGGCGCCCGGCAAGCGTTGCGGGTATCGCCACAGAACATCGCTGCCATTGGCCTGGGTATTTCGCTGCTGTCTGGCCTCTTTTCGATGTTCTTTGCCGATGCGCCTTTCACCGGGCAGTGGCTGTTCATTGGTGCGGAGGGCGACGACAAGGGGTTGCCGATTTCGACCATCCTGTTCTTTGACATTGGCGTTTATCTGGTCGTGCTGGGCGCAATCCTGACGCTGGTCTTCGCGATGGAAGAGGAAATCTGATGGAGACCCTTCTTGCCCTCGCCATCGGCGTGCTTGTTGCAGCGGCCGTGTACCTGATGCTGGCGCGCAATGTGCTGCGGTTCATCTTTGGGCTGATCTTGATTTCCAACGCTGCAAACCTGACGATCTTTGTCAGCGGGCGCCTGACCCAAGGCTTGCCGCCACTAATTGCCGACGGGGCCTATGCACCTGTTGTGGGGTCGGCCAATGCGTTGCCGCAAGCGTTGGTGCTGACTGCGATTGTGATCGGCTTTGGCCTGTTTGCCTTCGCGCTGGTGTTGGTCTTTCGCGCCTACACGACGCTTGGCACGCTGAATTCTGACAAAATGCGGGTCGCCGAGCCGCGCGAGGACGCTGCCAAATGAGTTGGATGCTAAGCCTGCCGATCCTCATTCCGTTTTTGACCGGTGTGTTGGCTTTCCTGCTGCGCGAGCTTCGGGCGGGCGCGTGGATCAGTGTTATTGGGTGCGCGATTTTGCTGGCCGCAAGTGCGGTTCTAATGGGGCATGTGCTGGATAAAGGCGTGGTTGCCGGGCAGATGGGCAACTGGCCTGCACCGTTTGGCATCACGCTGGTTGCGGATTTGCTGAGTGCGGTCATGGTTGTCATCACGGCGATCACCGGGCTGGCCGTTTCGATCTATGCGCTGGCCGAGATCAACCGCCGCAAGGAGTATCTGGGCTATCACGCGCTTTTTCAGGTCCTGCTGGCCGGTGTCTGCGGCGCATTCCTGACGGGCGATCTGTTCAACCTTTATGTCTGGTTCGAGGTCATGCTGATCTCGAGCTTTGGTTTGCTGATCCTTGGGGGATCGAAGGCGCAGATCGACGGTGGCATCAAATATGTGACGCTCAACCTCGTCTCGACCATCCTGTTTTTGTCAGGCGTCGGCCTGCTTTACGGCCTGACCGGAACGCTGAACATGGCCGATCTGGCACTGGCCGTGGATCAGGTCGAAAATCAGGGGCTACTGACCGTGATCGCGGTGATGTTCATGATCGCGTTTGGGGTGAAAGCGGCGGTCTTTCCTTTGTTCTTCTGGCTGCCTGCGGCCTATCACACGCCGTCATTCAGCGTGTCGGCTGTTTTTGCCGGTTTGCTGACCAAGGTCGGGGTCTATGCGCTGATCCGGATGTTCACCTTGGTCTTTGACCATGACGTCGGCTACACCCATACGATCCTGCTATGGGTGGCAGGTTTCACGATGGTGACGGGCGTTTTGGGGGCGGCGGCGCAAAGCGATTTCCGCAAGATCCTGTCGTTTCATATCGTCAGCCAAATCGGCTACATGATCCTTGGTCTGGCGCTTTACACACCATTGGCGCTTGTCGGCGCGGTCTTTTATCTGGTGCACCACATTGTGGTTAAGGCAAACCTGTTCCTGATCTCGGGCGTGGCCGAGAAACTCACCGGCTCGACCGAGCTGAAAGAGATCGGCGGGCTTTACAAATCCGCGCCGCTTCTGGGCATCCTGTTCCTGATCCCGGCCTTCTCACTGGCTGGCTTCCCACCGCTGTCGGGTTTCTGGGCGAAGTATATCCTTGTGAAAGCCTCGCTTGATATCGAGATGTGGATCATCGCCGGGGTCGCGCTGTTTGTGGGGCTGCTGACCATTTATTCGATGACCAAGATCTGGGCGCAGGCGTTTTGGGAGCCGCATCCTTACGGTCTTGAGCCGAAGCTGAGTATTCTGACGCCCGAGCAGCGGTGGTCCTACCTGTTGCCGATCGCGTTTCTGGCGACGCTGACGATCATCATCGGGTTCTACCCCGAGCCGTTCGTGCAATTCGCCGAACGCTCTGCGGCGCAACTTCTGGATCCCGCGCCCTATATTGAGGCGGTACTGGGAGCGCAGCCATGAACCTATTCCTGCTCAATCTGATTTTGGCGATCAGCTGGTCAGCCTTGGCGGGCAGTTTCACGCTGAGCACTCTTGCCGTGGGATTTGTTTTGGGGTTTGGCACGCTTTGGCTGTTGCAACCGCTTCTGGGCGGTCCAAGCGCCTATTTTTTGCGCGCCTATTACTGGGTCCGGCTGGCGGTCATGTTCCACTATGAGCTGGTTGTGTCGTCACTGGCTGTGGTCTGGGACGTTATCACACCCACGCAGCTGAGCAGACCGGGCATAGTCGAAGTGCCGTTGGACATCAAAAGCGATACCGGTATCTTGCTGGTGACGAACCTGATCTCACTCACCCCTGGCACGCTGTCGCTGGACGTGAGCGAGGACCGCAAAACATTGTTTGTGCACGCAATGTTTGCGGATGACCATGAAGCGGTGCGGTCGCAGTTGAAAAACACGATGGAGAAATGGGTGCGGGAGGCCTTGGAGACATGAGCGATGCCGAGTTCCTTGATCTGAGCCTGAGCATCGGTTTCGTGGTGATGGGCCTATCGCTGGTATTGGGTTTTTATCGCCTTGTCCGCGGCCCCAGCCTTCCTGATCGCGTGGTCGCCCTCGACATGATGACGGTGCTTATCATCGTCTTTTGCGGCTTGTTCGCCATCGCCACAGACGAACGCGCGTTTCTGGATGTGGCCATCGTGTTGGCGCTGATCGGCTTTCTGGCAACCGTGGCCCTTGCCCGCTTTGCCGAGCGCCGTCTGGCCCGGCGCGACGACGCGGAACTGGCGGACCTGGAGGACGAAACATGACCGAGGTCATCATCGGCGTGCTGGTCCTGACCGGCAGCTTCTTTGCCTTCATCGCGTCTTTGGGCGTGGTGCGCTTGCCCGACGTTTTGGTGCGGATGCATGCCTCGACCAAGGCTGGTACGCTGTCGGCCGGTTTGGTCATGCTGGGCGCCGCGATCTGGTTCTGGGACCTCGCGGTTGCCTTTCTGGTCGTCGCGCTGGTGCTGTTCTTGCTGCTCACCGCCCCGGTCGCCGCCCATATGATCGGTCGCGCTGCTGTACGCACGGGTGTCAAGATGTGGACGGGGCGGGAGGAGGACTGAGCCGCTACATTTTGTCAAAGACATCTTGAACATGCGGTGGTAGTGAGCCGGAATCAAACTGCACAGGAGGAGAGCCATGCTGAACAGTGATCTGAGGCCTATTCTTGTAAGGGGTATGAGTAGATCCGGCGGCACGCTACTTTGCACCTTGCTGGATGCTCACCCCGACGTCTCTTTTTCCTTTGAGCTTTATCCTAATCTGCTCTTGCTCGAACAGCCAATCGACCAGATGGCACTTGCCAGATCCTTTGCAGGGACCTCGTCGCTGAAAGAGGCGGCAGCTTTGGCTCCAACTCCAAGGTTTGGCACATTTATCAATCGTTTGCCACGCGGGGGCCTCGACGCCGACGATTTTGCCGAGTTGTTGAAAAGAGCAACGAAAGAAGGGTCAAGATTAACTGAGCTGAAGGGTTGCATGCGGGTTATGCAACTTTGCTGCGAACTTAAGCAAAGTCGCGATCAGACACAGCGATGGGGTTTGAAGTGTAACAACGCTGTTGAAGCATATTTGGATGTTTTTCCAAACGCGCAGTTCGTCGATATCATCCGAGACGGTCGCGACGTTCTCGCAAGTCAAAAGAATACCGGGGCCTTCAATCCAGAAGTGAGTGCTCTTGCGAACTCGTGGATGAAGACACATCAGAAATTCGAACGTCTTCGGACGGACTACCCTGATCAGATCATGATCATCCGCTATGAAGATCTGACGATGCGGCCGATTGAAACGACGCAGGAACTTTGCAATTTTCTAAATCTGCCGTTTGTCAACGAGATGCTTCAGTTTCACGAGATGGATCTGACTGTCTTCAAGACACGGCATCTGTCTTTGAATCGCATTACTAAGAAAATAGATGCAACCAAGATTGGCCGTTGGAAAACAGAGCTTACTCAAGAGGAGGTTGCGACTTTTGCTGAGATCGCAAGCGAGTTTATGAAAGAATGGGGTTACGAGTAGTCAGCCCGACAAAGCAGGCTTCAAGTTTTTGGTAAAGATAATGTTGTTACCAACCGTCCCGTTCACACCGTACTTTTTGGCCTGATCGACTGTCAGAAGTGTGGATTGGAAACCAAGGTCCTCAAATGCTGTCTTTTGCATCTCTAGTATTTCGCTCAGCTGCCCTTCGTTGAGATCACTGCTTTTAGGAACACCATTCCAAGGCGCGATCCAAGCCCAGCCTTCTTTTACAACTAAATTATTGATTGCGTTGGCCATTTCTTTTTGCGCGTCTTCGTTGTAGCCAGTCCAATAAGCGTTCAGAGCGAATTTGTTCCATACGCCATCAAAGGTCTGATCGAAGTGAGCTTGTGGAAGTGCTTTAAGATTTAACTCAAGTGTTTCAAAGCCTTTATATCGCCCCAGTTCAAGAACTGCTGGGTCAAAGTCGACGCCCATGCTTGTGCCGCCGTGAAGACGCGCCAACTCGCCAAAGTCATATTGCCCTGGGCCAAGATCAAGATAATGGCCGTTCAATCGAACCCCTTGGAAGAAGTCAGATAGAATACTCTCAAAATGCGCCCGGGAGCGCTGCGGATCGCGAACATTTTTTTGCTTGGCGCCTTGAATGATTTTGATCTCGGCAGGGTCTGTCAGCATCTGCTTTTCCTATATGTTCCGGAATGCTTCGATTTCTCAAAGTTTCAAGAAGTTCGAGAGGATCGTCAAACCGGTCACTTCGCTTTTTTCCGGATGGAATTGACATCCATGAACGTTGTCACGTGTTACCATGGATGAGAACAAGATCCCATACTCTGTTCGCGCAAGACTGTGTGCCTGATCCTTACAATCAAAGAAGTAGCTGTGAACGAAGTAGGCATGACTTTCCTCGGGCAAGTCGGAAACGAGGGGGTTCTGCTGATCAAGTTCCAACTCGTTCCAGCCAATGTGCGGGACGGGACGATTTCGAGCGCTTTCCAGTCGGCGCACCGTGCCTGGTATCAGTCCAAGGCATTCCTGACCGTTATCTTCATCAGAGAAATTAGCCAACAGCTGCATACCAAGGCAAACGCCGATAACTTGTTTACCTGTTCTGGTGAACTCTGTGAGAGCATCTCCAAGACCTGTGCTGTTTAGCTCTGCCATTGCGTGGGATGCCGCGCCGACGCCGGGAAGGACCAGTCTGTCCTGCCCCGCAACCTGATCTGGATCCTTGACGATCATGACGTCTGCCCCGAGGTATTCGAAGGCATTTCGGAGGGACTTCAGATTCCCAATCCCGTAGTCGATCAGTGCGACGCCTGACATCAGAAATGCGAAACAGTCAAAGCGTCACCCTCGGAAAGATCGGTTGAGAGGGGCTTTTCGTTCAGGATTACAAACTCGCTGTACGTAATACCGGTTCCCGGGCGTCGGAAGTCCACATCCTCAAGCTCAATCTTCTCCCCGGCAGCCATCGCGCGGCGCGCAAACGCGCTACGGCGCACCTTGCTGCGGGCGATCACCTCCGCCTCGCTCAGCACTCGACGTTTTTGGCCGAGGGCAGGACGCACATTGCGAACTGCCTCCACAAAGGCTGCCGCTTCGTGAGGCTCCATTGACATGACGTGTTCGATGCTTGGCGTCGTACGATCCTCTGTAATGGTTTTTTCGATGAGGTTGGCACCGAGGACGACCGCAGCGATATCCATCTCCCAGCCGGTACTATGGTCCGAGAATGCAACAGGCACATCGAACATTGATTTGAGAGTGCTGAGAATGCTGAGGTTCACGCCGTCGATACGGGCTGGATAACCGGTGGGGCAGTGATGAATGATGATATTCAAGTTACCCGTGGCCTTGATACAGTCCACAGCTTTCTCAATCTCTCCGAGAGATGCGTTACCGGTATCGAGCTGGATACAAAGTCCTGTTTTCGCTGCGTATTCGATGAGGCCAAGCTGATCGACATCCGCACTTGCGATTTTGATTGAATGAGCTCCAAGCTCCTGGACGAAATCAACCTCTTCCGGAAAGCAAACTGTTGCGAAGAATGCCAAGCCCAATGCATCGGCTTCTGCCTTTGCCTCGCGCCATTCATCAGCGGTCATCATACGTCGTTGAAGTGGTGCGATCAGGGGCTCGGTGACAGTTTCGGTCGTTCCGTCTTTTTTAAGGATCCCGTAGTCAATCGTCACAGTCGGATCTGCGATCAGTCGATCTGCGTCGATGATTTGGAATTTAATAGCATGTGCTCCGGCCTCTGCCGCGCTGCGGATCAATCGCTTTGCTGAATCTAAGCCGTTGTGGGTCGGGCCCGCTTCAAAGACGATGTAGGTTTCGTGCGCATCTCCGATTGGTGTTCCTGCTATTTCAATCATGATGTCGCGCTCTCTATTCTGCTGGTCTTTGAACAAGGTGTACGGTCTGGTATGCGCTTGGAGACATAGGCGTCAAGAAGCGAATAGAGATGCAGGAAACGAGGGGCAACGGAAGCAAGAATGACTGATTGGTTTTACCGATTGCGAGCCGAGCGACAGCTTGAGCGGATCGCGGATCAAAAGATATCTCTGGAGAGCGATGCCTTTGCGGCACAAACTGTTTTGTCGTGTATCTCTCCCGGGACAGAGACTGCCGCTTATGCGGCCTTAACGCCCTTGAGGGCGGGGGTTGACCGCTTCCCGCGGCTCATGGGCTATATGAACGTGGCTCGTGTGAGCGAAGCTGGTGAGGCAACATCAACATGTCCCGGCGACTTGGTATACACTCATAAACATCACTGCTCAGGCTTTGTCGGCAAGGACTCGGATCTTTTGCTGAAGCTACGCGATGAGGATCTGTCGCTTGGAATTGAGGTTCTTTATCTTTACCGACTTGCACTGAATGCTGTTCGCAGGGGCAACGGCCAAGCGGGACAGGACGTTCTTATTCTAGGATCAGGAGCGATTGGTCTGGCAAGCGCTGATCTTGCTTATGCCTTGAGCATGCGCGCGAAAATTCTGTCAGATCACGATCCCGTATCGGACAAATGTGTAGAACTTAATATTGCTCATTCCTCAAAATCCAAAGCGATTGACGAACTCGACAACATGACAGGGCGCCTTGAGGGTATCTGCGATCTTGTAATCGTTACCTCCAACACTTGGACAGACTGGCAGGTTGCGCTCCGCAGTGTTCGTTTCAACGGCACTATAGCGGTTCTTGGCTTCCCAGGACGAGGATTAATTGAAATCCCACGAAATCCTTTGGACTCAGCGTTTTTCTATGATCGTCAGATCACTATTGTGTCATGTGGTTTTGGCCAAGATCAACCGATGGGTGCCGAAAACGAGATTGCGCCGCCCCAGACTTTGCAGAGCGACATGGCGTATCTTTTGGAACTGGCCAGAGCCAAGAGAATTCGCCCCAAGGGCCTTATCGGCACGATGATGGCTGCGACGGATTATCCGAACGCACTCGACACCTTGATTGGGTCGCGCGACTTCGCGGGTACGATTTCGCTGGATTGGTCTAGTTAAAGAGATGTCCGAGGCGCTTTTGCAGCCAGGATTTCTTTAGCCGTCGCTTTGGGGGCTTTTGTTGTTCGCGTTCAAGCCTCTTTCCGTAAAGGCCATCGTCGTTTTTCATCGCCGAGGATGTAAGGGGTAGGGCCTCGCGTCTTACCTTTTCAGCCAAGCCAACTGTCGCCCAAAGGTCTTCCACTGATACGGAAACGGCGTCTTCGTTGACGCCAGTCCCAGACTTACCTGTTTTGAGGCCTGTTTCGATAAGCTCGGATAGCCCGCCGGCCGTTTCACTAAAACCAAGCAGGCCGAGTTCGATCTCTTCCCTGAAAAGTGGAAATCCTGCTTCGTGACAGATCGCGGATGGTACGCCAAAGGCCAAAGCTTCGCGAACAGAGGTCGAGAATGGTGTAATGTGATAGTCTGCGACAAACAGGGCTGTTTGCAATTGCACCAAAGTGACCTGATCAATTTCGAAGCTGACGCCGTCGATGTTTGCCAGTCGGTCGCGGATTTGTTGTTCGGCTTTCTCGGGGCGATGAATCGGATGAAGGCGGATCATCCAGTGCAAATCCAGTCGTGCCTCGATCAGGTCGAACAACATCAGTGGCATCAGCGGATCAATTGCATAGCTAAGTGTAATCAGAACGCATTTTTTGTCTCTTTTCTGAGACAGGAAGGTCTTGTCTGCGTCGGGAAGCTCCCCGTTGGATTTGCTTGCGATCCAGCTTGCCACACCCCGGTGCCCGCCAACTGACGGGAGATGCCTGCTTCGCGCTGCTCCCGGATTCCATGGAAGCGCATGGTTTAGATTTTGCTTACCCCACAGCCAGAAAACGTCGGGCAGGAGATGATAGCCGGTTTCAGGGAAACGAGCGTAATGCGTGCTTGGGAAATGGATTGGGCCCTGGCCGCCATGCTGAACATCTATGACCGGGATACCGAGGTCTTTCGCCGCCCACAGCGCATGCATCCAACCTGTGAAAGAAGACACCACGATTGTTCTGGGCTTCAGAGCGCGAAAAATCTCAAAAAAGAAGTCTCGTCTCTCTCTCAGCCTGTCAATTCGAGACAGGACTTGGTTACTGGTGATCTTCCAATCGGGCCATCTGACCGCCGCGTAGTCTATGATCTCATTCAGCGAGGCCCTTACGGCAGGATTCGCCTCTTCTTTGGTCCAACTATGGCAGGCGAGGTAGGCATCTGCATCAATCTTTAGAGGTGTGTGAACAAAGTCGATATCACATGGTTCGATCGCCAAGCGAACGACACTGCTGCGTTCCGATAAATCAGATGAAATCGGGTCGAGGATCGGAGCAAAGTAACCGTCTTGCTTCTTCAGATAGTACTTTTCGATTTTGGTTAGGACTGCGAAGTCTGACCCAGAATGGCGCTTCATCGTTTCGAGGTCGGTTTGAAATCGGGCTTGAGATGCGTCAAAGTTGGTACGTGCAAGCTTAGCATGCTCCCTGATCAGTTGGCTGCGCTCATGTTTGTTCCTCGGCATCCCGATGATCGGACCGGCTTGCGGCTGGTCTGCTTCGTTGACGTTCCCGAGCTTGCCCGCATCTGTCAGGACATCGCTGTACTTGAAGCTTCGACCCAGTTGAAGTCGTACAAGGGGCCAAAGATGTACGTCATAATGGACAAGGGCATTCACATCAAACTTCGTTTCGATCTCGTTGAAGAGTTCGGTCAGGAAGGCATGGTCCTTGATGGTGTCAACTTGAGTTGACTTCATCATCTTATCTGTTCCCTGGTCTAAAAGAGCGACCCTCATTTCTGATCTCAAAACCTTCCTCGGCGAGGTACGTCTTGGCGGATCGTGTTGCATGCTCTTTGTAATGAAAGATGTTGGCAGCTGCGACAGCGCTTGCGCCGGACTTATACCCATCAGCGAGATGTTTCCAGAACATGACACCCCCGAAGGCAATCACAGGGACCGAAACACGTTCGGAGACGTCTTTTAGGATCGGTAGGTTATACCCTCGACGAGCACCATCATGCTCAACCGAGTTCAAGAAGATTTCTCCCGCTCCAAGCCCTACAACGCGTTCCGCCCAGTCGGCGGGACCATGCTCCACAATTCTGCGGGCACGATCGACAGCGATGTACTGTTTACCGTCTTCTGTGCATTTGGCATCGATTGAAGCAACTATACACTGCTGCCCGTATCGTTTTGAAAGCCGCTGGACCAATTCAGGATCATCTTCGAAAGCGGTGTTTAAAACCAGTTTATCTGCGCCGGCCTTCAAAAGACGATCTGCTTTTTCGTCATCGGTGATCCAACCGCCAATCGACAGTGGCACAAAACATCTTCTTGCGGTTCGGTCTACGAGTTCTACGAAAGTGTCTTCGGCTGGTTTACTTCGAGAAACATCGAGTAGGACGATCTCATCAACAGACCAACGACTAAATGTTTCAATTGCATGTATAGGATCGGAATGAATTACATTGGTGTGCTTGAACCGTACGCTTTGGACGACGGTGCCATCGCGAATGATGATAACAGCAATGAGTCTTTTCTTTAGCATGGTTGGTTGAGCATATCCCAAGCCAAAGGTTCGCCGCGCTGTATATCACGCGCCGCCGTACTGGTTAGGACTTCGTCATAGTATTTGGGTGCAAGACCGAATGCCGGGCGGATCGAGCGGATATTTGCAGATGTGAGCCCGTCGCCTTTTTTGATGTCTTCAACCGCATATAGTGAGCGACGAAAGCGCAGATTTCCGGCTTCTGATGCCTTGTTGCCGTACTTTACTGTACCAAGTGCTTCGGCTGCTTGATTGACACTTTCAACAAGTGCTGAAAACTCGCTCGGTTCCAGCGAGAACTCGGCATCAGCTCCTCCGTCCGCGCGCGAGAGTGTCAGGTGTTTTTCTAGCATTGTCGCTCCCAATGCGATTGCGGCCGGAGCAACGCCGATCCCTGGTGTATGATCGGATAAACCTACCTCGACATCAAAGCGTGCCTTTAGGTCCGCGATTGTTGAGATATTTGCGTCTGATACAGGAGCCGGATATCCACTGATGCAATACAGCAAGCCAAGGCTTTCGCACCCTGCCTTGCGGGCGATACTCACAGCATCCTCGATCTCCGCGGGTTTCGCCATACCTGTCGACATAATAATAGGTTTGCCTTTTGATGCGACATGTCGGATCAGCGGAATGTCGACCAATTCAAAAGACGCGATCTTGAAGGCCGGCACGCCAAGCTCATCAAGGAAATCAACAGATTTAGGGTCGAAGGGAGAGCTGAAAACGGTCAGTCCGAGTTTGCGACAGTGGTTGAAGAGTGTCTCATGCCAGTCCCACGGAGTCGCAGCCTCGGTATAGAGATCGTAAAGTGTTCTCCCCGCCCAAGGACCGTTCTTGATATGAAAGTCCTCCCGATCACTATCAAGCGTGATGCTGTCCGCAGTATAGGTTTGGAGTTTTAATGCAGAGGCGCCGGCCGACGCTGCCGCATCGCAGATACGTTTCGCACGCTCGAGATCATTGTTATGATTTGCAGAGAGTTCAGCGATAACGAAGGGTGGTTTCCCTCGCCCGATGCTGCGTCCATCAATCTCAAATGTTGCCATGCTCTGTTTTCCGGTACCGCAATTTGTTGGTTGGATTTACTTCATCTCTCTCTTTGGAGCCAGCCGTTTTTGAGCAGGTATCCCGCACGCTGGAAAAGGGCCTTTGATGCGGTGTTATCGGGCGAAACATATGCAATCAGTTTTAGTCTCGGCACGAGTGAACTCAGTAAGTTGAGAGCAGCCAGACCGACCCCATCTCCCCTGACGCGGTCCAGCAGATAAATGGAAACTTCCATAGCGTTGGACATGGCATTCGTTGGTGACAACCTGACATTGCCGCATGGCTGATTGTCAACAAGGATGATTTCAGAGATAATCTGCGGATTGGATAGGGTTTGAGAAAACCAATTGCAATGGTCTTCCCAGCTTGGAGGTTCTGGGTTTCGAGCGAACTGTCTGACGCTTGGTTCGCACTGCCAGTTAAAGACAAGCTTTCTGTCTTCGGCCACCATCGGTCTGAGGTAGACTGCTTGCCCGGATTTGGTCTTCGGACCTGTGAGGTGATTTGCAATCCGACCTGCGCCTAGCCCATCCGTCAAACATGACAAAGATGTCGCGATGGTTCCCAATTTTGTGTGTTCTCGAAAGAGGATTTTGCAATCGTTGACCACGTCGTCAATGAAGGTCGGGTTGCCCAATTGATGCGGTGTGATCCCTGTCGCTTCTTTATAGATCTGACCATTCTGGTTCTGGTTCTCTGCCGTTTGGACAGCCAGAGTAGGTTTTGCGAGTGTTGACGATTCCCAAAAACCTCCTCCCAACGCACTGATGATAAATTCATTTTGTTGAATGTTTTTAGCGACCTCTAAAGCTGAAAGCTGCTGGAGGAGAATGGCGTTGTTCGGATCAACTGTCGCTTCCAGCTGACTTGTTAGGCACGATACCTCGAATCCCGCCTTATGAAGACCAGCGCATAAGGCCGCTTCGTGATCGGAGACCTGCCCGCCGCCAAGCGAAACGAGAACTGTGTTCGGGTTTGGTTTCCTTGTTTTCAACCGTTCCTCGAAGAACACGTCTCGTAAGGGAATGTACATAGCACCTGCAAGATGGTCGGGTGCCGTTCTGATACTGGTGCCGAAAAGGTCGATCCTAAGATCGCAGGCTAGAGATATGTGCTGGTCGGGAAAGTCACAAATCAACGCGGATCGCGTCTTTGAACCGAAGCGACCAAGCTCAATATCTGTGGAATAACTATCTGTCACTATCCAGTCATAGTTTTTGTCCGGAAGAGATGAATATCGATCGCGAAAAACACTATCACCGACCCAGGAAGGTAAAGGATTTTGGCTTGAACTGATCAGATCGCATGGGAATTCCTTTTCATTTAAGCATTGCGCAAGAGAGACACAGCGCGCCAAATGACCAAAGCCGATGTCATTGCCGAATTCGAGCGCGAAGCCAACTTGCATCTTACTTCAGAAGAAGAGCTTCAGCCACCGCGAGATCCAGCGGATTGTCAATGTCGACTGCGCGTTCTTGCGGCATCTCGTATCCTATTACCGGCGACGCCACGTAGCTATGTTCCGCTCTCAGCCTGTCAATGCCCACAACATGGATCGCTCCATTTGGACGGTAGGCTTTTGGCATCTCTTGAGACTTTCTTCCAAAATGCTCAGGAAAGAAAGGCTTGAGCGTCTGATCATTTGATAACTCAAGAGCAGCGAATGGAGTATGGGAAAATTCTGACACACTCATGACAAAGTACCCCGGGTTTTCTTCGTAGAGCGTGAACGCTGCATGAATGTCTGCAGCCGTCCTTAATGGCGAGCAGGGAGCCAAGATTGTCAGTACATCAAAGTTCGAGTTCTGACTTTTGAAATGATCTACAGCATGTAAAGCTACATCGACAATGCCCGCTGGATCGCGTGCCAGTTCTCTTGGTCTATCAATGATGTACTGAATACCAATTTCATGCCCATGCTGCGCAACTGCTGAACCTTCTGTCGAGAGAGCGATAGTGTCAAAGAGATTAGTTTCTCTCGCGATGTCGAATGTCCACTGAAGCAGTGAACGGTTACCCAACCGCGCGATATTTTTCTTCGGGAAGCGGGTCGATCCCTGTTTGGCGGGGATGAGGCAAAGATGACGAGTTCCCGTCATGCTGCCAATCCGTTTTGTGCCCCAGTGATCCGCAGATCTTGATCGACATCATCAAGAGATATCCAGCCACCACCTGCTAGGTGCGATTGTACAAAACCGGAGAGGATGCGTTGTTGCTGGAAGATGTTATCCATTAGCGCGGTGTCGACTGTCTGGCTCTTGACGGCCTCCACAAGCTCACCCAGGGCAGTCAAACGCCCACTTCGAGAGGATTTTTCCTGCGTCATTCTCCAAGTTTCAGGCGACTTGAATTCAGATCCCGTCAGATGATTACTTTCAACGATTAGACTGCCATCCCCTAGAACCGCCAATTGGCCTTCGGTTCCAGAAGCGATCATGTTCAGACCTCTGACAGGAGAGATCGTCGCCTGACGTCCTGATGAGAATCGGATCGTTGCTCCTATCAAAACAGGGTCCCGATCGAGGCAGTTGTTGTTGATATCTTTAGTCGTAAGATCGTGAAAATCAGCTTTTACCTGTTCCGGTTGATCTTCGTAAAAGAAGAACCCGATCAGATCGACACTGTGAGGATGTACCCAAAGCAGCCCACCCAATCCAAACTGAATGTCGAGATGCTCAAACTCGCCGATGGCTCCGCCGATAACGCGCGCTTGAGCATCTCGGTAAATTCCCATGTACCGCCTCAAAGCGCCATAGGTGAAGCAGATGTCTGCCCTTTTTAAACTTTTGATCGTTGAATCGACCTCTTTAACGCTTTGTCCCAAAGGTTTTTCTGCGTGAATTCCTTGGATGTTGTTTTCAATAGCTTGATTGATCAAAGCTGAGCGATGATCGGCACGTGTTGCTATCATGAGAACATCGAGGGTTTCCGCACCAAACATTGCGCTTGGATCAGTGTAGACGCAGGCGTAGCCCGTCTTGTCTGCGGCTGCTACCGCAGCTGCCTGATCAACATCGCACACGGCCGTCACTTTCAATGCGGGTATTGCAATGGCTGCGTCCAGATGACTTAGCGGTAACCAGTTCGCACCCAATCGCTTTTTCAGGTCGTCACGTGTATTTGCCCCGATCCGACCGCAGCCGATTAACCCGGTTCTCAGAACTTTGGCTGGGTCGGCGCTCGTCATATCAGAGTGTCAAAGGTGTTGGGCTTTTGATATCGAGTGCATACTCGCCGCGTGCCTTGGGGAGATTTTCAGGGTTGTAAAAGATCGCCCGATTTTCCGGTCCGAAGGTTCGCAGATCGACCTGTTCAATACGTGCAGCCTCATTAGATGTATTCATGCGTGCTGACACAACCGAAGCGTTTGGGACCCATTTGCCGTTCTTTTTCTCCCAGATATTCTGATCGCGCATAGGTTCTACCCATTCGTAGAACTGCTTTTTTGTGATGCCCATGAAATCGCAATAATGTCCGAGCGTTGATGGGGTGTTTGCATCATAGAGTCGGACCTGTTCGATACCTTCCTCACGAGTCATTCTACCGTGCCGGATTTCAATGCTGGCGTCATCTGTTGCGCGACCGTAACCAAATTTGAGGTACTTCAAGTAATCATGTACGTCGTTTGCATGATCTTCGATCTTTGACATCAAGCTGAATGTGCGTTCGCGTTGATAGGTGATCGTACCGAAATCCCACTCATTTATCATCTTGATGCCTTGGGTTTGGGCGTCCCAGGGGAAAAAGTTGGATAGGTAGATGCCGCGGATTTCTGCGCGACCGATTTCCTCGTCGGATGGGTAAATGTACGGTCGGATGTCGTGTTCGGTGATGCCACTATGTCCGACGAGGTCTTCCGGCTCGAAGCCTCGCATGTCATGTTCTTTTCGGGTCCATTTTGTGAATTCGACAAAGTCTTCCAAAGAGACAATGCCGGTAAGTTCAGCGAAACCATGTTCACCCCAAACGATAAGGGGAATATTATATTTGACCGCAATCTGAAATGGGAAGGTCCGAATGCCCGCATGATAGTGCCACGTCAGATCCCCTACTGTTTGCAGCATGTGACGTGATATTTTCCGCACGGAGTCCAGACCAGCCGTATAGCGTATTAGGTCGCAGCCTGATTTGCTGACCAAATTGTCCAGATTGCGGTGACCGGCCGGGGTATTGAAGGCATGGTTGAATGTAACCAGAAGTGGGTTAAGCCCGTAGACTTCTTTCAACAGCCAGACTTGGAAATGGCTGTCTTTTCCGCCGCTTACCGGGATGATGCAATCATGACTGTTCCCTAGACGTTTGCGCATTCGTCTGGCTTCGTCGATGATGTCTTCAAATACCAATTTGCGCTCATCCCAATCGATTTCGAGATGCTTGCGGCTTTCATGATATCTACAGCCACTGCATACGCCCTCATCATCGAAGATAATGGTCGGTTTGGCATTTTCAGGATACAGGCACCTTGCGCAATACCGCATAATTTTTCCTCTTCGTGGTGGAAGGTGTCAAATGGACTAGGTGTCCTGAGAGAGGCGTTGTTTTATCTGGTCATCAGTCAGGGACTTCAGAGATCCCCAGTCGATAGCCTTAGGCACACGCTCTAGTCGGGAAGCGAGTTCATTGTCAATTGCCACACGGTCTTGCTCGTCAAGCGCCAACAAGATCGAGGGCATTGTCGGAGGCCTAGTTTCGGTCAGTATGGGAGGCGATAACTCGTCCAAAGACATTAGGTTGATGCCGATATCGAGGAGTTTCTTGGGCACTTCTTCCTCGGTTGACGACAGCAGCATTGTCACGCGACCGAACCCAAGACGCGCCAGTCGCAAAACATCTTCTGTCAAACTTTGGGGATCCCGGATGGGCGCTCTCAAAAGGAGTCCGACGTTTTCTTTGAACAGTGCTGGTTCTAGCTTGACCACTTCTTGATCTTTGCGCAGCTTACGAAGGGTAATCTTGCGAAAAGATAATTCGCGTTCCGTCTCGGCGACGGGAGCTGAAAGAGCGATGCGAAACGCTACGCCTGAAGCGCGAACTCGAAAACGCCAATCTTGCGAGCCCTCGGATAGACGAGCTTCAAGCCTTTTGAACTCCAGACGGTCTCCAACGGCATCGTATATGGTGATTGCGAGTTGCCAATGGCCTATAAGCTTCAGGTTTTTGATATCTAGCAGAAAAGTTGTTCCGCCCGAATTGGGAATATCGAATTTGGTGTTTGATCTTCGCGCTGCCAAAGTTCGTTTTTTGCGACCCAGGCCGCGTAAACCGATCTGCAAGATAGCTGGCGCGCCCGCTTCAACCGAAGCTCGACCCATCTTATAGGTCATTTTCTTTGAAGATGGCAGGCAGGCAAGTGATCGTGACCAAGGAAGTCGCGTCCAGCGATATTTTTCGAGTTGCTTCTCCGTCGTCTTTGTCTTGACAGAGAGGGCGTTCAGAGTTGACCCCGCCGCGGATCCGTTTGGGAGTAGTCGCGCTATGCTTTCCTGATCGGCTTCTGATAATTGACTGATGTGGCTGATATCATTGAACTTACCAGCATTTCGCTTTTCGCCGAAGATTGGTTTGGCGAGAAGCGGATAAAACGCCAAGCCGATGGATCGGTAGAAGCTCGCTAGTGCGTTGATGTCAGATGTGATTTTGTCGAGTTCAATGACTTTTACGTCAGGCGTTAGTTCTGCCTGAGCGCGACAGTACCGGATGTAGTGCGCAATCTTTTCGACTTGAGACAGGGAGCCCCAGTCAGTTCCGGGGATTGTTGGTCGGGCACTATCATCCTCTGTTTCATACCAGCCGCGGTTATAAAGAGACAGAAGGACTTGCTCTGGGTTGCGCCTTAGCGATACGTAAGAAGCATCGTCATTGAGTTGTCTAAGTTGAGTTGTCACGAGGGGTAGATAGACGTTGCATTCCAAAACATCGTCTTTCGATTGATCGAACCAGTCCCTTCGCTCACTCAGCAGCCTCGCCACTTCTTCATCGTTTGCCACGAGCGCATCAATCTGGTGATCGGTTCGTTTTTCGGGAACCAACCCACCATCTTTCAGGCGTGCGTTCAAAGTGGTTTCATGTAAGCCCCGTGCGTTTGTGGCGGATGCCGTCATATTGGCTAACCAAGTAGAGCCGCTGCGTGCTGGCGACAGAACAAAGACCTGTCTAGGGGGGGCGCGCCAATGGATCGGATGAACCAAAATCATTGTTCGGCCCGAAGCTATGTCCGGGACCGTCATGGGGTCAGGTGATCGTGTCCAGTTCCCACCGCTGTCGGTATAATATCGGTCCCAGTTGACCCGATGGGCCAGAAATTCCGTCTCACATTCTTCTAGCGTATTTGCCCATAGTTTCGTCGTTTCACCATCCTCTCGGACAAGCCCATCCGACGGAGGTCTCAAAATCTGGTAGTTCGAATCTGTGACAGGGATGCCCTCTGCACTCAGACACGTATCCGATGTTTCGAGGGGGTCTTCCGAGGCGAACATCCAGAAATTTGGCGCACCATGAGTATAGCATAGCCTGTCACCGTGAGCAGCAGCACCCTTTGCATTACCGCCCAAAGCGCGCAACCTTCCAAGAGCATCCATGTAATCTTCTTTTGGAGATTGCGCACGGCCAGCCAGCCAGTTGGCGATGGAGTTGAAATGCAGCCCGACCTCATGACCGAAAGCAAGCAGTTGTTTTACTTTCACGTCAAATTGGGGGTCGTCCCAATACGGGGTTGAATTCAATAAATAGTAGGTTGCTTTCAGGCCCTTCTGATGCTCCCAAAATGCCATCTCAAGAGCGACATCAAGCGAGTGATCAATATCGTGTCTTAGGGCGATAAGGTCGGTTTTTTCAGGCTTGGACCACATCTCATCAACAGTGCATGTTGACCCGAAGTGGTCCATCAAATCGAAGTACTTTTTATTCAGCGTCATACTGCCCAGGCTCAGTTCTTTACAAAGCCCATCCTTTCTTAAAACATGGTGGTGTGAAACCTGCTTAAAAGGCTAAGGTCACATTTTTCCAGAGTGAGTCTGACGGATCGCGTTGATGCTGTGCGAGTATATCGTCATACCAAGCCGTGCCGGTGAACCTTTCCGAGATATTGAAGTCAATGTCATAGTACTGTGGATGCAGCAGAATTCTATATCTGCGGCCGGGCTCCATTTTCTCAAACAGCCGTCGAAGATCGCGACCTTCCGGATCTCTCGCTGGAGAGTTGTGCCCGCCATCACTGAAGGATCCGGCAAAACGGAGGCTGATCCCATTATGTACCCAGATGGCCTTTTTGCGCCAGGCCGGATGGTATGGAAGGCCGTTATTATTGCGCCCGTCTTGATCGGGGACGCCGCCATGAGCTGAGAAAAAACGTACTCCAAATCTAGTGTTCAGCGCAGTCATATCCTCATCGAAGACCTTCAGCGCGCGCTCGACATCAAATCCTGCAAGCTCGTAAGCGTTGGTATGGTAGCCAATCACGAATCCCCTCTTCTGGGATGATTTTAGGAGCGCTTCGTCCAAGTCATACTGAGTTGTTCTCACTACTCCAGTATTTTTCAAGTGACGCCGGTCGATGCGACGGTTGAATATCATGATATTGGCTGGAACGGCGGCGTGCGTCTCCTCCTTAAGCAAGCCGTGCAATCGTTCGGGGCGACTATCGATGTCATACTGAAGAAAGATATGTGCTTTGGGGGCTTTGGCGGGATCTGCTTTGACTTTCTTTGTCCAGTGGCTGTACTCGCTTGGGTAGTTCAGCCGAGCATCTTCCAAGGTAGGAAATTCTAAGTCTTCATAGGTGCTTACAGATAGTTTGTCGTTGTTTGCCTCAATGAACCTGAACATGTCTGTGAGATATCGCCGTGGGAAATAAGAACCACTCTTGCCCGAAAGATCCTGATCGGTAGCTCCTGGCTCTTGGAACGGGTTATCGTTTGACGCTGAGAGCGCATCTGGTCGGGATCTGTTTGCATCTGTCATGGCTGGTTCTCCCGCACCTTCTGTCACTGAATTCTATATGCGAAAGCAAATCCACCAATCAAGCAGGTGGTCATCGGTTAAATAGGTTTCGGCCTTGAGCAACTGATCAGATGTGGGTAGTCCGGAGGAACTTCTATGGGTTAGGAATTACAGGATGAGTCTGACGAAGCTCTTTGGTCATAATGTTTCTTTCGATAACCAGTCGGTTCTGGTGACAGGGGGGACCGGGTCTTTTGGTAAAACCTTCGTCGACTATCTGCTCAAGAAGCATTCGCTCAAACGACTGATTATCTTCTCACGAGATGAGCTGAAGCAGTTCGAGATGCAGGCAGCATACCCGCGGGAAAAATATCCAAATCTTCGCTTCTTCATTGGGGATGTACGCGATCCAGAACGGATGCGAATGGCGACCAAAGACGTCGATCTGATTGTGCATGCCGCGGCGCTCAAGCAGGTCATCGCGATGGAATATAATCCGTTTGAGTGCATCCAGACCAATATCATGGGCGCGCAAAATATCGTGACGGCAGCCTTGGAAAACAATGTCAAGAAGGTTTTGGCGCTTTCAACAGACAAGGCGGCAGAACCGATCAATCTTTATGGGGCCAGCAAGCTTGCCTCTGACAAGATTTTCACGGCGGCGAACAACCTTTCGTCTAAGGATGGGCCTAAATTCTCCTGTGTCCGTTATGGTAATGTTATCAGCTCACGCGGTAGCGTTGTTCCATTCTTTTCGGAGTTGATCGCGAAAGGCACCGACCATCTTCCGATCACCCATGAGGAGATGACCCGATTTGTTATCACGCTGGATCAGGGAGTTTCGTTTGTCTGTGCGGCGATCGAAGTGATGCGTGGTGGAGAGTTGTTTATTCCGAAGATCCCGAGCGTCCGGATCATGGATCTTGCAGAGGCGATGGCCCCAGAGCTTGAACGGCGTGTGGTTGGTATACGACCCGGTGAGAAACTTCATGAAGTTCTTTTGCCGGCCGCTGCTGCTCATGTGTCTCTTGAAACGAATGAATACTACATCATCAAGCCAGAGCTTGCCTATCAAGAATACGAAGCGCCGGTATCGCCTGTTTTCGAACCAGTAGATCCGGCATTCAGTTATGCCAGCGATAACAATCCCAAGTTTCTAAGCGTGCCAGAGATCAGAACCGTGCTAGGTGACCTAGGACTTTTCTAAGAGGATTTGCAGTCTTGGCAAAGACACTTCCATATGGTCGTCAAAGTGTTACTGAAGCGGATATCAATGCCGTTGTCGATGTTTTGCGGGGACCTTTCTGGACGACCGGTCCGAAGGTTTTGGCCTTTGAGGAAGCCTTGGCCGAGGTCACAGAAGCCGATCATTGTGTTTCTGTATCTAACGGAACAGCGGCGCTTCAGATACTCTACCAGGCAGCCGGTTTAACCTGTGGGGATGTGATCATCGTCCCTGCAATAACCTTTCTTGCCACTGCAAATGCCGCCGAATTCCTAGGCGCGCGTGCAGTCTTTGCAGATGTCGATCCACAGAGTGGCTTGATGACCCCGGAGACTTTTGCGGCTGCGATTGATCGATATCCCGAAGCGCGATATGCGGTTGCTGTTCATTTGAACGGGCGAAGCTGCGACATGCAAGGACTTGCAGAGTTGGCTCATGCCAATGACGTCATGCTGTTTGAGGACGCCGCACATGCTCTTGGTTCACAAACAAGAGCTGACAATGAAGTCGTGCCGGTCGGTAAGAACGCATTCTCCGCAGGGAGTTGTTTCTCATTTCATCCGGTGAAGACGGTTGCGATGGGCGAGGGCGGCGCTATTACGTTCCAAGATGCAGCAACAGCTGAACGGGCAAGGCTACTGCGAAGTCACGGGATGTCGCGCAACAAAAACACTGCGCACGAACTGCTGTTGGATGATGACGGGCAGCTGGAACCTTGGTGTTATGTGATGGATCAGCCAGGGCACAATGTTCGTGTGACGGATATTCAGTGTGCCCTTGGGTTGTCACAGCTAGCGCGGTTGCCGGAGACGATCGAAATCCGTCGTTGTCATGTTCAGCAGTATAACGAACGGTTTGCTGATCACGCCGAGTTGGTCTTTCCAGTTGCATCGGAAGATATCGATGTCACGACATGGCATCTATATCCGATCTTATGTCAGGCAGGTCGGGCCGCACGAGCGGCACTGTATAGAGCGTTGAGGGATCAGCACATCAATCCGCAGATCCACTATATTCCTCTGCCGCTACAACCTTACTTTAAGGGCCGTTGTGATATGAACCAGATTCCAGGTGCCATATCATATTATGAGCGTTGCCTTTCGCTTCCACTTTACGTTGGTCTGACACCAGAAGACATAGACCGTGTCGCGGATACGGTTATCGACTTTCTTGAGGTGTTCTCAGAACCGTAAAGAACATCTCGGTCAGAGCTGGCGCAAGCTTTGGAGTTACAGTTCTTTCAAACCAATCAACAAAAGATCGAACATCGGGCTTTAAGAGATGCTTGTGGTAATCCTTTCTAAAGGCCTCATGTGCAGATCCTCGCTCGAAGGCGGTCTCGAAGAATGCGGAGTTGGCAAGAAATAACCCTATAGGTGCTGTTTCAATGACATCACATCCGAGCTTCTCTGCAAGCTCATTGAAATCATCTGGGGTGGCACAGCTTCGGGTTGTTTTCATTCTTTGTTTTAAGACAGCGTCCCTGACTCTTGACTCCGGGAAGTAGTCATTCAAGACATCGACAATTCCTTTGGAACGGTGGTGCGCAATAACCACTCCACCAGGTTTGCAGACGCGGACTTGTTCGGAAAGCGCATCTCTCCATCTTGGCAGATGTGACAACAACATGCGGGAGTAGACGACGTCAAAGCTATCTTCTTTGAATGGAAGATCATGACAGTCTCCAACAATTGTTTGAATGGGCAGGCCCTTCCCCAAGTTTGAAATTTGCTGAAGACGGTCGGGTTGTTGATCAAAACAAGTCACATGCGATTTGCAGAGATCAGCTACGGGGAGCGCAACAGCGCCATCACCAGCACCTACATCAAGCACTTTGCTACCATTCTCCACATACTTCATGATAAAGTCGCAACTTTGATAGCGGAAGATTTCGTTGTCAGGATCAATAGCGGCGTTTTGATCTGGATATGTCAAATCTGACTGTCCTTTTGCTTTAGTTTTTCAAAATCCGTAAGGAGTGCGACGACACGTTCGACTTGTTCTTCCTCGCTGACATTTACACCAGCTTGAAAACTTGCATTGCCGTAACAGATCTCGCCCGCATCCTCGAGCGCTCCAATAAATGCCCTGACATCGTCAGGATCTGGAACTCTACCAGCTGCGATGGCTTCTAGCGCATCATGACAGGCTTGAGGCCCCCTGATGTAGTGAACGCTTTCACAGTCGCGGTACCATGCATTCCCAAACACAAGAACAGGTATTCCGCGCAGGCTGGCCTCGACACCCACGAAGCCGGTCAGCGTTGCCACTGCTTTGGTCTCGTCCAACAGGTCTGACGTTCTAACGTTCATTGAAACCAGCTCTGTCCGCGGGAGTTCCGCAAGTCGAACGTAGTCTTCTTCACGTCTAGACATCTCTCCTTCCCCTCCGAACGAAAACTGCGACGGATGTTCCTTGATCAGCAGTTGCCAACCTCTTGGTAGCGACTGACTTAACAACTGCGCGACAAGGAACTGGTCGGAGTAGCTTTCAGCGTCAGGACAAGACGTACGCTCTGGCTGGTAATGCAATGCCAGCAGAACAAATGGCTTTCCTGTGTCAGGCAGTTTCGCGTTCTCTTCATAGGCTCGCTGGAGTCTAATTTTCTGAAGATACGCCCATATCTGGTAGTCGCTATATGCGCCTTTGGTTAGCTTTGGGGCCCGCAAGGGTTTACCTGGTTGTTTGAATATCTTCCGGATTGGCTGCGCTCGATTGGCGAGACGGTCAGGTGACAAATTGTGCTTTGATTTCACAAGCACATTTTCGGCCTCAGGCTTCGGATCCATCACCAGTGGCAGATTGAAGTCTGGGTCCGCATCCAAAATGGTCTCGATCTTTTGTCGCAGAACAACCTTCCGGTCTTCGCGTTCACGCACCTGATTAATATACCATGGATCTTCTTTCCGCGGTGCTGTTATGCCGCTAAGTAACTCTGACATTTCAGGGGATATATTGGTATCTCCGGTGGCTCGGCGGCGTGTGTAGTGATGTTTGAGAGCTGGTGCGCTTTGGGCGAAATGTGGAAGAACAAGGTGGCGGCCCAGCAACTGTGTCGGCGTGATCATCCTGACAGGAATTTCATGGGCAACACAGACATCATGTAGTACCAGATCCGCTGGCGAATGTGGAGGTGCGTTGAAGATGCACATCTTGATCCCGCGTTTTAATACTACGGAATGCCAGTGATGAAGATACCATTGATAGGCTGTTCTTCGCGCACGCGTTTCAAACGACTCCGCCAAAGACATCCGATCCATCAACTCCATGATGCGTTGCTCCGTTACGGCGAAGGACTTCATCAGGTCATGGTCGAGGCAGATTTCCGGAAATGCAACTGACCCTTCCGAACTGATGCAACGATTGAGATCTGCAAACTCATGCAACACGGTTTCTGGAAAGTTGCTTGCAAGTACTTCTTTATCAAGAGAATTGACGATCCAATAAGATGGTTTCCAGCCCAGCGTATCCGAAAGTCTCTTGACGATTTCGATCCATGTTTCCGACCGTCCCAGTGAGTATACTGTAGGCAGGACAGGCGGAGTATCTCTCTGGTTCACGGAACTGGTCTCCAAAAAAGCTTAGTTGCGCTGCGATACGATGGAACCTGGCGGTAGAGCAACAGCTACAATCGCTATCTGTGTCGCTGCTTAGCATTGCCCAGTTGTGTTCTGCCGCTTATGGAGGGACATCTGCGACGTGAACGTGCTGGAAGAATTGCCGATGGTTTCGATCTTAGTTCTAACTTACCATGAGATCACCGAGGACCCGCGCGTGTTCAAACAAGCTCGTGCTCTTGCCAAGGCTGGACACTCAATCACAGCGATCAGCGATCGGCCAGAGGGTTATGCTGCAGCCGAGACATGCGAGGGTATTGATGTCACACGTGTCGTTGCGTTCGATCCCTGGGCGATGAAGCCGGATGACATGGAATTCACACTGGACTACGTGCGTTCTGGCCCAAAGTCTCGCGAACTGCTGACACCTCTTCTCACGCACACTTTTACGCGTCCCGATTACCCACCGATATCTGCTCGGCTTAAAGAGGTTTTGGAAGCCCCACGTTTTCAGAAGGCCTATTATCGTAATGCTTCCGGCTTGTCGCGCATGCGGCGCAAAGCCGAGCATATCGCGTTCAAGTCTATCGCAAAGCTTCGCCTTCGGTCGGATGAAAACGCCGCTGCGAAGCTTTTGAAGAAACAGGCCAAAGCTAAGCGCGATCTTAATATGATCGTCCGCGAAATGGCCCAATGCAATTCATTTATCTTCGCCAAGCAGGTTTTGCAGGTAGAGTTGAAGACAATTCCGGACATTGTGCACGCGCATGACCTTTATACGTTGCCCGCTGCGCTTTTGCTGAAGAAAAAGTATGGTTGCAAGGTTGTCTACGACGCTCATGAGATCGAAACTGCCCGCGCCTCAAAGATACCCGAGGGTGGAGAGCAGTATGTCGATGATCTTGAGTTAGATTGCCTTGAGCATGTCGACGCTCTCGTGACTGTCTCGTATACGATTGCTGATTTCTATGCTCAACGCTTTGATGGTCCTCATCCTACTGTCGTTATGAACGCGCCGGAGGTTTCCTTAACGAAGGAGCAGGCGCGCGAGCAGGGAAAGGATATCCGAAGTCTTCTTGGTCTTGGTGAAGAAGTGCCTCTACTTGTGTATACCGGTGGCATTCAACGCGAGAACCGTGGTCTGGATAAAGTGGCTCAGGCTTTGACTGAGCTCCCAGACGTGCATCTTGTCACTGTGGGGCCTCGGCATCATATTAATGACGAGTGGCTACGCAATCACGCTGAAGTCAATAAAGTCAGTAACCGTGTTCATCTTGTTGACGCCGTGCCTGCCGATGAGGTGGTCGGTGTTATCTCGTCTGCCGACTGCGCTATCATACCTATCCAAGGCGTTACGCTCTCTTACCAACTTGCAATGCCAAACAAGCTATTCGAGGCGGCTACGGCCCAAATGCCTATAGTGGTTTCGGATCTGCCGGATATGCGAGCTTTTGTTGAGGAGCTGGGTATTGGTCGGGCGATATCAGAGAACTCACCGACAGGGATTGCAGAGACAGTTAAAATTGTTCTGAACAATAAGACCGACTACGCAGGTCGCCGTGACTATGTGCAGATTATGCAGAAACAGTATTCGTGGTCAGCGCAGGTTGAGCGGTTACTTCATCTTTATCAGGACCTGACAAAAGTCGGACAGTTGACCTAAGTTCGCCACCTACCTAAAGCATGGCGGAGAACTTGGGATAGAACTGTGAAACCTCTTCAAGATAATGGCTCAACAAAAAAAATTGGCGTAATTGGCCTAGGTTATGTCGGTATTCCTCTCGCACTCCGTATCTCTGAGGTAGGGATGCCTGTCTTGGGCTTTGACGTTATCCCCGCCCGCGTCGACCAGCTCAATGCAGGTCAAAGCCCGATTAAGCATATTTCTACCGACGATATCACCACGATGCGCAACGCTGGTTTCGAAGCGACCACTGATTTCTCTCGCGCCTCAGAATGTGATGCGCTGATTATCTGCGTGCCGACGCCGCTCGACAAAACGCGGGAGCCGGATCTGAGCTTTGTCACGGCGACGATGGACTCGATAGCGCCATATCTGAGCAAGGGGCAGTTGTTGAGCCTTGAGAGCACCACTTGGCCAGGCACCACCAAGGAGGTCTTGTTGCCGTATGTTGAGAAGGCTGGGCTTGAGGTCGGTAAAGATTTCTATCTGGTTTACTCGCCCGAGCGGGAGGATCCGGGCAACGCCAACTTCAACACGCAGACGATCCCGAAGATCGTGGGTGGGCATACGAAAGCCTGTCTGGACGCAGGTGTCGCGCTGTATGGAGCGTTCATTGACCATGTGGTGCCGGTCAGTTCGACCGAAGCGGCGGAGATGGTCAAGCTGCTGGAGAATATCCATCGCTCGATCAATATCGGCCTCGTGAACGAGATGAAGATCGTGGCCGATGCCATGGATCTGGACATCTTCGAGGTGATTGATGCGGCCAAGACGAAGCCTTTTGGCTTTACCGCGTATTATCCGGGGCCGGGGATTGGGGGGCACTGCATTCCGATTGATCCGTTCTACCTCACCTGGAAAGCGCGTGAATATGGGTTGCATACGCGGTTCATTGAGCTGGCAGGTGAGATCAACGCGAAGATGCCGCAATATGTGGTCGACAAGACTGTGCGCGCTTTGAATGAGGCTGGTAAGTCGTTGAAAGGCGCCAAGGTTTTGGCCTTGGGGATTGCCTATAAGCGGGACGTCGATGACATGCGCGAGAGCCCTTCGGTTTTCGTCATGGAGCTGCTGCGCGATTGGGGCGCGGACGTGGCCTATTCGGACCCGAATGTGCCGGTCTTCCCCGAGATGCGGGAGCATGATTTTGATCTGAGCTCGGTTGATCTGACGCCGGAAAGCCTGGCCTCTTATGATGCGGTGATCCTGCTGACGGATCACTCGGATTTCGATTATGAGATGATCCGCGATTACGCGAAGATCGTGGTAGATACACGCGGGAAATTCCGTGATGGCGGCGATCATATCCGCCGCGCTTGAGGAACGACACATGACCAATTACGCCCTGATCGGAGCCGCCGGCTACATCGCCCCGCGCCATCTGAAAGCGATGAAAGAGACGGGCGGGACGCTGGTTGCGGCCTATGACATCAATGACAGCGTCGGGATCATGGACAGCCATTTCCCCGATGCCGCGTTCTTTACCGAGTTTGAGCAGTTCGATGCGTTTGTGCAGGATCGCGGTGGGATTGACTATATAGGGATTTGCTCGCCCAACTATCTGCACAAGTCGCATATGGCGTTTACCTTGCGCGCGGGGGCGGATGCGATTTGTGAAAAGCCGCTTGTTCTGAACCCGTCGGATCTGGATGATCTGGCCAAGCTGGAGGCCGAGACGAGCCGGAAGATCAACACCATCCTGCAACTGCGCTTGCATCCGGCGATTATGGCTTTGCGCGACAAGATCAAAGCCGGGCCGAAGGACAAGATCTATGACGTCGATCTGGGGTATTTCACCTCGCGCGGGGCTTGGTATCACGCCTCGTGGAAGGGTCTGACTCATAAATCTGGCGGCATCGCCAGCAATATTGGCGTGCACTTTTATGACATGCTGTCGTTTGTGTTCGGGCCGATGAAAACGAATATCGTGCATCACCGGGCGGCGGATAGCTCGGCCGGGTATCTGGAGTTTGAGCAGGCCCGCGTGCGCTGGGTTCTGTCCATCAACCGCGATCATCTGCCGCCGCAGACGCCAGAAGGGCAGTCAACTTATCGCTCGATCACCGTAGATGGGGACGAGATCGAATTTTCGGGCGGGTTCACTGATTTGCACACCGCGAGCTATCAGAACGTGCTGGACGGCAATGGCTATGGTCTAGACGTAGTGCGGCCTTCGATTGAAGTTGTCAGCCACATTCGCGATGCGGCTCTAGAGCCCGAGAAGGGTGAGCAGCATCCGATGCTGAAGGGTATTCTGGCCGCATGATCGACCCCACCGCCTTTGTCCATGAAAGTGCCTATGTCGATGATGGGGTCGAGATCGGGGCAGGGACGAAGATCTGGCATTTCGTGCATGTGCTGGGCGGGACCCGTATTGGTTGCGATGTGATCCTTGGGCAGAACGTCATGGCGGGGCCGAATGTCGTTATCGGAGATGGCTGCAAGGTTCAGAACAACGTGGCGCTGTACAAGGGCGTGACGTTGGAGCGGGACGTGTTTTGCGGGCCGTCTTGTGTGTTTACCAACGTGCTGACCCCGCGCGCGCATGTGGAGCGCAAGGACGAGTTTGGCGAGACATTCGTGGGGCAGGGCGCGACGATTGGGGCGAATGCGACGGTCGTTTGTGGCAACCGCCTTGGTGCGTTTTGTATGATTGCCGCAGGGGCTGTGGTGACTAGGGATGTGCCTGATTTCGCGCTGGTTGCCGGCGTGCCTGCGAAGCATATCGGATGGGTCAGCCGGTCCGGTGACCGTTTGGGCGATGATCTGATTTGCCCACGCACGGGTGAGCGGTATGTGGAAGAGAACGGTGTACTCCGGCTGGAGGAAAGCTGATGCAATTCATTGACTTGGCCGCTCAGCAGGCGCGTTTGAAAGATAAGATCGACGCGCGGATACAAGCCGTTCTAGCGCATGGGAAATACATCCTCGGGCCGGAAGTGGCAGAGCTGGAAGAGCAATTGTCGGCCTTCTGCGGGGCCAAGCATTCGATCACCTGCGCCAATGGCACGGATGCCTTGCTACTGGCGCTGATGGCGCTTGATATTCGCGGTGGCGATGCGGTATTTGTGCCCGCGTTCACCTTTGCCGCGACAGCTGAGGTGGTGCCCTGCATGGGGGCGGTTCCCGTCATGGTCGATTGCGATCCGGTGACGTTCAATATGGACCCTGAAAGCCTCAAGCGCTGCGTTACGATGGCGCGGCAGATGGGTTTGACGCCGAAGGTCGTGATCCCGGTTGATCTGTTTGGGCTGCCCGCGGATTACACAGTGATTGAACCTATTGCCCGGGACGAGGGGCTGACAGTGATTGCCGATAGCGCGCAGGGCTTTGGTGGGCGGATCGGGAACAAGGTCACGGGTACTTTTGGACAGATCACGACGACCTCGTTTTTCCCCGCGAAACCGCTGGGGTGTTACGGCGACGGCGGTGCGATTTTCACCGATGATGACGCGCTGGCCGAGCTGATGATCTCGTACCGCTTCCACGGTAAGGGCGATTACAAATACGACAATGTACGGATCGGGATGAACTCGCGATTGGACACGTTGCAGGCGGCTATCTTGTTGGAAAAGCTCGCTGTTTATGATGAGGAAATCGAGTCGCGCCAAAGGGTTGCAGAACGTTATTCAAGCGCTTTGACTGAACGCTGGACGGTGCCGACTGTGCCTGGCCGGATGCTTTCGGTCTGGGCGCAATATACGCTGAAAGCCGAAGATCGTACGGCGCGCGATGCGGTCATGGCGCGGCTGAAGGAGGCGGACATTCCCAGCGTGGTTTACTATCCGATGCCGCTTCACCAGCAGACCGCCTATAAAGCGTTTCCCACCGATCCCGAGGGTTTGCCGGTCTCGGAAAAGGTCGCGGGGCAGGTGTTCTCCTTACCCATGCACCCGTATCTGAGCGAGGCCGATCAGGACCGTGTCATCGAGGTTTTGCTGGCCGATTAAGCGGCAGGCGTAGGCGCAAAGATCGCCTTGAAGTGATCCGATGTCTTGCGGACATTTTCCACCGTATCGAAAGCAACCACCTGGCCTTCGTCCAGCACCAGAACCTTATCCATCCAGTCCAGCGTTGAGGCGCGGTGGGTGACGAATAGCACAACGCTATTTGGCGCTGTCTCGCGGATGGCGCGCATGACGCGCTGTTCGGTTTCGCCATCAAGGGCGCTTGTGGCTTCGTCATAGATAAAGACCTTGGCCGGTTTGATAAGCGCGCGCGCGATGCCGACGCGTTGCTTTTGGCCGCCGGACAGGTTCGAGCCGTTCGGGCCGATCTCGGTATCGAGGCCGTCGGGCAGCTTGTCGGCAAAGTCAAAAACAGTCGCCTTGCGCGCGGCTTCTTCGATCTGCGCATCGGTCGCTTCAGGATTGCCGTCGCGGATATTGTCTCGGATCGTGCCATCGAAAAGGAAGACGTCTTGAGAAATCAGTGCGATTTGCGTGACGCGTTGAGCAGGCGAAAGTGTTGAGATATCAACACCGCCGAGCAGGATTTGACCTGTCTTTGGCGTGTAGAACCCCTGAACGAGGTCAATGAGGGTCGTCTTGCCAGCGCCAGAGGGGCCGACGACGGCGATATGCATGCCGGGCGCGGCGCAGAAAGACGCTTGGTTCAACGCCGGAGGTCCACCAGAATAGCGATGCGTCAAGTCATGGATTGTCAGATCCGCGCTGGTCGGTTCTTTTCCATCTATCACCGTCTTTGTCGCGACAGGGCTGTCCAGCAGGTCTTTCATCTGCGCCACGATGACCAGTCTGCGTTGCAGTTTGACCCAAGTGCCGGACATCCGTTGCGCAGGTTGATAGGCCATCAAAAACGCTGTGATAAAGGCGGTGTACGCACCTGCGTCAACGTCTTGGGTGGCGACCTGACGGCCCGCGTAGAGCACGAAGAGGGCAAGTGACAGGCCGCCAAGAAGCTCCATCAATGGGATCGTTGCGCCGGTGATCTTGGCGATTTTCATCAGACGGGATTGCATCTGGTCAACAGCGCCACGAAAGCGGCTCTCGGACTTTTCCTCGATGCCATAGCTTTTGACTGTTTTGATGCCTTCAAAAGTCTCGGCACCGATCGAATAGATAGCGCCATCCATCGCGGCTTCGGCTTGTGTCAGCTCTCGGATTTTGCGGGAGAGCAAGGAGATGATCAGATAGATGAAGGGGAGCAAGAGCACAGTGAAGAGAGACAGAACCGGCGCTTGAGTGATCATCACAAACAGCAATGAGATGAGGGTCAGGGCATCGGTTAGCATCTTGTTAGACAGCCCGACGACTGCGGCGCCTGCTGCGCGTCCGAACAGGATCGTCTTTGCGATCTGGTTGGCCGAGTGTGTGATAAAGTAGGTGACGTCCTGTACAACGATTTCGTTGAACACGCGCTTTTGGTAGCCAGCGGCGACAGATCGATTGAAGATCACGCTGAACATGGTGTTTGCGTAGAGGGCCACGCTTTTACCCGCAAAAACCGCGATCACAAAGCCAGCAACCATCATCGCGGTCATATCAGTGCCACTGCCGAAGACATCGTTGACGATCAACTTGGTCGAATAGGCTTGTGCGGCGGTGAAAACCGACACGCCGACCATGGCAATCAGTGAAACCGTATAGAGCTTCCAGCGCAGTGGCAGCGCATCACGTAGCAACCATAAAATCAGTTTGCCTTTTGAAGGCTCTTTCGCAGGCGTGTTCATTGCGCAGATATAGGCTCGTAAATCGTTGAACGCAAAGCTGTGATCAATTTGGTGCATTCCGATATCGGCGTACTATCAGATGGACCTTGGCAGGATATGCCAAATGTCCGCGACTTTTGTCCGGCCTCGTTCTAACGCGTTGGCCTACACGAGCTTTCAACCGTGTGATTGTCTGAAAATTAAGCAAAAGCTATCGGCTTTGACCCTCGCACGCTATTAAAACGCCGATGCGAAATTTAACCATATGGTCAGAAATTAAATTCCGTGCTTGGATGATGATGGAAACGTCTAGCAACAGGAATCAGCGATGACTGCACATCTCAGGGCTTCCGGTGTCGCCGCAGGGCGGTTGGATAAGGAGACGGCGGAGGCGAATTTTGATGATTTGCATCCGGCCTATGCCTCTCATGAGGCGATGGTGGCGGCGGATCGATGTTACTTTTGCCATGACGCGCCTTGCATCACAGCCTGTCCTACGGCGATCGATATTCCGCTTTTTATCCGTCAGATCGCGACCGGCACGCCAGAGGCGGCGGCGGAGACGATCCTTGAGCAGAACATCCTCGGCGGCATGTGCGCGCGGGTATGTCCGACAGAGACGCTTTGCGAGCAGGCTTGCGTGCGGGAAGCGGCAGAAGGCAAGCCGGTGGAGATCGGGCGGCTGCAGCGCCATGCAACTGATACGCTTATGGCGCAAGGCGTGCATCCCTTTGAACGCGCCGCGCGGTCGGGCAAGACGGTGGCCGTTGTGGGGGCCGGACCTGCGGGGCTGGCTTGTGCGCATCGGTTGGCGATGCTGGGGCATGATGCCGTGATTTTTGAGGCCCGTGCAAAAGGCGGGGGGCTGAACGAGTTTGGGATCGCAGCTTATAAATCGACCCAGGATTTTGCGCAGAAAGAGCTCGATTGGTTGCTCAAGATCGGTGGGATCGAAATCCGGTACGGGCAGGCCTTGGGCGATACGATTTCGTTAAGCGGGCTGCGCGAAGAATTCGACGCGGTCTTTCTGGGCATGGGGCTGGGCGGCGTGAACGCGCTGTCGCTGGAGGGTGAAGGGACTGGCAACGTGCTGGATGCGGTCGATTTCATCGCTGATCTGCGTCAGGCCGAGGATATGACCCAGCTGCCCGTGGGGCGGCGGGTTGTCGTCATTGGCGGTGGCATGACGGCGGTGGATGCTGCGGTGCAATCAAAATTGCTGGGCGCCGAGGATGTCACCATTGTTTACCGTCGCGGGTCTGACGCGATGTCGGCCTCGAAGTTTGAGCAGGATCTGGCGCAGCAGAAAGGCGTGCGCATTTTGTGCAATGCGGCCCCGGTTGGCATCGAAGGCAACGGATCGCTAACCGGTGTGACCTTCGCCTATACCGATACGCGAGGGGGCAAGCTGGTGACGACGGACGAGACGTTTACGCTGCCCGCCGATCAGCTTTTCAAGGCAATCGGGCAGACGCTGAACGGCGCGCCTGAGGATCTGGCGTTGGAGCGCGGTAAGATCGCGGTGGTCGCCGCCGGGCGCACCAGCGTCGACGGGGTCTGGGCCGGGGGCGATTGCGCGCTGGGGGGCGACGATTTGACGGTGACGGCGGTGGCCGAAGGGCGCGATGCGGCGCTGGACATTCATGCAAAGCTAGCAGGAGCAAGCTAATGGCTGATCTGACAACGACTTTCTGCGGAATAACCTCTCCGAACCCGTTCTGGCTGGCATCCGCGCCACCGACAGACAAGGAATACAACGTCCGCCGCGCGTTCGAGGCTGGTTGGGGCGGCGCGGTCTGGAAGACACTGGGCATGGAAGGCCCACCTGTCGTGAACGTCAACGGGCCGCGCTATGGCGCGATTTGGGGCGCGGATCGGCGGTTGCTGGGCTTGAACAATATCGAGCTGATTACGGACCGTCCGCTGTCGGTTAATCTCGAAGAGATGACGCGGGTCAAGAAGGATTTCCCGGCTCATGCCCTTGTCGCGTCGGTCATGGTGCCGTGCGAGGAAGCGGCGTGGAAAGAGATCCTACCGCGCATCGCAGAGACGGGTTGCGACGGTTTTGAGCTAAACTTCGGGTGCCCGCATGGCATGGCCGAGCGTGGGATGGGATCGGCTGTCGGGCAAGTCCCCGAATATATCGAAATGGTGACGCGTTGGTGCAAGGAAGCTACCGGCTTGCCGGTGATCGTCAAGCTGACGCCAAACATCACAAACATTCTAGGACCAGCGCAGGCCGCGAAGGATGGTGGCGCGGATGCGGTGAGCCTTATCAACACGATCAACTCGATTACGTCGGTCAATCTGGATAATATGTCGCCCGAGCCGATGATTGACGGCAAGGGTACTCATGGCGGCTACTGCGGCCCGGCGGTGAAGCCGATTGCGCTGAACATGGTGGCCGAGATTGCGCGCAATCCATCGACCTATGGCATGCCGATTTCAGGCATCGGTGGCGTCACCACATGGCGCGATGCGGCAGAGTTCATGGCGCTTGGCGCGGGAAATGTGCAGGTCTGCACGGCGGCGATGACCTACGGGTTCAAGATCGTGCAAGAGATGATCTCGGGCCTGTCGCAATGGATGGATGAGAAGG
>ERZ1740060.272-NODE-272-length-38085-cov-8.186616_pt1 | contig 38085 bp, 35 predicted proteins | sample MGYA00581743_ERZ1740060 | MGnify/ENA primary metagenome ERZ1740060 (study PRJEB43018, sample SAMN04849235) | marine metagenome | isolation source: floating plastic debris | place: Pacific Ocean | collected 2008-08-27 | study: EMG produced TPA metagenomics assembly...
GGTCTTTGGTGTTGGTACCCAAAGCTGAATTTATCTTACTAATTTGCATTGTGCCTTGGCCGAGAAATGGGTGATCAGGATCAAGGGCACCAGACCCCTAGATATCAACTAAGCAGCCTGCCTAAGATCCCTCCCTCCAGCTAAATAATCATTCAACCGATCTACCGCGCCATCGATGTGCAAAGCAGCGGTGTGAATATCGGGGTCCAGTAGTCCCTCATCAAGGCATCGCTCTAGATAGCCCAGTTCAATCACCAGGCGTTTGACTGCTGTCCGTAACCGTCGCTGTTGTGTGCCGTGGTTAGTGTTCTTCATGGTCCGTACTCCCCTTGAAAGCCTTGCCACTAAAGGGATAACAGAGTCTGAACAGAGTCTGACTTGTTGCATCAAGGGGTAAATTTGCAGCATCTGCGCTGTTGCAGTGTAGCGGGGTTGCAACGTGGTATTTGCAACGATTTTGAGTGGGCAGGGTTTAATAGGAAGCAAGTAAAAAGCGATCGCTAACTGTCCAAGCCGCGACCGCTTTTGAAAACTAAGTTGTTGGTCTCATATTAGCTAATGCCGAAGTCCTTATCAGCCAGTGACAGGCTGAATTTGTCCCGCCTACTCAGTGGCCTTCCTGGCAGTCAATTCAATGAGTTAATCACTGCCATCCTGCCCCCACCTGGTGTAGTTTCCCCCCCATCAGCGTCCCAAGGCAATAGAGTCTATGAATTACTGCAGTGGCTGGGCTCTCCGACTGGTGAAGACTACTTCAATGATTTCCTAGAAACGCTAGAAATAATTGCCCCAGGAAAGTTTCAGCCATCACCACCAACCCCTACATCAGAAACTCAGGCCCCACAACCAGAGCCCATACCTCAACCTCGACCCGCACAAGCTACGACATCAACACCAGCCTCTGAACCTGAACCCACTTCAAAAGATTTTCAGGTTGATTTAGGCGGCGGCGTCACTCTGGATATGGTCTACATTCCTGGCGGTCGCTTTTGGATGGGTTCTCCAGAGAGTGAGCTAGAGCGACTTGAGAGTGAAGGCCCTCGACATCAGGTCTCTATTCCTAGCTTTTACATGGGCAAGTATGCTGTTACCCAGCATCAGTGGCGGACAGTATGTCAGCTCGCTTTTGATGTAGACATTCATCTGGACAAACCCGATCCGTCCTATTTCAAAGGCGATGAATTGCCTGTCGAGAAAGTCACCTGGAATGAAGCCGTGGAATTTTGTAAACGTCTTTCAAAACGCACAGGGAACACCTATCGCTTGCCCAGCGAAGCGGAATGGGAATATGCCTGTCGAGCAGAGACGTTAACACCATTTTTCTTCGGGCAAGAAATCACAACTAGTCGGGTCAATTACGGCGGGGCTGACCCAAAAGGTCTGAAAAGCAAGAGAGAGCTTGTTGAGAGAATGGCAAGAGAAGACTTCCAATCGGGTGTAGTATCCACGGAATTTATTGTTCAGGCACGTGGTCGCCTTTGCTCAGGGAGTTTGTCCGAAGAATTTACTAGCCAGAGCCGCGATGAACTTCTCAATGAACTTAAAAATACGCAAGCAGGCACAACAACCAAGGTAGGCTCATTCCCACCCAACAAGTTTGGCCTTTATGATATGCACGGCAATGTCCGTGAGTGGTGCCAGGATGTTTGGCATGACAGTTATGCTGGCTTGTTCAGAACGGCTCCTACCAATGGAAGAGCTTGGTTAGAAGGGGGGAGTCAGAAACTTCGCGTTGTACGCGGCGGCTCCTGGGACAGCAATCCGAGAGATTGCCGCTCTGCGTCTCGCTTCAACGCGGATGCCAGCGAGCGCTTCAACGTCATCGGTTTTCGAGTATGTTTTCGTCCCTAGGGCTCTCTAACGGGTGTCACGGCACTGGGCTTGTGCTTTGATGAACTGATCCCCCTGAATAGCTGCTGAAGAAGGCAACTAGGCAATGCCTTCCAGCGGCGGTCAAACCTATTGTCATCATGTTTTCCAGGCTTTAATTCACCCCTGCAACTATATGAGCTCGTATTACACCTAAACCATTAATTCTTGGTTGTGCCAGTTAGGCTAAATTGTCCAAAATTAGCCCAGTGGTCTTGTAACCTTTGTCATACGCGCCATTACATTGCAGCTACACCTTGTGCCTAGTAGCACGTCAGCTTCCTCGCTCCCAAGAAAAATTCACATTACTCAGCCAACATCAACTCCTGCACCAACGAAAGCGGTAGGTCTGATTGGCTAAGGGCATTGGCAAAAGCGGGGTCCAAATACTGACGATAGCTGTCATCCCCAGCCAGGTGGGTCTGGAAAAAAGCTAGCCCCATAATTCTGAGGTAGCGCTGGGCCACCTCAGGATCTGGGCCAATCACCGCTTCCGGCAAAGGGATGGCCTCCGCCCCAGCTTGGGCGTTGTAAATGGCCGAAAAGTGAGTGCCCCCCTCCCAAAGCATCAGGTAGCGCTCAACAGACTGAAGCCAGGTAAAGGGGCGGATTTGCTCTGCCAGGGCTGGGGTCACCGTATCCGCCGTGCCCGAGACCAACATAATTGGCACAGTGATATTGCCCAGCCCCTGGGGGCCAAAAATCTGGCTGTTGAGAGGATTGATGGCGATCGCCGCTTGAATCCGATCATCTTGCAACGTGGGCAACGGTTCAGGAGCCAACAGCACCGAGCATTGCAGTAGCAACGAGAGGTTGAGCTGGTCGATTTGGGGCGGGCAGATCTCTAGTAGAGTGTCTCGATCGACCGTGGCCCCCGCCAGCGCCAGGCTGGTGTAGCCTCCCAAGGACTGCCCCAAAACACCAATCCGGTTGAAATCTATACGGCTGCGAAAGGCTGCATCCCGTTGAGCCATGGCTTCCAGCTCGTCCAAAAGGGCCTGAATGGCGACGGGGCGGTTAACCAGATCAACAGCCTCTACCGCTTCTTCGGCTTGGCCAACGAGTAGCGCATTGAGCTGATTGGCATTGCTGCCGGGGTGCTCCACTACGGCCACCGCAAACCCGTGGGAGGCTAAATGCTCAGCTAGGTAGGCTAGCGTAGTGCGATCGCCCCCCAACCCATGGGAAATCACCACCAGCGGTGCATTTTGCCCTGCGGGCAAATAGAGATCGGTGGGCAGTGGGGCCTGACCCAAGACCTGGCGACTCCAGGAATAAGGCCCTGCTGCAGCCAACTGAATTTGGGAGGAGATAGAGCGATCGCTGCCAGACTCAGCAACGGCAGCAGCAGCCTGTTCCTGAATCAAACGAGTGGCCTGCTGGGTTTGATTCAGCTCACCCACCACCGCATCCGCCACCCCTGAGAAGCGCTGCAGATCGAGGCGAACCCCTTGTGTAGGAAAGGCTTTCAGCACATTCAGCAGGTTCAACCCACCCTCATCGGTATTGGCGGCGGCCAAAATCACAGCGGCCCGAATCGAACGAGCCCCATTTTGCCGCCCCGCCGTTTGCACAATGTCTCCCAGCCAGTCCAAAATAGCTTCCCCCTGGGGGGTATAAAGAAACTGAGAGACGGCCACCACATCCAGATCGGCACTGACCAAGAGCCCCATGCGAAATTGCTCTAGCTGCTCTGGGGTAAAGTAGCGGCGGTAATACTCCAACTCTGGAGGGAGCTCACCCGTGTAGGCATAGGTTTCAAGGGATTCAACCGAGACGTAGCGTTCTAGCAAACCGTAGTTAATGTAAACGCGCTCACCACTCACCCCGGGTAGCGCCAATAACAGGGACTGCAATAGGCTCGTCCCTAGGGAAATTGCCCCAAATCTCAACCAACGCTTCGTCCGCAATTGAGTCGCCATAGAGAAGACCTAAAACCTTTTTATAAACACAGATGTAATCGAAGCAGATCCAAGGTGGATTAACCGCCTGCTAGCGTACAATCCTTCAAGCCCGAGCACTGCTTTTCAGGGACACTTCAACTGATTTAATTTTGCTACACGGTTTAGTAAATACCTTTCTAGAACTCGACCATTATTGGTACAAGCTAACTTGTCTAGAATTCTGAATTTTCGCTGAATCGTTACAGGTCATTAACGCTGCCATTTATGCGGGTCAGGATTCTTCCTTACGGCTAGGGGCTATCATCAATTAAAGCTAGAATCCTGGTGGTGCGACGGTTTCAGCCCCTAGCAACATTAGGGGAACGGGCGTGGTAATGCTTACCCAGGAAGGCTTTTACCCGTAATTGATGACGCGCCCTAGGGGAGTTTGCAGACGCTCTATGATGCAGGGGCTGATTGGGGGGTGGCCCATGGTAAATGTAACGCTGGGGCTGACGATTCTGGCAGGGTTGATTTGGCTGGGACTCTTGACTCTCTGGGGCCAGTTTTGGCGAGCCGATCAGCGCCTTGATCCCAATCAACCGCCGCCTGCCCTTTGGCCTCGGGTAACGGTGGTGATTCCAGCCCGAAATGAAGCGCCCTTGATTGGCACAGCGCTGCGATCTCACTTCACCCAGACTTATCCAGGCGACCTGTCCATAGTTCTTGTCGATGACCAGAGTACGGATGGCACCGCCGCGATCGCCCAATCAACAGTGGCCTCACTGGGCCATTCAGAAAAACTCACCCTACTCTCTGGTGCTCCCCTGCCTGTCGGTTGGGCCGGAAAGCTCTGGGCACTGGATCAGGGGTTCCGCCATTTGCAACAACAGCCGAATCCGCCGGACTATGTGCTCTTTACCGATGCTGATATTGAGCATGGGGTAGCTACGCTGCAGCAACTGGTGACCCAGGCTGAGACCAATCAATTAGATCTGGTTTCGCTAATGGTGCAATTGCGGTGTCAGAGCTTTTGGGAGAGGCTGTTGATTCCAGCCTTTGTGTTCTTCTTTCAAATGCTTTACCCCTTCCCCTGGGTAAATCAGCCTGAGAAAAGCACAGCAGCGGCAGCGGGGGGCTGCGCTTTGATTCGCTTCAGCGCCCTAGAGCGCATTGATGGGTTGCGGGCGATCAAGGATGCCTTGATCGATGATTGTGCCCTGGGGGCAGTGGTCAAAGCGGGGGGATCCATTTGGCTGGGTCTGAGCACCACAACCCACAGCCTCCGCCCCTATCCGGATCTCCGCAGTATTTGGAACATGATCACCCGCAGTGCCTATACCCAGCTCAACTACTCCCCCGGGCTGTTAGTCGGCACGATATTGGGCATGGGTCTGACGTACTTAGTCTCACCTTTGGGGGTTATGCTAGGGCTGCTTTGGGGACAAATGCTGCTGGTGTTGGTCGGTTTAGGCGGCTGGCTGTTGATGGCTGTGGCTTATTGGCCAACGGTGCAGTTGTACCGAGGTAACTGGCTATGGACGTTAGCGCTGCCGTTGATTGCGGTGCTGTACACGCTGATGACGGTAGATTCAGCCCGCCGCCATTGGCAAGGGCAGGGGGGCGCTTGGAAGGGGCGGGTTTATAGCGATATGGGTTGACCGGGTCGTATCGCCAATGTCGCCAAGTCAAATCTCACATTAATTCCATGCCTCCGTACCCGCATCATCCGATTTTGCAAACGAGCTTTGCCATCATCGATCGCGAAATCGACCCCCACAGTTGGCCAGCCCCGGAATATGCAGTGCTGCGGCGGATTATTCATAGCACTGCCGACTTTGAGTTTCAGCAATGGCTCAAGTTTTCACCAGGGGCGATTGAGATCGCGATCGCGGCTTTGCAGGCCCAGGTGCCGATTATTACCGATGTGGGGATGGTGCGCCAGGGCTGTCAGGGGGTGGTGCAGCGCACTTTTCAAAATCCCTTAATTGCAGCGGTGGATCTGGCGGATGCTGCTGAGCCCGGTCGCACCCGCACCGAAACGGGTCTGCTCCGGGCTTGGCAACAGTATCCCACGGGGATTTTTGTGATTGGCAACGCCCCAACCGCCCTGCAAGCCCTCTGTGATCGCGCCGTTCACTCCCCGCAGCAACCGGCTTTGGTGATTGGTGCCCCCGTTGGGTTTGTGGGGGTAGAAGCGGCCAAGGCGGCTCTGGCCCAGACCCAACTCCCTCACATCCGGATTGAGGGCCGCAAAGGCGGCTCCCCTGTCGCCGCCGCGATTATCAATGCCCTATTGATTTGGGCCTGGGAGCAGCAGCCATGACGCCCATTCAAGTGGTGGGAATTGGTTTGGATGGGGCGGCAGGGCTAGCCCCTGACCTTGTGGAGCTGGTGGCCTCAGCATCGGTGCTGGTGGGCAGCGATCGCCATCAGAGCTATTTCCCGCACCATCAGGGCGATCGCTGGCCCTTAGTGGGCCAACTCGATGAATTGGCGGTGCGACTCCAGGACTGGTTGGAGCGGCAGCAACCGAGCCCTCTGGTGGTGTTGGCTTCAGGGGATCCCCTCTTTTTCGGCTTGGGTCGGTGGCTACTCACGGTCTGCCCGCCGGAGGTGTTGACCTTTCATCCCCATACCAGTGCCATGCAGTTGGCCTTTAGTCGGGTGAAATGCCCTTGGCAAGGGGCGACGCTGATCAGCGCCCATGGCCGTTCGGTGGAAGTCCTCACCCAAGCCTTGAAGCAGGGAAAAAGCCCGATTGCAGTCCTGACCGATCACACCCACACCCCAGGCGCAATTGCCCGTTTATTGGCCGACTTGGCCCTACCCGTCACCTATCAACTTTGGGTCTGTGAAAATCTGGGTAGCGATCGTGAGCGGGTCCAGCCTTGGTCCTGGGCAGCGGCCCAGGCGGAAAATTTTGCCCCCTTGAATGTGGTTATCTTGCAGCAGCAGGGGGCTGCACCGATGCCAGACCCGCTACCGCCGCTGGGCATCCCGGATCATCTATTTTTGAGCTTTCCCGATCGCCCAGGGCTGATGACCAAGCGGGAAGTACGGCTATTGATCTTGGGGGAACTGGCCTTTCAGCCCGGTCAAATTCTGTGGGATATCGGTGCGGGCACCGGCAGCGTCAGCATTGAGGCAGCGCGGCTTTGTCCTCAGGGTCGGGTCTACGCGATCGAACAAACTGCCATGGGCGTTGAGCTGATTCGCCGCAATGCCCAGCGGTTTAGCACCGCTGTACAAGCCGTTTCGGGCAAGGCTCCAGCCGTGCTGGCCGAGCTGCCCGACCCCGACCGTATTTTCATTGGGGGCAGCAGCGGGGCATTAATCCCGATTCTCGACGCCTGCAGTCAGCGGCTGAGGGCCGGTGGGCAGATTGTTTTAGCGATCGCCACCCTAGAAAACCAAGCTGAACTCACCCAATGGCTCAGCCACCATCCCCAGTGGCAGCTTCAGGGCTACCAGGTGAACCTCACCCGCACCATCGCTGTCGGTCCCCTGACCCGCTGGAGCCCGCTCAACCCCGTCACGTTATTTCGATTGACGCGGCCTAGCCCAAATACCCATCGATCAATTCCCCCTATCAAATTGCCGGAATCGATCAGCAGATCGAATTTACTATAGATCGCCTGTATTTAGGATCTAATGTACTGCTACAGTGGAACTGTGTGGCGGCCCATCTTTGCTTTTGTACTGGGAATCAGAGTGATTTGAGGTGCCTGAAGCAAAGTAGCTAAAGCTATCTTTGCCATGATTCCACGACAACTTACCCTGCGAAACTTTCTCAGCTATCGAACCGCAACGCTCGATTTTCGAGGGTTGCATGTGGCTTGTATCTCTGGGCCGAATGGGGCAGGTAAGTCTTCGCTGCTAGAGGCGATCGCCTGGGCCGTTTGGGGGTATGGTCGCGCCGCCACCGAAGATGCCGTTATCCACCAAGGGGCCTTAGAGGCCCAGGTGGATTTTGTGTTTAAGCATCACCATCAGGTTTACCGAATCTTGCGCAGCCGTTATCGCAATCAAGGGGGCAATCTAGAGTTTCAAGTCCAAACTGATGAGGGGTTTCGGCCTTTGACCCGCCGCACCATGCGGGCGACGCAGCAGGTGATCATTCAAGTGCTCAGGCTCGACTACGACACCTTCGTGAACTCAGCCTACCTGCGTCAAGGGCAAGCTGATGCGTTCATGGTGAAGCGTCCCCATGAGCGCAAACAGATTTTGGCCGATTTACTCAAACTGACCCAGTATGACGCGCTGGCCGAACAGGCTAAGGAGCGGGCTCGCCAAGCTAAAGCCGAAAGCACTGTCCTCACCCCATCACTCCAATCCCTTGAAACCCAACTGACCCAGCGCAGTCAGATCACCCAAGCCGTGGCCGACATAAAGCACAGGCTGCAAACCCTAGAGACTCAGCAGCAAGAGACCCAGAATCGTCTGACCCAAGCCCAACAACAGCGTCATCAGCGGCAACAGCAAGAACAGGCAATCTCTCTGCTACAGCAACAAGCCCAGCATTTAACCGAGCAAAAGGCTCAGTTGGCCCAAACTCTGACCCCTTTATCGGAGCAACAGCAGGCTCTGGAACGGCTACTGCAAGATGCCGACGCCATTGAGGCGGGGTGGCAGCACCTGCAATCGCTTCAAGCCGAAGAGGACCAGCTAAATAGTCAATCGCTCCAAGTACAGCAGCTCCAGGCTCGGCATCAAACCCTGACCGAGCAACATCAGGCTGCCGCTCAAGCCCTAGCGCAACGCCATCAAAGGGCTCAAGCCGACTTGGCACATCTGGAGCAACAACTTCAGGGACTCGAACCGATTTTGCAAAAACAAGATACCGCCGCTGCCGCGATCGAACGCCTCCAATCTGCCCGAGCCCGTTTACGGTCACTAGAAGCCCTGCAGGCCAAGGTGAGTCCCTTACTGAAACAACAGCAGACCCTGCAACAGCGGCTTGAACACAAACAGGCTGAACTCACCACCCGACTGACCCTGGTGAGCCAATCCCAAGCGCAGTTGCAGCAGCAGCAACGGGAATACCCGCAGCTTCACCAAGCGGTACTAACCGTGGGGAAAACCCTAGAAACGCTAGCCACGCGCCGGATTTATTTAGAGCAGGTCCATGAAAAGGGACTAGAGCGTCGTCGGTTTATGGATCAGCTGCAGGCACAGCAACGACTCTGTGAGTTGAAATTGGCTCAACTGGCCCAGACAACGGCGTTGCTTTCGGAGCCATCAGCCCTCTGCCCGGTCTGCGATGGGCCTTTCAACGAACAGCATCGGCAAAATAGCCTAGGACAACACCGCCAAGAGCAAGCCGAACTAGAGGCAGAAATCTGGGGGATTCGTGAGCAGCTTGCTGCTTCAGAGCGAGAAATCCAGGTGCTGCGGCAAGAGTATCGTGATGTGGAAATAGAGCTAACCGCCTATGACCAAGTCCTTGAAACGCGGGGTAAACTGCAGGCCCAAATCACATCAGGTCAAGCCCTGCAGCAGCAATTAGCCGAGCTTACCACCGAGCAAGCCCATTTAGAGCGCTGCCTTGCAGAACAAGCCTATGGGGGCGAAACCCGCCAAGCCCTAGAGGATTTAGCGCAGCAACTGGCCGATTTAGCCTACGACGAGCGGGATCATGCCTTGGCCCGAGGACGGGTTGAGCAGCTCCGCTGGGCCGAAATCAAGCAAGCCGAAATTCAGCGGGCAGAGCAGCAGCAGCGCCAATGGTTGAACCAAAAACCAGCCCTAGAGCAGGCTCTATTAGAGATCGAGCGAGAGCATCATTACCTTGAAAACTCAGAAACAGTCCAAAAGCTGAAAGCAATCGATACCCAAATCGAAGCCATTGGCTATGGTTTAGATCATCATCAACAGGTCCGTGCCGCGCTCCGAGAGACTCAGCCCTGGGCCTTAAAGTATTCATCTCTGCTGACGGCCCAACAGAGGCAACCGCAACTCAAGGCACAAATTGCCGCAATTCAAGCCCAACAAAGTGACCTAGACCAAGCCCATGGGGCGATCGCCCAAAAGCTGCAAGCCCAAACCGAGCAGCTCACCCAAGCGAGCGATCCAGCTACCCTTGCGCCATTAGAAGCCCAACTCCAGCAACAACAACAACAGCGAGAGGCTGCGTTGGCACAGAAGGGGGCCTTGCAGCAGCAGTTGGCAGCTCTTGAGCAACTTCAAAATCAGTTTGAGGCCCAGCAAGCCGCCCAGCAAGCCGCCCAACGCCATCAGCAGGTCTATCAAGAACTGGCTACTGCTTTTGGACGCAATGGCCTGCAGACGCTACTAATCGAAAATGCCTTGCCTCAGCTTGAAACAGAAACAAACCAAATTCTCAGCCGCCTCAGTGCCCATCAGCTGCAGGTGCAGTTTGTCACCCAACGGGTTGGACGCAATCGCCACAAACCCATTGATACCTTAGATATCTTGATTGCCGATGCCCAGGGAACCCGCCCCTATGAAACCTATTCCGGTGGTGAAGCCTTTCGAGTCAATTTCTCGGTTCGTCTGGCTCTGGCGCGGCTGCTGGCCCAGCGCTCTGGTACGCCTCTGCAGCTCCTGATCATTGACGAAGGCTTTGGAAGTCAAGATCAAACCGGCTGCGATCGCCTGATTGGGGCCATTAACGCGATCGCCTCAGACTTTCAATGTGTCTTGGCTGTGACCCATGTGCCCCACTTTCGAGAGGCCTTTCAAACCCGCATTGACGTGGTTAAGACTGATGATGGCTCCCAATTAACCCTTTCGATGTAGGGGCACCTCTTGTGAGTGCCCTCGATAACCTGCCGGAGGGCACGAAAAACAAAATGCCATCCAAGACTGCCTCAACACCCTCGAACAACTGGGCGTCATCGCCGTCCACACCGAAGACGACACCCCCCGCTGGTACATCGCCGACTTGCAGAAGGCCGCGTAGAGCCGATCATGTGAGAATCGGTAACTCAATCACAAACTCTGTTCCCCGCCCTAATTCGGAGTTGCAGGTTAGGGTGCCGTTGTGTTTTTCCACGACGGTTTGATAGCTAATCGCCAACCCCAACCCAGTTCCCTTCCCTGGCGGCTTGGTGGTGAAAAAAGCATCAAAGAGCTGAGCCTGAACCGCCTCTGGGATGCCAGGGCCGTTATCGGCGATCGCAACACTCACCCGATCTGCATCCAACATGGCCGTGCGGATGCGAATCATCGGCACAAGGGTATCCAATCCCAGCGATTCAAAATCCTGCTGCTCCCAAATCGGAATCGCCTCCTCTAGGGCATCAATAGCATTGGCCAGCAGGTTCATCAGTACCTGATTAAGCTCACTGACATAGCAGTTAACCAGCGGTAGCTCCGCGTAGTCTTTGGAGATCTGAATTTCAACCCGATTGGGCTGGGCTCGCAGCCGACTTTGCAAAATAGTCAGGGTGCTATCGATGCCATCGTGAATATCGGCCGCCACCCGTTCGGTTTCATGGGCACGGGAAAAGACCCGCAGGGAGCGAACCATCGACTGCAGTCGATCGGTACCGAGCTTGAGCGACGCCAGCAACTTAGGAAAATCTATCCTCACAAAGTCCAGATCTAGATTCTCCATTTCGGCCTGAATACGCGGAGTCGCTTCAGGAAAGTCCTGCTGGTAGAGGTCAAGCAAACCCAACAGCCCATTCACGTAGCTGTCGGCATGGCTCAAATTGCCCGCAATGAAGGTGACTGGATTCTTAATCTCATGGGCCACCCCAGCGACCAATTCCCCTAGGGCCGCCATCTTCTCACTCTGAATCAACTGCAATTGCGAAGTTTTTAGATGTTCCAGGGTATCGGTCAGGGCAGCGGTGCGTTCGGCCACTTGCTGCTCTAGGGTGGTCCTCAAATATTGCAGTTGCCAATGGGTATCTAGCCGGGTTAGGACCTCCTCCTGCTGAAAGGGCTTGGTGATGTAGTCGATCGCCCCAAGCTTGAGTCCCTTCACCCGATCGGCGGGATTATCGAGGGCAGTCATAAAAATGATCGGGATATTGGCGGTGATATCAGAGGCTTTGAGACGGCGGCAGGTTTCAAAGCCATCGATGCCCGGCATGATCACATCGAGCAAAATCAGGTCAGGCTTGAGCTTTTGCAACTTTTTGATCGCTTCTTCACCACTTTTGGCGATCGCCACATACCAGCCCTGTTGATCCAACAGTTCCAGCAAAATCTGTAGGTTGGTGGGGCTGTCATCCACCACGAAGACCAACTTGTAAGGCTCTGTCATGAATGCCTGATTCCCCTAGGGATGCCCCTGTAAACCTTGATGCCCCTGCAAAATTGTCTCAAACCACCGCTCAAATCGCTCCCCCAGGGCAGAGAGTGAAAAGTCCTGCTCTGCCTGACGGCGGCAAGCATGACGGTCAATCTGGTCAATACGGCCAATGGCTTCTACTAAACCGGCAACGCTATCCGGCTCCACCAGCCAGCCGGTTTCACCAGGGCGGACAATTTCGATCGGTCCACCACGTTTATAGGCAATCACCGGAACCCCGCAGGCAAGCGCTTCAATGGCCACATTACCAAACGCTTCGACCCAGCGGGGGGTCATGATTAAGGCGCTACAAGTCCTTAAGGCGGCTTGTAGCCCTGAGGTGTCAAAAAAGCCCAAATATTCAATCGGAGCCTGGGGATATTGGCTCTGCAGGTCTTGCCAATAGGCTGGGTCTTCTAACTTGCCCATGATTTTCAGGGGTATCTGACTCTGGGCTGCAGCGGAGATCGCATCCTCTAGGGCCTTTTCGGGCGAAATGCGACCCACCCAGGCCAATTGATTTTGGGGCTCCGCACAGTAGTTGTACAGGCTGAGGTCAATGGCGCTGCCCAAAATCCGATAGTTGGCCTTTGGAAAGGTCTCAGCCTGTACCTGGGTATAAACGCCAATGGTGCCGGGATGGCTCTGGGCGACTTCCACCATCACCGCATCCATACTGTCGTTGAGGGAGCCCATGCTGACGAAATGGGCGATCGGGGTTTGAAAAAACGGCGTCAGGTAAAAGGGCAGCCAGTCATAGGCAAAATGAACAATCAAATCGTAGTCTTGCTGGCCCTGGCGGGCATAGCCCCACATGGCTGACAGCACCGAAGGCTCGGGTTGGGTGACAGGGGTTTGACGTCCAGCCGTCTGGGCCGTGGACTGCCATTGCCCCGGTAGCGTCACCAGATTGACATCCACAGACAGGCTGGATTTTTCGGGGGCGACTACGGTGAGCTGGTGGCCCCGTTGATGCAAGATCCGCACCAGGTTGGTCATGGTCAACTCCACGCCGCCCCCGAGGCCAGACCCAAGGGGTCCCACCGGAGTGGAAATCATTAATAATCGATACCCCATCGTCCTCGTTCTGCTCCTGAATGATTGACCCTACTGGACGACCGGGTTTCTGGTGGCTTTGGCGGTAGATTGAGACCGCTGGGTGACCTCTAGATAGATATGCTCTAGCCGCACCGGATGGCGAGCGATGGAATCGATGGGAATGCCGTCAAATCGATCTAGCAGCGCCTTCAGATCGAGCTGTTCGGGAACCCAAAAAGCCAGGTCAGATCCATAGCGACGGGGGGTGAAGCCGCAGGCTTTGCCGCGGGCGATCGCCGCCTTAGGATCGTGCGTTTCCACGGTGACAATTTCCTTTGCCGGGATACGGCGGCGCAGGTTGGCCAAGGTGCCCTCGACCAGTAATTTCCCCTGCTTAATAATGCCAATGCGATGGCAAAGCCGCTCCACCTCATCCAACAGATGGGTGGTGAGCAAAATCGTCATCCCCTCTTGGCGGGTGAGACGACGAATCAGCTCCCACACATCGTGGCGGGCTTCAATATCAAGGCCGGTGGTGGGTTCATCCAAAATCAAGAGTTTAGGGTGGTGCACCATGGCGATCGCCAAACTGAGGCGACGCTGCATGCCGCCACTTAGCCGTTCCGCAGGGGTTTTGGCCCGCTCTAAAAGGTTCACGGCAGCAAGACAGTCTTGGACGCGCTGAAAACGCCTTTTGCGGGGCAACCCATAAAGCTTGGCAAAAAAAGCCACATTCTCTTCGCAAGAGAGGCTGCGATAGAGCAGGTTGGCCTGGGGCATTACCCCCACCCAAGGTTTTGTGGCATCTCCGGCGGGGCGGTTATTGATCCAAACTTCTCCCTGGTCAGCCCTGAGCAGCCCACAAATCACGTTGATCGTGGTGGTTTTACCGGCACCGTTCGGCCCTAAAAGGCCATACACCTCGCCAGACTGAATCTGTAAATTCAAGTCGTCTAAAGCCCTATAGCTGCCATAGGCTTTAGAGAGGTTTTGAATAGTAAGCATCAGGCCCTAAACCCAGCAGGTCTCATTATGACCTCACTTGCAGACTTTATATGCCCTTAGCCGCTCAAACTCTGCACCCCCGCCCTTCAAAACAGGCCGTCAAGTACTAGTGGTCGTAGCGTGGGTCAAACGTAGTGCGACCCACGAAATGTAACCGATTAACCCAGACCGTGGGTCTCGTAACCTCGACACCACGCTACACACGCTCTGAATCTTGACATTGCACTAACGCTGATCAGGAGATGGCTCCGGCGATTGGCCAAATAATTGCATCACCACCGCCCAACGGGAACAATGCCAGTGATCAATGTGAGCCACAATCTGTCCTTGTTCGTTGAGGCGATAGTCCGTCCAGCCTGAAATGGCCATGGCGGGCTTCCAAGGGAACGGGGCGATCCAGCTTAGGGTCCAATGGGTTTGAAATGCTTGCTCCCCTTGCAGATCGAGTCGGTGCAATTCTAGGGTTAGGTTTTGAAACCAGCGCTGGATAAAGGCAATCATGTCTCGATAGCGCTTCACCCCCTGGAAGCGATTGAGCGGATCCTCAAAATACACGTCCTCAGCGTAGAGGTCGTAGCTCTGGTTCTGGGGAAAGCAGGCGTAATCTTGGCGGATGCGATCGCCCACGGTTTGCACCTGACTCATCCCTCTACCTCAGGCCAAAGTCGCTCTAGCTGCTGCCGCCAAGCCCCCAAGACTTTGCTCTGGTAATCGTTGCCTTGACTGAGGTCCCCCATCACCCCTTCGCTGTAGAGGCGATCCAGGGTTTGCATGGTGGCCTCTAGGGACTGCCCCTGGCGCTTGGAGGCATAAACGATCTGACGAATTTGCGATTCCATCATCACGTTGAAAAAGGGCTCAACTCCCTGCTGCTTGATCGCCAACAAGCGGGTCATGGCCGCATCAAAGGCATCCGGTTGCAGACTGGCCACATCGTGATGAAAAACGCTCCACAGGATGTCTTTGTGGAGCGCGTAGCGGCCTTCTAGGGTGTCTTCAAAGTTGGCGGCTAAGAGCTGCTGCAAAAAAGGCTGCACCTCTTGGGCTGGGGCGATCGGCACCAAAATCCTGAGCCAGCTGTGATCGGCAGAGAGCAGAACCAGCAGGCGGAATTCGGAGGTCTCGACCTGCCAGGAATCAGCGGAATTGATCTGGAGGTCAGCACCAAATCTGGTTTGGAGAATGGGGGTAATGTCTGTGGGTGTCATGATTTCACCCTAACAGGTTTGCCCTTACTGCAAAGCGGCTGCGCAGCACAGCAGCAGCGCCTCGGTCCATTCCACCACGGCCCCATAGGTGTCGCCCGTGTGGCCCCCCAATTGGCGGTAAAACCAGGCCCCGATCGCGATCGCCAACCCCATGCCGCCTAGATTCACCCCAACGACCCATCGCCAACTGAGCAACCCAACGGTCGCCCCAATCAAACTCAGCCCCATAATCGAGGCCCAGCCTAGGATCCAGTCCAACTTGGGCTTTGCGTGGGTTTTATGGAAAGCTCCTTTGCCCTCTGGCTTGAGATAGGGATACCGGGAGATCGCCACCACCTGTCCCCAGCGCCCCCAGGCCGCGACCGCCATCAACGCAAACCAGCGCCCCTGGTGCAGATCGATCAGCGCCATCAGCTTGAGTGCCAGGATCGCGATCGCCGCCATCACCCCGAAGGCCCCAGAACGGCTATCGGCCATTACCTGCAAGCGACGCTCCGGCTCCATCACCGCCAATCCATCCGCCGTATCCATCGCCCCATCCAGATGTAGCCCGCCCGTCAGCCCCACCCAAATCACGATTACAAACGCACTCCGGGTCCCGGCAGGAACCCCCAAACCCATCAAACCCAAATCCCCAAGACCCAGCAGCCCCCCCATCCCTAGGCCAACCAAGGGGGCGTAACGGGCGATGCCGCGAAAATCAAACGGCCAATGACTAGGTAATGGCAAACGGGTATAAAACACCACCGCTGCTGCCAACTGCCTTACCCAACGGCTAAGCGCGTTCCACGCACGATGCATCGCAAAGCGCCCGTAATCGATCAATTAAACATATATATAGTGCTGATCACCCCTTATTCAAAGTATTAGAACCCTACAAATAGAGTGCTTTTTACTTTTATTTAATTTCCTCACAATTGCGATGTATACAAATCTATCCAACTAAAATTATCTGGCCAAAATTAAATTAAGAACCAATTTCAGAACAAGCTTACTGGTGTGCGCTGGGAAAACCGTCCCCGAGGGTTTGAGCACTTGGAAGATGCTGGCATGAAGCTCAGAGCCCTTATTTGTCAGGGATTTCGGGGATTTGGATGGCGACTCGCTTGGGCCGCGGCATGGGCAATGTTTTAGAAAATCGTCCCAATAATGAGATCGATCCCCGGATGATCGACTATCGTGAGAATAGTCCCGTAGGTCATCAATGCTGCGCTGTAGCATTTGCTGATCGTTGTCTGCAATTTGAGACAAACCTATGAGCTATGATTTTGCCGCTTCTGGCCGTACCCCTGCACCCTGTTTGGTTGACAACGGTACGGTGATAAACAAGGCGGACATGTTGAGGCTGCTGAATGACCTCGGGCAAGTGAATTACTCCGATGTTCATGACGGCACGGTGATGAGCCAGGGAACCGGCTACATCATGGATGTCTTTGCGGACCCCGCTATGGCCACCTTAGTGGCAAATCAAAGTCTTTACCTGAATGTGCATAGCTTTGACTGCTTGGAGTTAGAGCGTTTGCCGGACCAAAAAACCTGCTTTAACCTGGTTCGGGACGATCGGCGCTTACGATTGCTGCCGACGACCACGCCTCTCCATGAGCAGGCTAGCCGTAATGTCAATGTTGCCGCTTTGGAGGCCATGGTGGCTGAGGCGCTCTCTGCCCAGCTAGACGCCTGTCTAGATGATGATGTTTCCCTAGGCTAGCGGCTGTCATCCATTGACCGACTTTACCTATACTTGCGAAGCCCGCTGCAGCCAGACTCAGGCGCGGGCAGGGGTTTTTACGACGCCTCACGGGCTGGTGCAGACGCCTCGGTTTATGCCGGTGGGAACCTTGGCGAATGTCAAAACCGTGACCCCTGAGCAGCTCAAGCCCACGGGGGCGCAGATGGTGCTGGCGAATACTTACCATCTGCATCTACAACCGGGCGAGGATATTGTTGCCGCTGCGGGGGGACTGCACCAGTTTATGGGCTGGGATGGCCCCATGCTCACCGACTCAGGTGGGTTTCAGGTGTTTAGCCTCAGCGAAATGCGCACCATTTCAGAGCAGGGAGTAAAGTTTCGCTCTCCTAAGGATGGTCGGCAGATTAATATCACCCCGGAGGAATCTATTCGCATCCAAAACCAGTTGGGGGCGGATGTGATTATGGCCTTTGACGAATGCCCGCCTTACCCGGCCAGTCGAGAGGCGGTGGTGGTGGCAACCGATCGCACCTACCGCTGGCTGAAGCGCTGCAGGGAGGCCCACAATCGCCAAGATCAGGCCTTGTTTGGGATTGTGCAGGGGGGCGTCTATTTAGATTTGCGCGCCCAGGCCGCCGCCGCATTGCGAGATCTGGATTTGCCTGGTTATGCCATTGGTGGCGTCAGCGTGGGAGAGCCTCCGGAGCTGATCGAAAAAATTGTACGGGCCACCACGCCTCTGTTGCCCGAGCATAAACCCCGCTACCTGATGGGGGTAGGGACGTATCGAGAGATGGCCCAGGCGATCGCGGCCGGGATGGATTTATTTGACTGCGTCATCCCCACGCGGCTGGCCCGCCACGGCAGTGCCTTAGTGCAGGGCGAGCGCTGGAATTTAAAGAATGCTCGATTCCGCAAAGACTTTGCGCCTTTGGATCCCACCTGCCCCTGTTACACCTGCCAAAACTTTAGTCGAGCCTATCTGTGCCACTTAATCCACGCCAAGGAGTTACTGGCGTTTACCTTACTGTCTATTCACAACATCACTGAGCTGGTGCGGTTTACCCAGCGCATACGAGCAGCGATTTTGAGCGATCGCTTCGTGGATGAATTCGGTCCTTGGCTCTCAGGTAAAACACCCGTCGATGAATGAAGCGGTAAGTCGCCGTGTTACAATCCATGGCAATTATGAGAACCTGTGTTGAAGAGGTTGAACCGCCAATGGAAGTTGCTCTCCTGCTTGCAAAACTGCCCGAGGCCTACTCAATTTTCAATCCCCTAGTGGATGTATTGCCCGTGATTCCGGTGTTCTTTTTGCTGTTGGCATTTGTATGGCAAGCCTCAGTCGGCTTTCGCTAAGGCTCGCCCATACCATCACTGTCCGAACCGATTTAGGCGCTTAAGCATTGCTTGAGCGCCTAATTTTTTGGAGATGTTGCATCAATGAGGGATGATTTGCCCCCCTAGCCCCCCAATTCTGGGGGGAACTCGTGCATCGTCAACTTTAGAAATCAGAGTTCTATAGGTTGGGTGAAACACAGTGGAGCCCAACAATCATGGGCCGTGTTGGGTTTTGCTATCGCGCCACCCAACCTGCAAGAAGAACTAATCGACTTTTGATCGGCACGCATTCATACAGGGGAACCGGAGCACGTAATGGCAACGAGCCTTGAGCAAGTAATCGGGATTGATCTAGGGGGCACGGCCATCAAATTGGGGCGATTTAGCCAAGACGGGCAGTGCCTGCAGTCCTTGACCGTGCCCACGCCACAACCGGCAACCCCAACGGCGGTTTTAGAGGCGATGGTAACGGCGATCGCCCAGCTCGATCCTGACCAAACGGCTGGGGCGATTGGGGTGGGTACCCCTGGGCCTGCCGATGCAGCGGGGCGCATGGCCCGAGTCGCGATTAACTTGGCGGGTTGGCAAGATGTGCCCCTAGCGGACTGGCTAGAAACCCAAACTCAGCGCCCCACGGTTTTAGCGAACGATGCCAACTGTGCAGGGCTAGGAGAGGCTTGGCTGGGCTCAGGGCGGCAATTTCAAGACGTGATTTTGCTGACCCTGGGGACGGGGGTCGGGGGCGCAGTGATCCTGAATGGCAAATTATTTGTGGGCCGGTTGGGAGCAGCCGCAGAGCCGGGCCTGATTACGCTGAATCCAGAAGGGCCGCCCTGCAATAGCGGCAACCAGGGCTCCCTAGAGCAGTACTGCTCGGTGCGGGCGGTACGGCGAGAAACCGGCTGTGAGCCAGGGGACCTAGCGACCCAAGCAAAAGCAGGGGATGAAAGCGCGATCGCCTTTTGGCAAACCTATGGCCGCCATCTTGGGGTGGGGCTCACCAGCTTGATCTATCTGTTTACGCCCGAAGCGATTATCTTGGGGGGCGGCATTAGTGCCGGGGCAGACCTGTTTTTGTCGGCCACTTGGGCCGAAATTGAGCGGCGAGTCTTGCCCAGCTCTCGGGAAGGCTTGCAGGTGCGCGTGGCAGAATTGGGCAATCAGGCGGGGATGGTGGGGGCAGCTCGCTTAGCGTTTCAGACCTATGGCCCATAGGGGCTTATCTCGATTCGTCACTGGCTAACGCTCATTTTGGGGCTTGAGTCCATCTGCCGCCTGATCGCGTTGTTTGCAGGATGAGGTGTTCTCAATGATGTCTTTAGCGTCTTTATTGCTTGCGTTGGTCCTGATGCTGGTGCCCACGACCCTACTCAGCCAGGGGGCGATCGCCCAAGCAGCGGGCGAAGTGTCAGCCCCTGCAGAGAACATCACGCCAGGACAGGTTTTAGAACGGCTATTGACCACTGAATCCCTCACGTCCGACTGGTTTGCCCCCAGTTTTTTGCAACAGATCCCGTTTCCCCAGATTCAAGCCCTGTTGACCACCATTGGGGCGCAACTCGGCCCGCTACAAGCCATAGAGGTCCGTGGAGACGGGTTTTATCTCACCTTTGAGCGGGGGGCGGCTGAAGCCCAAATTGTTCTGGATGCCCAGGGGCGAATTGCGGGTTTACTGATTTCCCCTGCCGGTCCGCCCCTGTCTTTAGACGAGGCGGTTGACCAGATTCAAGCCTTTGCGGGGGATGCCAGCCTGCTGGTGCTTGAGGAGGGGCAGGTTCTGGCTCAGGTCAGTTCGGACCAGCATTTGGCGGTGGGTTCAGCCTTTAAACTGGCGGTGCTGGCGGCGCTGCAGTCTCAAATTGAGCAAGGGGTGCTGAGTTGGGGGGATGTGATCACCTTAGAAGAGCGCCATGTCAGCTTGCCCAGTGGTCTCCTCCAAACCTGGCCCGTGGGCAGTCATCTCACCCTCGAAACCCTGGCCACCCTGATGATTTCGGTTAGCGACAACACCGCCACCGATGCCCTGATCGATCGCTTGGGTCAAGATGCGATCGCGGCTTTTGCGGGTAACAACTCACCTCTACTCACCACCCGCGCCTTTTTTACCCTCAAAAATCCCACCAATGAAGCGCTGCTCACCCAGTACCGTCAGGGGGATGCTGCCGCCCGCGAGGCGCTCCTGGCTGAACTGCGCACTGCCCCACTGCCCCCGGTTGGCCTCTTCACCGGCGACCCCGTTGCGCTGGATGTGGAGTGGTTTTTTTCCGCCCAGGACCTCTGTGAATTGATGGGTCAGGTGGCTGACTTGCCACTGATGGGGGTGAATCCAGGGGTGGCCGTACCCAGCGATTGGCAGGAGATCGCCTTTAAAGGGGGCTCAGAACCCGGAGTCTTGAACCTAACCACCCAGGTCCAATCTCCAGAAGGGCGCACCTATTGCGTGGACGCCACCTGGAATGATGCCAGTCAACCCTTAGATGAGGCCGCCCTGACGCAGCTCTACAGCGGCGTGCTGGCTGGACTGGCCAATCGCTAGAGATTGCAGTGGCCAACGTCAGGATTTGGGCGCTTGAGCCCTTGGTTCCATCCATCCAAAACTCAATTGTTCAGGTTGGACAGGGTTTAGCTATCATTTCGCAAACACCCTGGCCGGTCGATGGGGTGTTTGCGAATGACGAACGTTTTGCCCTGGATGGTCCTATGGCTGTTTCCCTGTTCCCCCATGCCGCTGCCTTTGAGCAATTTGCCTTCACCCTAGAGACCCGCATTCAGGCCGCGATCTCCGCTGATGCTGAAACCCTGGTACGATGCCGGGTCCAACACCAGCGACTGCTCGTGCTGGCGGAGGAGGCTCAAATTGCCACCGATGATGATGCTAGAAACCGCCATTTCAGACGATTAGCGATCGCCACCCGGCAAGGGCTGCTGGAGACCGAGCTGCCCGAAACCTTGCTGAATGATGCGGGCCAACTGCCCGTGCGGTTTTATCTGCGGCAACAGGGAGAGACCAGCCCCTACGCAGCCCGCCGCTGGAGTTGGCAACCCGCCGATGCGGTCGCCGATCTCTTTGATGCCCGTGACAGCTCAGCATCGCTAACGGAGGAGGAGCAATCTCCTTTGGAAGATTCAGGAGCACTGGTGCTCCTACCCTCGGCACTGGTCCCCAGAGAACTGCAGGAGATTGACCCACCGGACCCAGAGGCTGCAGCCCCAGCCACCACGACCATCATCCCGCCCCTGTGGCAAAAATATTGGCAACAGTGCCGCACTTGGCCTTGGCCGAAAATTGGAGCCCTAGCTGCTAGCGGGCTGGTGGCGGGCATCTTGGCCTACGGGGTGACGCGCCCCTGCTTGGTGGGCAGTTGTCCCCGCCGCCAAACCGCCCATGAGCTGAGCGAAACCGCCCTGACTCGACTGGATAAGACCCCGACGGTTAGCGACGTTGCCCTTGCCCAGGGTGAACTTCTGGATGCGATTCAGTTGCTGTCAGCGGTGCCGCCTTGGTCTCGTCATTACGATGCGATTCAGGCTGATCTGGCCCGCTATCGTAGTCAACTGGCTGATCTGAGCTGGGTGATGGACGCCCAAGACCTTGCGATTCAGGCCGCTAATAATAGCCAAGATCCGCCCCATCCGATTCCCCACTGGGTGGAGGTTCATCTGCTATGGCAACGGGCGATCGCCACCCTACAGCGGGTACCTGACAGCAGCCCCTTGGCTGCTCTGGTGCAAACCAAGCTATCAGAATACGAGGCCAATCACCAAGTCATTGGAGATCGCATCCAAGCCGAGAAAGACGCCGAGGCCAACCTCAACGCAGCCCTACAGGCGGGGCAACTGGCCAGTACCCGTACCGAGACCGCTGTTACCCTCCCAGCCTGGGAACTAGCCCAACAAGATTGGCAGGCGGCGGTAAATGCCCTGCGCCGTATCCCCCAGGGCACCCTCGCCTACGAAGATGCTTACCCCCTGCAAGAAAGCTACCAGCGCCAGTTGGTCACTACTCGCACCCGCGTCAATCGTGAAAAAGCAGGGGAACGCACCTACAGCGCCGCCGTGGCCGAAGCCCAACTCGCCCAGACCGCCCAGCGCCAGAGCCAATGGACCGTGGCAGTGCGTCACTGGCGACAGGCGGTTAATGGCGTCCAGCAGGTGCCGAAAGAGACCGCACACCATAGTGAGGCCCAAGTCCTGCTGAATGTCTATCAGGGCTCCTTAGAACGGGCCGAAGTCAACCTGCGTCAGGCGGTGGCTCTGCAAACCTTAGAGGCTGATCTGGCCCAAATTTGCCCAGCGGGTGCCGCCCTTTGCACCTACACCAGCATTAATCAACAGGCCCGCATCACCCTCTTGGCTCCCTATGACCAAGGGGTGATGCGGTCGATCTCGCCCCCCACAAACCGCCTAGCCCAACCCATTGAGGTGGTTGAGCAAACCCATGCCCTTGTGCAGGGCATTATGCAATTGGGTAACCGTTCTCGGTTATCAATTGAGCTTTACGATTCTGAGGGTCGCTTCATTGCTGAATATAAACCCGAGTACGGAGGGTTCATGAAACGTTGATTTATCGGTTTTTTATGTCACTGGGTCACCTCCATGCGTAGACTGTAGAGAATCGTCGGTGGCAATGGCCCAATAGACGGATGGCTTAAGACACATTCCCAAGCGCACGGTCAGGGCTTAGAGCTGATTGCATCACTTTGAGCTTCGCCAAGTGCGTTTCCATGATTTCGAGCCCTAACGTTAGGAATTTGGTTTAAGCGTTTTGTTTGAGGAGAAACAATCCATGCTTCATCGCAAGATTTATCAGCTTTGCTCCGAAGGACGAGAAGTTTGGATTTTCTTGCGGGATCAGCAGCGTTGGTTAGAGCGGGCCACAATTCTAGATATCGAAGGCGATCTAGTCACCCTCCGGTACGAAACCGACGAAGAGGACGAGGTCTGCTCTTGGGAAGAAATGGTTCGCCTAGAGAGCATTGGCTCAGTCATGCAGCGACTGGCGGTGGTTCCGAGGGGAGATGTTGAGCTGGCGATCGCCGAAGACTGCCCCGAAACCGAGCAAGTGGGTGAATCCCAAACTCCGGTGACGGGCGAAGCTGAAGATCAGCATCCTCAGCAGGAACCCAGCTCCGAATAAAATCAGAACGTTTTGTATGGCTTTGCATCGTGGACCTCAAGCAACGCCTCGTCACCGCCTTTGACGATACTCAACCGGGTAGTGGGGGTTGGGTGACCAGTCTGGTTTCCCTGCTGATTTTGATTTCCGCTGCCATTTTCGTGGTGGAAACCTACCCCCTCTCTCCAGAACTCGAAAGTCTGTTTCACATCATTGACTGGGTGATTCTGGGCTTATTTACCCTGGAGTACATCCTGCGGGCCTGGAGCACAGATCGCTGGTGGCAATATGTGATTAGCCCCTACGGTTGGGTTGATCTGCTGGCGATCTTGCCCTTTTTGCTGGGTTTTTTAGACATGCGGTTTGTGCGGCTGCTGCGGTGGCTGCGGGTACTGCGTTTGGTACGGTTGCTGGGCGATCGCAGTTGGCTGGGTCGGGTTGCCACCCCCGAACGACTGGTGGTGACCCGCATTGTTTTTACCCTGTTCACCCTGATTTTTATTTATGCGGGCATCATCTTTCAGATTGAGCAGCATTTTCACCCCGGTACCTTTAGCTCTTATTTAGACGCGGCCTACTTTGCCGTCGTCACCATGACTACCGTTGGCTTTGGAGATATCACCCCCGTCTCTGAAGCAGGGCGCTGGTTTACGGTGCTGATGATTTTGACCGGGATCACCCTGATTCCCACCCAGTTGAGTGCGCTGATCCGCAGTGTGGTCAAGGTCTCTCAAACCCGCTCGGTGTCCTGCAGTCAATGTCACTGGAGCCAGCACGATGCCGATGCCCAATTTTGTAAACGCTGCGGCACCGCTCTACCCGTAACACCGATCGCGACTGAATCAACAGTGCCTTTACCCCAGGCGACAGTGCCCTTTATGAACATCACCCCAGAAGACCACGGATAGGACTCATCTCAAGGGTCTCATTGTCAGGATTTTGGGATAGTTGGGGGAACTAGAGGAATAGAGGTGCAAGGGTGCCAGAAATCTGAATCGTGATGGGAATTGAGCCCTTTGCCATGCTGACTCCATCAGACTTTTACCAGGAGTGGATGACACGCTCTAGAGTTCTGTCTACAATTTGAGCCATTCCCCCTGGATATCAGACTGTTGCCGTGCTGGAACGCTTGCGATCCCTTCCTGCTTGGGCGTTACTCTCCCTCGCCATGAATGGCCTGCTCTTTGTGGCCGTTCTGTTTAGCCTACGCAGCGTGCCCCGAGAGTCAGCGGTTTTACCCCATGCCCATGCCTCGGTGCCCCTCCCTCGGGGGAGCAGTATTTTGGTGTCTCAGTTGGGCGAGCGCCAGTATTTGAACTATCAGCAATGGGTGGAGTTGCTGCGCCAAGAGGCGATCGCGGCGCAGACCGCCGAGCGTTTGACTGTGCTGCTGGGGGACTCGATTAGTCTCTGGTTCCCGCCCCATTTAATGCCGGGGCGGCGCACTTGGCTCAACCAAGCCATCTCGGGGGAGCGCTCTGATGGCCTGTATCAGCGACTGCCGCTGTTGGATGACGCCCCGATTGAAACCGTATTTTTGATGGTGGGCATCAATGATCTGCTGGGGGGCGTATCGGAGGATCAGCTGGTGCAGAACATTCAGGAAACGGTGCAGTATCTACGGCAGCACCATCCTGAGGCGGACATTGTGGTGCAGTCGATCTTGCCCCATGGGGCGGAACAAGCCACCTGGGAAGGGCGAGATCGCCTCCTAGAACTCCCCAATGGCCGCATCCAGTCGGTGAATAATGCCTTGGCTAAAGTCGCCGCTGAGGCCGGGGTCGATTACCTTGATCTCTATCCCCTTTTTGCCAATGGCGAGGGGGCGCTACGGGCGGACTTGAGCACGGATGGTTTGCACCTGAGTGAACGGGGCTACCTAGTTTGGCGCACGGCGATCTCCCTATTTATGACCACAGCCCTATAGCCTTAACCCATCCGTCTGTTGGATTTGCAGGGGCCTCGTTTCCGAAGGGATAACGGATCCCCTATCAGAGGTGTATGGTGCCTCAACGAATGACGGCTGCGCAGAGACAGCAGCGGTATCAGCGACTTGCAATCGACTTTGCCAAGCAGGAATCGAGGCGGCAGCTTGAGGATAAAAGGGGCTCTCAGGTCTGATTTGTCTGGCCACAAGCAAGGCTGGATAGACCCCCACCGTTTGAGCTAGGGTAGCTGAGTTTGCCTCAAGGCTTTTCAGCACGAGCTGCCGAGATTGGCTCAGCCAAATCAGATCTTGGGCGGCTTGGGCGCGCTCAGGATTGGCCACCACCTGCTGGCTCAAGTAAATAGTCGTGTGGAGTTCCCCGGCGTACCAATGGTCTAAAGCCCGTTCCAGCAGGCGATCGCTCCAGCGGTTGAGCAACGGCTGAGCCGTCTGCCAGGCGTAGGTGTGGTGATCGATTTGGCTGAGGTGATTAACCGCTGCCTCAATCCCAGCGGCCGTGCCTTTCGAGGCCAGTTGAATGCCGGTGGAAAGCTGGTGCTGGGCATGGCGTTCAAGCTGAATTTGCTCAAGCAGGGCTTTGGCAAGCCCCAATTCAGGGTGTTCTCCCTCTAAAGCTTCCAAAACCTGAAAAACCTGAATCGCCCCCGCCCAATCCTGCTCTTGTAAGGCGTTTTGAGCTTCGCCGTAGAGCTCTATACTTCGGCGATAGTAGTCTTGCTGCCAGGTGCTAAGCAATTGTCGGGCTGTGTCGTAGTCAGTACTATGGGCCGGGACCTGAGCCACAAGCCAGCGGGCCTGGGCAGGATTATGATCATATTGAGTGCGGGCTGAGCGTAGCACCGTCTCGCTCCAGCGGCTCAACAACGGCTTAGCTTCGGTGTAGAGGGGATGGTGGGTCGACCAATTACGGGTCAACTGTAAGGCGGCCACCACATCTCCCAAGTCTCCGCTGTTGGCGAGCTGCTGAGCGCAGGACAAACGCTGCCGCGATGAGGCAAAGCGGTTGGTGTCGCAGTCGAGATCTGCTTGCGGAACTTGGATAAGCACATTGTAGGCTCCCAGAACCGCCGCGCCTGTCAGACAAGCTCCAACGAAGCTCAAGGGTATCCAGGGGCAAGATTCTTTCTGAATTTCCTGGATATCGGGGGGATAGATGGCCGAATTGAGCAGAGCACGGATTGAACCTGGCGCAAGCATCAAGGCCCCATCCGGTGAAGCTGATTCCAGATTTGGGTTTATTGGCACGCTAAAGCTGACAGATTCAGAGGCTGCCGAAGCAGAGTGAAATCCCATGGCAAAATTAAAAGGCTCTTGTCACTCCCTTTCGTTTGGGTGGGGCCAAATCCGGATGGAATCCTTTAGGAGCTATGGACAATTCGCTGGGTTCTTCGCAGTCGAGCACGGGCCTTTAGCCCCTGGCCGATGGGACCAGGGCCGCCACCACAAAGTCAGCAGTAGTGTTATGGAACATCCCGCCCACAGCGGTTCCCAGTGAAGAGGCAATCCCTTCTTGGAGATCGCCTTTGAGGCTGCGGGTTATGACGTAGAAAATGCCAGGTCCAGGGGCGATCTCCGCACTGAGAAACAAACCAAAAGTGGCAAGGGCATGGTGATGGGTGAAAAAGGGTTGGAGTTGAAGTGGCGGTGGCATTCAGTTCATGATGGCACTGTCGGCTTTGAGTCTAAAACTGCCCTCATGGATATTTATGCCCTTTTAGAAACGACTCAGCGCCAGCGGGTCAGCGATGGTGAAATCGCCCCCATTCTGAGTCATACCTACGGTGCCCAACAGTTGCTGGTGATGGTGTGGCCCCAACTGGGGGATTTTGACAGCCTTGAATATGCTTGGTGGCTGCAGCGGGCTGCCGAGCAACTGCAAGATCAGGCAATCGCGGTACGGGCTGTGGGCATTGGCAATAGCACTTCCGGCCAGCAGTTCTGTGATTACACTGGCTTCCCGGCAGAGCATCTATATGTGGATCCAGAAGCGGCGCTGCACCAGGAACTTGGCCTGTACGCCGGACTGTCGATTTCAGTCCCTGGCCTGACACCTGGCCAAAAGGCATGGCTGAACTTGATGCTGATGTGCGCTGGGATTGGTAGCCCTGGCACCCTGGCAGAAGTACTGCGGGGTTATACCGGCGATCGCCATGCGCCCCAGTTGATTGCCGCCGATGAGTCGGTCAAGGCCGGTCCCCTGCCGCCCTTGCAGGGCAAAGCTTTTAACACTGCTGGCGGTGAAGGCTTTCAGCGCCCCTTTGAGCTAGCCACCCTGCGGCTGCGCAACATGGCCGAAGCCTTGGGCAACTGGTCAACCTACGTCCCAGATGCCAGCCATCTCACCCAGCGGGGTGGCACCTTCCTGTTTGATAGCCAAGATAAGTTGGTTTACGAACACCGCGATCGCGGCATCCTCGGCTTTTCTAAAACTATGGCTAACCCTCTGGCTTTTCTAGAGGATCAGGCTGGAGTGGTGGCAGTGACTTAACCGTCCTATTTACTTTTGAGCTGTATGGGTTATGGAGGCACGCACAAGCAGATGTCATAGGTTGTCAGGGGGCAGCCTTCTGTTTGCCGCTCATGACCCCATGGTGACGGAGCTGTTTACTCGCCTACCGCCTCGGTATGCGTCAGCTTTAAAAAATGTGCGGATAATGTGCAGATTAAGTGAGGCGGCTAGGTTGCTTCTACCAGATGATTAGGCCTTGAGGCTGCTGTAGCCGTCCAAAATCCGTTGACCCTTAAAAATGTGCAGAAAGAGTGCAGAAGCGCTGCCAAACCGAACTATCCCCAACATTCGGGGCTTCTGCCGAGTCTCTTTATGAGAGAAAAGGGCCAATGACGGTGGGTAGATGAGGTAACGACATCAAGTTTTATAAAACTTGATGATGAGCGCTACGGCGTTATAGGAAGATACACTTACTCGGCGATTGATGCCCTGCAAGGGTTGAAATGCCGATACTTTTAAGGCTCTGAGATTGCTGCAACACAACCGCACTTAATGTGTGTTTGTCCAGCGGGCAACACTGCTTTTTGCTTGGACGAGTTGTCTTTAGGATTGCCAGCTTAACGATCCTTAACTTTATAAAGTAGCTTTCTTAAGTTCCGTCGTTAATCCAGGAGATGCCTTCGAATGCCTTTCGGACCAGCTGCACGCTTGGGAGTCAGCTTATTTGATGAAACCCCTCCCGTTGAGTGGGTTCCCGGTCGCTCAGAAGAGGAAGTTCAGTCCATTATCAGTGCTGTTTATCGGCAGGTATTAGGCAATGCCTATGTGATGGAGAGTGAGCGGGCGACCGTGCCAGAGTCTCAGTTCAAGCGCGGTGAGCTGACCGTTCGTGAGTTTGTTCGCGCCGTTGCTAAATCAGACCTCTATCGTTCTCGCTTTTTTGAGAGCGTGCCTCGCTATCGCGCGACTGAGCTGAATTTCCGCCACCTTCTGGGTCGTACCCCCCTCGATCTTGAAGAGATGCGCATGCACAGCACCATTCTCGACACACAAGGATTCGAGGCTGATATCGACTCCTATCTTGATAGTGATGAATATCAGAGCACCTTCGGTGAAGATTTTGTGCCTTATATTCGCGGCTACAAGACCGAAGCCTGCGACAGCATGGTGCAGTTTACCCACCTGTTCAAGATGGTTCGGGGCGCTTCCACCAGCAGTCTGAAGGCCGATTTGGCGGGCAAGAGTCCCAAGTTGAATTCCCTTGTGATTCAGTCGAAACCGGTTCCGGTGGTTTCTCCCGCAAGTGCTGGCTCAACTTTCCAGTCTGCTGGCTCTGCAACCCGTCTGGGTGTCGGTGGTAGTGCTGAGGGCAAGGTTTATCGGATTGAGGTGACCAGCTACCGGGCGAATAAGGTGCGCCGAGTCTCTCAGTTCCGCCGGAGCAACCAAGTCTATCTGGTGCCTTTTAACAAGCTGTCCGAAGAGTACCAGCGTATTCACCGTCAAGGCGGCGTGATTGCCAGCATTACGGCTGTTTAGACCGAAGTAACTCAAGCGATCGCTAGCGCGTAGGTTTAGTCTCCCTGCATGGCTAGCGATCTCTATTGCTGTATTGAGAATCAAGGAGAACTGTGCAAAATGGTGCTTGAACTATGGCCAAGCAGCAGTTTGGAAGATATCCAAACTGTAATTCGTGGGGTTTATAAGTACGTCTTGGGGAATCCCCATGTGATGGAAAGTGAGCGGCTGACAGAAGCCGAATCCCAATTGAGTGATGGTTCCATCAGCGTGCGTGAATTCGTGCGGGCGGTCGCAAAGTCTGACTTCTATCGCTCCCGCTATTTTGAGTCCTGTGCCCCCTATCGGTTTGTCGAGCTCAACTTCCTGCATTTGCTGGGTCGTGCCCCCCAAGATCAGAAAGAAGTCTCTGAGCATATCGTTCGCTGCGTCGCCGAAGGCTACGACGCCGAGATTGACTCTTACATTGATAGTGACGAGTACGCCAACGCTTTTGGGGAGAACGTTGTTCCCTACGACCGGGGTAAGGCGACTGAGAACAATCCCAAGCAGATGGGCTACAATCGCATCTTCGCGTTAGATCGCGGTCCCTCCCAGGTCAGCAGCAGCGTCAAGTCTTCCCAACTGGTTTATGCCGTTGCGGCAGGGGCTGGCACCAAAATCAAGGCGTCTTCTACCACGGTTGGTACTGGTTCTGGCACTGAGAAGCGCTTCAAGATTTCGACCTCCGGGGCTAAGTTTGATTCCCCCCGCCGGGTCAGCAGCAATGAATACATTGTTTCGGCCAGTAAGATGACCCCTCAGATCCAGCGCATTCAGCGCACTGGGGCCAAAATCGTCAGCATTACCGAAATCGTTTAAATCTTCAGAGGGCTGGTGGGTGATTCACCAGCCCTCTTCACTTTTTTTGATATGTGGCCTTTCAATACCGTATTAAGGAGTTAAGTCATTATGTCCCTTTGGATTAATGCCGCTGATCCGGTTGAGCTGCGCCCCAATGCTTCAGAAGCTGATCTGCAAGCCGTTATCCGGGCCGCTTATAAACAAGTTTTGGGTAACGTCCAGCCAGTCGAGAGTGAGCGGCTAGTTAATGCAGAGTCCCAGCTACGGAATGGCGACATTACCGTTAAAGGGTTTGTGGCAGCGATCGCTAAGTCTGATCTGTACCGCGCCTGGTTTTTTGAGACCTCTTCTTCCTATCGGTTTGTGGAGCTGAACTGTAAGCACCTGTTGGGGCGGGCACCGCTAGATCAGGCTGAGATCTCTGCCCATATCCAGACCTACAACACTCAAGGTTACGAGGCAGAAATTAACGCTTACCTCGATAGCGATGAGTACAACGCTAGCTTTGGGGAAAATGTGGTGCCCTATTGCCGCACCAACACCACCCAAACGGGCGTCAAAAATGTGGACTTTAACCGCACCTTTGCCCTGAACCGGGGCAATGCCGCCAGCGATCGCGACGGTGATGCCAAGCTAATTGGGGCGATCGCCGGTAATCAAGCCTCCAAAATTGTGGCTCCTGCCGCTGGGTCCGGTGCCTATAGCAATACTGGCAAGCGTTTTCGCATTGCGGTTTCTAAAGCCAACCATGGCCCTCGCGTCACTCGGAGCAACACCACCTTCGAGATTGGTTTTGCCCAGCTGTCTAAGAAGATTCAGAACATCCAAAAAACGGGTGGTCAAATCTTGAGCATTACTGAGGCATAAGCCCCAAGACTGAGGATTCTGCGTTGGCGTAAAATTCTCAGGGCAACCGTCTACAGCCTCCTTCACTTGCATGGATATTGAAGATTTTGTCAGTCGTTCTTTGGGGCACTGGCGTTCTCAACGCAGCGCTCATCACTTGGCTTTCAGCCATTTTGAAGCGATTGAGTCTGAGATAGACATTGAGGGATTGCCCCCTGAGCATCCAGAAGTCATTGAGCTGTGCAAGACCTATGCTGTTGACCCGACTCAAGCGATCGCCCCTTTTCGGATGACCTGGGAAGGCCAATCTGATTGGGATGAAGAAGAGGTTTTGAAGGGGAGCTGCATTTTGGTGCCGGTTCCCGATGGGCAAGTTCCCCGACGAGGCAAACTCTTGCGGGACCAGGGCTATGCCGAAACCATGCCTGCAGCCGGAGAATATCATTTCACCGATGACGACACGTTTGTGTTGGTCACGGCCTACGACCATGCTGCTGCTGAGGAAAAAATCTGGTTTATCAACCCAGATGTGCGCTGTCGCGTGTCTCTGATCAAGACCAGTGCCGGTTCAGGGGTGGTTACGGCTTCATTTTCTTCAGAGATTCGCGCCCGTTCCGATCGGTAATGCTTGAAATGCTCCCACTCCGTAGGCCGTTAAGACTCTGTTTCGACCCATGCCCGTGACCCAGACCGACTCTGCTGAAAGTACGGACTTGCTGACCCTCTCCCGCTGGATGGCGGGAGACTTTAGCAACGCTGAGCAAGCGGCGGCAGACCCGCGCTCTTTTGCCCATATCCATGTCCTCTTTCGCCCATTGCCTTTTGAATTCTTCTCAGCGATCGGGTTCTACTCTGAGCAGGTCTATGACTACGACCTCTGGACCCCTTACCGCCAAGGGGTTCATCGCCTAGTGGATCAAGGCGATCAGGTCTATATCGAAAACTATGGCCTAGCGGATGCGATCGTTTATGCGGGCGCATCTCGGGAGCCCAGTATCCTCAAAACCATTACCCACGATTGCCTTACCCGCCGACACCATTGCTCCATGGTTTTTCGCCGTGAGCACGACAAGTTTATCGGCAGCGTGGAACCTGGCAACCAATGCATCATTCCCAAGAATGGCTGCCTGACCTATTTAGTCAGTGAGGTCGAAATCACTGAAAACACCTGGAACAGCCTCGATCGAGGCATGCACCCTGAGCACCATACCCAAGTGTGGGGTTCAGAACATGGTCCCTTGCGCTTTAAAAAGCGAGAATGCTTTGCCCATGAAGTTCCCGCTCTCAGCTAAAACTACGGTCACCTTTGAACGTCCCTTAAGCCCCAAAGCCACCCAGACCCGCTCCGGCACATTACCGTCCAACCCAAGACTGATGCTGCCCCCAGAAGCCCAAAAGAAAATGCAGGCATGGATCCGCAGCCGTCACCTAATTTGTGAGGGTAATTTCTTTGTGTTTGCAACGGTGGACTTTCCAACGATAGAGCGGTTCTCTGATTGTGTAAAAGCCCTAGGAGGGACGGTAATTTCTGTCGAACCGATCAACAAGGTCTGGATCGGTCAACGCCAGGTACTGCTATACCAGGCTAAAGCAAGTCTCCATACCCCCCATCACAACCTCAAACAATATTGGTGGAAGTACGGCAGTTTCAACAACCGCTTTGAAGCACAAACTTGAGTTTTATGGCTTATGGATAAAAGTTTTTAGCCTTGAAGCGTACCAGGGGCTTTCTAACCCCAGCTATAAACAACAACAGGGGCGTGTGCCCCAATCCGTCTCCCGCCAGGTCACTGACTGGCAGGTCAGCAACGCGAACATTGCCGACTCACGCTGGCCAGCGCCTAACTTACAGAGACTTCATGGCCATAACTCGCCCGTCGTGTGAATTCAAAGGGACCTGCCAGAGCGCCCCAGAGGTGTTCATCAGTCTCTGGGTCACGGCCTCGGTCCCAACTGTTAAACCGCTCGGCATCAATTTCAAATTGGCTGTCTAAATAAGAGGGCTTACCTTTGCGCACCACATGGCATGCTTTGCCCGGCTCTACCTGCCCCCGGAACTGTTGACCGGTCCATTCCACCACAAAATTGCATCCCGGCATTCGTTCCACATCGGTTGCCGCTAACTGCTGTAGCTGCTCTAGGTCACGGCTAGCCCCGTAAAACCGTTCCTCATCGGTAATGCGATAATTTTCGATTTCGATGTGACCCTCCACCACAATCAGTCGCAGCACCCTGGCTCGGTAGGGCTCGTTGAGGGCAATGTCATAAGCCTGCTCTAGATAGAGACTGACGCCATCTAATAGTTTGTAAGGCAAAGGCCGCATGCAGACCCGAATATGGGCAAAAAGCGGCGGGTTCTCAACGGCTTGGGCTTGATTACTAAAATCAGCCGCCATCCATCGGGCGAGGGCAGTTACATCGGTCGCGTGGGTCATCGGGTGGGGCAACCCCAAATAACGGTGCGCCTATTGTACGTCTATCACTGCACAGCCTTAAGAATCCTTTGGTCACGGCATCGGCAGATCAACACGTCAAAGTGGGGTTGGGCATAACCTCCTACTTTGGACCTTGTTGCAACCAAGCCAAAATCTGTTCATTCACCACTTCAGGCCGCTCATCATGGGGACAATGCCCCGTCTCAGCAATACTGTGAAACGTCACCTTCGGTGATGCCGCTGCATCCCCACTCAAGCGGCGATAAATATCGGCCCCCTTAATCGGGGTCCAGGGATCATTTTCCCCCCAGAGCACCAACAGTGGCTGCTTGATCTGGGGCAATAGTTCTTCTGGTCGAGGTCCAGGAGGGGCGGTGACGATCGCTGCAAACACCTTCTGCGCCCCCGGATCACAGGACGGCCCGTGGAGCATTTCCACCAGCTCCTCCGTAATCGCATCACGATTGCGATACACCTGTCGCAACGAGCCGCGAATCCGAAACTTCTGCCGCACCTGGTTAAAAATAAACGGCCCCAGCAGTTCTGAACTCACCAGCTTGGTAAACGTGCCCATCACCACGCGCAAAGGCAGCGCTAACTCATCAGGCCGATGATTCAGCCCCCCTGCGCAGTTCAATAAAACCCCGCCGCTAGCCATCTCTGGCGCTTCCGCCAACATCATCAGCGTCAGCAGCCCGCCGATCGAGTTGCCAATAAACACAGCAGGTTGCTGAATGTGAGTCTGCCAGTAATCCTTCAGCAGCGCCACCCAAAGATCAAGGCTGTAGTCTATTGCGGGCTTGCCAGAGTCTCCAAACCCCAGCAAATCCAGGGCATGGACCTGGTAGCCCGCTGCTGCCAAGACCGGAATATTCTTGCGCCAATGGCCTATAGAGGCCCCAAACCCGTGAATCAGCACGAGAGGCTGGCCGGTGCCCTCAACCGTATAGCGAATGGTGTAGCCCCGCCAGGTCCAGTCCTGCTTACGGAGATCCTTAAGGGCGATCGGGGCAATCAGTTGGGCGGTCATGGGCTCAGCACATTCCAGACTTGTAACACTCCTTAATAATAGGAGATCTAGAACCCGGTTGCGGGGCCACCGCTTTACCCATTCCTGAGGATCGGATAGAGCAGTCGGGAGAGGTGCCGTCGTCGGGCGGGGAGATGCCCCAAGGAGAAAGTCGGCAACTTTGCCTCGGGCCAGCGGGTTTGCACTAGGTCAAAGAGTTGTTGGCGAGACAAGACCTTGCTGGGGCCAAAGCGCTGTGCCTCCATTAAGGGCATTAACCCTGCCGTGACGGCGGTGGTCACCGCTTGCCAAGCCCAGTGGGTGGGGAATATATCCGGCAGATTAAGGCCGCTGGTTTTAGGTGGCGGAGCCGCTAACCGCACCAAGGCCGTCGCAGCGACGGCCCGAGTCACCGGGGTCTCGGGGCGAAAATGGAGATCGCGATCGCTCATGCTCCGTACAATCCCCGCCGCCGCCAACACCTGAATCGCCTCAAAGTCAGGGTCGTGATGGTCCACATCGTCGAAGGCAAAGATGGGAATGCCGTGGTGGGTGAGTTGCGCTTGGATACGCCGTCGCCAATGGACCTCTTTTAATAAACTGCGAAAGCCATCAGGGGCTTGGGCAGCAAGGGCGGCAACGTGCCCCGCCGCTTCCCCCAAGGCCCACTGCACCGAGGGCTGCTGCCAGAGGAATTGCAAGGCGGGCACGCTGCCCGGCTGCCCCACCCGCAAAAACCCATCGGTGTCTTTTGGAATCAGCGATCGCAGCGGCACCGTCATTGGCCGAGATCGTTCTCCATTAGGACCGCGATCTGCGAGGGCGGCCACCACGCCAATGGTGTCGTCAAAGCAGGTGCCTCGGGCAAGGCTGGGTCGCGTCGAATAGCGATCCAGCTCTGTCAAGACGACCTGGGCCATGCCTAACGGCTCGCCTGATTTTTCGAGCAATCGCGCCAGGATGCCCTGAGTCGTGGCATCTAAGGTCAATCCACAATGTACCTGAAAGCAATGTCCTTCCCCTTGGAAGACCACTTGGTAAACCCGCCGTTGCTGCTGGGTTTGGCTGTAGAGCACCCGCACCGGCACCGCCCCTGGAATCAGCACGAGCTGCTGATTGCTGAGATAGGGCGCCAGCCTTTGGCGTAGTTTTTGGGTTTTGGCTGCGGGTTGAGTGGACGCTTGACTGTCACTAGGCAGTGGGGCCACTGGCCCTTTTTCGAGCTGTTCCTGCTGCCAAAACTGATGCTGGCTGCGAGACCAGCGGCAGGGGGCAGGCAGTTGAAACCGCTTCGGCCCTAACCCATTCCCCTGGAGCGGGCTGGTCAGCGCCCCATCGCCAGTCCCTGGCTTAACCCAACACACCTGCCCCCCCGCCTGCAGGATGGCTAGGGTTGCCGTGTAGGCCACCAGGGTCTCGCCCACGACCAGGGTGTCGTAGAACAGGGTTTCGTTGGGGGCAGGCCGGAAGGCACTTGCTGAAGGCAGGGACAGACTTGCAGACACGGCAACAGAATCCCAATAAATCGGAAGCGAGGGCGCTATGGCGCTTTTGCTTAAGACACCTCGGATCGCTCTGAATCCTTGGCAAATAAGCAAACTGGGTCGCAGTCTTGTCCTAACCGGACTGGCGACTGCCATGACGCTCAATTGCCACCGCCTCTTTTTTTGACTCCTAAGCCTAGCAAACTCCGAAATTTGGAATCACTCCAACCCCTGAGAAAGGGAATCAGGGTCGCCTCTCCCAGCAATCTAAGTTGGAAACACGCTGAGACAAGGACTAAGTATTTATCCTCAAGGGGATCATCAACGGCGCAAATATCTTGCTTTCATGACATTTACGATCTCAGAATTATTCAGAATGTCATGTTTTCATGACTAAACGATCCCGGTTTTCCTTGAAAACTCGCCAAAGGCTTGTTGATTAATCGTTTTGTCCCTTGATCTCAAATTAATCTTTCTGTCATATTGAGATCAACTCGCGATCCCCAGGCAAATAAATCATGATCCCCGAGGGCGCGATCGCAACTTTCGAAAAGCTGTTGCAGTTAATAGGAGTGTTTAAGCAATGTCTGATTTTGGCCAACCGCTTGAGGGTCTAACCCTAAGGCAACTGCGTAAAGTTGCAAGTGAATTAGAAGTGTCCCGCTATAGCCGGATGCGTAAAGATGGGTTGATTGAGGCGATTCAAGCCGCTCAAGCCCGCCGCACCACTTCTGCACCTGCCCCCACCGCTTCTGTTGAGGGTCAGGCTGAGGTCGAAGCTGCTAAGTATGCGGCTCCCACCGAACCCATGCCCGTTGAAGAGCTTGCTGCAGTGGATGAAGGGCTGGGAGATCTGCCCACTGGTTACGGTGAGAGCCGAATCTTGCTGATGTCTCGCGACCCTCAGTGGGCCTACGCTTACTGGGATATTCCTAACGAACACAAAGAGGAGCTGCGTCGCCAAGGGGGGGCTCGTCTCGCCCTACGTTTCTATGACGTTACCGACATCGACATCAACAGCCAAGCCCCCCACAGCCTGCAGCAGTATGAATGCGATGAGATGGCGCGGGAATGGTATCTGCCGATTCCGGTCAGCGATCGCGACTACGTGGCTGAAATTGGCTATGTCTGTAACGATGGCCGCTGGCTCATACTGGCTCGCTCCGCACCGGCTCACATTCCCCCGGTTTACCCCTCCGACTGGATCGAGGACAAATTTGTCACCGTGCCTTGGGATCAAGACCTGCGCGGTCAAACCATCATGACCCTGACCCCTCCGGGACGGATGACGCCGGAAGGCAACCCCATCTACGAAGAGATCTTTGGGATGGCTGAGTCTGCGGAAGCGCAGCGGGTGGCCGGTTCCCTGTTTGGGTCCATGCAACAGGTCCCCGAGCAAGCCGTCAGTTCCTACGTCTTCCCCTCTGGAGTGGGTATGTGGGCTTCGGGTCTGAACATGTCTGGGGTGGGTATTGGTGCTTCTGCCTCTGCGCCCCCTGAGCGCTCCCGCAAGTTCTGGTTGGTGGCTGATGCTGAGCTGATTGTTTACGGCGCGACCGAGCCTGACGCAACGGTGACCATCGGCGGCAAGCCCATCAAGCTGAACTCCGATGGCACCTTCCGCTTCCAGATGTCCTTCCAGGATGGGTTGATTGATTACCCGATTCTGGCGGTGGCCTCCGATGGTGAGCAGAATCGGGCCATCCACATGAAGTTCAACCGTGAGACCCCCTACCGTCGCACCAACACCAAGGAAGAAGCGGTTGAGGAAAAGCTGGTATAGGTTTGCTTAACCCGTAACCTAACCTGACGAGAGCGCGGCCCCGGTCGCGCTCTTTTTTCATGGGCTGAAGTCTTGAAGATTTTGGACAGCAGCTTGTGAGTTGTCTCTAAATCGGCAGCGCCATCAATACCACCGACGTCCGGGCCTTGACGAGGTATCGCCCCCCTGCAATCGGGACGGCTTCTGTCGGTGCAACAATATCTCCAGGACTGGGTATCGACGTATCGATCAGGCGGTGCCAGCGGGTGTGAACTGGTAAAGGCGGGAGGTCAAAACCGAGGGTTTCCCAGTAGGCATTGAGAATGACGTGGATATCTTCCCCAACAGCAGGATGATGCAGCGTAAATGCCAAAC
>ERZ1740060.273-NODE-273-length-37948-cov-23.940121_pt1 | contig 37948 bp, 33 predicted proteins | sample MGYA00581743_ERZ1740060 | MGnify/ENA primary metagenome ERZ1740060 (study PRJEB43018, sample SAMN04849235) | marine metagenome | isolation source: floating plastic debris | place: Pacific Ocean | collected 2008-08-27 | study: EMG produced TPA metagenomics...
CCGAGGGAGAAAGCCGACTTGTCTGTGTAGCTGTAATTCGTAGAACTGGTATTAGACCCATTCCGTGGACTTCCTACAACCCATAACGACTCAGGTAAGTAGCGGCAGAAAACTTTGACGCCCTAAGACATTTTGCTGGCCGCTTCCTCTCGCTCCACAAATTCATACGCTTGTCAATGTGTGAGTCTTAACCGATTCGATTGATTTAAGTCTAAAGATTTTTGGATTTTTTCTAGAAAAAGAGTGTTTTGTAGCACTTTTCTACTTTCTGGGACTGTATACAGTACACACAATCTCGCAAATGCCCACTGCGGCTAGGGTTTGGTCTATGGCTCAGTCTTCCACCATGCTATCTACCCCTGAGAGTTTTTCGTCTGCTGGTTCGTCCCCAGTTCAACCAGGGCATGGGTTAGATATTGAGGGAGTGACTCATCGATTTGGCGAGGTCACGGTGTTGAACCAAATCCACCTGCAAGTGGAACCGGGTGAGTTTGTGGCCTTGTTGGGACCCAGCGGGTGCGGCAAGACGACGCTTCTTCGTCTAGTGGCCGGGTTTCTGACGCCGACAGTCGGTCATATCCGCATCGACGGGCAGCGGGTCGAGCATATTCCCACGCACAAACGCAATGTCGGCATTGTGTTTCAGAATTATGCCTTGTTTCCCCATATGACGGTGTTTGACAACATTGCCTATGGGTTGCGGGCTCAAAAAGCCTCTGCCAGCAGAGTGCGATCGCGCGTTCAAGAAATGCTGGAACTCGTGCAGTTAGCGCAAATGGGCAACCGTTATCCCAGTGAACTGTCTGGGGGCCAACAACAGCGCATTGCGTTGGCCAGAGCCCTCGCGGTAGAGCCGCAGATTTTGCTGCTGGATGAGCCGTTTAGTGCGCTCGACAAAAATTTGCGGCTGGACATGCAGATTGAAGTGAAGCGACTGTTGACCGAGCAGGGCATCACCACCATCTTTGTGACCCACGATCAGGAAGAAGCCTTGAGTATGGCGGATCGCATTGCCGTGATGTCGCATGGCATTGTGCAGCAGTTTGATCCGCCAACGACCATCTACGATCGCCCAGCGACCCTGTTTGTCAGTCAGTTTGTGGGAACCACGAACCTGATTCCAGGCACGTTAGTGCAGCAGGATAGTCATGGCTGTGTCGTCGCCCTGACAGATGGCACGGAGATCGCGTTGGCAACCATCCCAAATGTGCCACTGCAGTCCCCGGTGCAAGTGGCCATCCGTCCGGAGAATCTGCAGCTGAGCCCTAATCCCAGTGCCGGGGCGATCGCGGTTGAAGTTGAGATTTGCTTGCCGCTGGGCGCCAGTACCATCTACGAAGTCCGCACCGCTGGTGGTTTGCGGATCAAAGCGACCCAACCCCGTGGCGTGGGGGTTGCCGCCCTGCCCACCGGGGAGACCTTGTATCTGACCCTGACTTCCACAGAAGCTTGTGCCATTTTCCCCGTTGATGAGACGGCTGGAGTATAAATCAGCCGACTCTCTTTTCTGTATTGCATAGAGAATTACTTTCTTCTATGAGCAATTGTTTTTTATCTAACCCGGTGTTAGGAGAGTTCATGTCATGGTGAATCGTCGAATCAATCAGATATCCCGCCGCTCTGTTTTAGGCGCGGGATTATTTGTCGGTAGCAGCCTGTTGCTCAAAGCCTGTGGCCAGCCCCAGTCCGCAGTGCCTGAAGGAGAGGAGTCGGCAGCCACTGAAGAGACCGGTGGCGGTGCAGTCGGCGGGTCTGTCATTGCCGTTGCCTATCCCGGCGCTTGGGAAGAAGCCCATCGAGAAGTCGTCGCCAGCCAGGTCAAGTCCAGTCAGAACGTGGATGCCACCATTGTTCCCCTCCTCGCCAATGACCAAGTGGCCCAGCTCGTCGCCGCGCCTGACAATCCCCCCTTTGACGTGTGCTTGTTGGATGAAGGCCCCTTCCGAGCGGCGCCCCGTGAAGAAATCCTGCAACCCTTCCCGGCAGAACTCAGCCCCAGCTTCGCCAAACTCTTCCCCGACTTCCAGGGGGGTGAAGAAGGCTGGGGGCCAACGGTGGCGGTAACGGCCATCGGTATTGGCTACAACGCAGATAAATATGACTCTCCGCCCGTCGGGTGGGAAGACCTCTGGAATCCTGAAAATGCCGGTCGGGTGGGTCTCGTCACGATGAACAGTTCCTTGGGCACCGCCTTCATGGTGGAAGTGGCCAAGCGCTTTGGCGGGAGTGAAGCCGATATTGAAGTCGCCTTCGAGAAAATTCAAGAACTCCTGCCGGATGTGGCGGCGGTTGCGCCGAGTCCCGGTGCTTTAGCAACACTGCTGCAGCAGGGCGAAGTAGACATTGCCCCGCTGTATCTCAATGACATCCTGGCCATGCGGGAAGCGGGCTTGAATATGGGCTGGGCCGTTCCCGAGGGCGGTTCTATCGGCATCCGCGCCACCATGAGCATTGTCAAAAATCCCCAAGCTTCTGTAGAAGCTGCCGCCGCTTACATCGACACGGTCATCAGTGAAGAAGCTCAAAATACGCTGGCCGCCCCACCTTACTTCTTTGGCCCCACCAACAGCGGCGTCCAGTTGTCTGGCCCCTTTGAGGAGCTGTTCTCCAGCAGCAATCCTCAAGACTTCATTGCTGAGTTGATGTATTTGGATTGGGACACGATCAACCTCAGCCGCGCCGAGTGGATTGAACGGTTCAACCGTGAGGTCACGATCTAGTGATGTCTGCCAAAGCGCTCCTCAAAGCCGGAAAAGGCTGGGCTTTAGTTCTCCCCCTCACGCTTTTCCTCTTGTCCTTTTATCTGGCACCGATTGTGCTGATGGTCATCACTAGCCTTTCCCCCGGTGGGGATGGGGGTGGTTTGAGTCCGAGTCAATATGTCAAATTTTTTGGCGATGGGTTCAACCTGAAAGTGCTGTGGGAAACCGTATGGCTGGGGATTAAGACCACCCTGGTTTGTCTTTTGCTGGGCTATCCCCTCGCGCTATTGCATAGCCGCACGCGGCCTGGCAACTGGCGTAGCATTTTGACGTTTTTGATTGTGCTACCGCTGCTGACCAGTGCCGTCGTGCGCACCTTTGCCTGGATTGTCATTTTGGGACGGCAAGGGGTGATTAATTCCACGCTGCTCAGCTTGTCCCTCATTGAGGAGCCGCTGCGGCTGTTATCGACCCATCACGGGGTAGTGGCCGCCCTGTCTCAGATTCAGATGCCGCTAATGATTTTGCCCTTGATTGCGGCGATGGCGCGGCTCGATCCGAATTTAGAGTCGGCCTCCGCCAGCTTGGGGGGGACCTCATGGCGCACCTTCTGGCGCATCACCTTGCCGTTGACGTTGCCGGGGATTATTTCGGGCTCCTTATTAGTCTTTTCGGCGTCGGTCAGTTCCTTTATTACGCCATCGGTGATTGGGGGGGGGCGCATTATGTTTATGCCCATGTATATCTACCAGCAGGCGATTTCTTTGTTTGATTTTCCGTTTGCGGCCACCATTTCCACCGTATTGCTGGTGACGGTATTGCTGGTTGTGGTCTTGCTCAGTTCTCTAGGACGCTTGACCCGTTCCTATACGCACACGTAAGCCGCTGGCGGTTCAGCCGCCCTCACGGTTTTCGCTGCGTTTGATGTATCCGTTTAGCGTTAACCTCTCAGTCGGCATTGAATCCCCTCTTGGGAGGGGCATTGGGGTGGGTTCATCGGCGCGCAATTGCGATCGGAACCCACCCCGCCCTACGGGCACCCCTCCACTGGAGGAGATCAGCAGTTATGAACTAACGCTAAAAACGTACGTTTTGATACGTGCAGTCTCTGAGGTATTTGAGATGGCCAATCCGACCCTTTCTCCCACGGCGCGATCGCCCCAAAAGTCGGCAACGGACTGGAGTCGTGTCACCTTCAATGCCGCGTTACGCTTGGGTGCCTACACCGCGCTGCTATTGCTCACCGCGCCAACCATCATCATCTTGATTGCGTCCTTCTCCTCGGGTGAAACTTTGCAGTTTCCGCCTGCTGGTCTATCGATCAAGTGGTACATTGCCTTGCGCGAATTGCCGGAGCTTTGGGCTGCCGCTTGGAATAGCCTCTGGGTGGCCACGGTGACGACGTTGACTTGTATTGCCTTGGGGTTTGCTGCGGCGCTAGTCATCAGCGAGCGACGCACCCCTTTAACCCAGTCCCTCGAAGCTTTGTTCATGTCTCCTTTGGCCATGCCGGCCCTCTCTGTGGGTTTGGCATTACTGGTCTTTTTTAACTTCATTGGTTGGCGGGTATCTGTGACGACGCTGATCATTTCCCACATCGTTGTCGGGGTGCCCTACCTGGTGCGGACGATTTTGGTGAGCCTCAGTCAGATGAGTTCGTCGTTTCGGGATGCCTCGGCAAGTTTGGGGGCTGGTTCCTGGTACACCTTTCGCCACGTGACGTTTCCCTTGGCCCGGCAAGGGGTGATTGCCGGGAGCTTCATCACGTTTTTGACTTCCTTCGACAACATCACGGTTTCCTTGTTCGTGTCGGATGCGCGGACTCAGGTGCTGCCGGTGCGGATGTGGACACTGGTGCAAAATAATTTGGATGTGCGAGCAGCCTCGATCGCGGGCGTTCTGGTGTTCGTCACCGCTATCTTGATGCTGGCGATGGAGCGGTTTGTGAACTTGTCTCGCTTTGTGGTGAGCGATCGCTAATTAAACCGCATCAAGATTCAGATCTGGAATTTTGTGCCGAACCTCACCTCACCGCCTACGGCACTTCTCCTTGAGGAAGGACAGGTTTAGTAAAATATCTGGTTTTGCTCCTCAGAAAAATTCTGATCATTAAAGCTAGGATATTTGCAGTGCGGGACAACCAATCGAGTATATGTTCTCGCTGAAGAGGGTGATGCCATTCCACATAATTACTCACTATAAGATGGGCACAAAAGCCAACGAAAGCCTTATAACCGAGATATTTTGACGACTTTGAGAGACCATCGTTTTAGGTGGCAAGTTTCTCTCTAATAAGCTGTTAGACTTCCTCTCTTGAGCCTTTCTTTTAGAAGAGATAAACTCAACTCAAACAAAATTCACTCTAGCGATAGCTATTCTTAGCCATGAATCAAGAGCATGTGAACAATTTGGCTAAAGGAAAAGATTTTTGGAATGAATGGCGAAAACATAATGTAGATATAGAACCTGACTTCAGAGAAGCTCAGTTAACTGATATGGATTCGCATTTAGTTGCCCCCTTAAAACGGAGAAGTTTAAGAGGCTACGACTTGAGTAGAGCTAATTTTTGGCGAGCAAACCTTAGAGCCGTAGATTTGACTGAGGCAAATTTGTCTGAAGCATACCTTAATCAAGCAATTTTGGAGGAAGCTGATCTAAGTAGAGCGAATTTGCAAAGTGCTTGGGTTGAAGAGGCTAATCTATGCAAAGCCTCATTTCAGGAAACTAATTTATGTTCAACTCAGCTTTGGAGATCAAATTTATCTAGAGCAGATTGTAGTAATGCTTTATTTTGTCACGCAAATCTAGGCGCAACTGATTTATTCAAGGCAAACTTTAGCAATACTTGCTTACGGAAGTCCAACCTCCAAGGAGCCAGACTTGTAGAAACTAATTTTGAAAATGCAGATCTAGGAGAAAACTCTGTTTGGGGAGTATCTGCTTGGGATTTAAATTTGGAGGGTTCCATACAGTCGAATTTGATTATTACATCTAAGGACAATGCCGCTATTACAGTAGATGACCTCGAAATCGCTCAATTTATTCACATATTGCTGAACAATCAGAAAATTCGTAAAGTTCTTGATACGATTACGTCAAAAGTTGTGTTGATACTTGGACGCTTTACATCTGAAAGAAAGGCTATTCTAAATGCTCTTCGTGAAGAACTTCGTAGTAGAGATTATTTATCAGTAGTTTTTGATTTTGAGAAACCTTCTGAGCGAGATTTGACTGAAACTGTATCTACTCTTGCTCATCTCTCAAGATTTGTGATTGCAGATATTACAGATGCGAAGTGCATACAGCAAGAGCTTCAACGAATAATACCCTCTCTGCCTTCACTCCCAATTCAGCCTATCATTCTTGATTCACAGCATGACTACGGTATGTTTGGGGACTTTGGGGCTTATCAATCTGTTTTGCCGCCTTATCGTTATAAATGTATAGAGCAGCTGTTAGTTTCTCTTGACGACAAGGTTATTGTTCCAGCATTAAGGCGAGCACAGGAAATTGCCGAAAAACGTAGAGAATTCGAAGCTCATCTTAGGTGATATTTAAATCGTACTCTTTGGTGTTGTCTAACAATCGTGTTAGAGCAGACTGGCGAAGAGTTCGATGTGAATTCGAAAGTTACTGGCAGATGCTCAACACGATTGTTATGCCCAGCGAATAGTTGCTCCCAAGCGGCAACCACTCCTAAGAGACAGCAAGGGTTCATCAAAATCGAGTTAAAGACACCCAGGCGATTCAAACCGTAACTTTTGAGCGATTTAGTCCAAAGTCCAGGCTCAAACTATTTTTGAGCCTCAACGACCAGAACTTTTCCGCTCAGGCCAGCGATGGCGAAACCCCAAAGCTTCCTGCAGAGCGTAGGCAAATTGCAGCAGGGTCGCTTCGCCGTGGGGTGGGCCAATGAGCTGCATGCCAATGGGAAGTCCCGAAGCCGTCCAGCCACAAGGAATCGAGAGGGCGGGGAGACCCGTCAGCGAGATGGTGTAAGTAATGGTGAGGTAGTCGATGATGTTGTGTAGGGGCGTGTCGTTGACCCTCAGCACCTCCGGCTGATCGTGGGGAAAGGGCGGCACGCAGGCGCTGACGATCGCCAAAATATCGTGGGTTTCAAAGAAGTTCAGAAAGTTGCGGTAGAGCTGGTCACGCTGAGCAGAGGCGGCCAGAAAATCAGTCGCAGAGAGGTCTTGACCACGGGCTACGTTCCACCGAACGGTGTCAGTGAGCTGCTCAAAATGCTGTTCGTAGTGCGATTTTTGCTTGTACCAGAGGAGCGCCGCTCGCATCGTCTCGAAGGCCGATCGCGCCATTGAGCAGTCAGGATGGGCCGGGGTCACTCGCTGGCATAGGGGTGTCAGACGGGCGATCGCTTGTTCAAACACCGCTTGCACCTCAGCATCAACGGGCGTAATGCCCAGATCGGCACTGAAGCCCACGCGGACTTTACCCATGAGTTGGTCAACGACAGTTGCATCGAAGGTGGGGAGTGACCACGGAGCGGCGATCGCGATCGGATCAGCCGCGTCCCAACCGGCCATCACCGAGAGCATCAGCGCGGCATCTTCGACGGTGCGCGCCAGAATGCCATCGGTGTCGAGATAGTCCCACAACAGCGGTTTGCGCGATCGCGGAATGCGACCCGCACTGGGGCGCAGGCCAACCACCCCACAAAAGCTGGCAGGCGTGCGGACGGAGCCGCCCATGTCGGTGCCCTGGGCGAGGGCACCCATGCCCGTGGCGACTGAAACCGCTGCCCCACCGCTCGACCCGCCAGAACTGCGAGTCGGATCATAAGGATTTGCAGTCGGGCCAAACAGCGGATTGGTGCAGTGAGCGCCGAGGCCAAATTCGGGCGTGTTGGTTTTGCCGAGGAGAATACCGCCCGCCTGCTTCAACCGGGCAATGCACAGCTCGTTTTCGTTAGGAACCCAGTCCTGGTAAATCAGCGACCCCATCGTGGTACGGACACCCGCCGTTGGCGTCAGGTCCTTGGCTGAAAAGGGCATCCCCGCTAACGGCCCCAGGGATTCCCCCCGACTGCGGGCCTCGTCAACCTGCTGCGCCGCCGCCAAAGCCTGATCAGCACAGACGGTGATCAGCGCCTGTAGCTTGTCGTTAGACTGTTCAACCGCTTGCAAACAGCTGTCAATGACCTCCGTGGCCCGAATTTCTTTTTGCGCGAGCCCTTGCTGTAGCTGAGTGGCAGACCATTGATGGAGTGGCTTCATGGGGCCTCAGTCGTAAACAACTGCCCCCAGCCTTTCACTGGCGTGGGGTCAGCTCCAGCGAGAAGCAACGATTTCCAGACCACGACAGAAATGGTGTCATAAATAGGAATGCCGATGTGCGCTTCGAGATCAGCCACCAGGGGCGCGGCCCTGAGGTTGGTGCAGAAGGTGGTAATCGCCTGGGGTTGCGCTTGGGCAACGGCCTTGACCTGCTGAGTAATGCTGTCTGCGGTGACCTCGGAAAAGGCAAAGTTGACGGACAAGTCCAAATGGCGTTCGGCGATGCAGTCGAAGCCTGCTTGACGGTAGTTATGCACGATCTTGGACTGGACATCATCGGTGTAGGGCGTGACCAGCCCAAAGCGGCTAATTTGCTGCCGCTGAAACAGCTCGTTGAGCGCCAATACGGATGTGGTCGCCGGAATACCGGTGACGGATTGAATGCGATCGCACAATTGCACATCTCGCTCGAAGCCTAGCCAACCTGCCGAGGTGCCATTCCAGGCAATCACGTCGACGTTGGCATCGGCTAGCAGTTCGGCTGCGGTGAGCAAGGGGCGATCGTCGAATTGTCCCAGCGCGGCCGCCGATAGAGAAATTTCGGTGACGCGAAAGCGGCTGAAGTGGGCCGAGACGTGATCTAACTCTTGCAAAATTGCGGTCGTAACCGGCTCTAACACCGTGTTGGATGACGGCGTCAGCATCCCTAATAAAACCCGTTTTTCTGCCGACATGGCGTTAGAAAACCCCGTTGATATAAACCTTTTGCGGTTCGTCAATGGCAGTGATGGTATCAGGTTTCACAATCAGGGTAGGACGGTTGCGATACAGCGTGGTGCCAAAAGTCCCCTGTATCCGTAGCCACTGGTCAGCCTCATAGGTGTCGGCGGTGTCAGTGGCGATCGCCAGCCCCAGCGGCACCGTATCGGCTAGGCAACAGCGAATGATCCGCCGCGCCAACACAAACTGATTGGGCATCGGGGGAAAAGGTCGATGGACAAAACCGATGATGTCAACCGGTTGCCCCGGAAACTCGTCCACGGGTTCGCGCACTGAGGTGATGAGGCGTCGCCACTGCAACACGTTGCGCTGGAGCGGATCGGGTTCCTCGCCCGCCGGTTCGGCATAAGACCAAATATCGATCGCGGGTTCATCCTTCGCCGGTTCCTTGCCCGTGACGAACTGCGTCAGATTTTGCAGCAGTGGAAACTTCTTCAACCTCATGGCTAAACCCGCGTATCCAACATTTCGGCGAGTTCCTGTTCTTCAAAGGCGCGCACCACCTCCGATCGCAGGTGCTCAACAAACAGGTTGCGGTGATACTCAAAACCTTTGCTCATCATGTCGCGGGGGCGCTCCATCTCGATGGGAATCATCTCTAGCACGCGACCGGGATTCGCGGTGAGAATGAGGACGCGATCGGCCAGATAAACCGCCTCATCGATATGGTGGGTGACAAAAACCACCGTTTTGTTCGTCCCTTCCCACAGCTCTAGTAAGAACTTCTGCATCTGGTGCCGGGTTTGCACATCCAGGGCCGCAAAGGGTTCATCCATCAGCAGCACATCAGTGCCCAGACAAAGGGCGCGAGCGATGCAGGCGCGCTGTTGCATGCCTCCCGAAAGCTGATGGGGATAGCGGGTAGCGGACTTCAGCAAGCCCACTTGTTGCAGGTATTGCTTCGCGCGCTCCGTCCGTTCCTGTTTGCTGATGCCCTGCAGGTCGAGGCCAAAGGCGACGTTATCCAATACCGAGAGCCAAGGAAACAGAGACGCCTGCTGGAAGATCATCGAGCGATCGGTCGAAGGCCCCGTAATCGGCTCGCCGTTGTGGATCATGGCTCCCGAGGTCGGCATGTCTAGACCCGCCATCATGCTGAGCAGGGTACTTTTGCCGCAGCCACTCGGCCCGATGATGACCAAAAATTCGCCTGGATGAACGGTAAAACTCACCTCATCGATCGCTAAGTTGGCATCCGCACTGTCGGGATTCCAAATTTTCGAGAGGTGGTCACAAATAATTTGTCCCATGATCTTCCTTGAGTGCCGCTATCTCCTAACAGTGAATCCCTTATAGCTGCGAAGCGCCCTTCCACCACAGCACGCGGTTTTGGAGCTGACGGAAAACCACGTCGAGCAGGTATCCCACCAACCCAATCACCGCCATGCCGAGAAACATCAACTTGGCGTTGAACATCTGGCGACCCACCATGACGATCGCCCCTAAACCCGTATTCACGCCCACCATTTCTGCCGCCAGCACCGCCATCCACGCCGCAAAAAAGTTGATCCGCAAAATGAAGAACAGGTCAGGAATAATGGCGGGCAGGATGACCTTAAACATCACCTGCCGTCGACTGGCCCCCAGCACTCTAGCCGTATTGATATAGAGCTGATTGACATTGCGAATCGCATTGACCGTGGCCAACGTTAGCAAAAAGAAAATACCGATAAACACCACAAAAATGGCGGCACTATCGCCAATACCAAAGGCCATGATGGCAAAGGGAATCCACGCAATGGGTGCAATGGGTGCCAGCAGCGTAATGACCGGCAAGGTCAATTTGCCAAATAGGTCAAAGTAGCAGGCCAAGCCGCCCACCCCGAGCGCCGCGACAAAGCCCATGACCAGACCAATCAACACCCGTTTCAGCGTGGCCACAATCGCCGTCAACAGCACAAAGTTGCCCCCGGTGCGCTCCACCCCAATCCGGGGCGCGAGAAATTGATCTTGGTTCGCAATTTCGGCAAAAAATTCGTGAGGCGGCGGCAAGATAATGGTATTGGTCCACCCCAGTACGGTAATCAGTTCCCAAATGCCAATGAAGAGCCCCAACGAAATGCACCACCACATCACCGACTGCGCCGCATTTTTGGCCCAGCGGGTTCTCGCCGCTTGCCGCCCTGGGGCGGGCGCTGCTGAACGAACCGGGCGGGAAGCAGGGGGTGGCATTTTGGTCGTCATGGTAAGAAATTAGCGTCAGCATCAACCGGGATAGCAAAGAGCAAGGCATGGGGCACGGTCGTCAGGCGCAAGTGTGAGCACAGTCCCCAGGCCGCCTGCGATTAAGCGGTGGTTTTGATCTTCACTCGCTCCCACAGCTCCGGACTTTCAGCGATCACTTCTTCGAGCAGCGCGAAGTTGACGAAGTTGTCATCCAGCTCATCGTTGATGTAGTTCAGCTCTTTCATACTCTGGGCACGACTGTACATAAAGTCCCGCTTGTCGCGAATATCAACGCCTGGGGGCTGGGCTTGAGCCGCTGCGAGCAAGCTTTCCATGTCGGTCTTGTAGTACTTGTCGATCGTGGTTTGGGCCGCTTCTTCAAAGCCATTTTCGATTTGATATTGCGCCTCAAAAAAGACGCGAATCACATCTTTCACGACTTCTGGCTCGGCCTCAATGACCTCATTGCGAACCGCTAAAACGCAGTCGGGATAGCCCGCTCCGTAGATATCGGTGCCGTCGCCGAGAATGTTGCCATTAGTAGAGGTCTGGGCTTTGGTGGCGTAGGGTTCAATGTGGCTCACGGCATCCACCTGACCAGCCACATAGGCATTCAGTAACTCGGTGGAGTCACCCAAATACACCATTTCCACATCGTCGTAGGTTAACCCCTCCTTTTTGAGGTAGTCATAGACGACGACGTCTAACGTATCGGCCTGGAAAGTCGCGACTTTTTTGCCTTTGAGATCGGCAAAGGACTGGATCTCAGGCTTGGCAACGATAATCAATCCTTCGACGCCGCTACCAGCGACGATTTGAAACGATGCGCCTTGGGTATAGGCCGCGATCGCATTGGTAAAAGGAATCACCGCCATTTCCACTTGCCCCGTGGCTAGTTGAACCGCCACGTCAGCGGGCATCGGGGTCAAAGCCGCGGTTCCCGTAAAGCCGTATTCGGCAAACAACTGCTTTTCGGCGGCGTAAAACAAAGGCATATTACAGAGTCCGGCCCCGTGGGCGAACTTGATTTCTCGCCCACCGTTAGCAGCCGTGTTAGTTCTCCCGGCACAACTGCTTAACACCGACAGCATGGCTGGCGTCAGGGCAGCCCCCAAGCTCATACCTAAAAACCGACGCCGACTGGCACTAGACCGAAACATAAGCTTTTCTCCTCAATTCAAAGTGCAGACAGCAAACCGAACAATCACAAACAACACATCACAGACGGGGCGGGGGTATGAGCGGGAGACCTCACGATTGACTTAACAAGCCGGACAACGACAGTTGGGACTGTAGAACGACTCGCAAGACTGAGGATCAAACCAGCCGTCATAGACCTTCTTCACATAAGGGAAAACTTCCTTCGCGAGTTCGCGCCGCCGCAACTCATCCGGCGTTAGCGAAGCCCGCATCGACTCGGCGAGTTCTTCTAGCAAGGCCTCTTTGTCAACGCGGGTGAACTGACGATCTTGGAGAATCACCTCGCCATTGCACATCACCGTGTGAATGCCGTGGGTGCGGCTACGATGGAGCACCGCTTCCAGCACGGGAATCGTGTCGTCCAGGTAGGGATAGGCCAGGTGATGCCAGTCCATCAGCACCAGGTCGGCGGCTTTGCCCGGTTCGAGGGTGCCGACTTCCTTCGCGAAGCGGGTGGTGTGGGCACCGTTTTCCGTCGCCATCTGGAAAACTTGGGCAGCAGCGGGCACGAGGTTATCCATCCCCGGTTCGCGGTGCAGCTTGAGCACGAGCCGCATCTCTTGCAGCATGTCGCGATCGTCATTAATGCCCGCCTCATCCAGCCCCATCCCCACCCGTACACCCTTCTTGGCGTAATAGTTCAGTGGCGCGATGCCGCTCTGCAGCCGCAGGTTAGAGCTGGCATTGTGGCAAATCATGGTGCCGGTTTCGGCAATCAGGTCAATGTCTTCTTCAGTGAGCCAAACGCCGTGTCCCAAGGTCAGGTGCTCGCCGAGAACACCCAACTTATTCAGATGCTTGACGGCGGTCGTCCCGGTACGGCGCTTGGCATACTCCATCTGGTAGGGCGTTTCGAGCAGGTGCATGTGCATACCGACGCCATACTTCTGGGCGTACTCGTTTTGCTGGGTCAAGGCCTCATCGTCGCACCAGTGCAGGTTCGCCGGAGCAAGTTGAATGCGGATGCGATCGCTCGCCTGCCCCTCCCACTCTTTCCAGAGCGCCTCAAAAAACCACAGATAGTCCTGAAGCGGCACTTCGTGAGGCTTGAGCAGCGCTTCCATGTCAGCGGCAATGCTGGGCGGCAGTTTGCTGACAAACTCATCGTTAGACTCGTAGACGAAATGGTTTTGAGTGCGGACGCCAAAGCAGTACGAGACTCGCATGCCAATGTCTGCATACGCTTTGAGCAACTTACCGGTGATGTCCGGCCAATTACCAGCCGGGCCGGGCAGCCAGCCGTGAATGTGCTGCACCGTCGTAATGCCCGACTCAATCATTTCAAACGCAGAGTAGAGCGTATCGAGGTAAAAGTTGACCGGGCGAGCTGAGAGCCGAGAGGCAAACCACAGCTCTAGGGGATAGTCGAGGGAACCGAGTTGCAGCGGGGTCAACCCGACGTGATGGTGACTATTCACAAACCCTGGCATCACCACATCATGGGGCGACCCTAAAACTTCATCTGGCTGGTATTTAGCCGCCAAGGCTTCATAAGCACCAATTTCAACGATGCGGCCATCCTGCTGAAAAACTGCCCCATTTTCAATAATTTCTGCCTCAGTGCGGCTGAGTGCTTTGGTGATCACGTATTTGCCGCGAATCAATGTTGAAGCCATATCTCACTCAGATAAATAGCCAGGAAAAAATAGACCGAAAAACATCGATCTGACCGATCAGATCCCCCTAATCAGCTAATACATGAAATCTGAACGAGCGATCGCAGACTGAGAAGTCGCCATCGTCACGAATCAGAAATCAACCTTGATTTTGCAAATACTTCTCTGGCATTGACCAGACGGCATTCAGGCAAACAACAATAAAGTCTTGGCCAGAAAAGTCTTCAGGAAACGTTGCGCTAGTACCCAAGGGGTACCTTCCTTAAGAGGCTTCAACCACGCCAAGCTAAGCCCGAACTTATTGACAATGATATTACGAAGGAGTCTCTTAAAGCGTTGTATACTCAATTACATTTGACGACCTAAAACATTTCTTAAAAGACTTTTTTGCAAAAGATTTGACTGCATGAATCTTAAGGTAAGTCACCTTTCCCGAAGTCTATTGCTGGCTGATTTTGCCTGATGCATGAAGACTCCTCAAATATCTAACATCGATCAGAAACGTTGATTTTTGATGACATTTGGAATGATTATCATTCTCATGGAATTCCTCACTGCCAGTGCTGCGATCGCACAAGTCATTAATCACCAGATACCCATATCTAAAATCTTCAGTAATACTTTGCATCGAATTGAGGCTAGAGAATGCGATGTGAAAGCATGGACTTTTTTGGCCATCGAAGCTGCTCACAGGCAGATGGCAATCCAGGAAGAATACGGTCGAGAAAGCTCCCCGGCAGACCTGCTGACACCATTTCCTCTCTTTGGTATTCCGGTCGGTATTAAAGATATTTTTGCCACGGTTGATATGCCGACTGCCTGGGGAATGCCGCTTTATCGCGATCGCTACCTGGCGGCAGAAGCAGCCGTCGTGACTCGACTCAAAGCCGCTGGAGCCATGATTTTGGGTAAAACTGTGACGACTGAGTTGGCGACTGCAACGGCTGGTCCAACGCGCAATCCCCACAACCTGGCCCATACCCCTGGAGGGAGTTCTAGCGGTTCCGCTGCCGCCGTTGCCGATGGCATGGTGCCGATCACGATCGGCTCGCAAACGATGGGGTCAATCCTCCGTCCGGCCGCCTACTGCGGTATTTTTGGCTTCAAACCGAGCTTTGGGCAGATTTCGCGTCAGGGGGTGATGCCAGTTTCCGCCGATCTTGATCATGTCGGCATGTTTGCCCGCTGTTTAGACGATATTCGGCTCGTGTTTGAGGTGTTGATCGATCGAGCGGCTACCGCCGGCCAATCTCCAGTGGTGCGATCGCCCCAATCTAGCCGCCCTCCCCGCCTCGCCTGGATCAAAATGCCCCATTGGCATCTCATCGAGCCCGTTGCGCAAACTCGTCTACACCAGATGGTCGATGTTTTGTCTAAAGCCGGGGCTGATATCAATGCGGTTGAGTTGCCAACCGATTGTGCCGACTTTTGGGATACGACACAAACCCTGTGCGCCTACGGCTTGTATCAGCATCACGGTTGGTTACTGGAAAACCACGGGTCCTGGTGTTCGCCTAATCTTCAAGCCTGGCTGAAGCGCGGACAGCAGGTTGGTTTGTCTACCTACACAGCGGCGCTTCACCAGCGAGCGCGATATCGGGCCAGTATTGACAGCATTTTTCATGACTTCGATGCAATTCTGACCCCCGTCACCACTGGCCCCGCTCCCTCAGGGTTAGAAAATACCGGGTCACCTTTATTCTGTGGTCTGTGGACGGTGTGTGGTTTACCCGCCATCAACATCCCCATCGGCCAGACGCTAGACGGTTTGCCGTTGGGATGTCAGTTAGTCGGACGGAGCCATGGCGATCGCCAACTTTTGCACATGGCCGAATACTGTTGGCAGCACCTCAAGCCGGTTTTTGGTGAAATCAAAATTCTAGAAGTTTGCCGACTCTAACGCTGTTTTCTAAGAATGACTTTCCGGCCATCATTGAGCAAGTTTAGATCGAAACTGGATCGAAGTCTTTTTCATAAAGCCTGAAACTTTATTGGAATAAAGGCTTTAGAGCTTAGGTATCTACCATCGCACCGCAGAGGTCAGGAGTTTCTCCTTCAGAGACGCTCGCGTTCGCGTCAGCGTTGCGCAGCAAAACGAATCTCCTATTCTCCCTTCTAAAAATGGTCTCGATTCCACATGTCTAGAGCATCACTGATTAGCGATCGCAGATCGTGATGCTAAAACCAGGGCTAAGCCCGCGATCGCCAGCAGCAAAACTGCCCCCATCCAGGCCCAGTTACCGAAACTGCCCCAGTTGATGCGGCGCACAGCGAGATCCACAATCACCACACCGACCAAGACCAAACTACTCAAGGTTAGCTGAATCAACCCAAAGGCCCAGATTTCCATCGCGGTGGCTTGCCGGGCAAGTAAGGCCGCCCCCGCCGCCCCGGTCAGAAACATGGCACTGTAAAGCTGGCAGTGAAGAGCATCTAGCGGCCACGGCCAGAAGAGGCCAAACTGAGCTGGCAACAGCAACAATCCGAAACCATAAACGCCCAGAACCGCCGCCTGCCATTGCAGATACCGCTGCCAACGGCGAGGCAAGGGCTGGCTCACGGTGAATATGGGCTTGCGGTAGTGCCAGAGGTAATAGCTCGACCCCAAGCAATCGGCCGCATAGACGCCAAACCAAATGGCAGTCGTCCGTCGCGTCAGGTCAAACTGCTCGATTTGCAGACAAGATACGACTAAAACGACAGTCGTAAACACCCACATCATCGGCACCATCAGACGGCTGGCCAGCGCTCGTCGGTGCGTCACCAGCAACATCGAGAGCGCCACCAATGATGCGAGATAGATAGCCCCTAAAAATCGGGTATTGAACGGGGTTAAAGACCAGACCCAGCGGGATCGAGCAAACTCTGGGAAGAAAAATAAACTGCCACCCACCAGCAACAATAAGAGACTCGAAATCAGCGCCATGATGACTAGGGGCATTGGCATCGAGGCAGCGGAGTTCTGGATAGCGTTCTTTGAGGGCATGGGTACTATCGGTATCATCTGAAGGAATGAGAATTGATGGGGCCAAATTTTGGGGTTTGCACGTCCTGTTGACTGGTTCCACCCATGTGTCGCGTCTCCCGGAGGAAACGTTTAAGAGTATTCCAAAGTAAAAATTATCCCGCCTGAAGACCCCGGTTTCTAGGAACCGCTCAACAGGCTCCGGCAAGTTTTTTACAGAAATCGGGGTCTTGGACACGTTATTTCTTGGAAGACTCTAAGTTAAATCGCCCCTGCAAGATTCAAAACGGCGATCTCAATACTTTGCCAGACTTCATTGCCTTACCTTGCTACAGCCCAACTGTTTGAGAATAGTGCTCTGGGCCTCCGTCAGGCCCACGACCCCGGTAATATCCATCCTTTCGTAGGGCTCCTGAGTCTTCAGGGTTTGCAAACATTGCCCCGTCGCGACTGACTATAGTTTGACCGTTTTATCATCACTGCCGCTAGCGAGGCATTGCCCATCGGGACTAAACGCCACCGACCAGACGCTGTTGCGGTGACCTTTTAGGGTGTTCACACAGTAACCGGTTTGGACGTCCCAAAGTTTGACCGTATGCTCGGCTGCCGCTGGCGATCTGTTGTCCATCGGGGCTCACATCTACCGACATGACCCAGTTACTGTGACCGTGCAGGATCTGCTGGCATTCCCCTGTGCTGATGTCCCAAAGACGTACGGTTTGATCAATGCTGCTGCTCACCAGGTAGTCGCCTTGGGGCGCAAACGCGATCGCCCACACGCCACTTAGATGGCCGGAGAAGGTCTGTAGGCGTTGACCAGAGTCAACCACTCGGCCTCCCCGGCCTCGGTAGATATAGCAGAAGGCGGAATGCAGAAGTCGGAAGTCAGAATTGAAAAGCCTATTTGATGGTGCTTTCAGGCATTTGAGGTGACCTGATCAAACTGCGGCTTGCTATAGCCCTGTGGTTTGCAGCAGCTCGCGACTAGCCGCCACGGGCAGACCGGTCAGGTGCAGGCAGCGTACGGGTAAGTCGTCTCCCGCCAGGATTGCCAATTGTCGGGGCCATACCCGAGCCGTTAACAAAAGGCAGCTCTGGTGACTCGTCTCCCCAATGGTTTGAAAGCGCTGACGGTAAGTGGCCCCGTCGGTGGGATCAGCGCGATCGCCCACCGGCAAAACCAATTCCACATTATCGAGAATGATTCAGACACCGACGGTGCCGCAGCCCGCCAATCGCAGCGGATCGAGATAATCCCTATGTGCTTTGAGCGAGCGTGGCATGATCGTTCACCTCGGCAAACTCAGCAGTGGTGCCTGCATAGTGAAATCGTCTCACAATACACCGTAGCCCATCTAAAGACTTGAGCGTTGCTCCAGACAAAAACAAGCATCTGGCGATGGCATGGGTATCACTAGCGATCGCGGTCATAAAAAAGGTTGAGGGCCTGCCCTCAACCTTGTGAAAAAGCGTTATGGTCTGCCGTCGGCATCGCGTCAGCTGTTTGGCTCAATCGCCCCGCCGTGGCCAAGTACCACAAGCGAAAGGCTAGATGAGGCGGCCAGTGTCAACAGTTTTATCGGCAAACGCTGGCAGCCTCAATCCCATTGAAATAATCTGTGCTGCCATCGAGCAAGCTGGTAACCGTGGTGAACTCAACGCCGTCAATAGTGCCTAGATACTGTCAGCCATCCCCATAGCCCGACGAGTTCCCCAACGCTAGAGTCACCCCCTGATTTGGCAGTGGACTTCAAGGCCATGCCGTCTCAGTGGCAAGCACAGCTGTATGAGGCGGCCTGCGGTCTAGAAGGCAAAAAGGCAGCGCCTGATTCAGGAAATCCCTCTGGAACCAGCTGCCCTTGCCGCAACACTACAGGCATTGGCCACAGGCTATCAGTTCAACGAGATGATTAAATTGTTGCCGTAGGGAACTGGACTCAACTTTGCTGAGAACTGTTGAGCCTCTTAGGCATCGCCGGTATCGGCAAAGGCCACATATCCACCTAGCGAGATCAAGCCGACACCGGTAGCGATGCGCTGTCGCTTTCTGAGTTTAGGACTTGTTCTCAGTTTTTGCCCAATGGGGCCGGCTAAGGTAATCACGACGAGATCGGCCAGCGTATTCAACAGAACTGAGATACAGCCCAATAGCAAAAATTGTAGAAAGACAACCCCAGCGGGATCGACAAACTGCGGGATGAATGCCAGAAAAAACAGGGCTGTTTTAGGATTCAAAACTTCAACGGTAATGCCTTGCAAAAAGGCTTTTTGATAACCCACAATAACAGTGCCACTCTCACTAATAAACGCATCGCGGCTGAGAATTGTCTTGATGCCGAGAAAAATAAGATAGGCAGCGCCGAGATACTTGACCAAGCTGAAGGCGATCGCTGAGGTCGCTAGCACCACCGAGACGCCTAAAGCGGCTGCCACGACATGAAATAGGCCACCCACAGAAGTGCCCATCGCGGAAGCCAACCCTTCGGGTCGGCCTCCCTTTAAACTGCGGGTCATCACATAAAAGATGCCGGGTCCAGGCGTTATGGCAAGCACAAAGGCGGCACTGATGAACAAGCCTAGTGTGGCAAGATCGGGCATGATAGTCACTCTATATTTGACACCGTCATGATGATTTTATTTGGCAACGCAAATGGTGTGCAGAATTACACCAACGCTAATCAGGCTCACCCTTAGATCGTGATCGCCCAACTTTTATGAAACGAGCGTGGACGTTTTAGGCTCGGGGCTGTTGTTGTGTAGTGCAGTGTATGCCCCCGCCACCAGCCGCGATCGCGTCAATGTTCAACTGTATGATGTGACGCTCAGGATAGAGGTCTTGCAAAATCGACTTTGCCCGACTATCGGCCAAATCATCACCAAATTCTGGGACTATCACCGCTCCATTCACCACATAAAAATTGATATAACCAGCCGCAAAATCATCTGTGGCAAACGTGGGTCGAATTGTTTTGGGGTTTTCCAATACGAGAATTTCTAACTGACGTTCATCAGCATCCGTCTCAGAGCGGAGAATATCCAGATTTTCTTTTGTAACGGCATGATCAAAGAAGGTCGGATCAGGCTCGTATCCGGCAACAACGACTCCTGGGCGAACGAAACGGGCGTAGAAATCAATATGACCGTCGGTAATGTCTCGCCCTCGAATGCCAGGCAGCCAGATGATCTTGCGTAACCCTAAAAGTGGCTTAAGCCAGGCTTCAAACTCAGACTTACTCATACCAGGGTTGCGATTACGATTGAGCACGCTACTTTCAGTAATCATTGCCGTGCCATGACCATCAACTTCAATCGCCCCCCCTTCTAATATCAGTTGAGTAGCCATTTCCTGACTGCCTATTTGTTCAATCACAAACTGAGCAACTTCGGCATCATGGCCATGTTCTTGTTTCTGCCCCCAGCCGTTGAAATTGAAATCAATGCCCCGAAGCTGACCTGGCTCACGCTTAACGAAAACCGGCCCCGTATCACGCATCCATAGATCATCTAAAGGACAAGTGATTAAGGTGACTGAGGCACCAAACTTCTGCACAGCCAGCTCGTGTTCTGACTCCCGCACCAACATATAGACCGGTTCGTAGTCAGCGATTGATTGGGCGATGGTGACTAAATTATCTTGAACTGCTGGCAGAAGCTTTGTCCCCCAAATTTTACGGCTAGCCCCAAATGCCATCCACGTATGTTCATGAGGTTCTGATTCCTCAGGCATCCACCAAGTTGCAGGGGGCGGAACGGTCTTTATTGTGTTGAAGGTTCCACAACCGGAAAACATCTGACTCGTCAACACAGAACCGGCAAAAGCCGAAGAAAATTGAATAAATGAGCGCCGGTTGATAGTTACCTTCCCGAGCATACAGCTCAGCTCTCAGAAATCTGCTGCCTACTCTTATCCGAATCTACGCTATCGCACGATCTACCCCAAACAACATGGAGCAATGGATCACTCGCAGTATAATGCCGCCAAACCCGGTAATGTACGACGAGTCGGGCCTCTGGTAGGCTCACATCGGCAGAGGGATGGCAAGTTTCATGCCAGTGCTGAATTTTCTCAGCAGTCTGTGCTCCGAACCATCAAAGCGTTGCTTAGCCCCAAAGAGGGGAAAATCGCCGCCGATTTACAGCAATGGGCGAAATCGGGGTGGGTGCAGGATTAGCAGTCCATCGAATCTTAAACTGAGCAAACAAGGGGCAGGTCTTGAAAGAAGCAATCGCGAGCCCTTCTAAAAACTGCGATCGCGCTATTGATCTGCGACGATGACTTACTCTTCCGTAGTCTAGAGCGTCTAAGTCGCATGCTCAAAATTGTCTGTTTTCGAGCGATCGCGCTGAGGATATTCATTTGGCTCATCCTCATCTTTACTTAGAACTTTGGTGTAACGACCAAGATAAGCGGCAGCAGATAACCTTTGAAGTGCCGTCAAGTCTCTCAACCGTCCGCTTTATTGATCTGTTATGCTACGTCCTTTTCACCTCCATGTTTTATATAGTCACGCGATACACGGTGTACAAGACTGGAAGACATATAGAACAATGTGAAGCCAATCAGAGGATGCAATACCTCTAAATGAAACGGAGTTTTGAGATGAATGCTGCAAAACTGAAGTGCAAGCAGCATAGGTAGACTAGCCGCAAGCGCGCGAATCCTGTCTGAGAATGGGGCAATGAATGACCCGATCAGCAATAGTAGCGATAGTCCGCCATACCCCCGCACTAACCATACATGAATAGTCCACCAGGCAGGATCGGTGAAGTAGGCAACACCAACTGTTAAAACCTGTGCAATTAAGCAGATATTGATGATGATGGCCGTTGAGTAGAAACCGATTTTTGCCCAATTGGCGACAGCAACATCGTAATTTGTTTCCGAAGCTGTGGTCATGTCAGCCTACCGACTTTGCGAGTTCTAAACTTGACATTCCCTGCATAAACAACACTGCTTTGTTGACCAACTCAGGTCCCGCCTTTGCGGGCGAGCCGGTGTCAAATGGCGGTGCAGGATCGTACTCCAGTAATAGTTGAACAATTTTGGCAGTTTCCTCATCGTAGAGAATACTCGCGATCGTCAGGCCAAAATCGATCCCGGCGGTCACGCCTCCACCCGTGATGCGATTGCGATCAACAACGACGCGCTCGGTTCCAACCTCAACGCCTAACTGTGCGAGTTGCTCCCGCATCCCCCAGTGGGTTGCTGCTCGATAGCCTTCTAGCAAACCAGCTTTTGCCAGAAACTCTGACCCGCCACAGACAGAGGTAATGAACTTAGCAGTGCGGCCTTGTTTACGAAAAAATTCTAGTACCTCTGGATCGTTTACGACTGCCGGCTGTTCCAAGCCACCCCCAACACAAATCACATCTAGGGGTGGGCAATTGGCAAAGGTGGTATCTGGCAATATCACCAATCCATCATCGGCGGTGATCGGGTCTAGCGTTTTCCAGATCCGATGCAGTTCGATGCCCGGAAGCGCACCAAAAACTTGATGGGGACCAACCATGTCGAGTAGGGTCATGCCAGGATAAAAGACCAAGCCAATGGTGTATTTTGGGGAGTCAGTCATGAATTAATCTCGTGGTAACTGTAATTGAATCTCCTCTTACCCTAGAAGCAGCAACCAACCTGGCATAGTCCTCGATCGAGTACTCTTTTCATCACTATGGCGATTCCTCTGAAGCTTTTATCTGAGGAAATTCATCAGGCAACGAATGAAGATAGCTTGCGATCTCCCTTGGCGCCAAAACTAGGTGAGTACTTTGGTGCTAAGCGATCGTTTTTTTTCTTCGACCAGCTTATAGCCGAGCAAAAGCTTCAACCTGTTCTAAACCTCGCCCTATCCCTGAAACATAATCCTGTAGCGCGTTATATCGCCGAACGCCATACTCCTTGTTCATGCAGGAATAGTGACAACACTCAAGGCTTGGAAATTAATCTGTCCGCGCCCGGATCATTGGCACGTGATGGCAGGACAGATCGTTAGCTAGAGTGATGGCGAGTTCATGATTTAGCTGTCAAGATTTAACAACGTATAGGGATTTTCGAAAGAATGCTGAGACAGCATTTGTTCATCGTATAAGAAATAGATACTCCCCTCAGATGAATCTTCAATGTCGAGATTATGGCCATCAAACTGAGCAAGAAGTCTCAGATTCCGAGCAAAATTCAGCATCTTTTCTGTAGCTTCCGCATTGCCCTCATCAAAATCTGACTCCGAAAGATGGTGGGCGGCGAAGTAAATCAGTCTGTGTGGATCTTGTTGACCTCTATGGGGATACCCGCCTATTTGATAGTCATCCCTTGGCAAATCAAAGAAATCACTCATTTCAGATTGGAGATCGCTGTAAGCATCTATTTCATCTTCAGAAAAGTTGAGCAGCGGCAAGTAAATACTGTTGTAGTGATAAGCATAGGGCAAAGAGGGAAAAGCGATCAGGCGGGCTCGCCATGTTGTTTCAATAAAATCGAAAATAAAGCTTAACTCATCGCTTTCATCTTCTTCAGGAAGCTCCAATACAGTTAGCTCAGAGCTAGGAAAGTAGAAGGCTTTTCCATATTCATAACTGCCATTAATGCCTTCATGAAACCAGAAAGAGAGTAGTCCATTACTGGGCAAGCCTAAATCATAGGTGGTTCTCACATCTTCTAGATTAATCTGACCGAGAAAACCAAACACCATACCATCACTTTTTGGCCAAGCGAAGGTAGGTGGCACATGCGGCATTCCCCAAAGCTTTGTAGCCCCAAGTGGGATATTATCTTCGTCTGCAGCTTCTGGAATTAAAGCGATCGCCGGACGCACCAGCGCCATGATTTGATCTTGAACTACGCTCAAGCCATATTCACTAATTTTTTGCTCTAGCTTCCTCAGCTTTTCTTGCATTATTCTTGCTATCTAGAAATAGCAATTACCATTAAATATAGAACTTTTAAATGTCAATCATTGATTGCCTTTGTCGCATAACGATCCATATTAACGTCAGATTTCCTCCCAATTATGGCAGTTGAGTTTTATCCGTTGCCTCTATCCGTTTTATTAAAGGCATCTACGTAGGGAAACGCATTTAAAGAATGCCCCTATGAATCCGATAATGACTTCGCTTAACCGACTTATCACGAGATTTAAGCGAAGTCATTTCACAAGCGGCATGAAAGGGAGAAAACTCGTTGTTGCTTAAGCCCCTTCGCGAAGTTTATCAAGCACGCTTTGGTCTTCCATCGTGGTGGCATCGCCGACGATATCTTCGCCACTGGCAAGGTTGCGGAGAAAGCGGCGGATGATTTTGCCCGATCGCGTCTTGGGCAACGAGTCCGCAAAGCGAATATCAGCCGGGCGATCTGGACAAACAAGCTTATGCAGAATCCTTAGGTTGTGACGATGGTTTCTGACTGACAGGCGGCTTAGGAGGCTTTGTAGGTCTTTTCGGCGGTAAAACCCCATGATTACTCTTTACAGGACCAACTGTTTTAGGATGATACTTTGAGTTTGTAGATTCTTCGTTCATGAGGAAACAAATCTCCTAAGATATATAAAAGTCATGGCGTTGCTGAAAATATTTCACTGCGTAGAACTGCGTTTGGCATAACATTCTCAGATTCATATCTCGCTCCCGAAGCGTCTAGCAAATCATGAGTTGCAAAAGCAATCAACATACATAGCCCTACTATAAATAGAACATACGAGGCCCAGTTAAAGAAGTTTGTAAAATCTTTAGAAAGTCGACTGCTTATCTGGATTTCAGCAGAATTTATGCTTCTAGTCTCAGATGAAGTCATACTGCTGTTGCGACACAATTCTTGATAGTCACGTTCAATTGATGCTAGTTCTTCCAGCCATGCATATGGACTGGCAATTAACGAAAATAGTATGAATATTAATGATAGGAAGAGGCAAATCCAGGAGATTGCTAAAAGCCATATATACTGAGGCGGAAATCCTATGAATCTGGCCAATGTCAAAGAGAAGCCAAGAGTCACTGAATAAAGGGCGACTAAAGTTTTATCACGCTCTTTTTGCGCTTCTACATAACCTTGAAGATAAGGTTCTCTTTCCCTTAGGTAACTTAAGTAGGCTTCCTGCTGGTCTTGTTGATTGGAAGATACCATGACGCATAGCCGATGTAGAGGTCGCAGTAAAGTTTACTCCAACCTCTCATAAGACATCGCTTAAGCCCCTTCTCGCAACTTATCGAGGACGCTTTGGTCTTCCATCGTGGTGGCATCGCCGACGATATCTTCGCCACTGGCAAGGTTGCGGAGAAAGCGGCGGATGATTTTGCCCGATCGCGTCTTGGGCAACGAGTCCGCAAAGCGAATATCAGCCGGGCGAGCGATCGCGCCAATTTCTTTGACGACGTGCTGCTTGAGTTCGCCCTTGAGGGTGTCGCTAGACTCTTGACGGCCCTCTAGGGTGACAAAGGCAAAGACCTCTTCGCCCGTAATGTCATTCTTGCGACCGACGACGGCGGCTTCGGCGACGGCGGGGTGAGAGACCAGCGCCGACTCGATTTCCATCGTGCCCAACCGGTGACCGGAGACACTGAGCACATCATCCACCCGGCCCATCACCCAAAAGTAGCCGTCTTCATCCCGACGTGCCCCATCCCCAGCAAAGTAGAGGTACTGACCGTCTTTGGGGGCGATGTGCTCCCAATAGGTGCGGCGGAAGCGATCGTCGTCGCCGTAAACCGTGCGCATCATGCTGGGCCAGGGATGCTTGATCACCAGGTAGCCACCCTCGTTGTCAGCGGCAGGATTGCCTTCTAAATCCACCACGTCAACGAGAATGCCGGGGAATGGCTTGGTGGCAGAGCCTGGTTTAGTCGGAGTAGCACCGGGGAGCGGGGTCAACATAAAACCGCCGGTTTCGGTCTGCCACCAGGTATCGACAATGGGGCAGTTGCCGCCGCCAATGATCTGCTGATACCACACCCACGCTTCGGGGTTGATCGGTTCACCCACGGTGCCCAAAATGCGCAGTGAGGACAAATCGCGGGCTTTGGGCTCATGTTCGCCCATCTTCATAAAGGCGCGGATGGCAGTGGGAGCCGTATAGAAAATATTGACGCCGTATTTTTCCACCACGTCCCAAAAGCAACCAGGGTTAGAGGGGCGCGGCACGCCTTCGTACATGAGGCTGGTGGCACCGTTGGAGAGGGGGCCATACACGATGTAGCTGTGGCCGGTAATCCAACCCACGTCAGCGGTACACCAATACACGTCGGTATCGTTGTGGTCAAAGGTCCACTGATAGGTCATGTGGGTGTAGAGGTTATAGCCACCCGTCGTGTGAACGACCCCCTTAGGCTTGCCGGTGGTGCCGCTGGTGTAGAGGATAAACAGCATATCCTCGGCATCCATTGCTTCGGCGGGGCAGTGGCCAGAGGCGTTGATTTGTAAGTCATGCCACCAATGGTCGCGGCCCGGCAGCATGGGAATCGTTGCTTTCGTGCGCTGAACGACGAGCACGTTTTCGACGCTGGGAGCGGCGTTGTTGGCGAGCGCCTGATCGACCGCCGATTTGAGGGGAATCACTTTGTCTTTGCGGAAGCCACCATCAGCGGTGATCACCGCTTTGGCCTGGGCATCGTTGAGGCGATCGCGCAGCGCATCGGCACTAAAGCCGCCAAAGATTACGGTGTGGGGTGCGCCAATGCGCGCACAGGCCAGCATCGCGATCGCCGCCTCTGGAATCATCGGCATATAAAGACCGACGCGATCACCCTTTTGTACGCCCAGATCTTTAAGCACGTTGGCCATCTGGCACACTTCGCGATGCAGCTCAGCGTAGGTCAGGGTGCGCGAGTCGCCCGGTTCCCCTTCCCAAATCAGGGCGGCTTTATTACGTCGCCAGGTGGTGAGGTGGCGATCTAAACAGTTGTAGGAAATATTGAGTTTGCCACCGCTAAACCATTTAGCAAAGGGGGGCTGCCAGTCCAGCACGGTATCCCATTTTTTGAACCAGTGCAGTTCGGTTTCTGCCAGCTCGGCCCAAAAGGCAGCCGGATCGGCAGCAGCTTGATCGTAGAGTTCTTGATACTCAGCCATGCTTTTGATGCGCGCATGGGCGGCGAAGTCGGCGGGCGGCTCAAACAGGCGCTTTTCGTTGAGGATGGATTCAATCGTCGGTTGAGACATAGGAGTGAGGTGAGACGGCGAAATCTGCAGGCAGCTACTGTTTCAGCATCCTGTCTTTCAAACCATACTGTGTTTCTTGGTACAGCAAAGTCAGTCTGTGCATTTTTGTAACTTCGCCGGAGCGATTGGGCACGGGCCTCAGCCGCATGCGGCATGCGGAGGTTGGAATGCGGCATTAAGATGTTGATCGAATCACGACTTCAGCCATCTGGAGTGTTTTGACCTGACAGCAGTTTGCGGTACAACACAAACGTTGTCCGCCCTGGCGAGCGGAATGCGATGTTGACGCATGGGCCACTGCACCATCAAACGCAGCCTCTACCTCAAGCTTCTGGAGGGGCTGTTTCTGTTGTGCTGGGGGATGGCGATCGCAGCTGCTGCATCAGCCAGGTAGCAGCAGCTGTGTTGGTTTCAGTAGCCAAGCGTTCTAGAGCTTGTTCGATCAGGGCGATCGCCAGGCCAGGGAGCACCTGCGACGCTTGAATCGGCTGATAAACCCCTGATGCATTGAGACCAAAGGCAAAGAGCCGCCGTCCTTTGACGTCAACCACCCAATATTCGGCAATCTGCAAACGGGCGTACAGCTGCTTTTGCTCATCCAGATCGATACTGAGAGTGGTATCAGCGATTTCGCCGACCAGGTCTGGCAGGCGATGACGGGGCGTCACAATGCGCCGAGGTTCACCGGGTTGCCAACGCGGAATCGCTTCACCTTTGTACAGCACCAAGTCAGGGGCGCAAGCCTGCGTTTCGGGTCGCTCAATCAAACATCGCCCGTAGGACTGCAAGGGCGGTTCGGGATAAAGGAAGGCCCACATAAAAAAGACGGCAGTCAGCAAATCGCTGAACGAAGCATGATTTGGCCCTTCTGTCCCCATATCAACCCACAACCAGCCTTGATCAAAGGCAATTTTTTGCCAGTCAATCTCATTGCTATCTCGCCAGGCAACGTAGTCTTGCCAGGTCGCGCCGTGTTGCTGCTGAATGCGGCTCCGGGCTTGAGCGTTATCTAAGGAGATCGTCATGACTAGACACCGAGCGTTGCCAGAGCGGCCACTTTATATATGGCTTTCATTATGGGGCATCATCGCGATGGCGTGATCAGTGACGTTGATTGCCATCGGCCCCACAGCCTCTGGGCAAAGACCTTAACTTCCGGCCACAGCCCGATGCCCGGAAGTGCTCAGCTGCGGCTAGTACCAGTTCTACAAATTACCGCTACACAGACGAGTCGACTTTCTCTCAGTCGGAGACCCTGCCTGTTGGCCTGGCCTGCCCGTCGGGCTGACGACGCCGCTCAGCCGACGTTCCTTGAGCGGCGTCGAAAGGAAGATCTATCGTCCAGTTTCAAAGAATGGGTATAAATCTGGGCAATGCGGTGAATCGCAAGATGCGGAAATTCACGCTCGCTAATTTCAATTCCGGAAAGAAATCGCCACTCTCTCGACTGTCTACGGCTGGGGCGATCGCCTTCAGCCCAATTCAACGGTTACTAAAAGCCCTAAGAACAGCGGCGAAACTAGAGCCCCATCAGCATTTCAGAGCATATCTGTCGAATTTATTGAGCGGAATGGGTACGATCAGAATGTCCACCCAACTGGCACAGCCCCAAAGAGTGACACAATCTGGTCTTTTCAGAACCGGGTTGCTGGCTAAAGTAGGGTTACTTCAAGAGTTCACCGTTTGCCCCTGACCGGGCGATTTCGAGACTCTGTTCCGTGCACTACCCAATGCTTATGAATCGCTCAATATCGTCTGCTTCTATAACGACCCTCTGCATTCAACCCTCTCACGACTCCACCAACAATCCGCCCGCCGCCCCCCTGGCGGTCGGTCAGGCGGAGGTAATTACGGTTTCTGACCATCGCCAAGCGGCCAACGTCACGCCGATACCGACCGAGCCGCAGCCCTCTGCCGCTTTTATTGAGTGGGTCAAAAATGAATTCAACCGAGAACTGCCCGATAAAGTCAGTAGCCTGTCGCAAGTAGCCACCCGGTTAGCCAGCGAAGTCGATCGCATCTGTCGCATGAGCCAACGGATTCAAGCATCGGGAGAAGTGCTGCATTGGCAGCGATCGCTGGCTCGGCATCGCATCAACAAATGTGTGAAATATTTCCAACTCGGTTCTAATCAGGGCCGGGTGGAACTACACGGGACCCTCAGTGCGATCGCCTATCGCTATATTGCGCCCCGGAAAGCCCAACTTGGGTTTGAGGGCCGCCGCACCCTGCTAGAAGATTTTTTGCAAGGCTTTTATATTGAGGCGCTCAAAGCCTTTCGTCGAGAAAATGCCGTCGATGCCGACTATTCGCCGCGCACGCGCCTGCAGCTCTCGGAATATATGACCTTTTGCGAACAGTATGCCAAGCGGCGCATCACTATTCCGGGGGCCATCAACCAGCAGATTATCGTTTTGCGAGCCCAAACCTTTGCCCGTCGTCAACCCGATGAAACTTCCGTTGATATCGAGCGAGCGATGGATTCGGCCAAGTCCGATGAGATGGATGGGCCGAATCGCTCTGCCGCGTTGCAGCAGGTGCGAGAGCAGATGGTCACCGATGCGGTTGACCCGGCGGATCAGGTGTTGCGCGATCGCATTATTCAATCTCTGATTGAGTATCTGGAACAGCAAGACCAGCATGACTGCATCGATTACTTTGTGCTGCGTCTGCAAGACTTGCCCGCAGCAGAAATTGATGACATCCTCAATCTGTCGTCTCGGCAGCGGGACTACTTGCAACAGCGATTTAAGTACCATGTCGAAAAGTTTGCCCAGGTGCATAATTGGCATCTCGTGCATCAGTGGTTGGGCATCGATCTAGAGCACAACCTCGGCCTGTCGCCGGAAGAGTGGAGCGGTTTTATCATCTCGCTCGAACCCCAGCAGCAGCAGCTTTTGCAACTCCGACGTGGGCAGATCCAGGCGGGACATTTGGAAATGGATACAGGCGAGCTGGCAGAACTTTTAGGCTGTACGCCGAAGCGAGTTAACCGGATCTGGGGACAAATCCTCAACCTGGCCTGGAAGTATCGCAATCAAAAGACCGCCTGATTCCCGTGTCTAACCCCTATCGGTGTGAGGCAACATCTGCCCATTAATCCTCATTCTCAATGGTCGAACTCCCAAGGCAATCTTGAAAATGCCGGGGAGCCAAGGGGCCAGGGGGCAAGATTTGTCGTCTTGTTTCAGGGAATTGGGATAAACGGGCGAAGACTCGCGTTCGCCATAGACGGTTTTGGCATCCGTAACATTGGCTGCGATCATGCTGCAGCGTTGCACAGCTCAGCGTCTGGCCCTCTAAGCACTATCTGAAGGGGACTGTCTGATAGGCGGATTCAGCTAGGCACATTCAGTTCAACAGCTTGCCCTAAAGTGCCTTGAACCCGTGAGTGGGCTCTCGTCATCAACCTTTTCGTTCTTTCGCCAAGTTTCATGGAGGAATCGATCGATCGCACCCAAACTGACTCAGTCAGTCGCCACAGAACTCAATCGGCCACAGCCACTATCGGCTCAACTGGCAGACTGCGATCGCTGCTCCCATTGAAAGACGCCTCTCACCAACCGAATTTCATCGTAGGAGTAGTCCTCACCGAGGCGATCGCGCAGGTCACTGAGATGAAAACTCTCCGCCTGCTGCAATACCTGGCGGATCGTCGTTTGTCGATCAGCTGAGACCACTGGACTGAGATCGACTGCAGTTCCCGCTTCGATGAGCGCGGCTAAATGCCCAATGATGGTAGTCGGGCGCAGACTCCGCAGCCGAGCAATCTCCTCAACCGAATGTCCCGCTTCATACAGCTGCAGCGTCAGGGCACGAGTATTGTTAACGACCGGCGGGGCACCGGGCACTGATTCCGGCTGAGCACCGACGCCATTTTCTTCACAAAAGGCGTTGATTTCATCCACAAACACCTGACCGTACTGATCTAGCTTGCGGCTCCCCACCCCCGATATGCGGCTGATTTTCGAGAGCGATCGCGGCATGCGCTGCGCCATTTGCCGCAGGGTACTTTCGGTAAACACGATGTAGGGGGGCACGCCCTGCCGGTCAGCCAAGCGTTTGCGCAGCGATCGCAATCGCTTCAACAAGGTCGCCGCTTCATCAGAAACCGCGTCCGTAGCGGCGGTACCCTGCAACTGCTCAGGCACAGCAATCTGCACGGTGAGCTGTTTGCGCAGCACCTGCCAGCTGGCCGCATTCAGCTGCAGCACCGGGTACCCATCCGTCGTTTCATCTACGAGCCCTTGATGCAACAGCGAACGCCCCAGCAGTTTCCATTCTTCGGCACTGCGATCTTTGCCAATGCCGTGGGTCGATAGCTCATCATGGCGTAGTTCTACAATGCGCTTTTTTTGGGAGCCGCGCAGCACGTCAATCACGTGCACCATGCCAAACCGCTCGCGACAGCGGGCCACGCAGGAGAGAAATTTTTGTGCCTCTACCGTCCAATCTTCAACGGGTTTGGGGTGGCGACAGTTGTCACAGCGATCGCACTGCCCCGGAAAGGCTTCCCCAAAGTAGCCCAGCTGAATCTGCCGCCGACAGACCGGGCTTTCGGCATAGTCCAGCACCTGGCGCAACTGTTGGCGAGCGATGTTTTGCTCTTGCTCATCGGGCTTCTGCTCGATGATGTAGTTAATCAGCGAGACATCGCCATAGCTGAAATAAACCGTGCAGTGCGCCGGTTCGCCATCGCGCCCGGCCCGGCCCGATTCCTGGTAATAGCTTTCTAACGTGCGCGGCAAATCGTAATGGGCCACCAGGCGCACGTCAGGCTTGTTGATGCCCATGCCAAAAGCGATTGTCGCCACAATCACCTGCACATCATCGCGAATAAATCGGCTTTGGTTGCCGCTGCGAGTTTCATCCGAGAGGCCCGCATGGTAAGGCAGCGCCGCAATGCCCTCTTGCTGTAGCCGTCCGGCCAGCTCATCCACCCGCTTACGGCTAATGCAGTAAACGATAACGGCGCCCGAAGCGGCCTTGATTTGGCGCACAAGGTGCGCGTAGCTATGGCGATCTTTAGGCAAGACCTCGTAGTAAAGATTGTGCCGGTTAAAGCTAGCCAGAAAAACGCGCGGTGCTTGCAGGCTGAGCTGAGCACAAATATCTTCGCGCACCCGAGTGGTGGCTGTGGCCGTCAGCGCCATCATCGGCACGTCGGGAAAGGCGGCCCGCAAGCGGTGCAGTTGGCGATACTCGGGACGAAAGTCATGCCCCCATTCGGAGACGCAATGGGCTTCGTCGATCGCAAAGCCCGACAGACCCACCTGCTGGTTTAAGCGCGACAAAAATGGCCAAAAATTTTCGCTCAAGAGCCGTTCAGGCGCAACATAGAGCAGTTTCGTTTCACCACTGAGCAGGCTTTGCTGCCGCGATCGCACCGCGTCAAAGTCCAAACTGCTGTTGAGAAAGGTGGCGGCAATGCCGTTATTTTGCAGCGCATCGACCTGATCTTGCATCAGGGCAATCAGCGGCGAAACGACCACCATCACCCCCAGCCGCAGCAGCGATGGCAACTGATAGCAGAGAGATTTGCCACCCCCGGTGGGCATGACCACCAGACTGTCTTGGCGGTTCAAAAAATGCTCAATGATCTCGCGCTGCTGCAGGCGAAACTGGTCATAGCCAAAAAAGTGCTTGAGCGCTGATTCTAAAGAGGGCAGCGGGGTAGAAGCGGCAATCGTCATGAAAGGTGTTGAGGGATGATCAGGCCCTAGTTTAACCACAAGCGCAGCAGGCGCGTCTCTTTGACATGCTTTGCAAAAGACCGCAGGGCGCTCACTTGCTGCCGCCAAGTTTTCATCACGGTGGCGGCTTTGGGACTCGCCTGATCTTTGCCCAAGGCTTGGTCGTAGCAGGCATAGGCAGCATCATACTGCTGCAGGCGATGGTAGGCTACCCCCTTAAACAACCAAGCTTGGGGATGATCTGGGGTGAGCGCCAGGGCGCGATCGCACGCCTCTAAGGCAGCCTCAGCCTGATCAAGATGAATCAGACAAACCGCTTGATTAACCCAATCGTCAAGCTGTCGTTCGCTTTCAGAAATTTGCTGCAGCTGACTCAAGGCCACTGCATAATCGCCTTGCTGCAGCAGCGTTGATACCGACGGCACCAGCGCGGTCACCGGCGGTTGGGGAAAAGAAGAATCTGTAGACATGCTGGGGCCAACTCACAAACCATCAACAAAGATTGCCTCGTGGCTAAGGTTCCCATCCAGTTCAGCAAATGCGTTAGTCGCAACCACAAACTTTAAGTCACCGCTGGCCTGGGCATTGGCGGCCAGGGGAGCCCACGTTCGCACCCTAACCGTTAGGCTGAATCCCTCCAACCAACTGCATGCACCTCAACCACTGAGTTTCGCCTTCACCCCATGCTAATCGGGGCATCACTAGAAACTCACAGGCAACACCCTAACAAACGCGCCTGCTACCCCAACTATAGATTCACAAACTTAATCTGATGATTACGTTTGTTTTCGGTAAGCTACGCGATCGCAACAACCCCTTCAAATTCCAGGTAGACCTGTGCAATCCTGACTGGAAAGGTCTTTCAACGCCTCAAGAACCCTTTTGCTCGACCCCAATCATTGCGTAATGTAAACAAAATGCTGTCATGCCATCATGCTGGCTTGACAGCAACCGGGAGCAGCCGTTAACTTGGCATCCATACCCGGGTCACACAACCTAGAACGCAACATGGAAGACCAGCAAAAGGCTACGAAAGTTACGCTCTACTTACCTTCGGATTTGCATCGTCAGCTCAAAATCCGTTCTGCGGTTGATGGCGAGCCCATGTCGACAATGGCCGAGCGCGCACTGAAGTTTTATCTGTCTCACGCTGATGTGGTTGAAGCCTCCACAGAGCATGGCAGCACTTACAAAACCTATAGCTGTCCCAGTTGTGCCGATTCGGTTGTGGTGAGAGACGGGCAGCTAGTTTCGGTTAAAGAGGCGATTCAGGCTGCGCCTAGTGATGGCTTGCCCGTAGCAGTACCTGAAGTTGTTGCTGAAGGTTCACGGCCTGAAGAAGGTCAGCTAGTTCACTGCTAGGGACTGTCTTGAGGCAGTTCAGGCAGCTAGATAGTTTGGTTTCAGTCCGCTTGTGATCGCGCCTCAGTTGAGGCCCATGTTATGCCAGGAGTGATTTGATGAGAGAAGATCTCGACATACTCATAAAGGCGCAGTATCCCCTGGTCTATTTGGTGACGTTTGAGGAAGAGCGAGCCGAGCAAGCGATCGCTAGCGTGGCGCACACGCTGCGACCTCAGCGGCGGATTTACACTTGGACGATGACCCACGGCATCGTGGAGCATGGCCAGCCTCGCAACGTCACTCAGCACAACAGCACCGTTTCGCCAGAAGCTGCTGTGGAATGGGTGATTCGCCAGCGCGAGCCGGGTATCTATGTTTTCAAAGATCTTCATCCTTTTAAGGACTCCCCTGCCGTTACTCGCTGTTTGAGAGATGCGATCGCGGGTTTCAAAGACGCCCAAAAGACCATCGTTCTCATGTCTCCTGTGCAGGAGATTCCGATTGAGTTAGAAAAGGAAGTCGTTGTGCTCGATTTTCCGCCGCCCACGATGGCGGAGTTGAATCAGGTGCTGAGCAGCGAATTGGATGTCGCGAAGAGTACCCGCATCACGACTGATGTGCGAGAGAAGTTGCTCAAAGCAGCCTTAGGGTTAACCCGCGATGAAGCTGAGAAGGTCTACCGTAAAGCCCATGTCACGGCTGGCAAGCTGACCGAAAGCGAAGTCGATATCGTGCTGACTGAGAAAAAGCAGCTAATTCGTCGTAACGGCATTCTCGAATTCATGGAGGTGGATGAGACCATCGACTCTGTGGGGGGATTAGAAGAGCTCAAGCACTGGCTAACCCAGCGCTCTAATGCCTTTACCGAGCGGGCTCGGGAATATGGTCTCCCCCAACCCAAAGGCATGCTGATTCTAGGGGTGCCGGGCTGTGGCAAGTCTTTAATTGCTAAAACCACTTCACGGCTCTGGGGGTTGCCCCTGTTGCGGCTGGACTTGGGCCGAGTGTATGACGGCTCGACAGTAGGGCGATCGGAAGCGAATTTGAGAAATGCCCTGCGGACTGCCGAATCGATTTCGCCCGCGATTCTCTTTATTGATGAAATTGATAAAGCCTTTGCCGGGAGTTCGGGCTCATCCGATTCTGACGGGGGTACCTCAAGCCGGATTTTTGGCACCTTTCTCACCTGGATGCAGGAAAAGACCTCGCCCGTATTCGTCATGGCCACCGCCAACCGAGTCGAACGACTCCCTGGTGAGTTTCTGCGCAAGGGCCGGTTTGATGAGATTTTCTTCGTTGATCTGCCCAACGAGGCAGAACGCAAAGACATTTTCAACATTCATCTTCAAAAGCGCCGACCCGACACTGAGCGCTTCGATTTAGAACAGCTTGTCAAAGTTTGCGATGGGTTCTCGGGTGCCGAGATTGAGCAAGGCATCATTTCCGCCATGTATGAGGCTTTTGCCCAAGACCGGGAGTTTACCCAACTCGATATTATTGCTGCGATCCGGGCGACGATGCCCCTGTCTAAGACGATGAATGAACAGGTGACAGCCCTGCGCGATTGGGCTCGTCAACGGGCAAGGCCCGCAGCAGCCTCCGTCGCTGAATATCAGCGCATGGAGTTCTAAAGCTTTTTCTCCAGTTCGCTGGAGAAAAGGGCTAGCGATTGTGCTAGCAGCTCACCTCGAAGGTTGAAAAGGGATCCATCCCTATCCGTCTTCATCTCTCTCTCAAACCTCGTTGTCTCTCTTAAGTTCTCTCCAGGAGGAAACACTATGTCTCACTTCAGCACCCTGCGCACGAAAGTTGCCGATGCTGCCATTCTCAAGCAGTCTCTCTGTGACCTCGGCATTTCGGTCAAGACCGAAGCTGATGTTCGTGGTTACAACGGCCAACGTGTTCGTGCCGACATCGTTGCTGTTTTAGAAGGCGAATACGATCTGGGTTGGTCTCGCAATGCCGATGGCAGCTTTGATCTCATCGCTGACCTCTGGGGCGTTGCTAAAAAGCACAACCAGACTGAGTTGATCAACTCCATCAACCAGAAGTACGCAGTCAACAAGACCTTGGCTGATGTCAAGCGTCCTGGCCTACAGAACGCTAACGTCAAGTTGGTGCTTCAGTAAGCTCACATTGCGTTCCCAGATATTCGGGCGGGCTCAATCAGTTGAGCCCGCCCTTTTTGTATGCTCTTTAAGGCATCCGGTCCTCAGTTCAGAAACTTGCCCCCGCCATGATGCACGGTTTTATTCCGCCGCAGCGCTATTTTGCTTATCTCACCTGGCAGCAGATTGAGGCCCTGCCCGACAAAGCCCATGTGGTGATCGTGCAGCCCATGGGCGCAATTGAGCAGCATGGCCCCCACCTGCCCCTAGCCGTGGATGCCGCGATCGCCACCGCCGTCTTAGGCAAAGCACTGACCCAACTGCCCGAGGCGCTGCCCGCCTACGCCCTGCCGCCCCTCTACTACGGCAAGTCCAACGAACACTGGCACTTTCCGGGCACGATTACCCTGTCGGCGGAGACGCTGCGCCAGATACTGTTGGAATCGGCAGCTAGCCTGTATCGCGCCGGATTCCGTAAACTTATCTGGCTCAATGCCCACGGGGGACAACCTCAGGTCCTCGACATGGCGGCCCGCGACCTGCACCAAACCCATCCCGACCTGATGGTGTTTCCCCACTTTGTGTGGAACGTGCCCAACCCAGCAGCTGAACTGCTGACACCGAAGGAGTTGGAGTTGGGCATTCACGCGGGCGATGCGGAAACCAGTCTGATGCTGTCGATTTTGCCCGATCAGGTACAGCCCGACCAAGCCGTTTGCGAATATCCCCACGGGCTACCGACAGACGGGCTGCTGAGTATGGAAGGGGCATTACCCTTTGCCTGGGTCACCCGTGACCTGACCCGCAGCGGCGTGTTGGGCGATGCCACGGTGGCGACGGTAGCCAAGGGCGATCGCCTGTTAGCCGCCTTAGCCGACGGCTGGGTGCGGGTAATTGAGGCGGTTCACCGGTTTCAGCAACCAGCCGCCTGGCGCGACGAACCCCACCCAGATGAATCGCTGAAAACTAGACCGCCAGAGCCGCCGCCGCCCTAAGGCGGTTTATCAGTTAGTCATGCAGCAGCAATGGTTGTTTAGAATTTCAAAAACGTCAGCACTTGCTCAATAAATACAGTTCTTCCTCGTTCAGGACGATCATTAAACAGGTAATGTGTTGCGCCTGAAATCGCGATGGTTTGTGCCACCGGAGCATTCACCAGTTCAGATGCGATCGCCACAGCATCTTCCGGCCGAGACCAAAAATCGAGGGTTCCCCGCACAAAAAGGGTGGGTGTGTAGATGTCACCAGCCTCCCAATATCGATATCCTTGAGCAAGGTTGAAACTTTCCTCCCGGTAAGCCGTCGGAATTCGAGCGCTGGCCGGGGTGCGGGTTTGACTCGTTGGATCTAATCGAACAGCAGTCCGGGCATAAGCCTCGGCAACGGCTGGATCACGCCACTGGGCTTTGTCATCCACCGGAATCGAATTATCCCACCCTCCTAGAAATCCGTTGTAATCAACCAAGCGGTACGCCCCCCCGCTAGCGTCAAAGGTTCCAGGCTCATCGGGGTTTTCAAATCGCTCAGTCAGCGGCCATGAGGCATCCACCCCGTAGAGGCTGTTGAGCATAATCAGATGGCTGACCCGATCGTTATAACGACTGGTATACAAACCCGCCCAGTGTCCACCCGTTGCCCAGCCCATCAGGGCAACGTGGGGTTGCTCAGTGCGAGCGCGGATCCACTCGACCACAGCATCAATATCACGAACAGCTTCCTCCGATGTCACTGCCGGAGGGTTTCGATTGACCGGTTCATGCAGCACTCTCGGACGGGTTGAACGTTCCCAGCCACGGACATTCATAATGTAGACGCGATGTCCTGCTTGAGCGAAATCGGCGGCCAAAGAATAGCCAGGAACATCAAGGTCAAAAGAAGCAATCCCGCCAGGGCCACCGCCATGAATCAACAGAATCGGTACGCCGGTCGGCGCAGAGCTTGATAGGGAGCACGTCATCCGTTCATGGTAGAAAAAATATCCTAGAAGATATCG
>ERZ1740060.274-NODE-274-length-37863-cov-12.175677_pt1 | contig 37863 bp, 26 predicted proteins | sample MGYA00581743_ERZ1740060 | MGnify/ENA primary metagenome ERZ1740060 (study PRJEB43018, sample SAMN04849235) | marine metagenome | isolation source: floating plastic debris | place: Pacific Ocean | collected 2008-08-27 | study: EMG produced TPA metagenomics...
ACACCTGAACACCTGAACACCTGAACACCTGAACACCTGAACACCTGAACACCTGCATATTATAACTATAACATTCCTCCAAAAAGTACATACCTCACTTCTGTAATATTATCGTGCGGATATAATTCCGCTTCTTGCTAAATTTTTTCATCGATAAAACGTTATCGTTTAGACAGGTACGTGAATAAATAAGTGCATGAAGGCGAAGTACATTTTCTTCACATTATTGCTTTACACGCAATGGGGGTGGGCACAACGCTACGAGTTTAGCGATAGCCTGACCTACGGCGACCAGGTTCGGGAATGGTTTTCCCAAGCCAGTGATAGCAGTACCATCAAATTAGGCGAGCAATTTGCAGTTTTTTGGGACGGTAGCGCGTTATCTTCTACTCAAAAAGATACGCTCAAGCTAATAACCACGCAAATGCTGGCGAAAAATTACAAGCTTAAGCCCTACCTAACTGATCTACACGCCACAATACTGTACGCCAAAGATTCAGCCAATATTAGTACTGGCAACCTAGATGCTATGCTCGGAATGATGCATAAAATGCTAGTATACTACGATCGGCGGCAGGTAGGTTATGGTTTGAATACCCTGAAATCCTTTTTTGCTGAAGGAGCCGTGTACCGGGCTAATTACAATAACTTGTATGCCGAAGCCGATGGCTATGGGTTTGAGTTTATTGCTCCACCCGAAGAAGAACCTATTCTCGAGGAGGAACTAGACGAGGGAGAAGATGAATTTTTGAGTGAAGAAGATCCCTGGGGTACTACGGAGGAGGAAACCTCAGAAGACGACGCCTGGAGCGATGATGCTTGGGGAGACGATACTTGGGCTGACGAAGACTGGGGAACCACAGCAGAGGAAACCCTGCCGGAAGAGGAGGAAGAAGCTGAGGAGGATATTTATGACTATCTGATTCAAGAGCCCATTCAGCCCGAGCTTACTGGGGCGATTATGCGCTTAAATAATGTGAGCTTCACGTTCACCACTACCTACGACACCGCTCACCTTCATCAGACCGATGGAGCTATCATGCTGAAAGATCAGTTATTTGTAGGCGAAGGCGGTAAGTTTGACTGGACAATGGCGGGGCTCAGTGAGGATTCAGTATTCTGTACACTGGGAAAGTATAACTTCGATATCCGGGTGCCCAAGCTGAATGCCGAAAAAACGACGATGACCTATCTGGGTAAAATTCAGCAACCCGTAGAAGGAATTTTTGAGTTTGCCAGCCAACGCCATCAGAGTTTTCGAGACGCCCGCTACCCTCGTTTTAAAAGTTACCGCAATAATATATCAGTCAATATTTATGACCGCCAGGATATAAACCCTAATCAAGTTTCTCTTACCGGGGGCTTCTCCTTGGTAGGTAACCGGGTCAGTAGTGCTTCTTTTTACGAAGGGGAAACCACCGTAGAGGTGCAAGAAAAAGGTGTCAGGAGATTCAAGGCAGTATCGCCCCGCTTTGGGATTACTGATTCGCTCATGACTAGTGGTCAGGCTGCGGTAGTGATCTATCAAACCAATGATTCTATCTATCACCCAGCAGTGCGCTTCAAATATATTTTAGATTCTTCGTATCTGGTGCTGCAAACTACCAAAGGTGATTTTAAGCGTACCCCCTTTGTCTCTACCTTCCTCAACATGGATATTCGGGCGGATATGATCCAGTGGGATTTGCGTACCGATAGTTTAGCAATATCCACCCTTTCGGCTCGAGATAAAGTACCGGTGCTGTTTGAGTCACAAGAATATTTCAGTGAGGAATTATTTGATCAACTGGGGCAGATGTATAACTTTCATCCGCTGATTATGGCAGTGAGCTACGCCCGCAAGACCCGGAGTGGCACCTTCTACGCTGATGATATGGCCCAATCCTTACAGCAGAATCCTAAAATTATCCGGGCAGCCATGAGAGATTTGCGAGGGCAAGGGTTTGTAGATTATGATGAGGATTCGGGCGAAGTAACAATTAAGAGAAAGGGGTATCACTACGTATTGTCCAAAGCTAAGCAGAAAGATTATGATGATTTGCTGATTCCATCTTTTGCTAGTAATGGTCCCAATGCCGTGCTTAATCTGGATAGTATGGCATTGGCCGTAGAAGGAATTGAGAAATTTACTATCAGCAATGAACTGAATGTACAGATCATCCCGACCAACAACAAGGTAACCATGCTGGGCGAACGGGATTTTAAGTTCGATGGGGTGCTTCAATCGGGTAATTTTGAGTTTTCGGGTAAAAACTTCACATTCCGTTACGATAGCTTTCTAATTGACTTACCCGAAATTGATTCCATTGCCTTTTATCTGCCTGACAAAGACGGAAGTCGCCGTCGAGTAGATAACTCATTACAAAGTGATGGTGGTAAGAAAAAGGTCAATAACTCCTTACAAAGTGGGGTAGGTGATGGACTGAAGAAAACTGCGGGAACCTTATTTATCAATGATCCTAAAAACCGGTCTGCCCGTAGTAAAGATCCTAGCTTTCCCAAATTTAACGCTGAAAACGGCGCGGTGGTGTACTTCGACAACAACAATGTACTGGATAATGCCTATGATAAATCTATTTACTACGTAATTCCTCCTTTCGATATTGATAGCCTAAACAGCACTGACCCTGCTTCTATCTCATTTCCTGGTACGCTTTACAGTGATATTTTTCCGCCGATTGCCGAAAACCTGAGCGTTCTGGGTGATAATTCTATGGGCTTTGAGCATGCAGCCCCCGAGGGAGGATACGCTTTATACGGAGGCACTGCCACGTATAAGGATAAGCTAACACTAAATGCAAATGGACTAAGGGGAACGGGCACTATCGATTTCCTCACCACCACTCTCGAGTCCGAAGATTTCGTGTTTTATATGGATTCAGTAATGACGACGGGAACGGTAGTGGACATTAAGGAAGGTAGCTTGGGGCAGGCTAGTTTCCCACAAGCGTATGTAGAAGATTATACTATGAAGTGGCTGCCCCGTGAAGATAGCATGTACATTACCAACAACGCTGAACCGTTTGAGCTGTACAACCAAACGGCATCTATGAGTGGTCAACTTATTTTAATGAATAATGGACTACTAGGAGCAGGAACACTATTTACCCGAGGGTCTGAGGTAATTTCGGAGCAAATGGCCTTCGAGCAAAACCAGTTTTCGGCTCGTAATGCTGGGTTCGAGATCAAGTCTGAGAATTCTAAGAAGCCCGCTCTAGCTGGAAAAGACGTGTATGTGAACTTTGATCTGGTAGCGAACCAGGCCAGTATCAGTCCCGAAATAGAAGGCGTCGCTGCCATCGGATTTCCCTACGCTCAATTCCGAACTTCTATTACCAAAGCGGTGTGGGATTTAGAAGAAGAAACTGTGCGAATGAGTAAGCCTGAGGACGTGGCCATTGAAAACTCCTATTTCTACGCTACGCGAGAAGAACTTGACTCACTAGTGTTTAGTGCGGAGGAAGCTATTTACCGAATTCCATTACAGCAGCTAGATATTTCGGGTATTCCGTATATCACCGTAGCGGATGCGAAGATTACACCGGAGAATGGTCAGGTACAAATTAGGGAAAATGCTAAATTCGATACCTTCACCAATGCTACCTTAGTAATTGATACCCTCAACGAATATCACAACTTATTCAACGGAACCATTGATGTTATTTCCCGAAACGAATTTAGGGGGAAAGCCATCTACGAGTTAGTCTCCGCCAGCGATACCTTCGCCATTCAGCTTACAGAGTTTGCAACTGACTCGGCACAAGAGGGAAGGGGAAGGCAAGCCGAGTGGGTGCAACATACGGTAGCTGATGGAACAGTGCAGGAAGCGCAGAACCTGATTATCTCTCCCGGTATGCTTTATCGAGGAAATATCCGAATGCACGCGGCTAAGGAGGCGCTGGAGTTAGATGGTGAAGTTAAACTGAATTTTAAAACTATTCCCAACTACAATACTTGGATCAGCTATCTGAGCGAAGCCGGAGATAAAGAGTTGAAATTTGATATTGCCACGAGTACCACTGACGTGGGTGAACCTCTCACAACTGGATTACAACTGGATCGGAGCAATAGCTTGTACATGACATTTGTCACCGACCTTCGTTCTCCAGAAGACCCTACCGTTTTTCAACCCATAGGAATGTTAGGGTATAATGAGGAAGAACAGGAATACACCATCCGATCTTCTAAGAAAGATGAGCCAAACGCACTATCGGGAGAGGTATTTACTTTCAACGAAAATGAGCAGACAGTAGCCTTTGAAGGCCCCATCAATTTACTTCCTTACCCTGAAGTAGGGCTAGAAATTCAGACGGCTGGCTCAGGTAAAGGCGACTTGCAAACCAATGAATACAAGCTGGATGCTTTCATGGCTATCAATATTGACTTGCCCGCGCAGGCGGTAGCAATGATGGGAGAAGATCTGAACGCCGCGCTAAACAAATCAGGTGCAAGAGCAGCAATTAATGACCGTACACGTTTGCTGTATAAACTAGCCGAATTTATTGGCGACCAGGCCGCTCGCGATTTCGATCAGCAGTCTATTGCCAACTATACCCCACTAGTTTCGGTAGCTCCTCAGCTTGAAAAAACGATTGTACTGGCCGACATCCAGATGGTTTGGTCTGATGATCATAAAGCCTGGTACAGCACTTCACCACTAGGGTTATCCAATGTACAAGAAACGGATATCAATGGCCAAACAACCGGGTTCCTGGAAATTAAACCAACGGATGAAGGCACAATTGTAAATCTGTTCATGCAAGCCACAGCTGACTCTTGGTACTATTTTACTTACCAGAACAACCGGATGGGCATTTGGGCGTACAACGAAGATTTCTGCGATGAAATTGGTGTACGATCTAAAATGGGTAAAGCCGATTCAGATGAATTCGCTTTCTACCTTAGTGATATTTCCGAAACCCTCACCTTCGTCAATCGTTTCCGCCAAACCTACTTAGGCATTGATGAACCCTATAACTTCGATATTATGCCCGACATGATTGCCGACGAAGAGGCGGAAGAAGAGGATGAAGAAGCTGACCGGGATGGGTTCTAATCACCCGAAATTCTTAGTTAGGGGCGGTCAAAATACCCATGTCGATAAAGTTTCTTATATTATCGCCGTTACTGATCAATAAAACTTTGGGCACGATTATAACGTTGCTTAGACGAACGAGAAGATTAAAAGATGACGATTGTTTATATAGGTTGTGCGATACTTTTAGCGTATTTGTTAGGTTCTATTCCCTCGGCGGTTTGGTATGGTCAGCGAATGTACGGAATTGACGTAAGGCAGTACGGTAGCGGTAATGCCGGAGCTACCAATACTTTTCGAGTGCTAGGCAAACGAGCTGGTATTATCGTCTTATTGCTCGATATGTTGAAAGGGGCAGCGGCTACTTCACTAGCCCGAGTGCTACTGCAACAAGATATTATCCCGGCTGATCGGCTGGTTGAATTCCAGTTATTATTAGGAATTGTAGCCGTTGCAGGCCATATTTTTCCGGTATTTACGAAGTTTGACGGAGGCAAGGGAGTAGCTACATTGTCGGGTATGGTACTTATCATTCAGCCAGTAGTTGCTCTACTGTGTGCGTTAGTATTTCTCATCATTCTTATTTCTACTAAATACGTCTCGCTAGGCTCGCTGCTGGCGGCATTATCGTTTCCTCTACTTTTATTACTACGTCCCTTCCGAACCGGAGAACCTCTGCTTGTTGCTTTCGGCTTTGCCATGTTTGTCTTATTGGTAGTCACCCATCAGAAAAATATTCGGCGATTGCTTAGTGGTGACGAAAACCGTACTTATCTTTTTGTAAAGAAGGACTAACTTTTTAGTGTTATTGTGTTAGGGCTGCCATGGAATGGTGTTAGAGTGTTAATGGATAATTTGAACACTTAGACACCTCCCTTATGAAAGAAACTACTGAACTAGCCATTGAGTACTCGGTAATCTCCGCCCTTTCTTTGAGCCCAATCTTGACGGAAATCTATGATCTACCCGAGAAGGTTGAGGTAGAATATCTGCATCAAGGCTTTAATGATACTTATCTCGTCACTACAGAAGCATCTAAATATACACTAAGAATATACCGACATAATTGGAAGTCACTGGACGATATTCGTGGAGAAATTGACCTTCTCTTACTATTGAAAGATGCACATATACCTGTTTCCTACCCAATTGCTAATACTGAAGGCGATTTCATCATCGAGTTGACTTGTCCTGAAGGAATCCGGTACGCTGTGCTCTTTAGCTATGCCTTAGGAGAAAATATCCCCTCACTCAATAATGAAACGGCTAGATTGCTTGGGGAGCACTTAGGGCGATTGCATAATATTACTGAAAAAAGGGAAGACGAAAGATTATCCAAACGATATACCTATTCGGAGATTTTCACATACACGAATAAACTTTTAAAATCGAGGTTAGGTGATTCAATTGACATCTTTCAAAAAGTAAGTAGTATTGAGCAGAAACTGGCGGAGAAAATAGATATTGATAAATTAGAACAGCTTCCTAAAGGAATATGTCATGGCGATCCACATTACGAGAATACATTCCTCGAGAAATCATCCAAAAAAATGACACTATTCGATTTTGATTTTTGTGGTTATGGCTACCTGCACTATGACTTAGGTAGCTTCTTCCACTATGAACGAAATAGCGATCAAAATAAAGCCAAATTTTTGGAAGGATACAAACAAATACGACCTTTGACAGTGGAAGATAAGAAGCTAATACCGTATTTTGAGATATTGATGAGAGTCTTTCATTTAGGTGCCAGAGCGAACAATGCTGATGGAATAAAAAACCCTCTCTGGCCTGAAAATGAGATAGAAAAAAATATTGACGATATTAATCATCAGCTTGCTTCACTATAGAAGTAGATAGTACGAAAAGCATAAAATTGACCTTGGACTCTTGAGCATTGCAGGTATTTGCTCAAACATATTAACCCAGAGAATAATAACACTATAACACCATATCCCTATGTCAACTACTGCATTTAAATCCTATATTGAGGAAAATCAAGATCGATTTTTAGAAGAACTGTTCGATCTACTCCGTATTCCTTCGGTCAGTACTGATTCTAAATTCCAACAGGATGTACGACGAACTGCAGATTTTGTAAAAGAGCGGTTATTGGAAGCTAAAGTAGATAAAGCCGAGATTGTTGAAACCGAAGGCTATCCTATCGTTTACGCTGAAAAAATGGTTGATCCAAGTAAGCCAACCGTTCTAGTCTACGGTCACTACGATGTACAACCTGCCGACCCCTACGAACTCTGGAAGTCGCCACCCTTTGAGCCGGAAGTGCGAGATGGGAAAATCTACGCTCGGGGAGCTAGCGATGATAAAGGTCAAATGTACATGCACGTGAAGGCATTGGAAACGATGATTGTCAATGATGCGCTGCCCTGCAATGTAAAATTTATGATTGAGGGCGAGGAAGAAGTAGGATCGAGCCACTTAGCAGGTTTTGTAAAAGATAACCGCGAAAAACTACAAGCTGATGTAGTACTCATTTCTGACACCGGAATTATTGATAACGAAAATCCTTCTATCACGATAGGTTTGCGCGGCCTAAGTTATATGGAAGTGGAAGTTACTGGACCCCGAATCGACTTACACTCGGGTATGTTCGGAGGCACAGTTGCCAATCCCGTTAATGTTCTCTGCCGAATGATTGCCTCGCTGCACGATGAGCAAGGCCGAGTGACTATTCCGGGTTTTTACGATAAGGTAGCTGAATTAAGCGATGAGGAACGATCCGAAATCAACCGAGCCCCGCAAGATGATGAAAAATACAAACAGGAATTAGGCGTAAAGGCATTAGCGGGTGAGGATGGTTACACCACTATGGAGCGAATCGGAATTCGGCCTACATTAGATGTGAATGGTATTTGGGGTGGGTACACGGGTGAAGGAGCCAAAACGGTACTTCCTTCTAAAGCCTACGCCAAAATTTCTATGCGCTTAGTGCCTAACCAGCATCCTGATGAAATTGATGAGCTGTTCACTAAGCACTTTGAATCCATCGCGCCCGATACGGTACAGGTAAAAGTAACTCCTCACCACGGTGGCGAACCAGCCGTAGTTCCTACCGATTCACCCGCTATTGAAGCGGCTAAGAAAGCTTTCCAGGATGCCTGGGGTAAAGAACCTTTTTTAACTCGCGAAGGTGGTAGCATTCCCATTGTATCGCTATTTCAAAAAGAGCTAGGCATTGATTCATTGTTGATGGGCTTTGGTTTAGACGAAGATGCAATCCACTCTCCTAACGAAAGCTACGGCGTTTTCAACTTCCTAAAAGGCATAGAAACTATTTCGTTATTCTATCAGCATTTTGCTAAAGTGTGAAAGAATAAAGTAGAGGCATGATTAATCATGCCTCTACTTTATTATCCTATTTTCCTCTTCCCTTGACCTACGGATTCGAGGTCGTTTATTAGCTGCTTCGTTGTTGCCAAAAGATCGGGAGTAGGTAAGTTTGATAATGCGTGATCGGGCAGATTCGGTGCGGAAGTTCGTGTGCGTATTCACTGCAAAGGCTTCTTCGGTCAAGCCCCCGTACCTAGCTCTGATTTGCATAGATTGCAACAGATCGGTTACTGCTATTTGAAGGCTGCCCCGATTGTTGCTTAGTTCTTTCTTCACGCCCATGTTTAACATGCCAAATCCGCCAATCTCCACCGATCCGTTGTAAGAAGGTGCATTATACCATCCGGAGATTTCCAGAAAAAACTGTCGCGGGAGTTTAATGGTCTGGTTCCCGTACACCGAATAAGCGAAGTAGGTTTTGGTTGCGGGCACTGGAGTATAATCTAACTCAAATTGGCGCCAACCGCCCACCCATCCCTGGTTTATAGTCCACCAATCAGTGATTGAAATGGGTAAATCAGCTTGGAAGGTGAGGTTGTTCTGGTACTTCAAATTTTGAGGAGCTACGTATAGCAGGTCGCGTTCTGGGTTTTCGGTCAGTTGAAAGCGGGCGATAGGATAATCATCCCGACCAACTAGTACCGAAAATGAGTATCCGCGATAGATATATCCTACTTTTACATTATTGGTAATCGTTGGCTGCAACAGTGGGTTTCCGGTAAAAACCGACATGGGGCCACTGTAAGTGAGGTAGGAAGCCAGGTCGTTGTAGGTCGGGCGGCTAATTCTTTTGGTATAGGACAACTGCCAGGTGGTATGATCGCCTACTTTCTTAGAGAAAAATAAACTAGGGAACAGTTTTCCGAGTCTTCGATCAATCTTATTTTCTGCTTTTTCAGCGTCAGTATAGGTATGGGAATATTCGTAGCGAGCTCCTATTTTCAACTCGGTTGATGGGCTTATTTGCCAGGATGAAGATGCGTAAACTGCGCCAATGCGCTCGCTCATTTCAATATCATTTGAGGTGCGGGAGGTGTTTACCCAACGGTTGTCTTCCCAACTCTCTATTCTTGACAAACTGGTACTGCGCGTGTAGGCTCCCTTCACTCCGGCTTCCAGGCGCAGCTTATCGTTCCATTGCTTCGTATAATCCAAACTGATCACTCCTACATGAATCGGGGTATTAGCGATACCACGTTGGCGGTTGGAGAAAATGTTGCCTTCAGGGTTAACCTCATTAGATGCTTGGTCGGAAAAACGAGTGGAAATATCGGATGGGTTTTCGTTTTTGTAGTACAAATAATCAGCGTTGAGGCTCAGCTTTTCTCCTTCCTTTAATTCCTTTTCCAGAAATAGCGAGGTATTGCTATTCTTCCAGCGATTGGTTGCATCAATGTTGGCTTCCATCAGTAGAAAAGGGGCTTGTATGGGAGTATACTCGCCTCGATTAGCTCGTTCAGAAAATACTTGGCTATGATTGTAGGCACTATTAATGCCAATGGTGGTATTTCCTAAATAAGCTTCCAGGCCCAGCGTAGCGTTATGGTTGTCAGATACTAAATGGGTAGTGTTAAGGAAATACACATCTAATTCACCACCCAGATCCGGCATATCTTGGTCTCCTCTTACCCACAAGTCGCTGTAGCTACGATCGTGCAGAAAGGAGTATGATCCGTAGACGTTGACTTTACTATTGCTGTGAGATAGATTGATGCTGGTTGCTGCTTTCTCACCTACACCCAGTCCTCCGGTGACAGATAGCGTGCCCGTAGTGCCGACTTCCTTATTTTCCTTAAGTATAATATTGATTATTCCGGCACTTCCTTCAGCATCGTATTTGGCGGGGGGGCTGGTTAGTAATTCTATTGTCTCAATATTATCCGCACTCATACCATTCAGCATCGCTACTACCTGAGCTACGGGTAAGCGCATTAGTTTTCCGTTTATCATCACGGCTACTCCGCTTTGGCCGTTGAGCATAATGCCGCCGTTTTGGTGATCTAATGATACTCCGGGTGATCGTTCTAGTACTTGTAAAGCTGAACTTCCTTTAGTCATTACGCTACTCTCAACGTTAACAACGGTTCGATCTATCTCCTGCTGAAACAGAGGCTTTTCCGCTTGAATAACTACTTCGCTCAATTGCTGGGTATTTTCACGCAGTATTTGGGCTCCGAAATCTTTTCGTTTGCCGTTTGCTACGTCAAAAGGGTCAGACTCATAGGTCTGCCATCCTACTGCCCTAAGCTGGAGAAGATAATTTCCAGAGATTACACCTTCCAAAACGTAGGTTCCAGATTCATCAGTGATGGCTCCCTTCGCCAGTGCCGAATCAGCCGCATTGAGTAGTAGGACATTTACAAACGGCAGTGCCTCTCCGGTGGTGTCAGTCACTTTTCCAGATAGTTGGGCTAGCACAGGTTGCATGAACCAGCCGAATAGCCAAATGAGTATGATTGTTTTTATGGGCATTTTTTAGGGTATTTTTGATTATATGTGTCCCCGGACTTGTTCCGGGGACTCCTGCATAGTAGGAGGGAGATGCCGGAACAGGTCCGGCAAAACTTCCCTTTTGTAGTATTCTTGTCTAGTAGTTAATCCAGATGGTTATGGGAGCCGATTAGCCGGAATATTTTGAGTGAGTGGTCGGCTTGCCGTTGCCAAATTCGAATGCCTTTTCCTTCAGTTCTTCCCGAGAAGTTAGGGACAGTCCATTTTACCTTAAACTTGGTATAGGCAAGGATATGGTCATCGGTCGCTTCGTAGTGGTAAGTAGAGGTTTCTATGGAATCAATCGTTACATTGCCTTGGTTATACTTGATCAGGTAGGGCTTTATTTCGTCAATACCACTTACAGTTGGTTCTTGGAAGGGCATAAATTTGGCATCGTCAGCATAGAATTCTGATCGCAACTCACCAGAGCGCATGGTGACGTACTTTGCTCCAAGTGCGCTGTAAGCCCTCAGTTCCAGGGGAATTTTTTGACTAGAATAGAAGGCTGCTGCTTGGGATGGTTCGGGGGATAATTCAATAGTCAATGCTTCCGGATGCTCAACCGGATGAAAAAAGCCGTAGGATTCTCCTTTAAGGGTTAAGCTACCATTCGGCTGGACTCCCCAAATGTTCCAGTACTTACCGTTTTGGCTAAAGGTAGTATCTAATTCTACATCGGTATATTCTTTGCTAAAGACGCCAATCTCAACAAACGTACTATCAAGACGAACAACTTCTTCGGCCGTTCTTTGAAGGATACTAATATCTTGTCGGCGAAAAATCTGCTGGTAGAAGGCAGTAATTTCATCGATGCCTGTCAGGGTAGGTTGATATTCCGGCATACTGATCGCAGCCTCATCGTAGTAGGCCAGCCAGTTTTCCAGATCATCATTTTTCTCGGCAGCGGTTCGTAGTTCGGATAATTTTTGGATCTGTTGCTCAACCGCTGCCGAAACGATGATTCCCTCGTTCTGAGCATTGGCGTAGAAAAAGGACAAGAAGAGACTGCAAGTGAGGATTAAAAGAATTCGCATGAATTTGATTTTTGGTTACGGATCAAATCAAATCCAGTGCGACTGCTTCTCAAAATCTATATGCCCAGTGGTAAGAGAAACTTGATGAATGGCTTATTATGACTCGATCAGGGCTTATTATAGCCACAAACGCAGTTTCCTCCCGTTCGTCAAGGAATTTTACCCGATGATCAAGTATTCCGTACCGCTCGTATTCACTATAAGAGAAATCTCGGAGAGTTTACGCAAATTGGCAAGAATCAATGCTTAGAGTTGTATGGCTTCATCGCTGAAAGTCTTCCGTCAAATTGTTGTGTATGATTAAGTTGAAAAGAAGCTATACCAATTGCTTCGCTGTTGTAATGCTGATTTTTCTCGCTAGATGTCAACCTGCCACTGACGAACTATCTTATAACGCTCAGAATGACCGAGCAGTCGTGCAGGCAATTTTAAGCGTCCTGGATGATAATGATGTCAGCCTAGAAAAGAAGCTTGAAATTTGGGTAGACGATCTGGTACATATGGCTCCTGGCTACCCAACCAATACGGATAAAGATGCATTGCGCCGTCATCTAGAGGAACAACAAACATACGGATACGCTGATATGACTCACGAAATTATTGAGCTTGACTCGTATCCTGATCTGGTGCTAATGAGAGGGCGGGTCATCGGAACCTTCTATCCGGCTAATCAGGATGCGCCAGTACCTTTTCGTACCAATAACCTCTTTGTCTTTAGAAGATTGGAAGATAACTCACTAAAAATCTGGAAAGTAATCTTCAATCAGTCTGGCGAATAATTTTTTCCTAAGCATATTCAAGACCTTTCACCTAATATGATTCCACCAAATTTTATCACGGCTCTTTCCTTATATCTGTCGCTATCGGGTCTTCTAATCAGCAATCCGGGTTTTTCGCAAAACGTAGAACAGATCACTTTTACAGTAGATGTGAATTCGGTAGTCTCGATAGCTCAGGATTCGATACTGAATGTTCAAATCCGGGGCAGTGTAGCTCCTTTGAGCTGGGCAAAAGGTATTAAGATGACAGATGCCGATAATGACGGGATTTATTCCGCAACTATTGATTTTCCCCTCACGCAACCAACCGACTTATACTACAAATACACCTTAGACGAAATTGACTTTGAAGCAGGTGATGCTCGACAGATTAAAATAGAGACAGGCAGTCCTCTGGATACCTTTCGATACGAGAAAAGACCTGAAAACCCATTCAAAAAGTTTATTGGAAGATGGACTTTGAAAGATAATCTCTGGGAACAAGGTAATACTAACCAAGGGCTTGAGTGTATTAAAATACCGGATCACTACAGTATCTGCGAAGAACTCAATACACAAAATAGTTTGCTATGGAAGGTAGAGGCGCCCTCAGCTCGAGGACATATTCTTTGGGTGTATAACACAGAAACTCAAGAAATTCATCACTCCTCCAGCTTCTTTCCAGCCCGAAGTGGTGTCGGTACAGGGAAGGTAAATGAAGATGGAGACGTAACACTAAAGATTACCTTTGAAGGAGAAGCGAAGAATACTTACCGACAGTACGAGTACCGATGGGTTTCCGAAGATGAATATACGCTAAGATCAATACAGTATGATAACCAAGATAAACCTACCGGAAATTACTACGGTGGAACATTTGTAAGAATAACGCAGTGATAATAGCCTATTGAGGTAGAGTGAGTGGTTTGCACCATGTCTGATTACTGACGATATTGAAGAATGATAAGTCTCCTTGTTTATGGATAACCCTCGCTACGAATGGTTCTTTAAGTATAAGCTTTACCATCTGCCCTTTTGGATGCTCTATCATTATCTGTGGTGGGCTTTGGGTATCGGTAGTATTTGGGAAGCGGCTAATAGTATCTTCTTTTCGGTATACTCATTCAAATACATCTTTTACGTGCTTTTCCAGGCACTGGGAGTGTACTTTAATCTGTATTATCTAATTCCTAAGTTTCTGGAGAAAGGGCGATACGGTGCATACGTCAGCCTATTGATACTGACTTGCGTAAGTACAGCAGCTTTTATTATTAGTGGTTATTACGCAAGTGCTTGGTGGTCGGATCAAACCTTTGAGGAGTTATACAAGGTAAGCTCCGACCAGTACTTTTATCTCTTTAAAACTAATGCGCTTCCCTCTACCGTGGCTAGCATGACATTGGCCATGAGCATTAAGCTTACCAAAAATTGGGTGCAGGCTCAACGTAAGCAACAAGCTTTGGAGAGAAAGCAGCAAGTACTGGAAAAGGAAAAACTAGAAACTGAGTTAAAATTCCTTAAATCGCAGTTTAATCCGCATTTTCTCTTCAACTCCATCAACTCTATCTTTGTGCTTATCCATAAAAATCCAGATGAGGCTTCCGAATCACTCGCTAAGTTTTCGGACTTATTGCGTTATCAGTTGTACGAATGCAATGAACAACACATTCCGTTGGATCGAGAGTTGGCGTACTTGGAAAACTTTATAGAACTGGCTAAGCTTCGGCAAGATCATCACGTTACGGTGAGCGTAAACTTAGAGCCTATCCGTTCGGGAAACTTGACGATTGCACCCTTTCTTTTGATGCCTTTTATAGAGAATGCTTTTAAACACGTATCCCAACACCCGGATGATTCAAATTGGATTTCTATTAACATCGCGTTGAAAGAGTACCAGCTACAAGTAGATATTGCTAATAGCACAGCTGAGCTAGGCGAGTCGCTGGATGTAATGAGCCACTACGGTGGTATTGGGCTAAAGAATGTTCGGCGCCGACTAGACTTACTTTATCCTGAAAAATATGACTTGTCAGTACAGACAAACGATCAGCAATTTAAAGTACATCTTACGCTTGAGCTTCAACCGCAAGCCTACGCTACCCAGCCTGATCTTCTTTTAAAAGAAAACAGTATTTAAATGGTACTACGATGCGTAACAATTGATGATGAGCCGTTGGCGAGAGAGTGTATTGCGAACTACGTACGCGAAGTAGATTTTTTGCAATTGGTAGGAACCGGGAATAATCCGGTAGTGCTAACCCAATTACTGGATGAACACGATGTTGATCTAATTTTTCTTGACATTCAGATGCCGGTACTCAGTGGAATTGAATTTCTGAAAATGGCTCAAAATCCTCCATTGGTTATTATCACTACGGCGTACCCCAGCTACGCGCTAGAAGGATTCCAGCTAGATGTGCTAGACTACCTACTTAAACCGATTACCTTCACCCGCTTTTTTAAGGCAGTAACCAAAGCTAAGGACTACCACCACCTGCTTCATCCAACGACGGCAACTGCCCCGAATGCTCCTCCAAATAGCACTGAAACTGACTACTTTTTCATCAAATGCGATAGTAAGTACGAGCGCATCTACTTCAACGATATACTGTACGTGCAAGCGATGCAGAACTATGTGGTAATTCATACGATTCACGGTAAATACATGACACTACTGTACCTTAAAAATGTAAAGGAGAAGCTAGCCTATCAGGATTTTATTCGAGTTCATAAATCGTATATCGTCTCTATCCCGAAAATAGAAGCAATCGAGAATAACGAAGTCGTCATCCAGTCTCACCGCATTCCCATCAGTCGTAATCATCGGGAGGAGGTAATTGAACGCGTTGTGAATAAGCGACTCTGGAAAAAATGATTATTAGCTCGCCAACAGAAGTTATATCTTGCGCGGGTAACTAATCTTTATCCCTTGAAAAATCTCAACTGGAAAACCCTTTCTCAAAAATACCTGCTTCAAGACCGTTGGATTAAAGTGCGGGCGGATGTCTGCGAGATGCCAAACGGGCAGATTATTGAACCCTACTATACACTGGAGTATCCCAATTGGGTCAACGTCACCGCTATCACTCCCGAGCGAGAAATCGTGCTGATTCGTCAGTACCGCCATGCTTACGGTGAAGCTATTCTGGAACTGCCGGGCGGAGCAGTAGACCTCGGCGAACCGGAAATGGAAGCGGTGCAACGAGAACTGTTAGAAGAAACTGGTTATACTGGTGAGAATTGGGAAGAGATAGCACGAGTATCGCCCAATCCAGCAAATCATAATAATCTGTCAATCTCTTTTCTGTGTCTCGATGCACGTAAGACCACCGAACAAAAGCTAGATACTGGAGAAGAGATAGAGGTAGTGCTGATGCCGCTAGAAGAAGTCGAGCAGTTGCTCAACGAAAACAAATTGGTGCAATCTATGCACGTGGCTTCTCTCTTTTATGCTTTCCGCCGCTTAAAACAACTTCACATCTTTTAGGGTGAGAATATCGCGGTTGCTGGTGAGCATACGCTTGGTGCGGAGGTAGCGGTTTAAGTTGAATTCATCGTAGTGTTTCGATTCGGGATCGATACTACTGATTTTTACGTGGGCTTCCAGACCAGGCGAGTGAATAAATTCATCGTTACCAATCCACATACCTACGTGGGTGACTCGTTCGCGAGTACTGTCGGTAGCCGCTCGTCCGAAGAAGAGTAAATCGCCGGGACGAAGACTTTTGAAGTTTTTATCTTCGTCTACTAGCTCTCCAGCGTGTACTTGCTGAGAAGCATCGCGCGGAAGCACCTTACCATTCATAAAGTAAATGGTTTTGGTATAGCCGCTACAATCTACTCCCTTAGCCGAAGTACCACCCCATAAATAAGGTACGCCCATCAGTTGGAAAGCGGTTTCTACTACCGACTCCTCCGTAGCTTTGACCTCGGCGAGCCAGTCATCCAACATAACCGCTTCATTTCGTTTCACGTAGGCTTCCCGCCCGTCGGGTAGTTCCACCCAGAAGACGCCTTGGTTTTCGTCCTTTACCTCCATGATGTTGCCCATTACCAGATCAGAAACGGTATGCTCCATGTTTTCATCCAGATAGGCAAAACCGTAGGGGTTGGTGTAAATGATTTTGTCGGCATCTTGCCAAGTCTGAAAAGTATCGGCATTCATCGGCTGGAAGCTACCCTGCATCCAACTGATGTACTTATCGGGAGTCTGCACTAAGTGCCAATCACCTTGCTTTTTTAGTACCCTGAGTGGCGTACCCATGGTTGCCTGAGTTGCCAATTCACCCGAATGTTTGGGCTGGGAACGGATATTGGCGACCGAAATAGAAACTACTCCCAAAGTATCATCGCCTAGTGACGCTTCAGGAAGCATTTGAATACTATCTTGATAAGCAATGCCAGCACTACTCAAAGCGGCTAGTAATTGCTGTTTAGCCGTAGGCTGATCGGTTTCACCTCTTAAAACAAGCGTATCGCCTTTTTCCACTGGCTCAATGGCAAACAACGCTACTCGTTTATCCGGAGCGTACTCAGTCTTAACGCTGTCGATAATTGGCAGGGTACGTTCGCTCAGAGATGGCCCAGGTTCAGAACAGGCGGCTACCATGCCAATAAGAATTAGATAACTACATAACCTCATTGTCTTTATCATACGTCGATTGGTATTTACTTAAATCGGGAAGGTGAGGTCGTTCGCGAGCTAGTTCGTATTCGAAAATGGCGCGACCTAAATCGGCCAGAAATGGAATTCCCACTTCGCCGTATTCGTAAACACCGTCGTTCAGAATCTGGTTCTCGTTCACGTAAATTACCGCCGTCAGCAAAAATTCAGTGTTGCTCTCAAAATCTACCACATAGGCATTATCGGTCAGGTAACCGTAGGCCATACCGATTTTGTTAAAGATGCGAATGTTCTTAGGCAAGGACTCTTTTGTATCACCAAAGACGAAGAACTTAGCGTAGCTGTCGTAGTAATTTTCAGTAGTATCAGCCGCATAGTTGGGAAAGGTAGTTTCGGATGGTAACTGCGACATGTAGCAGTACAGAAACTGGTAGTCGTCTTCGGTAAGGTTGAACCGCTGGTCTTCAGGAACTGCATTAGGAAAGAGAACTGCTTTCAGCATATCCTGCAAGGTGCGTGCTGCAATGAAATTGTTAGTGGTAAAATCTTTAGGCTCGTTAATCAGCGAGTCGTTCCGCATAAATCCTACGCCCTTGCTTACATTTTGGGTTGGCACCAGAAAATCCCGACTGCTTTCCATTAGCTCTTGCTGGTACAGGATTTTAGCGTCATCGTAGAAAGAAACCGGATTGGTCATACGATTTTGTTCGGGAGTGTTGAAGATGGCTAATCGATGGATGATATGCAGTTGGTCGTAGCCCTTTTCGTGCAGTTTATCGTTCAGATACTCCTGCCCCAGAAATTCATATAGCCGATTGAAAGCATCATTATCGCTGACTAAGAAAATCTTTTTGATATAGTGCGCTACCGACGGCATTCCACTTTCAGAAGTAGTGTCTTCGATCACCCGCGTTTGCCCGTCCGAAGCACTATCAGTAAGCATAGTGGAGTATTTGGTCAGCCCGTCGACTTCCAGCTCGTTCAGCTTTTCCAGGGCCAAAAACGCCGCAGGCATTTTTACCGTGCTGGCCGGATAAAAATAATTATTAGTATCAATCCCGTAGTAGTGGGAGGTAAACGAAGGCTGATTGGCTGAGTCGCGATCAATCTGGGTATAAAAAATCTGCAACTCAAAGGTTTCGGGATGATTGATTACCGAATCGAGAATCGGGTTTTCCCGTTCGGTGAGTATCTGGTAGATCAGATTTTCCGTATCCACGTACTGGGAGAGTGCTACTTTTTCCTCAGTAGTTTCGGAAGTTTCCGATGATTGGCAAGCAAACAATACTGCGCTGAGGTAAAAAAGTATCCAGTGTCTCATAATGATTTACGGTGTTAATATGTATAAGTGCTTAGGTCTCAGGCCATCACCGAAACCATATCTAATACCTTTCTACCTAACCTTTTGTCACCTTTAATAGTAATCTGTTTAGTAACATCATCAGGTCTCAGACTTTTAGAGAAAAGCTTCCAAGAAATTTCAATGGGAATTTCAACGGATGCGGCTGGTTCTTGCTTCGGGTGTGAAGTCAGTAACCAAGCATCTGGTGCTTTGGTTAAAAACCAAGTTCCGCCTGCTTGGGACATAATACTTGATTTAATTACTGTTCCTGTTTCCGCTTCGGTATCTCTAAATGTGTAAGGGAGTGCTTGAAAAAATGTGTTCATCACCGGATAGAAGAACTCTTTAGTTATAATCCCCTCTCGTCTAGTAGCATCTCTGATTTGCTGCTGGTGATGCCATTTCTCAGTGTACTCCCGGGCAGTGTGCATCCAGTTGTAGCTTGTTGATTCACCCGCCCAATCTACCGGAAATATTGCTGTATTCCACGGGTCTAAAGAGGCGAAGTATTCGGAAGTTAACTCACCAGTTGCTTCCAATAGTAATACTAAGACCGATGGACTGATTCGTTTGGTTGCGTTAACCCAATCCGCATTAAGTTGATTAAGCCAACCTACCAAATCCTGATATTCCTGAATCTTGGGAGGGGTCTCACCGAAGTACCGATCTCGTTGAATTGAAAGCGTGCGAAGATTACCATCTAACAAATGGCTAGCGACATCTTTCACTCGCCACTCCTTAGCCACAGTTTGCCTATTCCAATCTTCCGACTCTAGAGACTTTAAAAGCTCAATCAGTTTATTATCCAAAGATTGGAAAAGTGATCGAGTATCTATCGGAATCTTGGATTGCTCCTCCATAGAATTGATTCAACTTACCTCCGTTAGATGTGTAGGGCTCTATTTTCGGTAGCAGCTAAGCTGGCTTCTTTCATAGCCTCAGTAAAAGTGGGGTGAGCGTGCGACATACGGGCGATGTCTTCCGCTGAGGCGCGGTATTCCATCGCAACAACGGCTTCGGCAATCATATCGGCGGCGCGGGGACCAATCATGTGTACTCCGAGTATCTCGTCGGTTTCAGCATCGGCTAGTACTTTTACCAGGCCGTCGGTATCCATACTGGCACGAGCTCGTCCGGAAGCTTTGAAGGGGAAAGAGCCGGATTTGTACTTACGGTTCTGTTCCTTCAGTTGCTCTTCGGTGTAACCTACGCTGGCAACCTCGGGCCAGGTGTAAACTACACTTGGGATGAGTAGATAATTTAGATGGGGTTTTTGTCCGGCAAGTAGTTCGGCTACGTACACGCCTTCTTCTTCGGCTTTGTGAGCGAGCATAGGACCTTTATCAATCACATCGCCAATGGCGTAGATATTGTCTAGCTTGGTTTTCAGATGATCGTCTACCTCAATCTTGCCCTGCTTGTTTACTTCCAGGCCAATGTTCTCCAAACCCAGCCCTTCGGTGTAGGGACGACGACCAACGCTTACCAAGCAAATATCTCCCTTCACTTCTACCGTTTCGCCCTTGCTATCTTCGGCAGTAACCGTTACCTGACGGCTAGTGCTTTTTACTGAAGTTACTTTATGCTTCAATCGGAAATCAAAATCCAGCTTTTTCAGGACTTTGGTAAGCTCTTTAGAAAGCGTTTTGTCGATGAGCGGAGTAATCCGATCCATATACTCGAACACGGTAATTTTAGAACCTAGTCGGGCGTAAACCGAACCGAGTTCTAAACCAATGTACCCCCCGCCGATAATGATCATGTGTTTGGGCACTTTTTGTAATTCTAAGGCTTCAGTGCTAGTGATTACGCGCTTTTTATCGAGTTCAATAAAGGGTAAACTAGACGGCTTAGAACCCGTCGCGATAATCGTGTTTTTAGAAGTGAATGTTTCAGTTTTGCCGTCATCCTTCTTTACTTCAATGGTCGTTTTATCCTTGAAAGAACCCATCCCATGGTAGACAGTAATTTTGTTCTTCTTCATCAAGAAATCAATTCCATCGGTTGTTTGCTTCACTACTCCGCGCTTACGCTCAATCATACGGGGTAGATCTACTTTCAGGTCTTTCAGGTTAATGCCGTGTTCCTCAAAGTGGGCTTGGGCATTGTGAAAGTGTTCAGTAGAATCTAGTAATGCTTTGGAGGGTATACAACCAACATTGAGGCAGGTGCCGCCTAGTTCGCTATACTTTTCTACAATAGCGGTTTTCATACCGAGCTGGGCGCAGCGAATCGCCGCAACGTACCCGCCGGGACCAGAACCAATAACGGTTACATCAAAATCCATAAGTTTTTATTGGTGATTAATAGTTGTTGTCTGAATATAGTGCGTGTCTATACAAACAGGGCAAAGATAACAAACCCCACTATGAAAGCGAGACTTATTATCTGCTAATTCCCGTTTTCCTGATTGGGAACAAACAAAAGGGTAAGTAAATTTCATTAAAGGTGATACCGATAGCGAGTCACTTGGTGCTGATAAAAATGCCAACGAGTATTGTTACTAGTCAACTCTCATCCCGTAGCTTTACAATTTTATCTCCCTTGAAACTGAAAACAGATTTTCCTTGGAGTTGAATCGTATCACCTGCTTTCAAACCGTTAGGTAAATCCTGAGCAAGCACGCCGAAGTAGTCAATCGTTACCTCAGCCGTATTGTCAGTAATTTGAATGTGATTTATCGTCTGTTTTCGGCTTTTGAACAGTATAGTGGCTTGCTCAGCTTGGAGTTTAAATGCCTCTATTCCCTCCAATTCCATTGTTACTTCTCCCTCAGAAACATTCTGGAAGACTATACTATCATCCAAATGCCTGACCATGCCGGAGACGTCAAAGTTATTATATGCTTCAACATAGTCGTTGATAATTGCTTCCATAGAACTGTTATTGAACTAGCAAACCTACTGCAAAAATGAGGAATACAGTTTTGGGTGTTCGTCTCATTAGATTCCCAACAATAACCGATTGGGGTCTTCAATCAGCTCCTTGATGCGATACAAGAAGCTTACTGATTCGCGACCATCTACAATGCGGTGGTCGTAAGATAAAGCTACGTACATCACTGGGCGGATAACCACTTCCCCGTTAATAGCCACCGGGCGTTGCACAATGTTGTGCATTCCCAGAATAGCTGATTGCGGTTGATTGATAATTGGAGTAGAGAGCATGGAGCCGAAGATACCACCATTGGTAATTGTGAACGTTCCTCCGGTCATCTCATCAATACTGAGTTTTCCGTCGCGAGCTTTTACTGCTAGGCGAACTACTTCTTTCTCTACTTGGTCGAACGAAAGTTGCTCGGCATTACGAATGACAGGTACTACCAATCCTTTAGGAGAGGAAACCGCTATGGAGACATCACAATAATCGTTGTAGACAATTTCGTCTTCGTCAATCATGGCGTTTACGGCGGGCCACTCCTGCAATGCCTGACAAGCGGCTTTGGTGAAGAACGACATAAAGCCTAAACCAACTTCGTACTTCTCCTTAAACATCTCCTTGTACTTCTTCCGCAAATCCATCACGGGTTTCATATCCACCTCGTTGAAGGTAGTGAGCATAGCCGTTTCGTTTTTGGCGGCCACCAGTCGACGCGAGATGGTTTTCCGGAGTGTAGTCATCTTTTCCCGCCGCTGCTGGCGTTCACCAGATATAGCCGGGGCAGTCGCAGATGAAGATTTTTCTTTAGGAGCTTCGGATGATTTAGAAGGCGTAGGGGCTGATTTCTTTGCTTCAATGGCGTCTTCCTTCGTAATCCGCCCGTCGCGCCCTGAACCTTGCACATCCTTCGGGTCAATTCCTTTTTCAGTCAGGATTTTGGCCGCGGCGGGGGAAGCATGACCGGTAGCGTAGGTCTGACCATTACTAGGGGTGGGACTACTGCTGGTTTGATTGGTTGTTTCTTGCGAAGCAGAAGACGTCTCAGCAGGAGTATCTTGACTTGTGGGGACAGATTCACCAACCTCTATTTTACAAGCTAGTGCCCCTATTTCTAAGGTTTGTCCAGTCTCGGCTACAATCCGTAAAGTACCGGTAGCTTCAGCGGTCAGCTCAAACGTCGCTTTATCGGATTCAATCTCCGCAATTACCTCATCCATTGCTACGTGGTCACCATCACTCTTCAACCATTCTGAAATAGCCACTTCAGTAATGGATTCGCCTACCGCCGGGATTTTCATTTCTACGATCTCGCCAGTAGCCGTTGCCACACCTGAAGGTGCTGGTGGAGTTTCTGCCCTTGCTTTACTTGCTGGTGGCTCGGGTGCAGAGGGCTGGTCTTTTGCAGCATTATCTTCTTCGCTTTTGCTAGGCTGATCGCCCGGCTCAATCTCACAAATAATTGTTCCAATTTCTAAGGTGTCGCCTTCACTTGCTCTCGTTTGTAACACTCCCGCGTGAGGGGCATTAAGTTCAAACGTCGCTTTATCGGATTCCAACTCTGCGATCACTTCGTCCATCTCCACGTAATCCCCATCTTTCTTTACCCACTCGGCAATGGTTACCTCAGTAATGGATTCCCCTACTGTGGGTACTTTAATTTCCTGGCTCATAGTAATTTTTTTCTAAGCGAATGCTTTGTTAATAATTTCTTCTTGTTCTTTAGTATGAAGTTTTCCATAACCCGTAGCCGGAGAAGCACTTGGTTTGCGGGAGATTAATTCAATTTCAGTTTGGCGATACGTACGCAATAGGTACGCCCAAGCTCCCATATTTTCTGGCTCTTCTTGCACCCAATATACTTTTGCGTTTTTGTACCGCATCAGCACTTTGATAAACTGCTTTTCAGGAAATGGATACAACTGCTCCATACGGACAATGGCTATGTCTTTTCGTTTTTCACTTTCCTGGCGTTCTAGCAAGTCATAATAGACTTTTCCAGTGCAGACCAATACCTTCTTAACGGACTTCAGGGTTTTGATATTGGGGTCATCAATCACTTCGCGGAAAGAGCCTTCAGTAAACTCACTAAGCGGAGAAACTACTTTGGGGTGACGAAGCAATGATTTGGGAGACATCACAACTAGTGGTTTTCGGAATGGCCAAGCCAGTTGCCGTCGTAGAGCGTGGAAAAAATTGGATGGCTCAGTGATATTCGCGACTATAATATTTAGATCAGCACTAAGTTGTAGGAAGCGTTCGGGACGGGCGTTGGAGTGTTCAGGGCCTTGACCTTCGTAACCGTGGGGTAGTAGCATCACTAGGCCGCCCATGCGTCGCCATTTGGTTTCAGATGTAGTGATAAACTGGTCAATCATCACCTGAGCTCCATTCACAAAGTCACCGAACTGGGCTTCCCAAATCACTAATGCATTTGGGTTAGCCATGGCGTAGCCAAATTCAAACCCTAGTGCTCCATATTCAGATAATAGTGAATTGTAAATGTGAAATTCGGCCTGATTTTCCGAAATATGATTTAGGCTATTATAAGGCTCATTGGTCTCAGCATCGTTAATAACAGCGTGGCGGTGCGAAAATGTGCCTCGCTGGGTATCTTGCCCAGCTAAACGTACAATCTTTCCTTCTAATAAAATTGAGCCGTAAGCTAAGAGTTCAGCCGCTGCCCAGTTAAGCTCCTTCTTTTTGAAGAATATATCCTTTCGCTGCTTAAACTGCTTTTCAATTTGCCGTATGGGTTTGAATCCTTCGGGAAGCTTAGTTAATGCTTCAGCCACTTGATCAATGAGTTGTTGGCTAACCCCGGTGGATGGTGAGCCTTGAAAATCTTCGACGGTGGCTCTGCGTAAATCGCGCCACTCCTGTTCTACGGCCTGGTAGGTATACGGCAGGGGCTTTTGCTTCACCATATCGAGTCGATCTTGCAACAAACTCCGGAACTCTTTATCCATGTTCTGAGCCAACTCAGCATCTACTTCACCCCGCTCAATAAGTTTTTTATTGTATACCTCCCGAGGGTTAGGATGCCTCGAAATTATATTGTATAGTGATGGCTGGGTAAATTTAGGTTCATCACTTTCGTTATGTCCGTGCCGACGGTAACAAACCATGTCGATAAATACATCGCGGTTAAATTTCTGCCGGAATTCTACGGCTGTTTTTACGCAAAACATTACCGCTTCGGGGTCATCGCCGTTTACGTGCAGCACTGGCGAATCAATAACTTTAGCTACATCCGTACAGTAAACGCTGGTGCGGGCATCGTCGAAATCAGTAGTGAAGCCTACCTGGTTATTAATAACGAAGTGAATGGTACCACCCGTGTAGTAACCTTCCAGTTGCGACATCTGGGCTACTTCGTACACAATACCCTGCCCTGCTACCGCTGCGTCGCCATGAATCAGAATGGGTAGTATACGGTCGTAATCGCTATCATACTCTCGGTCAGCCTTGGCTCGCACAAAGCCTTCCACTACCGGGTTCACCGCTTCCAGATGGGAAGGGTTAGGATTCAGCTTTAAATTTACATGCTTTCCGGTGGGGGTTGTGACATCACTAGAGTACCCCAGGTGATATTTTACATCACCATCACCGTGCGACTGATCCGGGTCAGCCGCTCCCTCAAACTCATTGAAAATTTGCTCGTAGGTTTTGCCCATAATGTTAGCCAGTACATTCAAACGCCCCCGGTGAGCCATACCAATGGCTACCTCTTGTACCCCAAATTCAGCAGCGTGGTTAATGATTCCATCTAGAGCAGGAATGGTTGTTTCCCCTCCCTCTAGCGAAAATCGTTTCTGTCCCAGATACTTGGTATGCAAAAAATTCTCAAAAACTACTGCTTCGTTGAGCTTATTTAGGGTACGCTTCTTTTCTTCGTCTGAGGGAGTGTGCTTGAGTAGCGTTTGTTCGGCCTGTTTCTTCATCCACTCTACTGCTTCTCGATCCCGGATATAGGTGTACTCAAAGCCAATAGTACTTACGTACGCCTTACGGAGTGTATCAATAATTTCTTGTAAGGTAGCGGAGCCAATGCCTACTTCCTCACCCGCCACGAAAGTGGTATTTAGATCATCCTCACTGAGACCATAAAACTCAATACCAAGTTGTGCTTGGCGGTCGCGCCGGGTTCGTACCGGATTAGTATCTGACTCCAAGTGACCCCGACGGCGATAATTTCTAATTAGTTTTTTGACACCAATCTCTTTATTAGCCGGAGTCTGAGATACTGCTGTACCGTTAGTAGCCGCTCCGTTTTTTCCGAAGCGTTCTAAGGAAAAATTAAATCCTTCAAAAAACTTCTGCCAGCTTTCATCTACTGAGTCCGGATCATTTTGATACGACTGATAAAGTTCGTCGATATAGCTGCCATGGGCATTGGAGATATAAGAGTATTTATCCATAATAGGCAATTGATTTGGTCAAAGATAGTTGATCTTAAGGATGAGTGAAAACCGCATATTTGCATACACAAATGCAACTGATTGTCAGATATTTATAATTCAATCTTGTAATTTATAATGTTCTCTATGAATTAGATTACTTAGTAAGTAGATCATAATCTAGTGACTATCTAGGATGACATTTATAATGAGGTAAGTCACCGCAAAACAAATGTTTTTTCGCTTATTTCTGGTTTTGTAAGAAATAAGAAAACTTTTTACGATTTTTTGTCTTAATAATCGTAGTTTTCCCCGCTAATTATAAATTTGTCAACAAAGACTAATTTATTTTTGAATAATTTCAATCAAAAATTGTAAATAACGTATAGTTTGAAAACCCGCGCATATCTACTGAAGCTATCGGCCTTGTTAGTTCCCACATTGGGCGTACTTGGTATGTACTACTTCGTTGCCAATGAAATTGTTCCTACCGAAACCCCGAATCCTACTGACACGGTGACCGTGCAGGCCGCTATAATTCCCGAACCAGAAGAGCCTGAGCCAACTGTATTGTATGGTATTGAGGTAGATAGTTTCAAGGTGGTAGAAGCTAAAGTGCGGCCTAATCAATTCTTATCTCAGATACTGCTTAAGTATAATGTTTCTTATGGCATTATTGATCGCTTGGCCAAGCGGTCCCGTCAGGTGTTTGATGTGCGGAAAATTCGGCAAAATCGCAATTATACATTGCTGTGTAGCGAAGACTCGGCGTCTACTGCGCAATACTTTATTTATGAGCCTTCTAGTCTGGAGTATGTAGTATTTGATCTAACCGATTCGGTGAATATTTACAAAGGGCAGCATGAGATTGATACGCTGGTAAAAGAGTTTACAGGGATTATAGATTACTCGATTTATCAAACCCTGCAAGATGGTGGAGCGTCACCCGAGCTAGCTGCTACGATGGCTGAACTATACGCTTGGCAACTCGATTTATTCAAAGTTCAGAAAGGTGATAGGTTCAAGCTAATTTACGAAGAAGTGCAGATTCGGGGTGAACGGGTAGGGGTAGGTAAGATTTTGGCAGCTCACTTTGAGCGAACAGACGAAGACTACTACGCTTTCTACTATGATCAACAAGGAAAGGAAGAATATTTTGACGAAGAAGGAAATAGCCTGCGTAAAGCCTTTTTGAAAGCCCCTCTACGGTATTCGCGCATCAGTTCCCGCTTTTCCCACAATCGCTTACACCCAGTATTAAAAGTGCGCCGCCCTCATTACGGCATTGACTACGCCGCTCCTACCGGAACCCCCGTACGGGCTGTCGGTGACGGAGTAGTTACTAAAGCAAATTATAGCGGTGGCGCGGGACATTTTGTGAAGATTAAGCATAATGGCACCTATACCACCGGGTATATGCACTTATCTAAATACGGAAAAGATATTCGTCCGGGTAAAAGAGTGCAACAAGGAGATATAATTGGCTACGTAGGCAGTACCGGAATCTCTACTGGTCCTCATCTCGATTATCGTATCTGGAAAAACGGTAAAGCCGTAGATGCCCTTTCCCTGGAGATGCCTTCTTCAGAACCCATTCGAGAGGAGCTTCGTGAGGATTTCGATACATATATGTCAGAATTATTGGATCGCCTCAACCAACTCTCCTACCCAAAGCGACAGTTTATTCTGGCTAATGCTAAAAATAACCTGCAAGTAGTAGATCTGGGTGATCAGAGTTTGTAAAGAATAGGTAGCTTTCTTGCGCAAGGGGTCTTTACACGTACAACGCGCGAATAGTAATAAGACCGAAAAGCTTTATAAGGGCTTCCTTTCGGTCTTTTTTGTATATTGCTAGAGTTTACCTACAATACACAATCTTAATGTTACATTATCGCCTACTGGCAGGGCTGCTACTTCTGAGCATCCCTATCCTTGCTCAACAGTATTCAAATCTTCCGGCAGCACAGCGTATTGAACGGCTTTCACCTCCCGAAACTCCCCTCCGAGTAGTAATTGATACCGATACTTACAATGAAATTGATGATCAGTTTGCCGTAGTATACGCCCTTTTCTCACCCGAGCAACTCGAGGTAGAAGCCATCTACGCAGCTCCTTTCTTAAACAAGCGTTCCACCAGTGCTGGAGAAGGCATGGAAAAAAGCTACGAAGAAATTCTTCGATTATTAGAACGTACCGAAACTTCTGCTGATGGTTTCGTCTACCGAGGTTCCAGGCAGTTTTTAACCGATTATAACGAACCTGTAGAAAGTGATGCCGCGCGAGACCTAATTGAACGGGCTATGAGCTCGGACAAGCCATTGTATGTACTTACGTTAGGAGCACCCACCAATGTAGCTTCCGCTATTCTGATGGAGCCCAGTATCATAGAAAAAATTGTGGTAGTTTGGTTAGGAGGCAAGGGGTTGAATTGGCCGTTTGCCAGTGAGTTTAACTTACAGCAAGATGTGATGTCTTCTAAGGTGATGTTTGACTCGGGAGTACCGCTAGTACAGATACCTACTCAACCTGTCACCTCCCATCTCTTACTATCAATTCCTGAAGCTGAGAAATACCTGAAAGGACAGGGTGCAATTGGTGATTATTTATTAGAAATTTTTAGCCAGTATCCCAAAGAGGTCAATGCTAATGAGTACGCCTGGTCAAAGGTAGTATGGGATATATCAGCCATAGCCTACGCAATTAACCCCGACTGGTTTCAGACTGAACTACGCCCTGCTCCTATTTTGACGAATGAAAAGACCTACAGCTTTGATAATCGTCGTCACCTTTATCGAGTGGTGACTCACCTGAATCGGGACAAAATATTTGGTGACATGTTCCGAAAAATTGAAGTACAGGTAGCTAAGGGGCAATAAATAAATTTCTGAGATGCTTATTATTGAATCATACACCACAGCAGTGATTCTGCTGATCATCACCATGCTATGCTGGGGTTCTTGGGCGAATACTCAGAAGCTGGCTACGCAGAAGTGGCCGTTCCAATTATTCTACTGGGATTATACCCTAGGTATTGTAGTATTATCACTGATTTTTGGCCTGACAATGGGGAGTAATGGTGAACTAGGAAGAAGCTTTTGGGAAGACTTGCAGCAAGCCGAAGGTTCAGCGTTGAGATCAGCCTTTATTGGGGGTGTAGTATTTAACATCGCTAATTTACTACTGGTAGCCGCGATTGATATTGCCGGAATGGCAGTCGCCTTTCCAGTGGGAATTGGCCTGGCGTTAGTACTAGGAGTAGTAGTGAACTACGTGGCTGTACCAGTAGGTAACCCTTGGTTGTTGTTTGGTGGGGTGTTGTTAGTCACAGTAGCTATCGTATTGGATGCTTTGGCGTATCGACAAAAAGAGAAGGGAGCTTCAGTTTCTAACCAAGGTTTGTGGTTATCAATTATTGCTGGAGTACTTATGGGCTTTTTCTTCCGTTTTGTGGCGGCGGCAGTAGCTACTGATTTTGAGTATCCACAGGAAGGACTGATGACACCCTACACCGCAGTATTTGTGTTCTCTATCGGGATATTTCTATCTAACTTTCTTTGGAACACTTTCTTCATGTACCGTCCGCTCAAAGGCGAAAAGGTGACGTACCGCGACTATTTTTCTCAGGGAACGCCGCGTTTGCATCTGATTGGAATCTTGGGTGGAGCCATCTGGTGCGTAGGCATGTCGTTCAGTATGCTGGCTTCCGAGCAGGCTGGTTTTGCTATTTCCTACGGATTGGGGCAAGGAGCTACTATGGTGGCGGCAGCCTGGGGTGTTTTTGTTTGGCGGGAGTTTGCCGAAGCTCCTTCTAAAACCCAACGGCTTATCTACGCTATGTTTACATTTTTTATCGTGGGTCTAGCATTAGTGATTATGGCCCGAATTATCTGAAAGATGTAGCGCGTGCTTAAGAACGTTTAAGTATTTCTCCCTAAACCTTTCTCACCAAATGTTAAATAATGTGAAAAGTGTCTGTGGAGAATAAAAAAGTTGTAAATTTCTGTATTACCAAGAAATAGCAGCCGTAAACGAACGTTACTCAGTTATATTATTTTTTCAAACGTCGCCAAAATTACACTTTTACCCTTTCCTACCTATGAGCTCGATTATTGAGACCCAGCACATTGCGAAGACCTACCGCATGGGTGGGGAAAAAGTGCACGCGTTACAAGACATTTCAATTCAAGTCGACCGGGGGGAATATGTGGCTTTCATGGGACCTTCCGGCTCAGGAAAGTCTACATTGATGAATATCGTTGGTTGCCTGGATACCCCCACCTCCGGCACCTATATTTTGAATAATAACAATGTAAGTGATCTTTCCGAAAGTGATCTGGCTACGATCCGGAATAAAGAAATTGGCTTTGTCTTCCAGACATTTAATCTACTGCCTCGCTCTACCGCGCTGGATAATGTGGCCTTACCACTGATCTATGCCGGAATTGGAAAGGCTGATCGGCACGAGCGCGCGATGGAGGTGCTCAGTAGTGTGGGATTAGGCGACCGAGCCTACCATAAACCTAACGAACTTTCGGGAGGGCAACGGCAGCGGGTAGCAATTGCGCGGGCACTTATCAATAATCCCAGTATTATTCTGGCGGATGAGCCAACGGGAAATCTCGATACCAAAACATCTTACGATGTAATGGATTTGTTTCAGGATTTGCACGATCAGGGGAACACCATCATTATGGTAACGCACGAAGATGACATTGCTCACTACGCTCACCGAATTATCCGTCTAAAAGACGGATTGATTGAGATGGATAAGGTTAACGAGAAAATTACTCGTAACCAGGTTGATTCGGCGGTTAGCTAGGTGTCAGTCAGAAGTATTAAGAACAATAACCTCTCATATCTATGTTGAAAAAAATTGGAATTCCCTTGGCTATCGTAGTCATGCTAATTGCGGGCTACTTCATCTTCTTTAGTGGATCAAGTTCTGAAGAAGGAGTTGATCTACTTACTAAAGTAAAGCGCGATGATTTACAAGTAGACGTAACTGTTACCGGAGAATTAGAGGCTAAGAATTCGGTACAGATTATGGGGCCTACCGGGTTACCTCAAGTTCGGATATACCAGGTAAATATAGATGATATTGTGCCGGAAGGAACCGTAGTGAAAAAAGGCGAATGGGTGGCTAAATTGGATGCTTCTGAGCTAATGGATAAAATAGGTGAGGAGGAATTGGAGGTGGAAGAAAGCATGAATAAGTACGAGCAGACTCGTATTGACACGGCTATCACCCTTCGTGAACAGCGAGACAAGGTTGTTAACCTTCGGTATGAAGTAGAACAGAAACGATTGGTGCTGGAGCAGTCGCAGTTTGAGCCACCCGCTACAATCAAGCAGAATGAACTGGATTTAGAAAAGGCCAAGCGAGCCCTTGAACAAGGGAAAGAAGAATATCAGTTACTACGCCAGAAAAGTGTTTCGGAAATGGCACAAGCCTCTACCAACCTTCGCGATGACCAGCGAGATTTAGACAAACGCAAAGACTTGTTAAAGCAACTTACGATTACTGCCCCGGAAAATGGTATGGTAATTTACATCCGGGATTGGAATGGACAGAAGAAAACCAAAGGTTCGCAAATACGCTCTTGGGATCCTCGGGTAGCTACACTTCCCGATTTATCCTCGATGATTTCCCGCACCTATGTAAATGAAGTAGATATAAGTCGGGTGCAATCCGGACAGGAGGTAGAAATCGGACTAGACGCCTTTCCGGACAAGAAATTAACGGGAAAAGTCACCCAAGTAGCTAATATCGGTGAACAGCGACCGAACAGCGATGCTAAAGTATTTGAGGTAACCATTGAAGTAAATGAGAACGATACTACGCTGCGCCCCGCCATGACTACTAGCAATGCTATTATCACTAACTATATTGAAAATGTGCTACTGGTTCCACTGGAAGCGATTCACAGCCAGGGAGATTCATTGACCTACGTTTTTAAGAAAAATGGTTTATCTACTGTAAAACAGCAAATCGCGCTAGGACCCAAAGGAAACGATATGGCAGTAGTATCCGAGGGGCTAGAAGAAGATGACGAGGTGTTTCTTTCTATTCCGAACAAGGCTGACGAAAAACCCATTGCCTACCTAGAAGAAGAGCCCCAACCAATAACAGATCGGGGCAATGATTGAAAAAGCAATTGCTAATTTCTCGCTAGCCCTGGAAGCGGTTTTAGCCAACAAGATACGTTCACTACTTACCGCATTAGGAATTATATTTGGGGTGGCGGCAGTTATTGCTATGCTTGGCATTGGTGAGGGAGCCCAGCAGGAAATACTGGATCAGATTCGGCTCATCGGAGTAAATAATATTGTGATTAGTCCTGTGGTTGAGCAGACTGAAGAAGATTTGCAAGCGGATATGGGTTCTGCCCAAAAGCCAAAATTCTCACCGGGCCTTTCCCTCTCAGATGCTGAAAGTATCAGCAATATCATACCCGGAATTGCGAAGATCAGTCCAGAGATCATCCTTGACAAATACCTCATTACCAACGGAATCCGCCGTTCGGCTAAACTGGTGGGGGTAAATAATTATTACTTTGATATTGCCAACTTTCAACTAGCTAAAGGGAGTCTTTTTAGCGAGCGGCAAATGGAAGATGGTGACCGGGTATGCATTATTGGGCAGGGAATAGAAACCCGATTCTTCAGTGAGCAAGACCCAATTGATAAGTATATCAAAGTAGGTAACCAATGGTTGAGGATTGTTGGGGTATTAGAACCTCGCTTGATTACCGATGAAAACATCAATCGGCTAGGAATACGGAACTACAACATGGACGTGTATGTGCCAATTAATACCGTATTAATCCGTTATCGGGATCGCTCATTGATTACCCAAGCGCAAATTGAAGCAGCTAAGCAAGATAATAATGACAATCAGGATGCCTCAGTTAGTGCCGCACAAGAGCGAAAGAACTATCATCAGATTGACCGGTTGGTTGTACAGACAGCGGAAACCAATACCCTCAGTCGGGTAGCTGAAGTGGCCTCTCGCATGCTAGAGCGGCGGCACTACGGAATGGTTGATTTTGAAGTGACTATACCGGAGATGCTAATCAAACAGCAGCAGCGAACCAACCAGATTTTCAACATTGTGCTAGGAGCCTTAGCCGGGATTTCTCTACTGGTTGGTGGTATTGGTATTATGAATATTATGCTAGCCTCGGTAATGGAACGAATCAAAGAGATTGGTCTACGCTTAGCCGTAGGTGCTCAAAAAACGGATATTATCGGGCAATTTTTGTTTGAGGCCATCCTTATCAGTATCAGCGGTGGCTTAGTCGGAATCATTCTAGGGGTTCTTATTGCGATGAGTATTTCCCGTATCGCTGATATTCCTACTGTGATTACTCCTTTTTCCATTATTCTTTCATTCGGCGTAGCGGCTACCGTAGGTTTGATCTTCGGAATCGCCCCCGCTCGCCGAGCAGCCAACCAAGACCCTATCACCTCGCTTCGCTATGAATAAAACGTACTGGCTTTCATTTTTTCTGCTACTGCTCACCCTAAAACCAGCCGTAGCCCAGGACTCGCTTGCCCGACAATACGATCTATTTGAGATCGTAGACATTGCCCTAGGCCGCTCACCTGATGCGCTATTAGCTGAAACCCGCCGGGAAAACCGATACTGGCAGTGGCGAGCTTTTCGCTCTAATTATATGCCTAGAGTAGTTTTAAGAGGAACCTTACCAGATTTTAATAGAGAGAATGATGCTGTGCAGCAGGAGGATGGAACAATAGAGTTTAGGCCAGTCAGTCAAAGCTTTTCAGAAATAGAACTAAATGCATCACAAAGGATAGGCTACACAGGCACGTTGCTATTTTTAAGCTCCACTGTCCAACGCTTTGATGACTTTGAACGCGAAACATTACGATTTAGCGGAGACCCAGTTTCAATAGGTATTTCCCAAGAATTATTTCAGTACAATGAATTAAAGTGGGATCGTTTAATTGAGCCATTAGAATATGAAGAGTCTAAGAAAGAGTACACCGAAGATGTAGAACAAATAGCTATTGAGGCTTCAGAAGATTATTTCAATGTACTTACTGCTCAAGTGAGCCTAGCGGTTGCCACCAAAAACCTTGCTAACGCCGATACAATCTACCAAATTGCCGAGGGGCGTTACAATTTAGGTACAATAGCTGAGAATCAATTACTTCAGCTCGAACTAAATCTAATGGAAGCTCGACAAGATGTAGCCCAGGCGGAACTTGACTTAGAGACATCTACTCTAGAGCTTAAATCTTTTATTGGTTTAAATGAAAACACGAGTATAGTACTAGCACTTCCTGATGATATACCTGATTTTAAAGTCGATACCGAAATCGCTATTCAGGAAGCATTCAAGAACAGGAGCGATGCGGTAGCTTTTGAAAGAAGACTTAGGGAAGCTGAGAGTGGAGTAGCTCGAGCGCGAGGAGACAATGGGCTGAATGTTAACTTATTTGCCACTTATGGTTTAACTAATCGGTCAGAACAACTTAATGGATTATATGATAATCCGGAAAATCAGTCCCGCGTTAGAATTGGTTTTGATATTCCTGTTTTAGACTGGGGTCGGGCTAAGTCTAGGATAAAACAAGCAGAAGCTATCTATCAACTGGAGCAGTATACGGTAGAGCAGGAAAAAGTAAATTTTGAGCAAAGGGTTTTTACCCAAGTGCGAACCTTTGATATGCTGCGTAACCAGATCGAGATAGCCGCCACTGCTGATGATATTGCCAACCGCAGCTACGAGATTGCCAAGCAACGTTATTTAATTGGTAAAGTAGATATTACGGATTTGAATCAAGCCCTGGCTAAAAAAGATGATGCCCGGCAGCGCTATATTCAATCGCTCAACGATTTTTGGCAGGCGTATTATACTCTCCGTCAGCTCACCCTCTACGATTTTGCCCGCAACGAACCGTTGTACGTTGATCAGCAGTAGGAAACCGGGTCGACAATAAGTAAGTGGACAAAAGAAATCTGGTACAATCTCCCCGCACCTGTTGCACCCAGCGTGGGGCGGGGTCGTCTGCTTATTGAGCTAGAGACCCCGGAATTAATCCGGGGAAATGCTGAAAGAGCTTTACTCGAGCTCTCAATACAAATTACAGTAGGGATTTGATTGCCGTATCATCCTAAAATACTTTAGTCAATACCGATGAAGAAATATACCAACGTATTATTTACGCCGTAAACCTTATTGCGTAGCGCGGGGGAGTTAGGTTTACGCCCGTCGATGGACTGTTCCGCCTGAAAATTGCATTAAAAAGCGATCGATTACACTCCCCTAAGCGGTATAAATAGCAAACGGGTGAAAGTTCTGTTGCAGCTAGACTCCAAGAGGAAGATTACCGTTGATCAACAATCTCTTCTTAGGGTTTTTAGGCAAAACTTTAGACGGCTAGAAGCCTTATTCGGTTTTAATAGCTACCTTTTCTTGATAAACCTCGCCTTGGTAGTGGATATGTAGCACGTAGATACCCGGTTTTAAGTGATCGACCATAAACCGATTTACTTTCTTCTTATTTCGTATAGTCTTTAATTTCGCATTCTGGGGATTGTACAACTCTAATTTTACCTCATCCTGTAGTTTTTCAGTGCTAGTTGCACTGTAAGTACTATTATTAAGTCCTAGCTGATTATTTTCGGTATGGGCAACATCAAAGTACTGATTCGTAGGGTTGGGGTAGATGGCAAAATTACTGTTTCCGCTTCCGCAGTTTAGGGAAACTAGCTTGTCTCGATAGCCACTACGGTTGCAGCCATCGAATGCCCGGGCTTCTACTGTCATTTGACTTGGCCCACACGTAGGGGTCACGGCTATTTCCCTGGTGTTGCTAGAGGTGGCGGTAATGGTTCCCCCCGATACCCGCCATTCGTAAGTGATTCCGTTCACCGGATTGCCAATAGTAAAAGGAATAGAAGGAGGGAAACTATTATTAAAACTAATGCTATTGGGGCCATTTATATTGGGACGACCGGGTGCGCCCCCACTTTGCACATTTTTGGGTAAGGCCGACACAGTACAGATTCCGGTACCCACTTCTACGTCTATTTGCCCTCCTCCTGAGCCAGTGCTTCTGATGGTTACAGTAGTAGACGTAGCTCCCGAAACGATGGCTAAGTTGCCCGTAACCTGCCACCGAACAGGTAGCCCACTGCTACCGATCACCTGGTAGGTAGTATTGCTATTGCATACTTCATTGGGTCCATTAATGCTAGGGTTAGGCGGAACGGGGCAGGTAGATACTTCTAGCGTATAATAACCCGTTACGTTAGGCGAGCGATTAATCACCTCAACAAAGTAATTAGTACCTGCCGGTAAGTTACGGATGATACGCGAAAAATTGCCACTGCCACCGTTGTTGTTGCTAGTGATCAAACTGCCCACTGTTCCGGGATTAGTAGAGCTGTTGCTGGAGGCATTATAGAGCCGAAGTTCAGTATCAGCGTTGGTTTGACCAGAAACTCCGCTGGTTTCAATACGAATATTACCTCCGCTGCTTCGGAACCATATCCAGTCTACATCACAACCATCGTATTGGTTACTACCTAGGTTATATGCGACACCTGAACCTGTACGGCGGTAAGATTTATGGAAGGTAAGCTCCTCAGGACTATTCAGTGGGATGTTTCTACCTTGTTCGGCGCTATTATTAGGCTCGAAGGTATCAAAAACTACATCCTGGCTTTTGTAGCCATTTTTAAAGTGGCGGTACAACCCTCGTTCTACCCGATGCACCATTACCGCAATTTGGTCGCGAGTGAATATAGTTCGGCAGCGCCTACCGTAAGACATGACGTTAGCCGGGTCAGGGGGCAGACTGCCTGCTGGGGGATTATCATAACGGTCACCCCAAGGGTCTGACTCCGTACCAAAGTAGGGATCGCAAGGTGGGTTTATATCATCATAGTTGCCGCCCGGATCACCATCTAGCCTTGGGTCAGCGGGAGTGTCACAAAGGCCATCGCCGGTTATTGAGCATATACGTACCTGACGAAGGCGGACTATACTAAAGCGACGACGGGAATGATCTACTGGCTCTACGAATTGTCTCTCGATAGCATTACCAAAGAATGGGTTATCCCGAAAAACCTGAAACTGATGGGTGTGAAACAACAGACCCATAGCGTGCCCAATTTCGTGAGCGACGGTGGCTCGAGCACGGGCTTCAATAACGTCTCGTCGCTGCACAAAGATAGCGTCTGAAACAGGATTATACATACCCACATTATTACGGGCTACGTGAATGTTAATAGCTCCCTTCACAAAATTGCTGCCGGAACCTCGCATAAATATGGGGTCGACTGTTTCGTAATCCCGGATGTTTACATAGCGGTCGCTATTGACTCGGCGGATGCCATTGCAGGGAATATAATAGCGAAACCCGGTACCACTTCGCCGATGAATCGCATTCACGGAGTCTACGGTAATTTGAATATCATCATCTCCTGGCATATTTTGATCAGTGCCTGCTCCATTATTGTACACCCAAAATACAAGCGGAATGCGGTAGCGCACCCCAACTTGTTCAACCCTAACTACCGGGTCGGGTGGGGGATAGCCTACACTATCGAGAATATTGTCCAGATACTCCTCATTACCGTACCAAGGCAATTGTTTAAATGCGGTAGTATCCATATCTGGAGTAGTACAATAGTCTGGCTCACTCCAGTTGTTAGAAGTAATATCAGTGGGGGTTACGTGTGTATTGGCTAGTAAGCGAGTGTTAGGCTTAAGACGTATACCTCCACTAAATCGCTCTATATTGACTTGAGCAAATAATGAAAGAGAACATAGTGTACTCAAAGTGAGTAGAGCATAGAAATTCTTAGTCATAATGTAATATAGATTATGGTTTAATTATATCGGCACCATAGTACTCTTTCCCAGATCCACTGGCTACTAACTCATCATTGTAATACGCTTCAAAATCGTCCAT
>ERZ1740060.275-NODE-275-length-37717-cov-23.689475_pt1 | contig 37717 bp, 34 predicted proteins | sample MGYA00581743_ERZ1740060 | MGnify/ENA primary metagenome ERZ1740060 (study PRJEB43018, sample SAMN04849235) | marine metagenome | isolation source: floating plastic debris | place: Pacific Ocean | collected 2008-08-27 | study: EMG produced TPA metagenomics...
TCTTTGCCGTTCATGCGATACTTGAGCTGTCACAGCTTCAACCCAGTTGGCTTCATCAAACCAAACAGGCCTTCGAAATCTGATACCTTATAGGCTTTATCACGGGGCTTCAGGTTTCGGATTTGAATATCTGACAGTGGCATCGCTGGGAATATCACCTTTCCAACTAAAGCCCGATACCCCCAGAAATACCCCTATACTGGGGGTATTACTGCGGACACTACGAAACCGTGTCGGACAAAGGGCTATCGCAAAGACTTTCTAAACAAAGCCTTATTGGATGTCACCGGACTTCAGAAGCTAGGAAAATGGTGCCCCCACACGGACTCGAACCGCGGACCTACTGATTACAAATCAGTTGCTCTACCAGCTGAGCTATAGGGGCCATGTCCTGTGCGGACCCGCGCGATATAGCAGTAGAGTTTTGCCAAGGGCAATGGGGTTTTCGTCCTGATGCATCGAAATAATCACACCGACCCTTGTTTGGCTTGATAGCAGCAGTCGCCAAACTTTTACCTCATCCCCATATAGGCTAGAGCAAGGATTGTGACGCATGCCATGATCCAAGACCCAGAGGTCCCCTTATGAGAGCCGAAATAGAGCACATCGGGGCAAGACATGCGGCCCAGACCACCCAAGCATCTGGGATTTTGACGCTGAATGCAGGGTCATCCTCGCTGAAATTCGGGCTTTATCGTGACGCCGAAGAGCCTGCTATGCTGGTTCATGGCCAGATTGATGGCATCGGATTGCAAGCGCAGCTTGAACTTGCTCCGCGAAATGCCTCGGCGACAAAAACGCCTGTCAACGTGCCGCACCAGGGCGCGGCTTTGGATGCGGTGTTGGACGCGTTGCAGCCTTATCTGAACGGCTTGACGATTGCGGGGGTCGGACACCGCATTGTGCACGGGGGCGCGGCGTTCTCTGCGCCCGCTGTCCTGACGCCCCAGGTGATTGACGCGCTCGCAGCGCTCAGCCCGATGGCGCCGTTGCATCAGCCGTCCAATCTGGCAGGGGTTGCGGCAGCGCAAGCGCGGTTTCCTAGCGCGGTGCAGATTGGTTGCTTTGATACCGCGTTTCACCGCGACCATCCTTGGGTGAATGACACGTTCGCCTTGCCGCGTGAATTCTACCGCGAAGGGGTGCGCCGCTATGGGTTTCATGGGCTAAGTTACGACTACATCACCGGTGTTGTCGCGCGGGACTATCCGGACCTTCACAAAGGAAAGCTGATCGTTGCACATCTGGGTAACGGCGCGTCGATGTGTGCGATCCGTAAAGGGCAGAGCGTGGGATCAACCATGGGGTTTTCTGCACTGGATGGGTTGCCGATGGGCACGCGCTGCGGACAGATTGATCCCGGCGTGGTGCTTTACCTGATTGAACAAAAAGGCATGGCGCCCCATCAAGTCTTCCGACTGCTTTATGAACAAAGCGGCCTTTTGGGACTGTCTGGCGTTTCAAGCGATATGCGCACCTTACTGGCAGATCCAACCCGTCCGGCGATCGAGGCGATTGATTATTATGTCTTCCGCGCCCGACGGGAGATCGGCGCCTTATCCGCCGTGCTGTGTGGCGTGGACGGCATTGTCTTTTGCGGCGGGATCGGAGAGCACGCCGCCCCCATTCGGGAACGCATCTGTGACGGGCTGGGCTATCTGGGCATCGCGATTGACCCACAGGCCAACCAGCGCAATGCCCGAGAGATCAGCACAGGCGCAACGCGGGTCATGGTCATCCCGACCGATGAAGAACGCATCATCGCGCGCGCTGTGCAAAGAGCCCTAGCGGAGCGCGCTCAGCATCTGGGGTGAGGGCGTGCCTGTAACGGATAGCCCTTGGCTGGCCTGATAGGCCTTGATCGCCGAAGTGGTATTGGCCCCGATCACGCCATCGGCCCCTTGAGTGTCAAAACCCCGTGCTGTCAGACGCTGTTGCAAAGCGATCCGGTCATCCTTGGTCAGCCCGTTTGCGTCCGGCGGGAAGCTGCCCCGCAGCGGTCCGGCGCCACCGATCCGGTCCGCCAGATGACCCACGCCAATCGCATAGGCATCTGAGTTATTATAGCGCTTGATGACCCGGAAATTGCTGGTCGTGGCGAAACGCGGACCGCCTGCTTGGGGCTGCAACACCCCGCCAGAGGCGACACCGGTCACCTCGCGACCCCAACCCAGACCGCGGGTCCATCCATTACGTTGCAGGTAGGCCGCTGTCGAGGCCAGCGCATCGCTGGGGTCTTCTGACCAGATATCGCGACGGCCGTCGCCTGTGAAGTCTACGGCAAACTCCTGATATGAGGTCGGGATGAACTGCGTATGGCCCATGGCTCCTGCCCAGCTTCCGGTCATCTGTGATGCTGGGATGTCGCCGTTCTGGATAATCCGCAGCGCCGCAATCAATTGACGTTCGAAAAACGCACCCCGTCGTCCGTCATAGGCCAAGGTTGACGTAGCCGAAATCACAGGGACATTGCCGCGCCGTGCACCGTAAAAGCTCTCAAGCCCCCATATGGCGGTAATGATTTCGGGATCGACGCCATAGCGCGCGGTCAACGCGTTCAGGGTGCTGCGATGCTTTGCGAACGCTGCGCGACCCTTTGCGATCCGCTCGTCCGAGGCAGCAATGGCAAGGTAGTCTTCCAGACTGCGGCTGAACTCGGTCTGGTTTCGGTCACGGCGCACGACACCTGGTAGATAGCCCGTCCCGCGAAAGGCCGCATTCAGCGTTGCCTGCGAAATTCCCTGCTGGGCTGCACGGGTACGAAATGCAGCAACCCATGCATCATAATTGGCGTTTGGAACGGGCTGCAAATCAGCAGGGAGCGCACTGCTGGACCGCGCCGTTACAGGTGGGGGTGTGACCCCGCCACAGGCTGAAAGACCCAGTGTAGCCAATCCAATTCCGAATGTCCGTCGCGATAACATACCCTGCCCTTTTTGTTGATTTGGCGATCCACGGATGACAGCCTAGCTGATCCAACCCGAGGTGCAATGAGGTGTCACAGCCAGCGATCACAACCAGTTGAATGTCTGTGCGAAATGCAAGCAGGGCTTGACCTCCGCAGCCTACCGCGCAGGGTGGGATGGCTCAATATCACCGGGAGGGTGGCCCCTATGAACTATTCCCTGAAATCTTCCGCGCTTGTCTGCATGACGGTTCTGCTGTCCAGCACCGCGCTCTCTGCAGAGACGTTTCGTTGGGCGTCCACGACGGATCCGCAAACGATGGACCCCCATGCCGTGAACTCGGCCCCGGTTTTGTCTTTTATGAACAACATCTACGAAGGTCTGGTGCGTCGCGGCAAGGATATGTCGATTGAGCCGTCGCTGGCTACATCGTGGGAACCGCTTGAGGGCGAAAACGGCTGGCGGTTCACGCTGCGCGAAGGGGTGACGTTTCAGGATGGATCGGCTTTCACCTCAGAGGACGTGATGTTCAGCTATCAGCGTGCCTCGAATGAGGCGGCGGACGTGCGTTCGTGGTTCGCGCCTGTTGCGGACGTTCGCGTGGTCGATGACTTCACGATTGATTTCGTGACCACCGCACCGAACCCGCTCTTCCCCGACAGCATCGCCAACTTCATGATCCTCGACAAAGACTGGGCCGAGGGCAATGACGCCGCCCTGCCCGCCCGCGATGCCGAAAACTTTGCCACGATGAACGTAAACGGCACCGGCCCTTTCACGCTGGCCAGCCGTGATCCGGGTGTGCGCACGGTGCTGACCCCGCACGAAGGTTGGTGGGGCGAGGCTGAGCATAACGTGACCGAGGCCATCTTCACGCCGATTGGCAACTCCGCTACGGGTTTGGCCGCGTTGCTGTCCGGCGAAATCGACTTCATCCAACCGATCCCCTTGCAGGACGTCGCACAGGTTGAAGAACGCGATGGCTTCAAAGTGCTGGAGGGTGAAGAAACCCGCGTCATCATGTTCGGCTTTGGCCACGAGCATGAAACTCTGCTGTATTCCAACGATGTCACCGACGCGAACCCGTTCACCGATCCGAATGTGCGTCTGGCCGCTGCTCATGCGTTGGATATCGCGTCGATCAATCGCGTGCTCTTCCGCGGCAAGATCCAGCCCGCCAGCCAACTCGTTCCTGCGGGCATCTCGGGCTATTCCGAAGCCAACAGCGACCGCCCCGAGTATAACCCCGACCGTGCCCGCGAATTGCTGGCTGAGGCGGGCTATCCCGATGGGTTCAGCTTTGGCCTGAAATGCACCAATGACCGCTACATCAACGACGAAGCGCTCTGCCGCGCGGCCGCCTCCATGTTCGCGGCCGTCGGTCTGAACGCGGAACTCAGCACCGGCCCCGTGCGCGATTACTGGCCCCAGCTGCGCGAGGATGACTTCGATATGTATCTGCTCGGCTGGTCGCCCGGCACGTTCGATATGGAGCATCCGATCCGCTTCCTGATGCATTCACAGGATGACGAAAAGAAGCTGGGGTCATGGAACTTCGGCAACTACTCGAATGCACGTGTGGACGAGCTTTTGCCGATGATCCAGCAAGAGATCGACCCCGCCGCCCGGCAGGCACTGATCGACGAGGTTGTGGCAATTACGCAGGAAGAGGTCGCCTATATCCCGCTTTATACCCAGCCGCTCATCTGGGCCGCGAAGGACAATGTGGACCTAACTCAGCGGGCGGATAATTTCTTCCTGCTGCGCTGGGTCACGGTCAACTAAGCGAGCGTTAAAGACAAAAGGCGATGGCATATTTCATTCTCAAACGGCTGATCCAGTCGGTCTTTGTGATGCTTGCCGTCGCCTTCCTTGCCTTTTCGCTGTTTCGTTTTGTTGGTGATCCGATCACGCAGATGACAGGGGTCGAGACCTCGGTCGCGGATCAGGAACGCTTGCGCGAAGAGCTGGGCCTAAACGACCCCTTCATTACACAATTCGTCCGATTCACCGGTGACATGCTGCAAGGTGATTTCGGCTTTTCCTACCGGACACGACAGCCCGTGGCCGAGATGATTGCGGACCGTATTCCCGCCACTTTGGAGCTTGGCATTGTCGCCTTGCTTATCTCGCTGATCGTTGGCGTTCCAGCGGGTGTTTACACCGCGCTCAGGCCGAGGGGGGTGGTCAGTCAAACGATCCTGATGACGACGTTGATCGGGGTGTCCGTCCCGACCTTTGTCATCGGGATCATGCTGATCTTCCTGTTCGGTGTGCAGCTTGGCTGGCTACCCACATTCGGTCGTGGCGGGACCGTACAGATCGGCGGCTGGGAAAGCTCTTTCTTCACCGTAGACGGCTGGCGTGCGCTAATCCTGCCGGCGATTACGCTGGGCGTTTACCAACTGACGCTCACGATGCGGCTGGTGCGGGCCGAGATGATGGAGGTCATGCGCTCGGACTACATCCGTTTCGCGACCGCACGCGGTGTGCCGATGCGCAGGCTCTACTTCAAGCACGCGCTGGCCAATACGATGATCCCGGTCATCACGATCATTGGCCTGCAATTTGGCGGGGTGATCGCCTTTTCCATCGTGACGGAAAGTGTTTTTCAGTGGCCGGGCATGGGGCTTTTATTTCTTGAGTCCATCCGTTTCGTCGACATCCCCGTTATGGGTGTCTACCTCGTCGTGATCGCGTTTTTCTTTGTGCTGGTGAATCTAATCGTCGACATGCTGTATGTCGCCATCGACCCGCGTTTGCGGGTGAAAGACGCAGCATGATCGCGCTATTGAAACGCAATGAAGCGGTCTGGCTTTTCGTGCACTCGCCAGCTGCGATCATAGCGGCTGTGGTTGCAATCGCGATCATCCTTGGAGCGGCCTTCGCCCCGTGGGTCGCGCTGGTCGATCCTTATGATCTAAGCTCGTTCAGCCTGTTTGACGGCCTTTTGCCGCCTGTATGGGAGGACGGCGCCAACCCCAAATACCTGCTCGGAACGGACGATCAGGGGCGCGATATGATCTCCTCGATCCTTTATGGTGCGCGGCTTTCGTTATTCATCGGTTTGGCCGCGATGACAATCGCCACGGTCTTGGGCGTGTCGCTTGGCCTTGCGGCGGGCTATTATGGTGGGCGCTTTGACGCCATCGTCATGCGGATTGCGGATGTGCAACTGGCACTGCCTGCGATCCTGACGGCGCTTCTGATCGACGGTATCGCGCGCGGACTTCTGCCTGCCGATATCCAGCAGGAGCTGCGTGTCTGGGTGCTGACCCTCGCCATCGCGCTGTCGCTTTGGGTGAACTTTGCACGCACCGCCCGCGCCTCGACGCTGGTCCAGATGAACAAGGATTATGTGCAGGCCGCGATCATGATGGGCCAGCGTCCGATCCGGATCATGTTTGTGCATATCTTCCCCAACATCCTTGGACCTTTGTTGGTCATCATGACCGTCGATCTGGCCTCTGCAATCCTGTTGGAGGCGACGCTGTCTTTCCTAGGCATCGGCCTGCCTGCGGATAGTCCGTCGCTGGGCACGCTAATCCGCATCGGCATGCAATTTCTACTGTCGGGCGAATGGTGGATCCTGTGGATCCCGACGCTGTTTCTTGTCGCGCTTGTCGTGTCAATCAATGTGCTTGGAGACTTTCTGCGCGACGTTTTCAACCCGAGGCTCCGCTGATGCTGACGATCAAGGATCTTTCCGTAAAGTTCCCCTCGCGCTTTGGCGACGTGACCGCAATTGAAGATGTCGACTTAAAGATCCGCCCCGGCGAAATCCACGGGCTTGTCGGCGAAAGCGGTGCCGGGAAATCAACCGTTGGGGCCGCTGTGATCGGCCTCATCTCGACCCCCGGCTACATCGCGAAGGGAGAGATCACACTGGGCGACACGGACCTGCGCGCACTGACGCCAGAGCAAGCCCATGCCGTTCGCGGCGACCGCATTTCGATGATCTTTCAGGATCCGCAAACCAGCCTGAACCCGCTGATGACGGTCGAGGATCAGTTGATCGAGACGATCCAGACCCATTCTGCTGTAAGCTACGCAGAGGCTCAAAACCGCGCCGTCGATCTACTGGAGGAGATCGGGATCAAGAACGCTGCAGAGCGCATCAAGTCCTACCCACACCAGTTTTCAGGAGGGATGCGCCAACGCGTGGTAATTGCCTTGGCGCTTTGCACAGACCCCGAGCTGATTATCGCGGATGAGCCGACCACGGCGCTGGATGTCGCGGTCCAGCAACAGGTCCTGGACCTGCTGCGCGATCTGGCGGATCGGCGTAACATCGCCTTTCTGCTTATCACGCACGACATTGGCGTGATTGCCCAGATCGCCGACCGTGTCACGGTCATGCGCAATGGCAAAACTCTGGAAAGCGGTGAGACGGCACAGGTGCTGGGTCACCCACAACACCCCTACACCGTTGCTCTGATGGATGCGGTACCACCGCTCGACCATAAAATTCCACGTTTCCGCTTACCTGTGGAAGACGACATTGCTGTGCAAAGCAAAACGAAGGGGGCCGATGCAAAAGCTTGGCTGCTGGCGGGCGAGCAGACTGCGCCAACGGGCCTTTCGGTCAATAACCTGACCATGCGCTTTCGCGGCACACGGACGTCGCTTTGGCAAAAGCCTGATAGTTTCACTGCGCTTGATGACGTCAGCTTCACCGTTCGGCCCGGCACGATTATGGGGCTTGTTGGGGAAAGCGGCTCGGGCAAATCAACCCTCGCTAGGGTGCTGACCGGACTGCTGCACCCGTCTGCAGGCGAAATGACCTTGGGCGATGCGAATCTGCCCCCCGCCAAGCAACGCAGCCGCCACCATCCCTCTCGCCGTTTGATGCAGATGGTGTTTCAAGACCCTTACTCCAGCCTGAACGCACGCCACAAGATCGGCGCTATCCTGGCCGAGCCGCTTTGGCTTTATGGTTTGGTCAATGACGCCAAGCAACGCCGGGCGCTGGCCATGGCGATGCTTGATCTCGTGGGCATGCCTGCCGATTCCATCGACAAATATCCGCATCAATTCTCAGGCGGACAGCGTCAGCGTATCGCTGTCGCCCGCGCCATCCTTGCGCGCCCCAAATTCCTGATCTGCGACGAGCCCACCTCGGCGCTTGATGTGTCGATCCAGGCGCAGGTGCTCAACCTGCTTAAAGACCTGCAAGCCACGTTTGGGCTCACCATCCTTTTTATCACGCACAACATGTCCGTTGCCCGCCAGATGGCCGATGACATGATCGTTCTGCGCAATGGCAAAATCGAAGAGACAGGCCCATCCGAGGCGCTTTTTTCGAAACCAGCAGCGCCCTACACGCGCACGCTGCTTAAGCTGACGCCGAAAATGCCACCGGAATGGCGGACGGCTTAATGCTAGGTTTGCATTAACAAACTGAAAGCGCGCAAAGCCCGACACGGCCTGTCGCATCAAAGCTCACGTCGTGGCCAGAATGTGGTCAGGTCTGATCCCGCTGTCGCAAATCGCGGCGTCCGGATCCGCATCCCGAAGCAAACCGTGTGACGTGATAAGTGCCGTCGCCACTCCAGCAACCTGACCGCCCAGAACATCCGTATGTAGGCTGTCACCAACCATAACGACGCGGCGGTCCAAACGGCGCCCAAGGTGCTGCGCGACAAGATCATAGATACCCAGATAAGGTTTGCCGTGAAACACGGGCGACACCCCGGTTCGATCTGCAAGCCGATGCGCCCAATACCCTGGCTCGCGAGAGGCACCACTTTCGCGCGGAGCTGCAATGTCAGGATTGCCGACATGAACAGGGCGCGGGTTTGCAAGCAAGGCCTCTTCAAGCAGCACCTGCCGGGTTTCGGTCCAGATGCCGCTGCCAATAAGCAGGAACCCATCAACTGCTGCATAAACCTGCGCGTCCTCTTCGAGAAAATCGAAGGAAAGACCTTCAAGATCCTCGCGGCCCAATGCTGGGTTGGCCATAACGCCCCAATATGTGCTGTCTGGCTGAAGCGCAGCAAGCAGCGCCTTGCGGCTGGTAATGACATCCTCAGATGCAAAATCGAAACCAAGGCGGGCATACTTCTCCATCAGTTTGGTCTGAGGAAAACCCGCAGCATTTGAGACGACCAGAACCCGTTTACCAGCCGCTTGCAGGTCTGCAATCCGACCGGGCGCATCGGGGATTGCTGTTTCACCAATATTAAGAACGCCAAACGCATCCAACAGGAAAACATCGTACAAATCCGCAATGTCAGACAAATCACGTGCAGACCTGCAAGCCCCACCGGCACCTGCCTTGGGAAGGCGGTTGCGCACCGCCTCGTAGCCGTCAAAAATCGGTCCGTGGGTCAGATGATTGCTCCGCGTACCTTGGCCGACACCCATTCAGAAAGGACCACGGCTGCAAGGATAACCAACAGGATCAATGAAACCTGCGGCCAGGCCAGCGTATTCAGAGAGGCTTGCAATTGCAGGCCAATGCCCCCTGCCCCGACCAGACCCAGCACCGTGGATTCGCGGATGTTGATGTCCCAACGAAACACAGAGATACCAGCAAAGGCTGGCATGATCTGAGGAACGATACCGTAAACCATGACCTGCCAACGTGACGCACCCGTTGCCGTTATCGCCTCGACCTGTGTTTGATCGATTTCTTCGATAGCCTCGTAAAGCAGCTTGGCGCAAAACCCGATAGACCGGATCGCGATTGCGATGATGCCTGCAAAGACGCCAGGCCCGATGATCGCTATCAGCAGCAAAGCCCAGATCAGCGAATTGATCGACCGCGTCGACACGATAATAAGCAGCGCAATCGGGCGCACGAACAGCGCCGAGGGCGTGGTGTTACGCGCCGCAAGGAACGCGACCGGCACCGCAAGGATCAAGGCGCCGATTGTGCCAAGGGTGGCGATGTTCAACGTGTCCCAGATGGGAAGCCACAAGTTGTCCATGTATGACCAACGCGGCGGCGTCGCACGGTCCAAGATGTCACCTGCGATGCGTGGGGCATCCCAGACGAAGAACCAGGTCGTCGCATCCGATATGCGCGCCCAGCACCACAGGAAAATGACAACGCCGACAAGCCAGGCGGCCCAGCGGGTCAGCGCCTCGCGCTGGTTACGCAAGCGCCATTCGGCACCATTTGCAGTTTCGAGCACGGGCATCTTATTGCACCCGCGCGCGGATCACGCCGCTGAGATATTCCAATGCCATGACAATTCCGATGATAATAATCAAAATCGCTGCCGCTGTGTCGTATTCATACCGATCAAAAGCGGTATTCAGCGTCGCGCCGATCCCGCCTGCGCCAACAAGACCAAGGATCGCACTTTCGCGAAAATTGATATCAATGCGGTACATCGACAAGCCAATCAGGCGTGGAATGACCTGCGGTTTCACGCCGTAATCGATCCATTGTGACCAACGTGCCCCAGTGGCGCGCACAGCCTCAGCCTGTGATCGGTCCATGCTTTCGATATCCTCGGCCAGCAGTTTCGACAGAAAGCCGATAGTCGCAAAAGACAGGGTCAGAAAGCCCGCCAAGGGGCCGAAACCAAAGATCGCAACCAGCAAAATCGCGACAATAATCTCCTGCAGCGCGCGCGAGACCGCGATAATCCCGCGGCAGATCATATAGACAGGCACAGGAGCAATATTGCGCGCAGCACCCAGAGCAATCGGGATCGAGATCAAGATACCGACAACGGATGACGCGACCGTAATCACGATACTTTCGACCATTCCGGCCCAAATCGCATCGGCGCGACTGACAAAGTCCGGTTGCGCAAAGGCCATCACAAAGGCCGCTCCACGGTCCAGGCCCTGATAGACGCGGCCCCAATCCACCTCGACACTTGCAATGGCCGCGACAAGGTAGGCGGCCAATCCAACCAGAAGCGCGTATCGCAGCCAGACGCGTTGGATCATCGGCGGGCGCCGCCAGCGCGTGCCCAACATATCGCCCAGCGCAGGCGCAGCGGCACTCATTCGGCGGCCTCAATCGTGGTGTCGGCGTCGTCATCCACCTTTTCGATGGTGGCTTCCCAGTCTTCCTCGCCATAAATCTCGGTCAGTTTATCAGGTGTCAGGCCATCCGGCCCGCCATCATAGACCACCTCGCCAAAGCGCAAGCCAATCACCCGCGCGACGAACATCTGGGCCAATGCGACATCGTGGATGTTGATGATCGCGGCGAGGCCGCGTTCTGCGCACAGCTCACAGATGAGACGCATGATCTGACGCGATGTCTTCGGATCAAGCGAGGCAGTCGGTTCATCAACCAACAAAAGCGCAGGGTCCTGAATAAGCGCGCGGCAAATACCGACACGTTGGCGTTGCCCGCCTGACAATTGGTCGGCACGTTTGTCCGCCATGTGCAGCAGACCGACGCGATCAAGCAGACGAAACGCTTCATCAACGTCCTTTTGCGGAAAACGGCGCGTGACCGAGCGCCAGAACCCAACATACCCAAGACGCCCCGAAAGGACATTCTCCATCACGGTCAGCCTTTCGACCAAGGCATATTCCTGAAAGATCATTCCCATGCGGCGGCGTTCACGCCGCAGCGCGCCGGGCTTGAGGCTTGTCAGGTTGATATCTTCCAACATCACCGAGCCTGATGTCGGCTCGACAAGGCGGTTGATGCAGCGGATGAGGGTGGACTTCCCGGCGCCCGACGGGCCAATCAGGGCGATCACCTGACCGGGTGGCACATCCACTGTGACGGCCTTCAAAGCCTGGTCACCGGTCTTGTAGGTCTTGGTCAGTGCGTCTAGCCGCAGCATGGATTATCCTCAGATACGTAAGGCAGGCGGCAGTTTACGCTGCCACCTGCCATGAAAGATGTCACCGAACGGATCCGGTCCGCTTCGTTATGAACACTCGTACGAGACGCCGTTGGCTTCATCAATGGTGCGAATGACCGACCAGAAATCCTGATACGTCATTTCAAGGAACTGCGCTTCGCCGTTCTTGCCGAACTCTTCCTGAAGCGATGTTCCGTCCCACTCGAACGAGAAGAACGCCTGACGGATCTGGTCCTGCAGCTCTGGTGTCAGGTTATGCGCTGTACCGTAACCCGTTGTCGGGAAGGTTTGGGATTTGTAGATCGACACCAGTTGATCTTCCGAGACGACGTCACGCTCGAGCATACGCGCCAGAACCGAGTTGGCGATGGCCGCTGCCGGATAGTCCTTGTTCGCCACACCGAGGATCGAGTTGTCGTGCTTGCCCGAGAAGACCGGCTCAAAATCTTCGCCCGCTTTCATGTTGAACTCAGATGCGAGGATTGCCGAAGGCGCCTTAAAGCCAGAGTTCGAGGTCTCGGACGTAAAAGCCATCTGGCCGCCTTTGATGTCTTCCACACCTGAGATGCCCGAATCGGGATGTGTCAGTATCTCCATCTCGTAGCCGAAAGAGCCGTCTTCACCGGCCATGATTGTAAACGGACGGAAACCGGCACAGTTCACTGCCAGCGGGTTCGAACCGGTGTTAAATCCAGCAATGTGCAAACGGCCAGAGCGCATCGCCTCGATCTGGGCGGCATTGTTTTGCACGGGGAAGAACATCACATCCTTGCCTGTTGCTTCTTCAAGATGCGCAAGGAAATCGGCCCATGCGGTTTCGTAAACGGCGGGATCTTCCACGGGGGTATAGGCAAAGATCAAAGTGTCGGGATCAATTTGATCTGCTGCATCCGTGGGGATATCCGCGATCAGGTCGCCATCAGCGTCGCAGTAGCGATCATCCAGATCACCGCGCGGGCAATCCTGAGCAGCAGCAGGCATCGCCGCAAAAGACAACGCAGCAACGGCCGCCGCACAAAGTAAACTTGTTTTAGTCATGTTTCATCTCCCTATGAAAACAATATCTGAGCCTCTGACCCACCCTCAGCGGTAAGACTCGCTTTTCGGTATCAGAGCGTTTTACGGCGCCAAAGGCTAACCATTTCTTCGCCGCAGAGCAGCATTTGGCTTTGGTCCGTTCCAGTGAGGTGATCCGCAATTCCCGGAAGGTTGCGAGCCTGAACATGCTGGGAAATTCGCTGGGGCAAGACAAAAGACCACCCCGTTGAGCCCAACTATTCCGCAGCATTAAGAACCGCATTGTGTATTCAATTTCTGGTTGCATATCAATCCGCTAGACCAAAACCGCTGGGCCAAATTGGCAGCCGAACGTAACAGATTCACGACGCGCGACGCCCCTCACAATACAAAAAGACATCCATTGACGAAATCCGTTCTGACACAAAACCGCAGAACCCGAAAAACGTCAAAAAACGGCAGATATACTGCCCGGCTCATCGCTCTGTGATGCGGCGTACCCTTCCGCATCCTCACCCACCATGACAGGGCCATGCTGATCCATCCCCCGGACCTTATCCTTCGGCGAAAGTGTTGATTAGTTGTGCCCTCGCGTTATCAGTTACGGGCACGTCATCATCCCGGATTTTTATGTCAGAACACAGCCCAAGCCTGTCCTGCATCAGCTGGAATATCCATCGCGGGCGCGGTGAAGACGGTGTCGTTGATCCGATCCGAACGGCAAAAGTGCTCTGTCATGAGGTCTGCCACTCTGAGACCGACGTGCTTGTGCTGCAAGAGGCCGACGAAGAATGCCCACCCCATCGCGGATTTCTTGATATCGCCGGCATCGAGGCCCAGACAGGGCTGCGCTACGTGCACACTAACGCCCACAGCAGGTGGGGACCGCAAAGCCATGGTTTTCTGGGTGTCATTTGTTTCGTTCATCCTTCGATTGAGATCGAGTCGGTTGGCGTGCTGGACCTACCGGGTCATTGCCATCGTGGCGCTGTCATTTTGGATCTTCGCGCGAAGGCACAGGCGTTTCGTTTGGTCAGCATGCATCTATCGCTCACCCAAGCGCTTCGGATCGTCCAAATGCGGACTTTGGGTCAGCACTTGTTCCGCCGGGCCGCGCGGCCGACGGTTCTATGCGGTGATCTGAATGAATGGCGTCCATGGGGTGGGCTTGCGCTGTCGCGGCAAGTGCTGGGGAGCAAATTCACAGGGCCCGCTTTATCGACCTTTCCCGTACGAAGACCACTCCTGCCGCTTGACCGCTTTTTAGCAGCGGGCGGTGCAACAATCGCAGATGCGACGGTTCTGGATGGCCCGGGCATCCGCACCGCGTCAGATCATCGGCCACTGGCCGCCCGCATCACTATCGACGAAAAAGGCTAAACCCCACCGTCCCGCGCACGGGTCCAGCGGTGTAGCCAGACCGCATCGCTTTGCCCGGTGGGCTGATTGCGAACAACAAGACGCAGATCAACAGCATCCGTATTTTCCGGGGTCACCAAAAAGGTGACACGCGTGCCGCCCTGATCGGGCAGATCAAAAAGGCTGACACCCGAAATCTCGGCCGGACCTTGCGCCGTGATCTCGGGCACCCGGCCGGCGGCCTCACCGGTGATGTCGATGACATAGCGCCGGGTGCCGGGGCGATCATGTTCGCGCCCACTACGGCTTTGCAGAATGCGCGCGATGGTGTCTGCTCCTGCGCTCTCGCCCGGCGGCGAGACCGTCCAGTTCAGACGATAGTCAAAACGATGCGCACTGCCCGGTGTCAGCGCTGCCTCGGGGCGCCAGAACGCAACGATATTGTCCATAAACTCATCACCCGTCGGGATTTCGACCAGAACGACAGCGCCAGGCCCCCAAGTACCGCGCGGTCGCACGATGGCATTGGGTCTGTCATGATAGCGCGCTTCGGTATCCTCGAAATCGCTAAAGGCGCGACCTGTTTGAAACAGGCCAAAGCTGACGGGATTGTTGTCTACAAACGCCGATGTTTCCAGCCGTGCAGGATTTGAGATCGGCCGCCAGATCCGCTCTCCGGCGCCGTTCTCGATCACAAGCAAATCGCTGTCATGGACGCGTGGTCGAAAATCATCAGACACAGACGCACGCAGCGGCCCCTTAAGATACATTGACGTGAGCGGCGCAACACCGATGTCGGCAATCTCGACGCGCGGCATCAGCGTGACGGACAGATCCATCATCGTGTCCGCACCGGGCCGAACTGTCATATCAAGATGACCGGCCAGCGATGGGCTGTCGATCACTGCTTCAAGCCGGACGGTTCCGTTTTGCGGCGCGTGCAGGCGCAGATGCGTGAAGCGGGGGAACTCTTCCGGCCCAGCGCCGCCTGTTCCGATGGCAACCGCGCGCGCTGATAGACCATAGACCATGGCTTGCCCAATCGCGCGGAAATAGCTTGCGCCCTGAACGACCAGAACCTCGTCCATTCGGTCGAGCGCGTTCAGCGGATAACGCAGGCGCAGCCCCGAAAAGCCGGCGCCCGGCGCTTCATCGGGAAGCGTGTCAAAATAGCGGTCCTGAAAGCTGAAAAGATCTAGCGCAAAAGGTACTTCTTTCGGACCTGTTCCGGCATCGCGGTCGATACGAACAGGGTCTGGGAAGAACAGGCCCGGCGGTAGCAGATCAACGGCGAAGTCTGCTCCATGGGGCAGCATCGCTGCACGCCCGGCAACCGGCCTGATGCCGCGATACGCGTCGTAATCGAGACCTGCAAAAGGCGGCGGCAATTCGCTTTTCGGCACAACATAGGGGGAGGCTGCAAGCTGGTGGGCCACCTCCAGCAGCGAGCGGGTGCTTTGCGCTGCAAGGGGGGTCAGCCCACCAAACGTCGCAACTGCGGTTGCGCTGGCAAGAAAGTCACGGCGCTGCATCAGGCGGGCGCATTCATTATGCGCGCAATCAAGGGCGCCGCACATAACGGCACAACAACCGGCGCCAACCAAAGCAGTGCCGATGCGTTTGCAAGCGATGCCATGACGACAAGCGCAATCCCGACAGCGACCTCGGGCAACCCGTCCGGCAAATTCCACGAGGGCTTGCGCGCAGACTTCCAACCACAATCGCGTCCCATACAGACCGATGCGACCGACGCGGCATGGCGCACCATGATAAGCGGGGCGACTAAACTTGAGGCAAAAAGCTCTGTTATCAAAGCACGCAGCGCGATCAGCCGGCGCCGCACCGTCCGCGCGCGGCTCCACCAATCGATGAGTGCACAAAATTTAGGCAAAAGCAGCACAAGGGCGACCACAAGCAGAGGCACAGCACTGCCCACTGGAACGGTGCCGGCGGCGATCAGCACAATCAAAATCAACCAAAGCGGCGCTGCAAGATAGCTGATAACGCCTGCAGCAAGGTGAAGGCGGCTAACGGGACACAGGTCCGGTTCGGCCAACAGGCGTAGATGCTGAAGGTTACCCTGACACCAACGCCGGTCGCGGCGGTGGAACTCGGCCAGCGTCTGCGGCGCGCTCTCGGCACTGCCTGACGGATCCGGGTCCAGGGCGACAGCCCAACCTGCGCGCCGGATCCAGGCGGCCTCGATAAAGTCATGGCTCAGGATATGTCCGCCAAACGGCGCAGGCCCAGATAGTTGAGGAAGTGCCGCAGCCTTACGAAACGCCGCGACCCTAATGATTGCATTGTGGCCCCAATAATTGCCGCTATCGCCACTCCAAGCTGCAAAGCCGCGCCCAAAGTTTCGCGACAACACCCGTGCCGCGACACGCTGATGACAGCCGAACCGGGTTTCGCCAGGAACAAGGCCAATCCCGGCTTGCAAAAGACCAAGGTTGGGCCGGTGTTCCATCTGCCAGATCATGTTGCGGATACGTTGCGCCGACATGCGACTGTCGGCATCAAGAACCATCATATAGGCAAAGTGATCGCCGTGTGTTGCCAACCAGTCCGCGATATTCCCCGGTTTCCGACCCAAGTTTTGTGCGCGACGTCTATAAGTGATGCGCTGACTGGCATGAAGCGCCTCAAACGCATGTTCTTCCGCGCAGATCCGCTGAGGACCCGATGTATCGGACAACACGAAAATCTGTGTCTTTGCGTCAAGCCCCGCCCGATCCAGCGCAGCCCGCAGCGCACCAAGAGCTTGCGCCAAAGGCGCTGGATCTTCGCCACAGGTGGTCACCAGGATTGCGGTTGGTCCAGAAGGCGTCCAGCCTTGGGGCGCTGCAGACAACCGTGGTGTGGAGGTGAACAGGCCTAGAATGGCTGTTGCCGCACCACCCGAAATCCATAATGCCGTAAGGGCGACCAAAGGCACAGCGACAAGCGCGCCCAAGGTCCAGGTCGACAAGCTCATCACAAAGCCAGCGACGATGGCCACCGTCATGAGCAGCGTCAAAACCGCGTAAAGAGCAAGCGGTGACAGCCGACCCGTGATCGGCGCTGTTGCAGTCCTGTGTATCTCGGCAAGCGACATTGTAACGAATAGTTCCTATAGGCGTTGGCCCAAATTTCATCGGGCAAACGGCCTTCCGCATCCCAGCGGGAACTTATGGTTTCAGACAGCAGGGGCAACCAGACTAGTCAGTACTGCGCCCAAATGGTGGCCACATGCGCGAAAAAACGCCATCTTTGCGGACCACGCCGTGATAAAGAGCGGCACCAATATGCATAGCGATCAACCCCGCTATCGCAAAACCACCGAAATAATGAATTGTTTTGGCAACTTCGGCCAATGCATCAGAACGCGGCACAAGCGACGGCACCCCCAGCGCATCAAGCGATTCAATGGGAAATCCGCCAGCCCTGACGCGCACATAGCCCGCAATCGGCATCAGCAAGAGCAAAGAATAAAGCCCCAGATGGGACAAGCCCGCGATCCGGTGCTGCCATTCGGGGATATCGGCCGGTAAGGGCGCAGGCTTGTTGCCAAGGCGATAGGCAATGCGCACAAAAATCAGGATCAAAAGCAAAACCCCTGAATTTTTGTGGAAGATATACAGTGTGTTCTGCAAAGAGCGGTCCAATCCGGGCTGTGTCATCCACACGCCAACCGGAATAGAGGCGAGGATGAGCAAAGCCATCGCCCAGTGGATCAGCCGCGCTGGCCGACGGTATTGTGTCTCAGGATTTGCCATTTCACCCTCGTGGCTTGAATGATCGTACATTGTCGAACCGGCGGAACGACACAGCACGCCTTGCTACGCTGCCTTGACAGTGACAAAGTCAGGTCAATCTTTCAACGATGGCTTTGATCCAGACAGATATCACGCGCGAAACGCGTCGCAGACTGACCTGGGCTGCGCAACGTGGAGCCCTTGGTGGTTTCGCGCGCGCAGCCGTTGTCGGATGCTTTGGCGTCATGGCGCTGGCCTTTGCCTTGCCCGGCGCAACGCCTGCCGCAATCGCTATTGCTGTGCTCTTTTATGTGGTTGCTGCGCGGTTAGCTGGACGATCCTTGCGACGCGCATATCCGCATGACCGTCTGGGACTTTGCAATCATGTGACGCTGACGCGCCTGATTTTGACATGTGCCCTTCTGGCGCCTTTTCTAGCCAGCAGCGCACCATCCTGGGCGTTCTTTACGGTCGCAGCAGTGGCACTTGCGTTGGACGGTGTCGACGGGTGGCTTGCGCGCCGGCAAGGCCTTGTTTCAACTTTCGGGGCCCGGTTTGACGTCGAAGTGGACTCGCTTTTGGCCTTGCTATTGGCGTTCAACGCCGCCCTGAACACCGAAATCGGATGGGCAGCCGCTTTGCTTGGCCTGCCCCGCTATGCTTTCGCAGGCGCAAGTCTTGCGCTGCCGTGGCTAAGCAGAACACTACCTGAGCGGTTCAGCCGCAAAGTCGTCTGCGTTCTGCAATTGGCGACGCTGATCGCCTTACAGGCACCGCTTGTGCCACCTCAAGTCGCGATGCTTTTTGTGCCAATGGTTGCTGTCGCGTTGATCTGGTCTTTCGCGGTCGACATATTTTGGCTGTGGCGATCACGCGCGTGACAGGCCGGATTGTGTATCTGGGTCTGGCCGCCCTGATCCTGCACCTTGTGCTGGTCCAGCCCAACCATCCTGCTGCGCTAAGCTGGAAGACCCCCTTACTTTTCCCGCTGGAGCTTCCGGTTATCCTGCTCGCGCTTATGGCGCTGGGGCGAGGACGCTTTACGCTTTGGCTTCGGGCCGGTCTGGTTGGTGCACTTCTTTTGATCGCGGTTCTGAAAACAGCTGACTTCGCGATGTTTACGGCACTTGCGCGCGGCTTCAATCCGGTGGCTGACCTGCCCTTGATCGAAGCGGGTCTTCGGCTTGCAACCGGCGCCGTTGGTCCGTTTCTGACGGGCGCAGGCGTCATCGCTGCATTGATCGCGGTGGCGTTGGTGGCTGTCGCGTTGTGGTGGGCAACTGGCGTCTGGGCAAGCCTACGGTTCGGGCGTGGGCCAACGCGGTTGGCAGCCGTGTCCGCAATACTGTTCGCCGGTCTTGCAACGGCTGAGATTGGCGACACGATGGGCCGTTGGACCGTTCCCGCATCTATTCCAGGCACAGCGTTTACTGCACGGATCGGCGTTGAACGCACCCTGATGGTTCGCAACACATTAGAAGATCTGCGAGCCTTTTCCATCGCCGCTGCACAGGACCCTTTCGCGGGTCGAGCCGGTCTTTTGGATGCAATCGACCGGGACGTCTTGATCGTCTTCGTCGAAAGCTACGGCCGTGCGAGCCTTGAGACGCCGCTTTATGCCGAAACACACCGCCCGACATTGCTGCGGTCGCAAGCGAGGCTGCGCGATCTTGGTTTGTCCATGCGATCGGGCTTGTTGCGGGCGCCGACGCGGGGCGGGCAAAGCTGGCTTAGCCACGCGACCTTTGCAAACGGGCTTTGGATTACAAATCAGACAAGCTATGGCGCCGCGCTCGCAAGCGGCCGGAAAACACTTTTTCATATTGCGGCGGACGCTGGTTTTCGCACGGCTGCTGTGATGCCCCAGATCACGCTCGATTGGCCCGAAGCCGCGTTTATGGGCTTTGAAACAGTGCTGGCCGCAAAGGATCTTGGCTATGAAGGGTTGCCGTTCAACTGGGTGACGATGCCCGATCAATTCACCTTCGCCGCGATGGACCGTTTGCTGCAAACGAGCGAGGGTGACAGACCCCTTTTCACCCAAATGGCGCTTGGGTCTTCCCACGCGCCCTGGCTTCCGGTGCCCGAACTGGTTCCCTGGGACGCCATCGGAAACGGAGAGATCTTTTCCCCAATGGCCGAAGCCGGTGATCCGCCCGATGTGGTCTGGCGTGACCGGGACCGGGTGCGCGATCAGTATCGGCAGGCTGTAGACTATGCTTTGCGCGTGGTTTTTGACTATGCCGCACGGCGCGCCGCCGATGCGCCCCTCATTTTTGTGGTAGGCGATCATCAGGCTGCGGGATTTGTTGCGCTGGACGAGCGTCCGGATGTCCCGATCCATGTCATTGGCCCCGATCATCTGATCGCGCGCACCGCCGACTGGGGCTGGAGCGATGGATTGCTGCCCGCCAAGGAGGCCGCGCCGCGCGCGATGAACGACATGCGCAATCTCATTCTTGAGACATTTTCCAAACCGCGTCCCAAAGGCAGCAGCAGTTGACCCGCAGGGCGCCCAAATGGATCTGGCCCTTGGCGCAATTGGCCGTTGGGGCAGCGTTGCTTGCCTTGCTTTGGTCGGCCGCAGACGGCCCGGCTGCGGCACGCCGTCTTGCGAATGCGGATTGGCTTTGGCTGGTGCTCGCGGTTGTGGCGCTTACGGTCCAAACAATCCTATCGGCCTTGCGTTGGCGGCTGACAGCCCAACAACTTGGGCTGTCGTTCGGATCGGGCCATGCGATCCGGGAATACTACCTTGCGCAGGTCGTTAATCAGTCCCTTCCCGGTGGTATGATCGGCGATGCCGGGCGCGCTTACCGCGCGCGCAAACAAGCTGGGCTATTGGCCTCTGGCCAAGCCGTTGTCATTGAGCGGCTGGTCGGCCAGATCGCGATGTTTCTGACATTGGCGGTTGCTTTTTGCGCCACAAGCCTTGTGCCCGGCGGATTGGAATGGCCACGCTGGCTTGCCCTTCCTGTGTCCGGGTTTGTTCTGGCAGGCCTGATCTTGCCACTGCTGCTTTGGGCGGCCACACGCGTGCAGGGTGTCACCGGGCGCGGCGCAGTCAGTATCTGGACCGCGCTTCAAAAAGCATTGGGCAACCGTAAAGTGCTGCCCGGTCAGATCACCCTCAGCATTGGCACAACACTTTGTAACCTTGCTGCTTTCGCTTTTTGTGCCCAGGCGGTTGGTGTTGCGCTTTCGATTTCGGCAATCGCGGCGCTGGTGCCTTTGATCTTGTTCACAATGTTGATCCCAATCTCGGTCTCGGGCTGGGGGCTGCGCGAGGGCGCTGCTGCGGCCCTATTACCGCTTGCCGGTGCGACGGCCAGCAGCGGTCTTGCCAGCAGCGTCGCCTTTGGTTTGTCCTTCATTGTTGCGGTGTTACCGGGCCTGATTTTCCTCAGGCTGAAACCCCGAGCAGCAGGGATCAAATTATAGCGAGTTGGGTGCCATAGGCGGAAAACGGACGATTAGACGCGGGACCTGCCCTTGCCAGTCGCAAACCTGCCTCTAGCATCACATCAAACGGTAAGAGGATGCCATGATGAGAAAAAATCTGACACGACGTACGGTTCTTGGGACAGGCGCCGCCGCCGCTGGTGCTGCTGCTTTTGGCATGATGCCGAAGCGTGCGTCGGCACAAACGGCTGTGAGCCTGCAACTTTCATGGCTGCATTCATCGCAATTTGCCGGAAGCTACATCGCTCAGGATCAGGGTTGGTGGTCTGAGGCAGGTCTTGAGGTGTCGCTGCTGCCGGGCGGTCCGAATGCCCCGGTCGAGCCGCCCGTGGTCGCGGGCACTGCCCTTATGGGTATTTCGGCGGCTGATTATACCGCAGCCGCTGTTGCCGAAGGCGCCCCGTTCAAGATCCTGGGCGTCGCGATGCAAAAGAATCCCTTTGTTGTTACCTCACTTCCAACCAACCCCGTAAACGAACCTGCAGATCTGGTCGGCAAACGCATCGGTATGGCATTGGCCAATACGCCGGTTCTGCAAGCGCTTTGCACCATCAATGGCGTTGATATCGACGGAATCGAAATCGTCCCAACTCAATACTCGGCCCAACCACTACTGGCCGGAGAGGTTGATTGTCTGTTGAGTTGGGAAACAGATCTCCCCGTCGCCATGGCGATGCAAGGCGTTGAAGCGTTGACGATGTTGATGGCGGATCACGGCTATTCTGTCCATTCGCAGACCTACATTGCCACCGAAGACAGCCTTGCCAATCGCCGAGCCGAGCTTGTCGCCCTGATGTCTGGAGAGGCGCGTGGTTGGCAGGCATACCGCGAAGACACTGACGCGGCCGCCGAATTGACTTTGGCCATGTATCCCGACGCAGGGCTTGATCTGGAAACCCAGAAACTTCAGGCCGCACGGCAGGTGCCGCTGATGTTCTCGGAGCTTACGGACGCCAACGGGTTTGGCTGGTGGACCGATGAAACCGTCGCCGCCAATATCGAAACTCTCGCGCTTTTGGGCCGGTCGGTCACGCCCGATCTGTGGGATCGCTCGATCCTTGAAGAGGTCCATGGCACCTGATTCCACTCCACCGCCCGAGATCGTCTGCACAGGTATTGCTAAGACGTTTGAGGGCGGCACAAAGGCCGTGCAAGCCCTCGATCTGACCTTTGCAGCCGGGCAAACCACAGCGCTGGTTGGCCCGTCCGGGTGTGGGAAGTCGACATTGTTGCGCATGATCGCTGGGCTTGAAGTTCCAAGCGCGGGCGAAGTGCTGATCGGTGGCGCGCCACCGGCCGAAACGCTTCGAAAGGCAGGACTGTCTGTTGCCTTTCAAGATCCGTCGCTGTTGCCGTGGCGCAGTGTGCGCGGAAATATCGAGCTTGCGCTGAGCCTTGCGCGCCGCCCGGTTGACGCCACAGCCGTGGATCAACTTGTCACGCTGGTTGGGCTTGATGGATTTTCCGATGCCCGCCCGGCAGAGCTTTCAGGTGGCATGCGCCAACGCGCGGCCATTGCGCGCGCGCTTGCAACCAAACCGGGTCTTTTGCTGCTTGATGAGCCCTTTGGTGCAGTTGATGAACTGACACGCCAGCAACTTGCGCAAGACCTCCCACGGATTTGGGAGGCGCAAGGCACAACGACCTTGCTTGTCACCCATTCGGTGAGCGAAGCGGTTTTGCTTTCGGATCGCGTGATCGTCTTGTCGCCACGTCCGGCCAAAGTTGTTGCCGATATAAGCATCTCTTTGCCGCGCCCACGCACAACGCAAATGGGTCGCTCGAATGAGGCAACCGACCTGATCGACGCAGTGTTCGCCGCCCTTGCAGAGGGCATGGCCGCAGCAGAGCGGCCGCTCGCAGCACAATGACCGGTCTGGCTTGGCGACGCGTCAGGGCCAGACGGATCCCGCATATCAGGGTCGGTCCATGGCTTGGTATCTTCGTCTTGTTCGCAGGCTGGGAGCTGGCCGGGCGGCTTTTGACAGACGCGTTTGTGCTGGCCGCCCCAAGCGACATCCTGCGATATCTTTCGACCGAGTGGCAGCTTATGACACGCGCCCTTTGGGTAACACTGGGCAATGCGGCGGCAGGTTTTGTCATTGGCAACCTTGCCGCTTTGTCGCTTGCAGGGCTTGCCCTTGTCTGGCCCCGCAGTGAGCGCGTTGTTACCGGCTTGGCGCTGTTGGTATTCTGCTTGCCGCTTGTCGCGACGGGACCAATTCTAAGGGTTTTCTTCGGACCGGGCTCCGGGCCACAGATCGTGCTCGCCGCCCTTGCTGTTTACTATACGACGCTGATCCCGCTTCTTGTTGGCCTGCGTGCGGCTCCGGACAGTTGGTTCGACCTTGTGCGCAGCTACGGGCGTGGTCGATTTGCGGCACTTGTCCATGTGCGCGCAATGGCCGCCCTGCCATATCTTTTTACCGGCCTGCAAATCGCCGCTCCAGCGGCGTTTCTGGGTGCCATGGTCGGTGAGTTCACCGGCGCGGAACGCGGTATGGGTGTGCTTACCATCCGCGCCTTGCGCGCCTTGGACGTGGACATGACATGGGCCCTTGCCACAGTGGCAACGGCCGTTGCGATCTTTGCCTATCTCGCCATCGGCGCATTGGCCCGTCGCGTTTTACTGGCGGAGCCACCGGTTATTCTTGCCACGCCCATGTCCGACAGTGCAAAGCGGACAGCGTGGCGTGATGCGGGGCTGGTCGCGGCTTGTGCGATCATGGCCTGGGCTGGCGCAATCTGGCTGTTTGATCTGAACCCGTTTTTTGCCAAAGGCCCCGGACAGGTCTTTGACGCGCTGTTTTTAGCATCAGACGCGCAGCAAACCCGGACCGTTTTAGGCGACGCGCTGACCGAAACCGCCTTATTTCTTGTGCCGGGCTACTTGGCAGGGCTGCTCGCCGGGGCGGGCCTTGCAGTGATGCTGGTGCTGGTGCCAGCCCTGTCGAGCATCGCGATGCCCTTGGCGATTGCCCTCCGTTCGGTGCCGATTGTCACGACGGCCCCGTTGGTGGTTTTGCTGCTGGGGCGCGGCGCGACCGGGACGATCACCCTCGTCGCCGTCATGGTCTTTTTTCCAACCCTCGTGGCTTGCTTGCATGGGTTGCGACAGACGCCGGGTCAGGTTCTGGACGTCTTTGACAGCTATGCTGCTGGTCCCTTCACGCGCCTGATCCGTGTGCGCATACCCGCAATGCTTCCTGCATTTTTCGCAGCGGCACGGATGGCGGTGCCAGCCTCGGTTCTCGCCGTTACCGTCGCCGAATGGCTTGCCACCGGCGCCGGGATTGGAAGCCTGATGGCACTTTCAGCCTCGCTGTCTGATTACGACATGCTGTGGAGTTCGGTCGTTATCGTCTCGGTCCTGTCGGCCGTAGGCTATGCGCTTGTCAGCGTCATCGAACGCCGCGTGCTGGCCAGATACGCGCCCGAGCAATTGTCATGAAACCAACGTCCGCGGCCTTTGCCATTCCCGGCGACATCACCCAGCCGACCGGGGGCTACTATTATGAACGCCGCCTGCTGGAAGGGCTGCGCGATGTGGGGCATGACGTCCAATATCTGCAAATCGGGGCTTCGTTCCCAGACCCAACGCCGGACGATATGGCTGATCTGATCGCGCAGCTCAGCACGCTTGAGCCGACCCGTCCTGTAATCCTCGATGGCTTCCTATCCGCAACGATCGACACAGACGCACTTTCGAAACTGCGTGTGCCAACGATCGCGATGGTGCATCATCCGCTTGCTCTTGAAAGTGGTCTGGAGGCCAAGCAGCGCGCCTTTCTGTATCGCATCGAACGCGAAAATCTGGCTCTGGTCTCGCATGTGCTGGTCCCCAGCCCGCATACCGCAGACACGCTTGCCAAGCGCTATGATGTTGCGTCCGACCGCATCACGGTCGCGCGTCCAGGCACCGACCGGCCAATACTGCCCCCTGCACCTGCAGAGCCACCGTTGATCCTTTCTGTCGGCATCCAGCATCCTCGCAAAGGTCACGACACTTTGCTCAAGAGCCTGGCTAAGCTGCGCCATCTGGAGTGGTCAGCCGTGATCGTAGGCGCTGCCTATGACGCAAGGCATGCCGCCAAGCTGCAACAGCTTATCAGCGCGCATGATCTGGGCAATCACGTTCGGTTGGCGGGTCGGGTTTCGGATGATGAATTGGCAAAGCTTTACAGTCAGGCGTCGATTTTTGCTCTTGCGACGCGCTATGAAGGCTATGGCCTTGTCTTTGACGAAGCGCTGGCCGCTGGCCTTCCGATCATAAGCTGCGCCACTGGCGCTGTGCCTGATACGGTGCCGCCAGACGCAGGCCATCTTGTGGCACCTGATGATCCAGAGGCTTTTGCCGGAGCACTCAACACGCTTCTGGCCGACCCGTCACACCGGGCAACGCTGGCGACCGCAGCGCAGAAAGCGGGTCATCGTTTGCCAACATGGCTGGATACGGCCCGTACTGCAGGCGCGGTGCTGGACACGGTATCGATGAGATTGCCCTAGGCCAGCCGCGCGTAAACATCGCCTGAGTTTGCGGCATCCGGCAACGCGTCAAGCGCAGCCCTTGCGCCTTTTTCGTCAAGCCAGTCATCGTGGCAAAGCGTATGTTCTTCACCCAGGCTGATGTTATAGCGATACGCGCCCAGCGCCGACAGCCGATCAATGCATGCGTGCGCACAAGCCCGTTGTATCATCGTAAATTCAAAAGACAGCGCTGCAACCGGCGTGCTTAGTCCCGCCAACACATCGGCCTCATGCCCTTCGACATCAATCTTGATGAAGTCCGGCACACCGTAGCGTGCAATCAAGACATCCAGCGTCGTGGCCGGAACCATGACGCGGTCATCCCATGTCTGGTCCTGCCAGCCTGGGGCACCTGTCGCCGCCTCGATGAATTCCTGAGCAACTGTGGCAACCGTCGGATTGCGCGAGTTGAGATGCAGCGTGACCTCACCCACATCCTTGCCAACTGCCCAGGGCAGCAACACAGCCTTTGGCGCACGCCCATGCAGCAGACGCAACGCACGAAATACATGCGGCTGCGGTTCCAGCGCAACGACGGATGCACCAAGCCTTAGAAAGCTCGCAGTGCGGTCTCCCACATGTGCACCGACGTCAAAGACCAGCCCTTTGGATCGCACAAACTGCGTGTTCAGCGCGTCCATGCGCTGCGTGCGTGCCGCGTCGCGGTAATAGATGTCCAGCGATCTGCCAATGCCGGTCGCCTGCCGCGCTGGTTTTTTATCGGTCATGTCTCAATTCTCATCGAACACCCCATGGCCATGGCGGATGCCAAATAAAAGGCCACGTCTTGACTACAGGCAGCATCTGTTTCTTGGAAGCGAAAGCAACCATAGGGCAGGACGACCCGGCAGCTGCCCTGCACTCAGGACCGAGGAACATCTGACATGCAGTGCCATTGACGGCAGGTCGTAGGGGCGCCTTGGTGAGATGGGCCACGCCATTGTCTTGTTTCAGGTCACGCAGTCTTGGCCGTATCGCCAAACCGGCGGTTATAGAGCTTCCGGTATGCCTCGGCAGAGGCGGGTAAATGGGCTTGCACGGCCGCAACCAACGCGCGTTGAGATGATCCACGCAGCGCTTTGATGATATCGAAGTGCTGGCTGATGACAGTCCGCATGTGATCGGCATCATCATATTTCACGACCCGGATCGGCTGCGCAGCGCGCGCGTGATTGCCAATCAGTTCCGCTAGCCTTGGATTGCCGCAGCAGGAGTATTGCACCTCATGAAACTCTTGATTGAGCCAGAAAACCGCGCGGAAATTCTGGGTTTTGACCGCATTTTCGTGCTGTCGGGCGATATCTTCGAGTCGGTTGGCAATCGCAGGATCACACGGAAGCGCCGTGCGTTCTGCAGCAGCAGTTTCAAGTACGATGCGGACGTCATACAGCGCATCCACCTCGTCAGGAGTGAAGTCCACGACCTCGACCCCGCGATTGGGCTTGCGAACCAAAAGACCACGCGCTTCAAGCTCGGAAAATGCGTTGCGCACGGCATGCCGTTTGGCACCGTAGCGCTCCATCACCCTGTCTTCGATGATTCGACTGCCTGGTGCATAGACGCCAAAGATGACGTCGTTTTCCAGCTCAGTTGTTAGCGTTTCTTGCATTCCAGACATTCCATATCAGCGCGTGATACCAGCTTAGCATGTGGTCAAGCTCTGTCCATTCACGATTATCAATAATCTTATTGACGGAATTATCGACACACGGCTACGCTCCTATGAGAAATGGGAGGACATCATGAAACTATTTACGAGTGCGATTGCGATCGCAGCTTCGCTTTACGGCGCGCAGGTCTTTGCCTGGGAAGCAACGGAAGGACGGCCCTATGAAGGCCAGACCGTGAACGTGCTTGCGGTGAAATCAAGCCAGTTCGAAGCGCATGAAGCGCGGGTGGCTGCCTTTGAAGAGGCGACAGGGATCGACGTGGTTTATGACTACGTCCCGTTCCCGAACATGAAAGAGGCCCTTACGACCGAAATGGTCGCGGGCGGTGAATACGACGTTGTATCGGTCATGGACCAATGGGTTGTGTCGCTTCGGCAGCTGATGGCGCCTATCGGACCCGGCATCGAAGCGCAGGGCACTGATCTGGGCGATTTCCCCGCCGCGCATATGCGCCATGGTATGCTGGATGGCGAATTGATTGGCCTGCCGGTTCGCGGCCATGTGCAACTGTTGTTCTATCGCGCTGACCTGCTTGAAGCTGCTGGCGTAACCCCACCGCAAACGTGGCAAGAGATGGTAACAGCTGCGAAAGCCATTCAAAGCAGCACCGACGCCGCTGGCATCGCTTTGCCCTATGGCAAGCTGAACGGTCAGAACCTGATGGTCTGGATGAACCTGCTTTGGGGCAAGGGCGGGGACCTGTTTGGTGCAGACGGCAATCCGATCTTCAATTCGGACGCGGGTATTGCGGCAACCGAAACCTATGTCAGCTACATCAACGAAGAGATCGTGCCTGCGGGCTCTGCCGTGTTCGTTGAGCAAGACGCGGTCAACAGCTTCAAGCAGGGCAATTCTGCGATGTTGCCTGTCTGGTGGTGGGTCCGCTCGCAACTGACAGATCCGGAGCAATCGACGCTGACGCCCGAGCAGGTTGGCTTTACCGCCCTGCCCGCTGTCGATGGTGCGGATCGCACAACCTATACAAATACGTGGATCTTTGGGGTCACGCAGGAATCCGACGTCAAAGACGCCGCGACCGAGTTTTTGGGCTGGCTGACAGACCCCGCACTTGAGCGCGAGGTCCTGCTGGATCCCGAGCTTTCGGAAGTGGTCGCTGTGCATATGTCGAACCTCACTGATCCTGAGGTCAACGCCCGCTGGGGTGGCATGCACCAAGCGGCTGCCGATGCATTGGCCACCGCGGAAGGTGTCGAATTCGGGGATAACTGGCCGCGTATCGCCTTGATCCTCGAGACTGCGATCTCAAGCCTGGCCTCAGGTGAGGAAAGCGATGTGAAAGCCGCGCTCGACAAAGCCGCCAAGGATATCGCTGCGATCCGCTGATCGTCGGTGTGCCGGAGGACATCTGCCCTCTGGCCCATAACCCCGTTGCTCCACTCAAAACGTCGAGGTGTTCGCGTGAAAGACCGGCTGCTACCATATTGGTTGCTGATCCCAGCCTTTATCATCGTGCTGGCGACAACGATCTACCCGCTCGCCTATTCATTCATCACGTCATTTCGTGACTGGGACCTGACCGAAAGCCGCAGACCAGGCGGCTTTGTGGGTGTGGAAAACTATGCTTATGCCGCCTCGGAAAGCGCGTTTCTGAATTCACTTTGGGTGACCACCGTTTTTGTTGTGACAAGCGTAATCCTGACCGTCATTCTTGCCGTGGCGCTGGCGCTTTTGCTGCGGCGCACAGGGCCAATGCACACCTTCACACGGATCATTCTGATCCTGCCCTTCGCCATGAGCCCTGCACTGATCGGGGTCAGCTACCGCTTTATGTTCAACCCCGAATTTGGCGTTCTGGCCCAAGGCCTTGGCGCTGTATTTCCTGCGCTGCAGGGCGTGCCCTGGCTGGCCGATCCGCTACTGGCCATGGGCATCCTTGTGCTGACCGATGTCTGGCACTGGACCCCCTACATGACGTTTATGTGCCTTGGGGGCCTGGCCTCTATCCCGCGCGAGACCGAAGAGGCGGCGCGCATCGACGGCGCATCGAACCTGCGCATCATCTTTGGCATCATCCTACCGCAGATGCGCGGCGTGATCCTTGTGATGGCCGTTTTGAAAACGATCTTTGCGCTGAAAATGTTCGATCAGGTCGTTACCCTGACAGGGGGCGGTCCCGGCACCTCGACCGAAACGCTGGCCTACTTCATCTTCAACGTCGGCTTCCGCTGGTTCGACATGGGCTATGCTTCCGCGCTGGCGTGGATCCTGACGGCAATCATGATGTTCATCTCGATCTGGTATGTCCGCATGCTGCTGAGCGAAAGAAAGATGGCAACAGCATGAGAAAACCTTTCCTCTATCTGGCCGAGCGCGCCCTTCTGGTTCTGATCTCGGTCGTGGTGCTGTTCCCGATCGCCTGGATGTTTCTGACCGCGTTCAAACAACCCCGCGATGCCTATTCCCTATCACTCAATTTCGAGCCGACTTTGCAGAATTTTGTCACCGTGTTCTCGGACCCATGGAACCTTGGTTCGATGGTCCTGAACTCCGTCGTTGTTGCAACCGTGACGGTCGTCATCGCGGTCCCTTGTGCCGCCCTAGCGGCCTATTCGTTCTCAAGGTTTCGCGTGAAAGGGCGCAAATTCCTCTTCTTTCTGATCCTATCGACGCAGTTCATTCCGGCAGTGGTCATCGTTTTGCCCTTCTTCCTGATGTTCCGCCAGCTTGACCTGCTCGACACACGGATTGCGTTGATTATCGTAAACCTGGCGATCGTGACACCTTTCGTCATCTGGATGATTAAAGGCTTTATCGACGCCATTCCCACAGACAGCGAAGAAGCCGCCATGATCGATGGTGCGTCCCGCTTGCGGGTCATCAAGGACATCGTAATGCCGATGGCGGCCCCCGGCATACTGACCTCATCGATCTTCTGTTTCATCCTGACATGGAACGAATTCCTGTTTGCCCTGATCCTGTCGCGCCGCGATGCGGTGACCCTGCCCGTCGGCCTTGTCAGCTTCCGCACCGAACGCGGAGACCTTTGGGAATTGATGAGCGCGGCAGGTGTGATGATTACCGTTCCGATCTTCATCATGGCGCTCTTTATCCAGAAACACTTCACGCGCGGCATGACGGCCGGCGCGGTCAAATAAAGGAAAAGACACATGGCCGAAGTCCGTCTTGTCGATATCGAAAAGAAATATGGCAGCTTTCTGGCTGTCCCAAAGCAAAGCCTGACCATTCATGACGGAGAATTCCTTGTCCTGCTGGGGCCGTCGGGCTGCGGCAAGACCACCACAATGCGGATGATTGCCGGGCTCGAAGACATCACATCAGGCGACATCATGATTAGGGAAGAGCGGATCAACGATAAGCCACCCAAAGATCGCGATATTGCAATGGTGTTCCAAAATTATGGCCTTTATCCGCATATGACTGTTCGCCAGAATATCGAATATCCGCTGAAACTGCGCGGCATCGCTAAGGCCGCGCGCACGAAGCGGGTGCAAGAAACGGCAGACAAGGTTGAGCTTGGGGCGCTGTTGGATCGCAGGCCGTCAGAGTTGTCAGGCGGTCAACGCCAACGCGTGGCGCTGGCCCGCGCGATTGTCCGCACACCCAGCATATTCCTGATGGACGAGCCCTTATCGAACCTTGATGCCAAGTTGCGCGTGACGATGCGGGCAGAGCTTAAGCATCTGCATCACGAACTGGGCGTGACAACAGTCTATGTCACTCACGACCAGATGGAGGCCATGACGCTGGCCACACGCGTCGCCGTCATGCGCGAAGGGCGTATCGTCCAACTGGACACGCCAAAGAAGATCTATGCCGAGCCCGCCGATTTGTTCGTCGCGGGCTTTATCGGCTCGCCGTCCATGAACCTGATCGATGGCAAGGTATCGGATGGCGTGTTCAGAGCAGACGGTGTCAACGTGCCCGTCGATTTGCCTAATCGCGACGGCGTTGTGTTGGGGATACGGCCCGAAGAACTTGAAATCACGGATGACGCAACTGCTCCTATCGGCGGCCAGCTTTACGCGTTGGAACTGACCGGCGAAAGCACTCTGGTCACCTTGCGCAACGGTCCCGTTTCGGCCTGCGCGCGCGGACATGCCGATTTCGAAGCAGAGATCAATTCACCTTGCTATCTTACGCCCAAGCCGGGCGCGCGGTTTCACTTGTTCGACCGTGCCTCTGGCGAACGGCTTGACGGCGTAAAACATTGAAGGACATCGCGCACATGACCCCAATGACCCAAGAGATCGCGCAAGCGCGCCACATCAAACGCGAGGATTACGTCTCTTGCAAGGTGGCTTTCATCGATTGCAAAAAACCAGGCTCGGACACCAAGGAAAACTATTCGATCATCGGGCCGGGTGTGACGTCTTCTGACGATCAGATCATCAATCTGCCCGAAGTGCATGGCTTTAACATCGGCGCCGCTGCCATGCCCCACGGCATCACCAACAACCTGCATATCCACTTCACCGCCGAGGTGTTCATCGTCCAGCATGGGGAGTGGACATTCCGCTGGGGCTCAAACGGCGAAAACGAGGTAACGGGCTGCAAAGGAGACATCGTATCGGTGCCGACATGGATCTTCCGCGGCTTCACCAATGCCGGACCCGATGACGGCTGGCTTTTCACCATTTTGGGCGGTGACAACACAGGTGGCGTGATTTTCCATCCCGAAATCATCCGCGAGGCAGCAGGTTACGGTCTGTATATCTCATCCGACAACCGGCTGATCGACACCTCTCGTGGTGATGCGGTGCCCCCTGAAAGCGAGCGGATTCCGCCTATGCCAGACGAGGATGTGGCAACGCTTCGCAATGTGACGCGAGACGAAATGATGTCGCGGATCGTGACGTCGGATGCCCGCGACTTCCATCCGGCCTTCATCGACCAGACGCTGCCCAAAGGCGGCGCGCAAATCGCGCCTGTCATTGGCTTTGGCATGACCCAGAACCGCGATCATGCGGCGCCAATCACAAATCCGCACGGGTTTTCTGCAGAATGGTTGCGGATTGAGCCCGGCCAGACCGTTGGCCCGTTCCTGCTGGATGAAAAGATGGTGTTGATGATGCATGAGGGTCAGATGCGACTTGAATATACCGATGGCGGCGGTGCGTCGGTCGACGTCGATGCTTGGGATACCTATTCAGTGCCCGGTGGCGCTTTCCGCAAGCTGACCGCGATTGGCGACAAACCTGTCGAAGCGCTTGTCGTTCTTAGCGGCGATCATCGAAAACGCCCTGTCTTCGCGCCGGAGATTGTCGAAGCTGCCCAAGAGGCGGGCTTGGGTCTTGATGCTGGCGGGTTCGTCGCAAAGGCCGCGTTGCTTCCCAGCTATGGGCGGGCCGGTTGATGCGCGCCAACACCGTCCGCACGCGCCTTGCCGCCTCGCAGATTGTTGTCAACGGCTGGCTTTCTATAGCATCGGCCTATGCAGCAGAAGGGGTCGGACATAGCGGCGTGCATGCCGTTACCGTGGATTTGCAGCACGGAATGCTGGGGTTTTCCGATGCTTTGGGGATGATGCAGGCCATCTCTGCCACGCCAGCAATACCCATGGTGCGCGTGCCAGGTCTGGACCCTGCCGAAATCATGCATCTGCTGGATGCGGGCGCCTATGGCATCATCTGTCCGATGATCTCAACCCCGGAACAGACCCGGACACTTGTCGACGCATGTCGCTATCCACCGGTTGGCAACCGCAGTTTCGGCCCATCGCGGGGCTTGCTGTATGGCGGGCAGGATTATGTGACAAAGGCCAATGAAACCATCATGGCAATCCCGATGATCGAAACAGCAGAAGCTGTGGACCGGATCGAAGAGATCCTTGAAGTGGACGGCGTCGACATGATTTATCTTGGCCCCAACGACATGGCCTTTGCACTGGACGGCCATGTGGGACATCCCCGCGCGCACTCTGAGGCTGCTTTGCTTCATGTTCTAGCGGCGGCCACACGGCGCGGTATCCCTGTTGGTATCTTTTGCAGCTCGGGCGAAGAGGCACGAACCCGGATCGAACAAGGCTTCCGCCTTGTCACGCCCGGCAATGACTTCGGCCATCTCACGCGCAGCATGCGCGACGCCGTGCGTGTCACGCTTGAGGACACAAGTCCGACGGTTGCCGCGCAACATGGCTACTGACCGTTTAAGCGAAAGCCCCTGGCTTCTCTTGCCGGGTACGCTTTGCACAGCTGCGGTATTCGACGACTTCCTTGATGTGCTAGGTGTCGGCACAGCACAGCGGCACGCGCTTTCGTTGAACTCCCCTTGCATTAGGGACTACGGCGCCGCGTTTGCAGACATCCCAGCAGACACCGTTGTCTGCGGATTTTCGTTAGGTGCCATCGTAGCAGCACATCACGCGAACCAAATGACTGCTGGCAAGCTTATGCTTTTCGGGCTCAACCCTTATCCAGATGATCCGTCCAAAGCAGCCGGGCGTCATGATCTGGCTGCCGATGTCATCGCAAATGGTGGAGCAGCAGCCCTTAAGGCACGCGCGCTTGCCGTTCACGGGCCCGACACTGCCAAAACACGAGAGGCAATTTACCAAATGGCCAATGAAACCACCCCATTGATCGACGCACAAACCCGCCTTGCGCTCACACGACCGGGTGCTTTGCCTGCTTTGGCTCAAGCACGGATGCCGGTTTTATCGCTGACCGGATCGCACGATCAGAACGCATCAACTGCACAAGGTCTGGCCGCAGCAGAGGCCGCGCCGCATGGTCGCTTTATATGCTTGGAGGGCCTTGGGCATTACGCTCTTTTGGAGGACCCGGCGGCCTGTGCCAAAGCCGCATTGCAAGTGACGGAGTAATGCTATGACCCCGACCGAAATTGACGCGCTTTTGCATCGCCTGCACAGCTGCGACACGCCAACCGTATGCAATGCCATCGAAGTGGCGCAAGGACAGCGCGGCTTTGACGGGTTTACCCATCAGTCCCCGGTCTGGGCCGGGGACCCGAATGCGCGCATCATTGGTTTTGCGCGTACTGCAAAAATTGCAGGCAACACCCCACCATCCGATCCCGCAGACGACATCCGAGCGCGGCGCATGGCCTATTTCAAAGCGATGTCGCAAGGCCCCCGTCCCGGCGTCGCCGTGATTGAGGACATGGATGGAAACGCCGCTTTCGGAGCGTGGTGGGGCGAGGTGCATGCGCAGGTTCACAAACAGGTTTTCGGGCTAGGCGGTGCGGTAACGAATGGCGTTCTGCGTGACCTTGGAGACATGCCAGAGGGATTTCCCGCGCTTGCCGGATCGATTGGGCCCAGCCACGGCTTTGTGCATGTGCGCGAAGTCGGAACCCCCGTTAAGATCTTTGGCATGGCTGTAAACGATGGCGACCTGATCCACGCAGACAGGCATGGCGCCGTTTGCGTACCTGCTGATGTGATGCCGCATCTGAACGCAGCCTTAGACCGACTGTTCGCATCCGAGGCAATTGTTCTGGACCCACTTAAGGAAGGCCCTGTCGACTTTGAGACATTCACAGAATTATGGGCGCAGTTTGAAAAGGCGCGCACCTAAGATAATTGGGCCAGCTGTGATGAGACTAATTTGCATTATTGCGTCGCGTATGGCGGCATCTGGCGCACAGGCATGAATGCGCATGTGATTATGCGCAGGATAGAAAAACTCAATCCGGCCGAAAACTGCGCATCAAACCGAAAGCTATTGAATTACACCCTCTCTTGGACCGAGAAAGCGGTCATTAAGCTTGGAAAAAGAGAGAGCCGATGCGTTACCTGATCCTGATGGTCACTTTGTGGCTTGCCGCGTGTGGTGCTGCGCCCGAGGAAACAGTGACGCGGGACGTCCCGCTCTATCCAGGTGAGACCGCAGCGCTGCGCGTCATGATAAATGAGACCGCAGATGCCTACGACGTCCCCCGGAGCCTTGTGCACCGGGTCATACAACGTGAAAGCGATTATCGGCCCAACGCGCGAAACGGTCCCTATTACGGGCTTATGCAAATTCTTCCCGAGACAGCGCGCCAAATGGGGTTTCGCGGAAATAACGCGGATCTTTTGGATGCACAGACCAATTTGACCTATGCCGTCAAATACCTTCGCGGCGCATGGATGGTGTCGGATGGCAACGAACCCGAAGCGGTGATGTGGTACGCACGCGGATACTACTACGAAGCGCGAAACCGCTGCATGTTGGTCGCGACCGGACTGCGCGACACCGAGGTCCGTCGCTATTGCGGCTGACGCGGAAACAAAAGCTCTGAATGCGGTCATGACCGCGCAGTCCTGAATGGCAGCACGCCTGCAAAGCCGATCCACAACGATCAGCGACTGTTTGCTCAAGCCACATAATCTGTTGCTTCACGACCAATAAACCGGCGGTTCAGCGCAATGCTGCGCAATGCACCGCCGAACGGTGGAGGAAACGGACACGCTTGAAGGCCCTCTCCTTGACAGCGCTGATCTCCAGCACCACCACAAGTTGATGAGCTGTGCTTCCCCCCCATGCCTGGCCAGAAAGACGGCCGCAAAATGATCGTCAGTGGCAATGACTTTGTACTTTCGGCAACAGAGCGGCATTTTGATGTAGCTGTCATAGGTGCGGGGACAGTCGGGCTATGTCTGGCGACAGCTTTGCGCCGCAAAGGCGTCTCTGTCATTGTTTTGGAGGCTGGCGGCGCAAGCGCAAATACCACTTCAAACGTCGATACGGCTGTCTCTGCGGGTCATCCACATGAAGGAACCGATCTTGGCCGCGCGTCAGGTCTTGGCGGGACCAGTGCGCTTTGGGCGGGTCAACTCGTGGAATTTGATCCACTGGACTTGCAACGCCGCGACCGCCCTTGGCCAATCAACTACGAGATCCTGCAGCCGTGGTACAACGAGGCCTACGCGTTTTTAGGCTTGGGACCGCGACCGACGGTGGCACAGTACCAAGAGGCGATGGGGTTTCGGATAAAGGCGAATGCACGCGTCGAACCCTTGATGACCCGTTGGCTGCCAGAGCCCAATTTCACACGCCTCTTTGCGCGCGATCTTCAGAGCGACATGCCCGTCGTGACAGATGTTGAGGTCGATAGGATCGAGTTTGAAGGTACGCGGGCCACGTCCGTAAACGCACGCAGCAAGGCCGGTGCTTCTGTTCGCGTGGCCGCAGATCATGTCATCTTGGCTGCGGGCACGATCGGAAATGCACGCCTCGCGCTGGCATTGCAGCGGCAGAAAGGCTGCCCATGGACGAAGAACACTTTCGTCGGGCGGTATTTTCTGGATCATCTCGGTGGCGCAGTCGCGACCGTCGAGGTACTCGACGACACAGCGTTTCGCAAAGCGTTCGAGCATGGCCAGGCCTTTGGCCAGAAATTTGAGCCAAAGCTGAAGTTTACCGAAGAGGCATCAGCTCAGAAAATATTGGGGGTCAATGGTGCGTTTCTGTTCCACTCGGCGCTCTACCCTCACCTGTCCAACCTAAAACAGACGGCCCGCGCGGCCCGCAATGGTGTGCTGCATTCCAACGCTTGGGCGCTTCCAGGGGATCTGGTGCGGATTGGAAGATCGTTTTTACCGCTTGTCTGCAGATACCTGCGGGATCGCCGCGTTTATGGTTTCTATGACAGAGGTATCGAATTCTATGTGCAATCCGAACAGATCCCCCTCTTTCACAGCTCTGTTCGGCTTGAACCGGGATCGCAGAATGAGCGCCTGCCCAAAGCTGTTGTAGACTGGCAAGTCGATGGCCGGGAAATCGACGCAATCCGCCACTTCGTCGAATCCGCAAACGCGCTTTTGGTGCAGCAAGGTCTGGCACGAATTATACCCAAACCTGAACTCGACAGCCAACAAGGCGGTTTGAGCCTGTTGGCCGACACATACCATCAAAGTGGCGGGATGCGGATGAGCGCGGCAGCGGGCGGCGGCGTTACGGATGCAGACGGTTTGATTTGGAATACACGAAATGTCTATGTGGCCGGCGCGTCGGTCATGCCAAGCTCAAGCCATGCAAACGTGACACTCACCAGCATGGCATTGGCCTTACGGCTTGCTGCACACCTGACCGCAAAAGTGAAAGGACGGGCACTTGCACCGATCAGCGACACAATGTGACACACAAAATATCTCAATTTTGCATATTCAATTACGTTGAGCTTATCGGGCTGACGGTATGAGTGTGAACGGACAGTATTAAATGAAAATGGTGGGTGGCGGAGACGAAGGGATTCGAACCCTCGAGACGGTTTCCCGCCTACTCCCTTAGCAGGGGAGCGCCTTCGACCACTCGGCCACGTCTCCGTCG